>Ga0209631_10001677_pt1 | contig 27878 bp, 21 predicted proteins | sample COG_08_FD_184752 | JGI IMG/M metagenome (GOLD analysis project Ga0209631, IMG submission 184752) | Pelagic Microbial community sample from North Sea - COGITO 998_met_08 (SPAdes) (version 2) | ecosystem: Environmental > Aquatic > Marine > Neritic zone/Coastal water | place: Helgoland, sampling... | reverse complement strand
ACATGTCAATCGCAAGACCGACATAGCCAAGTCGCGCCAAATATTCTGCGACATCAATATCAAATTGCTTAAGGCCCTGATAATTGTGAATCACCAATACCAAAGGTCGCGCTCCCGCCTCAACCGGTGGGGCTACTCGGTGTCCAACGAAGTGGTGACCTCGAAAATCAAAACTGAGGGTTTGGCGTTGCAGTACGGGAGCATCTGCCCATAACGCGGATTGCTTGTTCAAAATCGAGCTCCCTTTTTTTAGACGACTGCGCTTTATCGAGCTTCCAGCTCAATTCATTTCGGCAACTGGTTTCAGCAGCCTAGATAGCGGTGGTCAACGAATTATCCACCTTCGATTCTCGGCAGTAAGAACACTTCGGCACCTTTGGGAATGACTTGATCTGTTCTATCCCGATAGATCTCGCCATTGACAGCGACCGCCACCCCATCATCCAGATGGTCCTGGATGGCGGGATGCTTGAGCGCAAGACTGGCCAACATCTCACCGATCGTTGCGCCAGAGACTTCAACCGACGATGCCCCTCCGGTTGCCTGACAAAGGATTCCAGATAACCGAATCTCCATACCCCCGTCTCGTCCTATTGCGCGTCCTCAATGGCTTTTAAGATCCGCGGCGGAGACATGGGGACATGAGTCATCCGAACACCAACAGCATTCGAGACCGCATTACCAATTGCTGCTAACGGCGGCACAATTGATGTCTCGCCGACTCCCCGCACGCCGTAAGGGTGATTGGGATTTGGAATTTCTAAAATCTCTGTGTCGATGAACGGTAAGTCAGAACACACAGGAATTCGATAATCCAAGAACCCGGCATTTTGCAACGTGCCATCGTCACCGTAAATATATTCCTCGTTCAATGCCCAACCAATGCCTTGAGCCGCGCCGCCCTGGAACTGGCCTTCAACATAATCGGGATGAATCGCCTTCCCCGCATCCTGGACAACGGTATAGCGTATCACCCGGGTTGAACCTGTTTCTGGATCCACTTCAACATCACAGATATGGCTTGCAAATGACACCCCGGCGCCGTCTGCAACGACTTCGTTATGACCCGCGATGGGTCCTCCGGTCCGCGGCGATTTCGCAGCAATTTCTTTAAGGCTGAGGGGCGGCAAATTACTGTTTTGACGTCCCTTGGCCCGGGCGACACCTTCTTCCCAAACCACCTGATCGACCGGAATCCCCCAAGTGTCTGCAGCACGCTGTTTCATGACATCGACTGCATTTCTGGCGGCAAAAATGGTTGCCATACCCGATGAGAAGGTTCCTCGACTACCCTCTGTTGTGTCGTTGTGTCCAAGGGAGCTCGTATCGCCGATGGTGACGCGCACTTGATCGTAGTCGACTCCCAGCTCTTCCGCGGCGATCAACGCCAAGGATGCACGTGAACCACCCACATCCACGGTGCCGACCGTTAGGTTGACCGAACCATCGATCCCGATGTTTAAATCTGTGCACGTCTGGCCACCAAAATTGAACCAGAACCCGCAGGCGACGCCACGCCCTTGATTTTTGCCCAGGCGCTTTTTCATATGGGGATGATTCTTTACCGCCTCGAGAGTAGGACCAATGCCAATCGGTCCGTAAACCGGGCCATAAGAGGCTTGGGTGCCTTTTTTAGCCGCGTTCTTAATTCTAAATTCCACCGGGTCCATCTTCAATTCAGCTGCAAGCAGATCGATCACACTCTCCACACCAAACGCTGCCATCGGCGCTGAGGGGGCTCGGTAGGCCGCAACCTTAGGCCGGTTGCACAACACATCATAGCCGACTGATTTAACGTGTTTCAGGTCATAACAAGCGAAAGACGTCATCGCGCCGAGCATACCCCACATCCCTGGGAAAGCCCCGCTTTGGTATCTGAGTTCCGCGGATGCGGCTGTGATTCGCCCATTTTTCTTCGCGCCGATTTTAACGTCAACGGAGGTCGAGGAGGTTGGACCGGTTGCTTTGAAAACTTCTTCTCGAGTCATCACGAGCTTCACGGGACGGTTGGACTTTCTAGCCAATTGCAGCGCAACGGGCTCCATCCAAACGTGTGTTTTACCGCCAAAGCCGCCACCGATCTCCGATGACGTTACTTTCAATTTGGCAACATCAAGGCCAAGCAAACTTGCGCACATATTCCGGAAAGTAAAATGACCTTGGGTTGTGACCCAAAGCTCGCCTACCCCATCGGGTCCCAAGGTGGCTAAGCAGGCATGGGGCTCGATATAGCCCTGATGGGTTTGTTCGGTCTTAAACGTTTTCTCGATGATGATGTCCGCTTGAGCGAAGCCCGTTTCAACATCCCCATGACCAAACTCGTTTCGTTGCGAGATGTTCGACGCCGTTGTCGGCGCTGGATCAACACCGGCGGTACGAATCCAATCGTGCACAATCGGCGCATTGGGTTTCATCGCTTCATCAACATCGGTCACATGGGGTAATTTTTTGTAGGTCACTTTAATCAGCTTCAGGGCTTGATTTGCCGTCTGAGCATCCACCGCCGCGACCGCCGCAACCGCATGACCGTCGTAGAGCGCACGTCCTCGGGCCATGCAATTTTCAAGGGTATCCATGAGACTGCGATTCCCTCCAGTAAAATCGGGGAAGTCATCGCCGGTCACAATGGCCTTCACGCCGGGCAGCTTCTCTGCCTTGCTGGTATCGATCTTTTTGATTAATGCATGGGCATGGGGTGATCGCAGAATTTTGCCGACTAACTGGCCCGCCGCACTTGCATCAGCCCCGTATTTTGCCCGGCCCGTGACCTTATCCACACCATCGGGCCGATTGACGCGATTGCCAATCACGCTGAATTTCTGATTCGTATAATCTGTTTCGTAAGGCATTTGATTGCTTCCTTAAATTTTCGTCATTTGCTGATCAAATCGATCTCATCGCCCGATGCGAATCACGATCTTTTTTGTTTCCGCATTACCTTGGCAGCACTTTGAACCGCGCGAACAATCTTGTCATAACCCGTGCAACGACAAAGATTACCGGCCAAAGCGTACCGAATTTCCTCTTCCGATGGATTAGGATTGCGTCCTAGCAAGGATTTTGCAGCGACCAGGAATCCTGGCGTACAAATTCCGCATTGCAGCGCCGCGTGATCGATAAAGGCGGTCTGCAAAGGATGTAATTCTCCATCCTGAGAAAGACCCTCAACCGTGCCAATTGCTCGACCCTCGGCTTCTGCACCGAGCACCAAACACGAACAGACGAGACGACCGTCAAGGGTCACAGAGCAGGCACCGCAGTCGCCCGTGCCACAACCTTCTTTGACGCCGGTCAAATTTAATCGGTTGCGTAGCACGTCCATCAGCGACTCGCTGGGGGGACAAACATACTGCACTGCATCACCGTTCACTTTCGCCGAAACTGTTACTCCACTCATTTTGAACCTCCTGCTCTTTCAAAGGCCAACAGCGCGGCCCGACGGCCCAAAACACCAGCCACTTTTGTTCGATACTCTACCGTGCCCCGCTTATCATCGATCGGGTTACACGCGGCTCGACAGGCTTTCGCCATTTTCTCAAGCGCAGCATCCTCTAATTTTGTCCCAATGATCGCTCTGGCAGCCGCCGGAACGATCACTGCTGTTGGCGCAACCGCTCCCAAAACGACCTTTGCAGCTGTCACGACGCCGCGAGACAACGTCAAATTCACCGCGGCACTGACCACGGCAATATCCATTTCGGTTCTGGGTGTAAATCGCAAATAAGCGTCTGCGGACTTTCCTGCGCGCGCAGGCAGAACGACGGCTTCTATAAACTCATCACGTCCTAGGCTCGTCTTGCCCGGCCCTAGAACAACTTTCTCGACCCCAACTCGGCGCTTACCTTTTGGCCCTACGATCAACGCCTTTGCGCCCGCAGCAATCAGCGCTGGAACACTGTCGGCTGCTGGGGAGGCATTACAAAGATTACCCACCACGGTGCAGCGTCCTTGAATCTGATCCGAACCAATCAAGTTGGCCGCCTCAACGACACCCGGCCAGAGCCCTCGTAACCGCTCTGATTCGCCCAATTCAATAGCAGGCACGGCACCACCGATGTGGACCCCACCCGCTGCTACTTTCAGTACTTTCATACTGTCGATTCGTTTAATGTCCAAAACCAAATCGGGCTCAATCATCCCCATTTTCATACGAACCAAAAGATCCGTCCCGCCGGCTAAAACATGCGCCGCGCCGGATTCTCCGGCAAGAATTGATGCCGCAGCTTTTGTAGTTGTTGGTGATTCAAATCTCATAATACCCCTCGTCTAGTTTTTCTGTCGCAACCCCACTCCAAAGCGGCCAATTTCCAGTCAGTTCTGTTTGGCCATTGCCCGAAGTATTTTGTTGCCAGCCTCTCCATCTAAACGTAGACGGAATAGCAAATCAATTGCTCTTGGTACTTTTTTTCGCTTTTGACCCCCGCAAGATTCAGTGGGAAGATCAGTCTTCAAAAAAACTTTCGCATCTTCTTTTATTCGGCCTGAGACCGCACATTATGACGACTCAAACTAACGCACAACACATCGTAGAGACCCACAGCGGCTTAATCGCAGGCCGCTCAAAACACGGAACATTATTATTTTCTGGCATTCCCTATGCGGCGCCTCCGATTGGTCCAAAGCGATTCAAAGCGGCGGTTGAGATTGCCCCATGGAGCGGAATCAGAGACGCCACCCAATTTGGGCCAGCGGCGCCACAGATTCCCTCCGGGGGCATGACTGATAGCGCCCCTGTCAACTGGAGTGAAGACTGTTTGACTCTCAACGTCATGACCCCCAGTACCGAGGGAGCGCCAAGGCCCGTCTTAGTTTGGATTCATGGCGGCGCCTATCGCTCTGGCCAGGGCGCCATCCCCTGGTATAACGGCGTCAATTTTGCAACCCATGGCAATATCGTTGTCGTGACCATCAATTATCGTTTGGGTGCCCTGGGCTTTACTGACTTATCGCAATTTGGACCTGGTTTTGAAACTTCAGGCGTCAATGGTCTGCTCGATCAAATTAAGGCCTTGGAATGGGTTCAAACTAACATTCATCAATTCGGGGGAGATCCCGGAAGAGTGACCATCGCCGGGGAGTCCGCAGGCGGATTCTCTGTGACTTCTCTGGTCGGATCTCCTCGCGCGTCTGGATTGTTTCATCGTGCAATCCCCCAGAGCGGCGCAGGACACCACACCCTCACAGCCGACGAGGGCCGACGCGTCGCCGAACTCCTGATGGCTCATTCTGAATGTGGCTCGGTCGATGCGCTGATGAACTGCTCGGTTGAGACCCTTCTGGCCGCCCAGGATAAAGCCTCAGCCCAATACCACAAAGAGGGACACTCCCCCGGGGTCCAGGCGTTCTATCCCGTTGAAGGCAACGAGGTCATCCCAACAACGCTGCTCGGCGCCATCGCGTCTGGCGTTGGCAAAGACATTCCAATGTTAATCGGCACCAACAAAGATGAAGCCTCTTTGTTTATCTGGGAAACGATGTCAGCGGAAAACGTTATTCGCCAATGTGAGCAATATGGCGACGCAGCACTCTATGAAAGCTATCGTTTGATTTATCCTGAGATGTCGGTAACCGAAATTGCCATCCAGTTGTCTACCGACTTCTCTTTTAAAATTCCCGCGGTGCGCCTGGCTGAACTCAGAGAAGCGAATGGAAGCGAAACGTTTCTGTACCAATTCGATTGGGAATCACGTGCGCCGCATCTGAAGTCGACCCACGCACTCGAAATACCCTTTATGTTTAACGTGCTTGATGCGCCCGGTGTTGCGGCCTTTGTTGGACGCGGAGACCTACCTTACGATCTCGCTGATGAGATGCACCGGGTCTGGACTCATTTTATTCAAGGAGATTCACCGGGCTGGTCGAGTTACAGCGCCTCAGACCGCATCGCTATGCATTTCGATACCGAATCTTCTCTGGTCTCGGCAGACCACGCCGCGGCGATCGCTCTCTGGGAAGGCATCCGCTAGGGCCTTTAGGAGGGGCCGCTGCGGATCACAAAACGCTGATCGACCCGCTCTAAGGCGTGGGTCACGGGCTCTGAGAGCAAGCGCGCCAACGTATCGCAGGACAGGGCAGCCAAGACTCTCGACTGTTCTTGTTCGTCGAGCTGTTGAAAAAAAATACGGCTACGCTGGGAGACCCACTCAGCGTAAACGCTTGTTCGATGCACAACGTCTTGTCCCCGGTCTTCGATTTGAACCGCCTCAAGCATCGGTTGATCCTCATCTGGAGAAATCACCGACCCCTCCCTGAGGCCCTTAGCTTGGATCGTCGCCTTAAATGCTTTGGCACCCAAAACGAAGGGCGCAGCGAAGTTCAGCGCCAAAAATTCAAGTATTTTGATCGCTGTTTCAGGAAGCGCATCATTCTCCAGCAGTGCAATCTCAACGTCAAAGAACTCTGGTGCCTGAACCTCGGGAAGCAACATATTCTCAACCCACCGAAACGTTCTAGGTGCATGATCTTGCATACATCTTAATCCAGCGGGGTCTCGGCCAAGGTGCGCGTGCATTGCACCCATGATCGAATAATCCGCCTGAGTGGGCTGGCCCCCTAAAAAATAGGGATGCGCCTCGAGGTGCGCCTCGAACAAAGCCAGCAGCGCCAGATACTGCGCGTCAAGTTCAGCTCTAACCTCAGCCGTCGATTCTGGCAGTCCATAGCTGGTCATTCGATCGGTGATCAGCTGTCCATACTTTCGTAGTTCCTCATCGGAACCCTGAGGGCGAAAGGATCGACCAAAGTCCAATGTAATAAAAGGCTGATTTTCATTGAACAACCAACGATGTTTCCAGGCCAATGTCACCAATCCCTCACTGGCCAGTAACTCCATTAGGCGAACGAATACCCCCTGCTTCGGAGTCCTTGGTAATGCCGGTAGCGCCTGGAACCGCGCCTCAAGAAAGTCAACAATCGCAATGCTGTCCTGCACAACCAGCCCCTCTGGGGTTGTTAACTGCGGGATCCGGTGGGTTCCCGACGTTGGCCGTACTTCACTGCGAAAAACGGGGTCACTCGGCAACCGTTCAACGAAGGAAATTCCTTTTTTACGGAGATAACTTCGAACTTTCGCCGTGTAATAGGATGCGTACGAGCCATAGAGCGTATAAGTTGATGGCATAGCGCTGCTCCAACGACTGCTTCAAAAGGGCTCGCAGTTTACCCGATTTTCGAGTCTTCCTGGATTCGAGCCTTTGTTGCCATTGTCAAAGCAATGGCGATGATCTTCTATTTTTGAAGCTGCTGTTGCTCGACCGCCACCCACGGGGCCTACCCCTTTTGCAGCGCTTGCGCGGTTCCGTCAGGCTACGAGCCTTCAGATTGCAATCGCTCACCTTCTGGATTTAACCGAATCACCACATGCCGCCGGGCCGCAAGTTTGAGATCCTCGGCATTAGGCTGAAGTCGCCAATTCAGACGCACCCCAGCGAAGGGCGCATCAAGCCGGTTGTGAGCAATCAGCTGGGTCATTTCACGCTCGATTTGATCAACGTCTTCGGACTCGACTCGAACCCCTGCTGCTCGGCGCCGGCCTCGGTAGAACACACCTACTGTTCCGGCAGGCTCAAGGTTGCGCCACCAAAGATTGCTGCTCAAGGTTAAACAAACCCACTCCCCTGAATCCGAGGCATAACTCACCGGAATCTTGTAGATTTTTCCGGTCCTGCGGCCTACCACCTCTAGCAATAACAATTGAAAACTGATGAGAAAGTGTAACCGCGAGGCCAAAAGCCACCCGACCACCGGATTAATCATGCTAAAAAACAACTTCATCTTTGCACTCCCGCAGCTAACCAACCTTTACGACGCAAGACAGTCCTAGGATCCATCCAAAATCGATGGAAGGACCCGGGCGCGGCTTTACTTTCCCCTGGTTCTGATACGAATGCTGCTTCTGTCATTGGTACAGGCCTGTTATGGTCGACATCTGAGTTCAAGAAATCTCTGATTGCTAAATTGTGTTATCCCTGAAGGCCAAATCGCCCACCTACCAAACGCTTCCCCGGGGTATCATTTTAGCCTATGCCGCACCACGCATTGCGTTTGGCATTATGGGGACCCTTTTTGGCGTCTATTTCATGAAGTTTGCGACTGATGTGTTGTTGATTGCGCCAGCTGTGATCGGGACCATCCTCGCCATCGGTCGATTTTGGGATGGTGTTACCGACCCGCTGATCGGCTACTTATCTGATCGGACCCGCTCTCCGATCGGACGCCGCCGAATTTGGCTGTTCGCGGCGGCTCTACCGATGGGATTGTCCTTGATCGGAATTTGGTCACCTCCAGAATTCCTTGAAGGCATCGCCTTAATCACCTGGATGATGATCTGCCTACTGCTCTACGAAACCGCCCAGACCGCATTTTTCGTGCCTCATGGTGCTTTGTCTGTCGAGCTTACGATGGACTATCACGAACGAACCCGGCTTTATGGGCTCAGCCATATGATCGGGATTTTTGGGGTAGCTGCAGGACTTCTATCCCTCGAACTGATGCAGCAGGCAGAAGATAAACGATTGTTTGCGTTTCAGCTGTCAATGTTCGCCGCCACTTGTATTACCTGTCTCGTCGTATGGACCACATTCTTATTGCCGGAACGCACGGATTTTCAGGGCAGAGCTCAGAAAAATCCGTTTCAAACGTTTCTCGACATCCTACGCAACCCCCACGCGAGACTGCTGCTTTTTGTCTATGGGATAGAAACTTTCGGCGGTGCGACCCTCGGCATCCTTGCGGCCTATGCTGCGGAATATGTCGTAAAGATGGACTCTCTCGTCATCATTTTGATTGTTTACCAACTGCCCCAATTTTTATTCGCGCCGCTCTGGATTCGCTTGTCGAAGCTGACCGGAAAGAGGAATCTGTGGATTTTGGGGACACTGATCTCAGCCATTTCTTTCGGTAGTTTGTATTTTGCTGGTGCTGGAGATGACCTTTATGTCTATTGCTGCTGTTTTTTTGCGGGGGTCGGAGGTGGTGCCGGTGCTGTTCTGCCGCCTTCGATACAAGCAGATATTGTCGACTATGATGAATATCTGACAGGCGAGCGCAAAGAAGGTGCTTATCTTGCGGTTTGGAATCTGGTTCGAAAGATTGCAGGCTCTATCACCGCTTTTATTGTAGGCATAGCTTTGCAGCTTTCTGGCTTTGAACCCAATGTCGAGCAATCCGAGCTCGCCCAAAATACCATTCGAAGCCTGCTGGCCATCATGCCCTGCGTTTGTTATATCATTGGCGCCCTCTTCCTCGTTAAATTTTCATTTAACGAAAAGGAGCACCGGGAAGTGAGTGCGGTACTGGTCGAGCGCCGATCTGCACGAAATACCGACTTGCCAACGGAGGCATCATGAGAACATTGGGGAAACTATGGCCTGTGAGCCGCTATACGCTGGGCGGTGGCGGCATTGGGCAGGTCTGGGGTGAAACTGCTCGAGCCGAAGCTGTGCTCACGGTTCAAGCTGCCATCGACGGCGGGGTCAACCTGCTGGATTTGGCGCCGCTCTACGGCCGGGGCGAAGCCGAAGCTGTTGTTGGCGCAGCCTTTGGCGGCCAACTACCCGAGGGCGTTCGAGTCACTAGTAAATGTTTACTCGGGACTGACAGTCCTGCAGCCATCAAGGAACGCCTAGAACAATCCGTCAGTGAAAGCCTCAAGACCATGAGACTCGAGCAGATCGATGTTTTTTTACTACACTCTCAAATCATCTTCGATGACTATGTCTTTCCGGGCTCGCTTGCGGACACCCAAGAGCAATGGTCAGTGACCCAGCAATGTTTTGATGATGCCGTCCGTCCGGCCTTTGAGGACCTCAAAGCACGAGGTCTCATTAAGGCATGGGGGATTACTGGAACCGGTCATCCCGATGCCATTGAGGCTGTTCTGCGATCAGAGCACAAACCCGACGTCGTTCAAATCGTCACCAACTTGCTCGACAGCCCTGGAAGTTTGAAGCGCTATCTAGAACCTGCTCGACCGAGGAGCCTCATTCAGATTGCAGCAGAGCGGGGCATCGGAGTGATGGGCATCAGAGCGGTTCAGGCCGGCGCATTGACCACTGCCTTCGACCGTCGAATCGGCCCTCATCACCCTGAGATGCAGGATTTTGAGCGAGCCGCACCGTTTCGGGCGCTCTGCAAGCAGTGGGGCAACGACCCTGCGGTCATCGCGCATCAGTATGCCCTCGCAATGACCGGTGTCGATACTGTGGTTTTAGGGGTAAAAAACCGGCAAGAGCTGTTGGCTTGCCTAGGAGGTGCTGAGCCCCTCGAACCCGAGCAAATGAATGAGATCGATGCACTGGGTCTTCAAAGACTTTAAACTGCGTCGCCCACCTGCGGGCCTATTTGTTATATTCACACTCAATCTACAACCCGGGCTCAATTTGATTGCTGCGCCGGCTTTACAGAGGTAGCCAGACCATGACTGATCAGATCCAAGAAAAGCTTTTAAAACTCCTGCCCATGACCGCACTCGCGCTGCTCCTCGGTTGCGAGAGTTTGAACCCGTCAATCTCAGATCTAGAACAGACCCCGGCCGAGCAAGATGTTGCTGAACAAGCCTTTGTCGAACAAGCTGCTGTCGATCAAGTTATCATCAAAAGTCCGAATGACCCACGTCGCTATCGGCACAAGACTCTCCCCAATGGATTGCGGTTACTGCTGATTTCTGACCCCAGTGCTGATAAATCTGCCGCGGCATTGGTCGCCTTCCGGGGCAGCTTTCACGACCCAGCGGACCGACCAGGGCTCGCGCATTTTCTTGAGCACATGCTCTTCATCGGTACAGAAAAGTACCCAGAACCCGACGGTTATTTTGCCTTCGTAGAAAAACATGGCGGAGGGTCTAATGCCTACACCGCCCCGGATCACACCAACTATTTTTTTGATATCCAACCGGAGTATTTCCCAGAGGGCCTGGACCGATTTGCTCACTTTTTTATCGATCCTCTGCTGGATCAAGCCTACGTGGATCGGGAAAAAAACGCCGTGCACTCCGAATATCAAATGCAGATTAAAGATGATGGCTGGAGAGGCTTTGCCGTCCAGAAAGTCGCGCTCAACCCAGAGCACCCGTTCTCAAAATTCAATATTGGCACCCTCGATACGCTGAGCGGCGACATCTATGACGACCTGACCGATTTCTTCGAAACGCACTACTCCGCCAATCAAATGGGCGCGGTGGTGATTCATCGAGAGCCTCTTGACACACTCGACACCTGGGTCTCTCCGCTGTTTGGCCAAATCAAAAACAGAAATCGCGCCAGAGCCGATTTTTCGATGCCACTGACCACTCCGGGTCGGCTGCCAGCAACGCTTAAACACCAAACATTGAAGTCTAATCGAAGCGTATCCTATGCGTTTCCGATTCCTGCGATCGATCCCCATTACGCGACAAAGCCGACCGGCTATCTCGGTAGTTTGATCGGCCACGAAGGCGAGGGCAGCCTGCACCAGCGACTCAGCAACGAAGGATGGATTACAGCACTTGGAGCTGGTGCTCAGAATATTGATCGTTCAAATGCCGTTTTTGAAATATCCATTGACCTGACTGAATCAGGGTTTGAGCATGTTGATGACATCACCGACCTTGTCTTTGATTCGATCGACATGCTCCGAGAGAGCAAGCCTCAAGCCTGGCTATATGATGAGGCCGCGACCGTCGCCAATCTGGGATTCCGCTTTCGCGAGCAAATCCCATCGATCGCTACGGTTCAGAGCCTAGCGCCTAATTTGATGAAGTTTCCAACCGAGGATCTACTGGTTGCCCCTTATCTTCTGGAGAATTTTGACCCCGGACTGATTGAATCATTTCTAGGCTTTCTCACACCTGAGAACGTCCTCAAGACCATTGCTGGGCCCGATATAAAAGGAGACTCTAGAGAACCTTGGTTCGACGTTGCCTACACACTGAGCCCAGGCATTAGTCGCGGTGAGCAACCCAATGACGGTCTCAGACTGCCCGACCCCAATCCCTTTTTGCCAAAAAATTTAGACCTGATTGCTGCGGAAACTACGCCTCCTCGATTGATCGACGAACGTCAAGGCCTTGGTCTTTATCTCGCTCAGGACCGCGAGTTTGGCATTCCAAGGGCGATCGTGCAGGTCACGCTTCGCGGAGAAGAAGGGATCATCAGCTTGGAAGATACCACCCGCGCCGCTCTTTATAGTGACCTCGTTGAAGATAACCTTAACGCATTGGCTTATCCCGCGTTACTCGCCGGCGTTGGCTATGGCATCAAGTCCGTGCCAGAAGGATTTGAAATCGGTCTTGGCGGCTACGAAGACAAACAGATCGATCTGCTCAGTGAAGTGATCGATCGACTAACCACGATGTCCATTGAATCGGAGCGCTTTGAAGTCCTGAAAAAAGACTTTAGAGAAAGTCTCGAAAACTCCCTCAAAAACCGACCCTTTCAGCAAGCGTTTGGGCGATTAACGGACACCTTGCTTTCCTCGTCTTGGACCGCAGAAGAGCACCTCGGGGCGCTTGACTCTATGACTCCCGAGGACCTGACCGCCTGGCGAGATCGCTACTTTGAAGCCATCAATATCGAAGCTTTGGTTGTGGGTAACGTGACCTTGGAGGATGCGAACAAAATCGAGGTACTTTTATCCGAACGGTTTAATCTGACTGACCTAACCCCGGCGAGTCCGGTGGTGACGCAGATCCAAGGGCCCACTCAAACAGTGCTGGACATCGATCACAACGACGCATCGATGGTTTTGTATCTACAAAACGACAATGCGAGCATTGAAGAAACCGCCAAAACTCGGCTTCTGGCACACGTTATTTCGCCCAAGTACTTCTCCTCGCTTCGGACAGAGCAGCAACTCGGTTATGTCGTTCAAGCATTTAGCCCGGAATTTGAGCGTCAGAGCGGGCTGGGATTCGTGATCCAATCTCCATCGGCGCCGGCAAGCGCGTTAATTTCAAAAACCCTCGAATTTCTTAAAGGTGAAGTCAGCCGAGTCAAGGCGATGACGCCCGAGTCCTATTCAGAAAATCAACAAGGCTTGGTCTCTAGTCTCCTAGAGAAAGATAAAAACCTTGGAGAACGAGCCAATCGATACTGGTCAGACCTCGAAGACGGTTATCTGAATTTTGATGGTCGAGCCCAAATGGCCGATGCCATTGTAGGGGTCAGCCAACCTGCGCTCATCAACCACCTTGAATCAATGATTGCCAAATCAGAAACGGATTATCTTGTGATCACCAGCACCGGCAGGTTTGCCCAGGACGAACCTGAAACGAAGACGGATTAACCCTCGTAACCGAGGGTCAGAGCGATCAGGGCAGCGCCCCAAAACCCAGCGCACAGGCTCGGACCAAGAGGCCATGAATCGTTTGGCCGAGGGCGCAGCGTTACTGCAATCATCGCTCAGTCGCTATATTTGCAGTAGCTGCTTGCCAAAGTTGTCACCATCAAACACGCGTTTCAACGTCCCGGGAATCTGATCAAATCCACTCTGAACGTCCTCTTTGAAGACCAAGTCGCCATTTTTGATCCATTGTGCAAGCCTTGATTTGGCAGCCGCGAACTCTGAAATGTAATCCGTCACCAAAAATCCAGACATGGTGGCCCGCTGGAAAACGAGATTAAAATAATTCGCGGGCCCGGGAGGGAGGACCGCTTGCTCATATCGAGAAATTCCCCCGCAAATCACCACCCGCGCATTGAGCGCAATACAAGCGAGGGCATCATTTAAAATACTGCCCCCAACGTTATCGAAAAACACATTCACTCCCCCGGGACAGGCCGCACGAATCGCAGCTTTGACAGGTTCGTTTTTGTAATCAATGGCCGCATCAAACCCAAGCTCATGAACAAGCCAATCACATTTCTGAGGACCCCCCGCGATTCCAACCACCCGTGCGCCCGATAGCTTTGCCAGTTGTCCGACAATCGAGCCGGTGGCGCCCGCTGCACCTGAGACCAGCACGGTATCACCCGGTACAGGGCGTCCCACTCGAAACAGACCGAAGTAGGCAGTCAAACCCGTACCTCCCAATGGTCCCAAGTACGCGGATCGCAGCCCATCGTCTGGCACGATCTCGACTTCAGATGCCTTCATCACCGCATACTGCTGCCAGCCCAGGCTACCCAAAACTTGCGTCCCAACGGGTAATTTGTCCGAGGTCGATTCAATGACTTCGCCGATCCCAGTTGCGCGCATGACTTGCCCTTGCTCGGTCGCCGCGGCATAGCCAATGTTCTCCATCTGGCCTTTTTGGGAGGGATCAAAACTGAGCAACTCAACCCGAACCAAAACTTGTCCATCGCCTAATGCGGCTGTCTCAGCCTGAGTGCGTTTAAAATCCTCCGAGGTCAATGCACGCCCTTTTGGATTAGCATTGATCAACCATTGTTCATTTCGCATGGAACTTTCTCCCTCATTGCGTTTGTTATCTGGCGATAGCCGGACGTCTGGATCTTTAGGCGCCCAAGAACAGCTGACCCGCCAAGTGCTTAATCGATGCAAGTTGCGGCAGCTGTCCCATCATTTGATTTTTATAGCGCAACCCACTTCCTAGGTTTGCGGTGGAGATTGGAAGACGGACTTGCGCGGCGCTCGGCGTCATCACGGCTCGAGGTGACAGGTGCGGTGTGTAACAAAGCGCCTCGGGTTTGAGATCACAATAGTCAAGCAACGCCGTAATTTCCGTTTCAGAATTTGAAACCAGCTTTTCGTAATCTAAGTGAAATACTTCCCCGGGGAAAAGCGAATCCCAGTGTTTCATCAAGGTCAAATAACCCTGCCAATAGAAGATAATGCCTTGTAGGGAGTAGCTGTATTCGTGTCCTTCAGCAAAGAACTGCGAAAAAACAGATAGGGCGTTATCTAACGGATCCCGGATCACATTAATGATTTTCGCTCGCGGAAAAATTCTCTTAATCAGACCAATGTGTAAAAAGTTGTTCGGATTTTTATCAATGAACATCGGACTGCTCTCGGACCTGAACACCGCCGTCAACCTTAAATACTGCTCGGCCAACGCTTGAAGTCGCTCCGGTTGCAATCTCCTGATCCTAGATGCATAACCACCCTGATCCTCGAGGGCTCGCGCCATATCGCCCAAGAACATCAGCTCGTCGGTCGACTCAACACAGGAGTGCGCGCTGAGTATTTGCTCAACCAAGGTCGATCCTGAGCGCGGCATACCAACAATAAAAATCGGCGCCTCAACAGCGTTGGAGGCCTCTGACGATGGGCTGTGAACAAAGTCCATCAACGTTTTGATCAACTGCTGATAACGATCGCCATGGAACGGCCTAATTTGAGCCACGACATCATTGGCAGCTACGAATGCCTGAAAGGCTTTATCGGAATTTGCCGCTCTCTCCCAATGCGCCCCGAGTGCGAAGGACGCTAAGCTTTGATAACCCGGGTTCAAGGCCTGACTTTCAGAGAGTTGCGTTAATTTCAATGCCTCAGCTTGGCTAAAGTCATATTGCTTCAAGTTGGCGAGGCTCCAGAGCCCCGTGACAGCGACTTTATCCTCCGGGTTTTCGGCAACATCCTGATAGGCTTGAATTGCCTGGTCAAGGGCTCCGCTGGCTTTATAGGCATGGCCCAGATTCAGGGCATATTTAGCGTGTGCACCGTACTTTTCTGCGCAACTCAAATAAGTCTCAATGGCCTTATCAACAGCACCGACCTTTAAATAAACCTGGGCCAGGCGCTCGGAGTAAGCCGCTTGATCTGGCTGCAAGTCGAGCGCTTCAACCAACCGCGCGATGATCTTTGCGTAATCTCGCGTTGCTTCAAGCGCTTTTAATTCATCTTCAATCAGCGTCATTGTCCTAGGGCTCTCATTAAAGCCGCCTCATTGACCGTCATTACGTCTCCACTGCCACCGGTTCGGTTTGCCCAAATTGCAGTGTAACCATTTCTCGATACAAAGGCTCCGTCGCCATCAACTGCTGGTGCTGTCCGACGGCTTTGATCTCACCATCGGCAATCACCACGATCCGATCCGCATCCATCACCGTCGCCAATCGGTGCGCAATAACAAGGGTCGTCCGGCCCGATCGAAGACGGTCCAGAGCGGCCTGCACCAAACGTTCACTCTCGACATCCAAAGCGTTCGTCGCTTCATCGAGCAACAAAACAGCAGGGTCTTTGAGAATCGCTCTTGCGATCGCAATTCGCTGTCTTTGCCCGCCTGACAATCTCGCGCCGCGCTCGCCTAAATCGGTCTCAAAGGCCTCAGGAAGCGCTTTGATAAAAGTCTTTGCGTGCGCGGCTTCAGCCGCGCGATGGACTGATTCCGGGTCTGCCTCCGGCCGCCCAAACCGGATATTCTCTAAGGCGTTGACCCCAAAAATCACCGTTTCCTGAGGCACAATACCAATAAATTGACGTAAATCTTTGAGCCTAAACGCTCTAATGTCAGTGCCGTCGATCTGAACGGACCCCGACTGGGGATCATACATCCGCAGCAACAACTGAAAAATTGTCGACTTCCCGGCCCCGGAAGGCCCAACCAACGCAATTTGTTCTCCCGGCTCAATCGTCAAGTTCAGATTTTTAAGCGCGGGGGTGTCTGGCCTTGATGGATAGTTAAAGCGAACGGCATTAAAGGTAATGCGGCCAGTGTTTTTAGCATCAAGGGTTTTCGGGGCCTTTGGATCAAGAATTTCAGGCCGCAAACTGAGCAACTGCCCCAACCGCTCCATTGCGCCCGCAGCACGCTGAAGCTCTCCCCAAAATTCGATCAAAGCGCCACCGGACGCGCCCACCAAAACAGCATAAATGACGAACTGACTAAGCTCACCCCCTGTGATTTCCTGTGCCACAACGGCCTTTGCACCCATCCATAGCCCAACAATAAAGGCACCAAAAAGGCCGGTCATACCGACGGTCGTCAATAACGCTCGAAAGCGAATCCGTTTAACCGCCGTCTTAAAGCTTGCCTCAACTGCTTGGGTGAACCGTACCCCCTCGGATCGCTCAGCAGTGAACATTTGCACAGTTTGAACCGCGTTTAGAATTTCTCCTGCATAACCACTGACATCAGCAATCCTGTCCTGGGAGGCTCTTGAAAGCTGGCGAACCCAGCGGCCAATCACCATGATCGGGGCGATCACGACAAATAGCAGCACGACCAGCAAAGCCGTCAAACTGAAGTTCGTGAATGCGAGCAAGATCAGCGCGCCAACGAACTGAATGCTAGAGCGGAGCACAATCGATAGCCCGACCCCTGAAATCGATTGAATCAAAGTGGTATCTGTCGTCAGCCTTGAAAGAATTTCACCGACTTTGGTGGTTTCAAAGAATTTCATATCCATGGTCAAAACCTGACCAAAGACTTGTTCCCGAAGATCAGCCACGACCCGCTCGCCAAGCCAGTTTACGAAGTAGGCTCGGGCCGCACCCAGTACCCCGATCAAAATCGCAATGATCAGGAGCACATAAAAATACTGATCGATTTGTGCCGCATTGTCAGCAGAAAATCCCTGGTCGATAACATCTCGAACCGCCAAGGGCATCACCAGCACCGCCGCAGAAGCAGACAGCAAGGCAATCAATGCCAACACCAGGGTGCCCCAATAAGGCTTTATGAACGGGACGAGCATCAGCAGGGGTCGAATAGACTTGCTCGCCGGCCGGTCCTCGACCTGACTATCAGACATGGAACTCCTGTTTATTCTTCTGCGCGTAACGACAGCGCATTAGATCATACTATTGACCCGAGCTGGAGCAGCGAACACCAGCAGGAACGGCAAGTTTAGAAAGCTTCTAGAGTCATCGGCTCGGCATCAAAGCAGCCACCCTAGGTTCTCTCGAGGCAGGCAAATCCCCTTGCGCTCAATCCTCAGTCTTCGGTTGGCGCCAGCGTCCTTTCATCACTGACCCAGAGCAACATCCCGGCTCCGAGTACGATCAATAACGCCAGAGACCCAAAACCCACCCGCTGTGAATCGAACCACTGGGTCGTCGTGGCAACCAAAAGCGGTGCCAAAAAAGCCGTAACAGAACCCGACAGACCATAGAGTCCAAAAAATTGCGCGGCCTTCTCAGGCGGGCAAATTTTTGCCATCAAGGTTCGCGAAGCCGAAAGCGCGGTCACAAAAAACAACGCAAAGACCTGATTGACACAAAAATAAATGATTTCCGCCTGAGTACTAAAGTAGGGAAACGACCAAACCGGCGCGACGTCGACGGTGATAAAGAATGCAACCCGATCGGTTTCAATCGAGACCAGCGCGAGAAGAATGAAAAAGGTCATGAGCACCGAGATTTTCAGGGTCGCCAAGGAGCCAAAGCGATCATCCAGACGACCCCCGAGGTAAGCCCCAAGCATCGCTGACACGCTCGTACAGAGGCCGAAGATCAGCAGCGAAATCGTATCCCAATTGAAGTTACCCGCAGCATAAACGCCACCAAAAATAAGCACACCCACCATGCCATCGTTGAACAACATACGCGCCAGCAAATACCGGCCAATATTCGCATAATGTTTCAGCTGAGAAATCGTTTTGAATACGTCTTTCAGGCCCGACCTTGCGGCCGACACCAGCGTCAGGCCCGAGGACGGTGTGTCGGGTGTGAAAAACAAAAGCGGCAGGGTGAAAACAAGCATCCACAGACCCGAAATCGGTCCAACAATCCGGTCTTGCTCATGGGCCGCTTGATCAATTCCCCAGAGCGGCTGATCGGGCAAGAACGACCAGGTCTCAACCCCGGGAAGCGCAAAGGCAAATAGAACAAACACCATCAGCGAGACACCCCCGAGATTCCCGAGGGAAAACGCGAGCCCGGAGACCAATCCCGCACGATTGGCTGGGGTGATCGAGGGCAACATCGCGTTGTGAAAGACCTCTGAGTAAGCAAACGCGAGGTTAATCAAAAGCAACAGTAAAAACGTCCAATAGAGATCAGAGCCTTGAGCGCCTGGCATCACCCACCACAGCATACAGGCCCCGATACTCATAAACATGACTGTTCCCGCGATCCAAGGTTTACGTCGACCTTGCTTGTCAGCAATCGCTCCCAAAAAAGGAATGGTCAGAGCGAGCAGCGCGCCGGAGACTGCATTGAGATATCCGATCAATGCTTGACCATAGACGGGGTCTCCCACGACCTGGGTGCTGAAATAAGGGAAGAAAATATAAATCACGACTAAAATATAGTAGGGATCCCGGCCGAGCTGTCCGCTCGTCCAACTAAAATACCCCAGGGGTGGGGCGGCCGGTGTTCCGGCAATCGATTGCACTGGCGTCGTCATACTGGCTCCTTGACCGCTGATCGCACCTTGGATTAGCCCAATGCGCCCTCTCGCGCCCAGGTGATCAGTGTTTCCATTGAGTAACCCAAATCCATCAGCACTGCCGCAGTATGCTCACCCACTTCAGGGGATGGGGCGTTTATGGGTACTTCGGTTTGGCTAAACCGTGCGGGCGACCGAGGTTGAATCATTGACCCCGCGATTGGATGCTCAAACCGTAACAAACTTCCGCGAGCTTCAATCTGTGGGTCTGAAATTAGATCGGCTCGGCGGTTAACCCTGCCGACAGGAATTTCGTTGGCCGCAAACAAATCAACGAGTTCTTCTGTACTGTAGTCTTCACAGCTGCCGTTCAACCGATGCGAGACAATCGCGCCATCCTTGGTTCGACTGACCTCGTAGAGATCGGCGAGATCACCCGCTTTGGCAACGCCTTGCCCTTCAAAGCTCTCATTCCACATCAGGTCAGGCCAATTAAAGTAGAGCGCCGCATCTAGCATCGTCAGTTCAATGTGTTGTCCCCCGCCGCCGCGCTCTCTTGCAAACAATGCCGCGGTCATCGCCTGAGCCGCGGTCAAAGAAGTGACCTTGTCGTACAAGATGGTGCGGATCATCGCGTAATCTTCCGATTGGCCCTGAGCATCAAGAATGCCGCTCATTCCTTGGATGACATAGTCATACACTTTCTGCTCAGCATAGGGGCCTGAATCGCCCATTCCCGAGATCGACAGGTAGATAAGCTCTGGATAGCTGCTTTTCAGCGTTTCATAGTCGAGCCCTAGGCGCGCCATTTTACCGGGCCGGTAGTTTTGAAGGACCACATCTGCTGTCCCGATCAACTCTTCCGCTAGCCGCCGCCCAACCTCCGTCTTAAGATTCAGCGCAACCGACTTCTTGTTCCGATTAATCATTGAGAATATTGCACTGACGCCATTGCGGCTGGCACCCAGCCCTCGAATGCCATCACCCCAACCAGGGGGTTCTACCTTAATGACCTCAGCGCCTTGATCCGCCAACATCACCGCCGCCATCGGTCCAGAGACAACTGCTGAGAGATCAATCACCCGGACGCCGGAAAGCGGTCCTGCGGACTGGGGCTCAGACTGATGAGAAAAATCGGACATGGCTTCATTGGACCTAGGGTTGATCGGGGAGTCAACGCCTAAATCAGTGTAGTTTGTTCTGCTTGAGTCCTGCTGATCGCTTGGACCTATCCTGAGCAGACTGACTTCATCGAACGCCCTCTTCCTGATCTAGGGTCTTGTTTTTTAACTGCGGCGCCTGTCTTTATCGGGTTCAACCGCACAGAGCATCAATTCCGCACAAAATAGACGGGATCCCTGCTAAGATTGCTGTCCGCCCTGGCTACCCATCGAGGCGGATTTGCACCGACGAGACCGTTTGCGCACAAATCGCGTAGGACGCTTTAAAAGAAGGACATCAGCATGAAAGATGAATTTGACGATATTGGTGGGCACATCAGTAAGCAAAACGACAATTACACGGTGAAAGATAACTACGTCGGCGATAATCTTTTACTCAGCAGCACGCACCTGTTTCCGGGAAAACAAACCGCGGGGCACAAACACCTGTTACAAGATGAGATCTTCTTTTTTACCCAGGGCGCTGGTGAGATGTATCTACGGCATCCTGACGAAGGACAAGGCGAGCAAGAGGAAGTCTACGAGGTCAACGCACAATCTATTGTCACGGTTCAGGCTGGGATTTTTCATCGGGTGCACAATACCGGGAAAACAAAACTCAAATATCTAAGGGTTATGAATCGCCCGTAGGTTTCTTTGATCGTCAGACCCAACGTTGATCCTCTGGGACAAGGCCAGTTGCGCTTGCTCCGGCGCTCTGTGCGGCAGTGCTCTGATGGATTCCCTTATTCTCAAATCATTGCTCGGGCCTTTCTGAGTGGGCTCGGTGACTCAGCCTGAGCGCTTGAGGGAAAGCACCATCGCACCCTCCCCCAAGATCTCTCCTGTTTCAGCGCCGAAAGCGAACCCGTTAATCCCCAGGCTTTTTATCGCTGCATCTTCAATTCTTCACTCGGTCAGCTATGCTGGGTAAAACCGGACAACCCGAGAGGTGCAAGAACCATGAAACTAGGCATGATGTTGGGATTTGAAAAATCCATCGGGACCCTCTCGTCCATCGCCCGGGAAGCAGAAGCAGCAGGCATCCATTCTCTCTACACCGTCGATGCGGGCAGAAGTGCGACCATCACGGCCGCCGCGGTCATACACGCCACCCAGCGGGCTCGAGTTGGCACTTATATCGTGAATGCCTATGCCCGCGAGCCTTGGATGACCGGGCTTGAGGCACGGGACCTCAATGAAATCAGCGATGGACGCTTTGTTTTGGGGGTCGGAACCGGCAACCTCCATTTTAATGATTTGTACATGGGCATCGATTCAACGCGGTCGAAAACGAAAATGCGCGATTTCATCCAGATCGTTAAAGCCATGGTCAGTGGGCGAGCCGCGGAGCGCGTTCGCTATCAGGGGGAGCAGCATCGCATTCGATGGCGCGCCACCTTCGAGCCGATCACACCCACCTTACCGGTCTATCTGTCAGCTTCAGGTCCCAACATGGTGCGGCTTGCAGGCGAGGTATCCGACGGCGTCGGCATTGGGATCATGTCGTCAGTCGAATTTGTGCGCGATATCGTCATGCCCAATGCCAGAGCCGGCGCCATTGCGGCGGGTCGTGACCCAGAAGCGTTGGCTTTTCCAACGGCAGCAACGATCAGCATCAACCAAGATATCGATGCAGCTCGGGATGCAAGCCGCGCCGCAATCTGTAAGCTCTATCATCCAATTCCACATCCTTATTACGACTTGCAGTTTCGTCAGCTTGGCTTCTCAGAATTTGCTGACCAGGCGGCCCAACTAATGCCCGCTGGGCGCTTGCGCGACGCCATGGCCCTGGTTCCAGATCAACTCATCGACGATCTGACCATCACCGGTAACCCCGAGCAGTGTGCCCAGCGAATTCAAGCGTATGAGGGCGTCGCTGACGAGTTAATCTTGGCGCGAACAGGTCAACGGGACGACACGAGAGGCCTTGCTGATTATCAGGAGATGTTTGAATTGATCAGCCAGTGCTCAGACTGATGTGCAGCCCAAGCAACATGAAGGCTGGAGCGCTCATGCCTCGGTCGTTTGGGCGTAAACTCAGCGAAGGGATTTCAGTCATCGAAAAAGGAAGCCAACCATGATGCATCACTTGTTCGATCTCGAAGGCCGGGTGGCCCTAATCACTGGCGGTAACGGCGGCATTGGACTCGGCATGGCCGAAGGCCTTGCTTCCCAGGGTTGCGAGGTCGCGATTTGGGGAACAAACCCTGATAAGAATCAAAACGCGCTGGCGGTGCTTCAGGCCTATGGCCCCAAGGTCACTGCCTGGCAGTGCGACGTGGGAGACGAGGCCGCCGTGAGGCTATGCTTTGATAAGACGCTCGCAGCCCACGGCAGGATCGACGGCTGCTTCGCTAATGCAGGTGTCGGCGGTCGTGCAAATCATTTTGATGAAATGGACACCGAGGAGTGGCGCCGAATTATGCAGGTTAATCTCGATGGGGTGTTTTATACCTTTCGGTGTGCTGCGGCGCATATGCGCAGGCGCGCGGAACAAGGGGATGCCTTTGGTCGACTCATCGGCACCTCCAGTCTTGCCGCTGTTTCCGGACAAGCCCGAGGTGAACATTATGCGGCAACTAAGGGCGCGCTCATCACGATGGCCAAAGCTTTAGCGGTTGAGTACGCCCGATATGGCGTGACGGCCCATACCCTGCTCCCGGGTTGGATTGAGACAGAAATGACGGAGTCATCCTTTGCTTGGGATCGATTCGTCGAGAACGTCATGCCTCGAATCCCGATGCGACGCTGGGGTAAGCCTGAGGATTTTGCGGGCATCGCGGTCTACATCATGAGCCAAGCCAGCAGCTACCACACTTCCGAAACCCATCTGATCGATGGTGGCTATGCTAACTTTTAGCGGCATCCTCGGCCCTTGAGGAGCCCGATGTTGCTCGTGGTTGCGTTCAAGAATTTCCAAAGGCAGGTACCGGTCCCTACCCGAACTTTTTTGAATCCTGGGAAAATCCCGAAAAGCAAATGCCAAGCGCAATGACGGCACAATGATTGGGGATAACCTCATTGCGTTTTTAATTCGCAAATTATTGTGCCCAGCCTACAAACTTTTAAGCCCGGACGCCCATAACCTTGTTGTTGCCAACCGTTCGTCGCCATGACCCGCCGAGCGCGTCCTCACCAGAGACATCGGCGCATCTCGGTCAGCAGCCCATTTACAACCTGCTCAAGAGAACAACCCTTCTCCCAAGCGCTTAAGCCTAAGGCGCCCGGGGTCATTTAACCGTTAAAGAAATTTCATCGTAATTGGGTGCTCAAGGTTGCCTTGATGTCTGGTAAGATGCCGCCCCAATTATCGAATCATTGTTTTAAGGAACGCTCTTGATCACCTGCGCGAACATCACCATGCAGTTTGACTCCAAACCACTGTTTGAAAATATTTCCGTTAAATTTGGAGAGGGGCGTCGCTATGGTCTGATCGGTGCTAATGGCAGCGGTAAATCAACGTTCATGAAAATCTTGAATGGCTCCCTCACCCCGAGTAATGGCAGCGTTTCGATTGATTCCGACCTTCGTGTAGGCGAGCTCAATCAAGACCAGTTCGCCTTTGAGGCCTTTAGCGTGGTGGATACCGTCATCATGGGTCACAAAGCCCTTTGGCAGGTTAAGCAGGAGCGCGACCGCATCTACGCGCTGCCCGAAATGTCCGAAGAGGACGGGATGAAGGTTGCCGATCTAGAGAGCGAATATGCAGAGATGGATGGTTATTCGGCGGAAAGTCGGGCCGGAGAAATATTGATTGGTGCGGGCATCGATCCTGGGCTTCACTATGGGCCCATGAGTGAAGTTGCCCCGGGCTGGAAGCTCAGGGTGTTGCTGGCGCAAGCGTTATTCTCAGATCCCGATATTTTGTTATTGGATGAGCCGACCAACAACCTTGATATCCATACCATCCACTGGCTTGAAGATGTTCTTACAGCCCGAAGCAGCACGATGATTATTATTTCCCACGACCGGCACTTTTTAAATTCGGTCTGTACTCATATCGCAGATATCGATTATCAATCTTTGAGTGTTTACCCCGGCAATTATGATGACTTTATGATTGCCTCTACCCAAGCGCGAGAACGAGTCAGTTCACAAAATGCCAAGAAGAAGGCGCAGATCGCGGAGCTCAAGCACTTTGTCAGCCGATTCTCAGCCAATGCTTCGAAAGCCAAACAGGCTACGTCTCGAGCCCGCCAGATCGATAAAATCGAGTTAGAAACGATCAAGCCTACCAGTCGGGTCAGCCCCTACATCCGGTTTGAACAGGAAAAGAAACTCCATCGGTTGGCGTTGACCATCGAGGGCTTGGGGCATGGCTTCGAGGGAGACGAGCAGCTGTTTGATCGTGGCGATCTCATGCTCGAAGCGGGCAGCCGGCTCGCGATCATCGGCCAAAATGGCGTAGGCAAATCCACCTTGCTCAAATGTTTAATGCAGGAAATTGCGCCGAACGCTGGTGAAATCAAATGGTCTGAGAACGCCTCGGTGGGCTACTGTCCGCAAGACACCTCGGCCGTCTTCGATGATGATCGAAACTTGTTTGACTGGATGAGCCAATGGCGCAAGCCTTCCCATGATGAGCAAGCTGTACGGGCGACACTCGGCCGGATGCTGTTCTCCAACGAAGACTTTAAAAAGCCGGTGCGGGTGTGCTCGGGTGGTGAGAAGAATCGCCTGATATTCGGCAAACTCATCATGCAGGATCACAATGTGCTTGTGCTGGACGAGCCAACGAACCATCTCGATATGGAGGCCATTGAATCGCTCAACTTGGCGCTCGAAAACTATGAAGGAACTTTGATCTTTGTCAGTCACGATCGAGAATTTGTCTCATCTTTGGCCGACCGTATTATCGAGATTAAGGACCAAACCCTGACGGATTTCAGGGGCAGTTTTGATGAGTATCTCGATACCCAGGCCATCGAGCTTAACGCAGCAAGAATCAGTTAACCCCGCGCCAGCGACACCGCTACCCGCTGGAGAAACTCCTCGAAAAGCCCGACCTTGGGTCACCCATCCACTCGGGCCCTCACAGCTCCTGGCGGGCATATTTTATGGGAGTCTAGAGCGACGCTTTGTGTAAACGGCTCCAACGCCAAACCAGCAATTTCCATTCCTCTTTGATTTCCAACCAAGAGTAGACTTGGGTAGGATGAGTCCTCAACTCGGTCAGCCAAATCCCTCGGCTCTTCATCAGGAATCAGAATGAGTGAATCAGAAAACAATAACCATCAGACCTCACCGATGAAGTCCTCATCCAGTTGGTATTCCCATTACGTTCTCTTTGTCTTGGTGATCGTCTATATCTTTAATTTTGTCGACCGCAATATTCTGTCGATCTTAAGCCAAGATATTCAGGCTGACCTCGGCATCACCGACGCCGAAATGGGTTTCTTGTATGGGACGGTTTTCGCTGTCTTCTATGCGGTCTTTGGTATTCCTCTGGCACGGTTCGCCGATGTTTGGGTGCGCCGTAGCTTAATTTCCATGGGCCTGATGTTCTGGAGCGCGATGACGGCGCTGTCTGGTTTCGCGCAATCATTTCCCCAGCTGGCCGCATTCCGAATTGGCGTCGGTATTGGTGAAGCCAGCGCCTCGCCCGCTGCTTTCTCGATGTTGTCAGATTATTATTCCCCGAAGGTTCGCGCCACGGTCCTCGCGATTTATTCATCCGGTGTTTATATCGGCGGCGGTATCGGCCTGTTTATTGGCGGTTTCATCATGGAAACCTGGAACGGCAATTATCCGGTAGCAGCCGAGGCACCCCTCGGTATCAAAGGCTGGCAAGCTGCATTCTTAGCCGTGGGTCTGCCCGGTATCCTCATGGCAATCTGGGTTCGAACGCTTCGTGAGCCCAAGCGAGGACAATCTGAGAATCTCATCGCCGCCGAACACCCAGCACCTTGGAGTGTGCTGCGCACAGAGATGGCGACAATGTTGCCAATCTTCAATTTGTGGGGTTTAAAACGTGCGGGGGCTTCCCTGCCGATGAACGGCCTTGCGGCGCTAACCATCGCGGCAGTCGCTCTTATGCTCATCGAAGTGACCGCCAATATCCCGCAGTGGGTCGCATTGGGCATCGGCGTCTATGTCACATTCACGTGGGCGCAATCACTCAAGCACCGAGACCCTGCGACCTTCAGTATGATTTTTCGGTCTCGCGGGCTTCTGTTTACGACCACTGCATTCCCAACCATTGCCTTTGTGACTTACGGTATTGGTTTTTGGACGGCCCCACTGCTTTTAAGACTGCATGACACCTCGCCGGGGGAGGTCGGAATGTATATCGGCCTCGGGAGTGCGCTCGGAGGCCTCATCGGCGTCACACTAGGCGGAATCATGGGTGATTGGGCCAAGCAAAAGCACCCCGCTGGCAGACTCCTGATTGGGTTCTTTGCAATTGCAGGAACAGCGCCCCTGGTCCTATGGATGGTCTATACCGAGTCCCTGATGTGGGCGTTTGCGCTCAACTTTCTACATCATATCTTTAGCGCGGCTTGGCCCGGGATCCCCCCCACTACCGCTTCTGATCTCGTCATGCCAAGAATGCGTGCCACCGCTAGCGCCTATTATATTTTGGTGAACACCATGATTGGACTCGCCCTTGGCCCTTATTTCATTGGCCAGCTATCCGACATCTATGTCACCACGGGTATGGACTCTGCGGCGTCATTGCAATCCGCGATTTCCACCGGGCTTTTGATTTTTATTCCATCAACCTTGCTGTTGCTCGCAGCATGGCGGTATCTGCCGGGAGATGAAGCCAGCAGACTTGAACGCGCAAAAGCCCTCGGTGAAACCGTGGACTGACCCACTTACCTGATTTATCCGTCAATTGACCAACATGTCGATGTATCCAACGAATCAGCTGAACCGCCTACAGCGCCGACGGGTGCTTAGCGATCGCCGATGAAACCTGAAATGCTGTCCCAGGGGATTACCCTAAAAGCGCTGCACAAAACCCAGCAACGGCTAGCGTCCACGCAGCCGGGCCTCTAGCCCTGCTTTGACATCCCGGGCGGCTGGATTCTCGGCAAACCTGGCATTCAGTGCGATGCAAGACCAGGACTCAGACGCTAAAGTGGGGCGGTTTATCAACACTTACCCCCAAACCACCTTCTCCGTGACCGATCTTTTGAGCAGGCGCTCCTTAAGAGCGCTATTTCGAGCGAAGGTTGTTTCAAAAGAAAGCTCTTAACCAACAAAGCGCTCTTAACCAACAAAGCGCTCTTAACCAACAAAGCTCGTTTAACCACCAAAGCTCCTTTAACCAAAAAGCTCGTTTTAAAAAGAAACCGGTTTAGCCGCCACCCCCGGTTCAGCAATGACCTCTCCATGGGCTATCAAATCATCGAGAATCAACCATTTCTTTTTTGGAATATATTAGTCTCAAGTTATTCCATTTTAAGATCGGTTGCCTTCTGCTAATTTCCTCTCCTCAAATCAGACCCGACTCAACTTCGACGGAGACAATCGCTATGAACGCTGCTCAAACCGCCTTA
>Ga0209631_10001675_pt1 | contig 27914 bp, 21 predicted proteins | sample COG_08_FD_184752 | JGI IMG/M metagenome (GOLD analysis project Ga0209631, IMG submission 184752) | Pelagic Microbial community sample from North Sea - COGITO 998_met_08 (SPAdes) (version 2) | ecosystem: Environmental > Aquatic > Marine > Neritic zone/Coastal water | place: Helgoland, sampling... | reverse complement strand
ACCTCGGAATTTTGCTCCGGCTAACAAAGAACCCATTTCCAAAGTAAAAATAGTTTTATCTTTAAGCCCTTCGGGTACGTCGCCACGTACAATTCGCTGAGCCAAGCCTTCAACGATTGCGGTCTTCCCCACTCCAGGTTCCCCTATCAAAACAGGATTATTTTTAGTCTTGCGAGATAGGATGCGTATAACACGACGAATTTCTGAATCTCGACCAATGACTGGATCCAACTTTCCCGACTTTGCCTGTTCCACTAAATCAATTCCATACTTCTTCAATGCACGAAAAGAATTTTCGGGAGTCCTTGAAGTTACTTTTTGCCCACCACGTAAATTTTGCAGAGTTTCTTTAATTTTTTTATTAGTAAGATCAAAGTTTTTGAGAAATTGCTTGAAAGTAGCTGGTTTTCCAACTGCCGTTAAACCAAGTAATAAATGTTCGGTGCTTACATAATCATCCTGCATCTCAGAGGAAATAGTCTGACTTTTCTCAACCGCTTCAGTTAAAGCTGCGGAAGCGTATGATCGTGAAGTGTTCACATCTCCCGCAATCTTGGGCAAATTCTTAAGTTCGCGCTGTAGTCCTAATTGCACAGGAGCCGTCCCCACTCCCATTTCCTCAAGCAAGGCAGGCACGATTCCATTTTCCTGTGCTAGTAATGCAGAGAGCAAATGCCAAACTTCCACCTCCTGTTGACCATTGCGCTTTGCAACCTCTGACATTTCCTTGATTGCAGAAATTCCAAGTTCGGTAAATTTTTCAGGATCGATATTCATGATTATTGTTGTGCAAGTTGCGTTCCGATTCGATTACAGACCTCAATCCATTATAAAATCAAGGATTTAGAAGGATATGGTATTCATCATCAATTGAAAATACGGGACATTTTAGAATAAAAACAATAAAAAAGAGACACATTGTCTCAATATGTTCGATTGTCTTTGAAGGTAATTTTTTCATACTGCAAGGATGAAAATGAGAGAGAGAGCTGAATTTATCGACCGTGAATTAGCCAATCTGTACCCCAATCCCCCTATTCCCCTGGATCACACAAATTCCTATACTTTATTGATTGCGGTTTTACTCTCTGCCCAATGCACTGATGCTAGGGTTAACAAAATTACCCCTGACCTTTTTAAACTCGCTTCTGGCCCGCTGAATATGTCGAAGCTTTCAGTCGATCAAATAAATTCCGTTGTCAGACCCTGTGGATTAGCTCCTCGAAAAGCCAAAGCAATCCATGGGCTTTCTTTAATTCTACTGAACAAACATTCCGGGCAAGTACCACAAACCTTCGAAGAATTGGAAGAACTTCCCGGGGTGGGTCACAAAACAGCTTCCGTAGTAATGGCACAGTCATTTGGTCATCCATCCTTTCCAGTCGACACACATATCCACCGGCTCGCTCAAAGGTGGAAACTTACTAATGGTAAAAGTGTGACTCAAACAGAAAGGGATTTAAAAAAACTTTTCCCGAAGGACCGATGGAATGAAATCCACCTTCAAATCATTTTTTATGGACGAGAATATTGTCAGGCCAGAAATTGTTTCGGTCTGGAATGTCCAATCTGTAAAGCACTGTTTCCACTGAGAAAAACAAAAGTAATAACAAATAAAGCCTAACCTCCGTTTACAAAAACTTTTGGTCGCTCATCTGTAAGTCTAGAAATTGAATCCTCACTCAATCCAGTCTCGTATAAATAAATTTCGCGCAAATTTTCCATTGAAATTAACAGATCGATCAGTTCATCGTTTAGTTTCACCCGTACTAAATTCAAATAAGTTAAATTCTTAAGATTTTTCAGATGGTTTATTCCTTGAACTGTAACCTGCTTATTTCCTTCCAAGTACAAACGTTCTAAATTCTCGAACTTTGAAAGTGTTGTAATTCCACGATCGGTAATTTCTGCGTAAGTTAAGTCTAGAGTCCGGATCCTCGAGGAGATTGGAATCAATGCCTCCAAGTCATCATCATTAAGGCCCTGTTCTTTTTCCGGAGGAGAAATGACTCGAAAACCATCGCCTTTATCGGTAGCCAATAAAATAACACTTGTTGAACGCAACCTCTGCCAGTCCTCATCATTTAAAGACATATCAAGTGGGTTTGCGGGGTCCTGAACTTTAGCTTTTTGCGTATTTTCGTCGGTGATTTTTTCCTCTTCAAAAGAAACACCAAATTTTTGAAGTACAGGACTGACCTTACTCGGAAAGGCAAAGTAAAGACCGGCAACTGCTCCACAAACCACAACGCAAGTTACACCAAAGACAATAATCGTTGAAATAATCCGAGAAACCAATCCTTTCTCCTGCGTAACGACAACAGATTGGCCTTTGTTCATTTTGACCTTCGCCCCCTTTTTTGCTCGAACGCGTTTCTTCTTATTGGCGACCGGTGAAGTTGCTGAGGGTTGTGCCTGTGATGGATGAACCTGGGCAGGTGAATGCTCAACTACTGGTTCAGGAATCGGTTGGTCAGCAACATCAAAAAGTGAGCTTAAAGTTTTCCATTCTGTCTCCCCTTCATAGAGGGCAAAATCGGTAGCTAAAAGTTGTCCGGCCTGTAAAAATTCTCTCGCTTGATCAGGAGTGTAGGGTCCAAAAGTCTGCCCATCCCTGGAAACATAAATATTCATTAAGCTACTTTGAACTTCCCTCGGGCTCAGTAATAGATTCGATCAATTCTATTGGAATCCCGACTTTTTTTAAAATCGGGACTGTTCGATCCGGAGCAAAAAGCAAACCAGCAAACCCAAGAATTGCCATTACGATAAAAAGAATGATAAAAACTAAAGATGTGGAATAAATCTTGGCTATTATGCCTTCCCCTTTAACCACAATCACCGTTTGCTTGCTATTAAGCCCCTTGATCTTGCGAGAGCTAGAAATTCGATCTCGACCGGCTCGGGCAACAGATTTTTCTTTAACCTCCTTTTTTTTGGCTTCTGGAACAGTGGGGGGAGGCGGTAATGGTAAAGATGGCGAAGGCGGAGGCACATACTCCTCAACGGGCTCCGGAGATGCTTGAGGAAATGACTCTTCCTGAATAGGAGCAGCAGAAAGGTCTGATTCAAGAGGTGGTGGAACAGGTGGTGGCGAGGAATTGGATGGCGGAATTTGGATAGAAGGTATTTCAGGAGGAGCTGCAGGAACTGACTCAGAAAAAGTGGTCTCTTGCTCAACCTCCTCAGACAAGGTTTCTTCACTTTCCTCCTCCCCTTCATCCTCATCCATAAAGACATCTTCCCATTCCTTCAACTTCTCATAATCAACTTCGTCATCTTCAAACTGATCGTATAAAGATGAATCACTGGACTCCTTTTCATCAGAAGAAAGTAGCTCGCTTAGTGGGTGCCAATTTTCTTCTCCAGCTTCAGAACCCAAGTCATCTACACTCAATTCTCCAGCTTCAAGAAATTCTAGAATTTCTTTGTGCGAGTGAGGTCCAAAAGTTTGATTATCTTTTTTAACTAGAATATTCACAATGATGGAATTACATTAATTCTATAATTTTGTCTAATTTTAGACTTCGTATGCAGAGGTAACCATCAATATCGATAAATAAATTAAAATCCAATCAAAAGAAAGACTTGTTTACAAAAAAGTCTGATAAAGGTAGAAATTATTTGTCTGCTGGCACTGAGCGTATCCAATCTACAACAATCTCAATTTCCTCAGTGGATAGTTTCTTATCTCTTCCGTAAGCGGGCATACGATCATTTTTCTTACCGTAAAACCTTTCATGCTCAGGGTTATTGATAAAATCAATCATCCATTTCCTAGATCCATATCCGGTAAGGTCCGGAGCCGAGCCTTCCCCTTCAGAATCGATGTCATGACAATCAATACAGGCAAGATCATCGTAAAAAATATCCATTAACTTTTCTCTTTTCTCTTCATCCAAAGGTTTCTGATATGGCAACTCGGCAAGATCAGATAATAGAAGAGCAACTTGAGGAAGTAATTTTTTTTCTTCCTCATTAAACTTTTTCAAAACTTTTTTTGCCATGGTGCCATCTTTGAAAGCAGTTCCTCCAAAGTATTCAGGAGATACATAGTGTTCATAATTCAACAGTTTAGTTGTCCAAGCAACGCTGGCAAAACCAGCCAATTCAGGTGCAGATTGATCGTCATCAACTTGATAACCCCTTCCATCGTGACCGTTGTAACGATGACAACTTGAACAATGAGCAGCAAATATTCGACGACCCCTATTTTCCCTATCACCCCTAAGCAGCGCAACCGCACCGGTTGGCGGAATCCCTTCCTCCTGTGCAATTTGCACGACTCGTTGGGCTTGCCATTCAGCTTCACGAACAGCCGCACCGTGATTAATATTTTCCCTGTCCTCCGAAAAAGCTAAGAATGTAAGTCCAGCAGCTCCTGCTAGCAAGCACCACCAAAAACCTATATTAAATTGATGCCCTTTTCGCGAAGCCCCAATAAAAGGTTGAAGAAAAATAAGAAGTCCGAAAACCAAGGGTATAATTACAGCTCCCCAAAATGCAGGAACATACTTCAATAATTGAAAAAGAAATAAAAAGTACCACTCGGGTCTTGCAGGAAATTCATTCGATGGGTCAGCTGGTGGTCCCAAAGGTGCTCCCTTAAAATATAAAGTGAGAAAGACCACGGCTAATAAAACTGCTAAACAAGCAACACCATCCTTCAAAATTTGATCCGGCCAAAAATAGGAATCTCTCTTGGGTCGGGGTTCTTTAACATGGATACCATGCTTTCTGAAAAGGTATATATGTCCTACCACAAGTGCAATTAATGCCCCGGGAAGAATACCTGCATGGAGGGCAAAAAAGCGAGTGATTGTTTGATGTCCATATTCCACCCCCCCGACCACAATTTTTTGGAGCATGGGACCAATTATTGGAACTTCTGCAATAAGATTAGTGGCAACCGCAGTAGCCCAGAAGCCTTTTTGATCCCATGGTAAAAGATAGCCGGTTAAGGATAGGGCTAGAGTTACCCCCAAAAGTGCAATTCCAAACCAAAAATTCAACTCTCTAGGTGCCTTATACGCCCCATCGATCATCACTTGCATTAAATGCAAGACCAACAGCACAATCATGGCTTGTGCCATGTAATGGTGAACGCCTCTTAAGAACCAGCCTCCCCAAACCTGATACTGGATAAAGTAAACACTTTCCCAAGCAGTCTGTGCACTCGGGCTATATGACATCCATAGAAGCGTGCCGGTAACAACCTGAGTAAAAAAAGCAAAGGTTAAACAACTTCCCCAAACATAACGCCACCTTGCTCCACCAGGTACTTTCTCATAAAGTGCCTCTTTGACAAGACCACGGATCCCCGAACGATCGTCCAACCAATCTAAAAACTTGTTCATGATAGAGGAACTTTTTCCACGATATTTGGACGGAATTGTTGAAAGCGAATCCATACAAACCCATCTTCCACTTTGGTATCCATGGTATCCAACCCTCTTGGACTCGGACTATTTGCATCGGTAACCGAACCATCAAGTCCAAATGTACTGTTATGACAGGGACAAAAATAATCATCCGATTTTGATCGGTAGTCCACCGCACAACCCAAATGTGGACACTTTAAATTGAATGCAATTACTTCTTCACCTTTTCGACTTAGATATACCGCTCCAGCAGGAACATTTTTGTAGGTTGTCCAGGCATCCTTGACTTGTTCCAAAATAATCTCGTATTTTACCGGTTTTCCATCCTCTGAAAGATTTACTAAAGGAGCGACTTTAGTCCATGGGACTTTTTCTTTATTTCCTGCACTTTTTTTAACCGGGTCTAGAATGGTGGTTATACCTGCAGCAAAAGGGAAAACTCCACATACTGCAGATACAGCCAAAGTTGAAACAACTATAAATTTTCTCCTAGAATCTTTTTCACAACAATTGGTTGAACTTGGATCAATGGGTGGATTTTTTTCTTCTGTCATGAACTTAGAATGTCACAATTTATATCACATATAAAATGTTTAAGATTAAATTTGTAAAACGAAATACCCCTAAATTCCCAAATTAAATATCTCCTGATAATAAATAAAATATAACCAGATTATTAATAAATTTGGGCATTACGCCCACCCTATATTTTTAATATTTTATTAAAAATTTCACTGATCTCATTCAGGGAATGCTGGAAGAGGAGGTAATCCACCATCGGAGGAATCTGCACCAGGTAAGGGAGGCAAACCCCCACTACTGTCTTCCCCTGGCAAGCCAGGTAGAGGGGGTAAGCCGTTGTCGTTACCACCAGCATCAGGAAGTCCAGGAAGAGGGGGAAGATCACCATCACCAGGAAGTCCAGGTAAGGGAGGAAGTTCATCGCCACCAGCATCAGGGAGTCCAGGTAATGGGGGAAGATCACCATCATCCGCATCAGGAAGTCCAGGTAATGGTGCAAGACCACCGTCTTCGGGTAGAGAGTCAGGGAAAGCTGGAAGGTCATTTTCAATTGGATCAGAACCAGGAAGAGAAGGCAGTCCTTCTTCACTTGGAGGAAATGCGGGTAATGAGTCCGATGGTAAAGCTGGTGCAGGACTCTGTGGGAATGCAGGGAAATCAGAAGGAGACGATTCAACGGAAGGAATTGGAGGAAGTCCTTGAACCGGATCCGAACCTATACTGCTTTCAACAGGTTCAGCAGGAAAAGGTGGAAATTCGCTAGGAGCCTCATTTGAGTCAGAAGGAAAAGAGGGTGAAGAATCATCGCCAGGGCTAGAAATAGATTCTGGGAATGAAGGCAATGATTCAGCTGGAGCAGAATTCCCAGTAGAAATATCGCTTGCGCCTGGCAAATCAATTGATGGCAAATCACTAGATTCAGAATTAACTGGAGAATTACCCGGCAAAGAAACTTTATCGATCGAGCCCTCTCCATCGGAATCAGAAACGGTTGGTTTGGTTACCAAATTGATAGGGGAACCGTCTGATCTCCAAGTCGCTTCCTTTCCATGCCTTGTGCCATTGGTGTACGCACGGATGTACATTTTTTGCCCATTTGGCCACCAACGGGTAACCGTGCCATGCCAGCGACCTTCACTGTAATTTCTTTCATACATTTTTATTCCGTTTGAAAACCATCTGGCACTTAAGCCATCTTTCTTTCCCTCTTTCCAAGATTCGTCAGACGATACATAACTACCGCTTGCCCCTTTATCTATTGTGAGAATTCGACCAGTAAAGGGGCGATCGTTAAATTTTTGGTAAAGGAGACCATAGCGGGATTCAAAATAATTGCCATATTCCTCAATTGTAACCTGAAAAGCGTCTTTACTTACACCAACAACCTGAGGTGCAGAAGGAGCGTTTGAATGAATATTCGGTGATTCCTGCCTGTAGCTGTTTTGGCAAGATGTTAAAAAGGGGATCAGAACAATGAGGGATAATAACAACGGATTTTTCATCCTTATCATGGTGATGATTTTACAAAATAATGCAAGATTGAAGGTCGGTTGTAGACAAATCTTATTGTCAAAATTATATATTTATGTTTTGGCTAGGTTATTACCTATTCAAAGGTTCCTTCCTCCTAAAATTTCAACTCATGAATATTCAGAATCTTGTACTCATTATCCCCGCCTTCGGTATCCTTGCACTACTTTTCACTTTATGGAAAACTAAACAGGTTAATACTCATTCTGAAGGTTCTCCCAGAATGGCAAAAATTGCTGCAAGCATCCAAGAGGGTGCAATGGCATTCTTAAAAGCAGAATACAAAATATTGTTCGTTTTTGTCATTGCAGTTGCGATACTATTAGGTTGGAGCGGTTCACAAAACCCTGAGAGTCACAGTTTTGTTGCAATTTCTTTTATAGTCGGTGCTTTCTGTTCTGCTCTTGCAGGCTACCTAGGAATGGTAGTAGCAACTAAAGCAAATGTTAGAACTACGAATGCAGCTCAAGAAAGTTTAGGTAAAGCTCTAGAGGTCGCATTTGCAGGCGGATCTGTAATGGGGCTTGGAGTTGTCGGTCTTGGAATTTTAGGTCTTGGTGGTTTATTTGCATACTTTGCCCAATCGTTTAACGCATTCGACGGAGGAGATGCTCTGAATTTAACATTGTCTGTTCTAACTGGTTTTTCTTTTGGTGCTTCTTCAATCGCCCTATTTGCTCGCGTTGGTGGAGGAATATACACAAAGGCAGCTGATGTGGGTGCTGACCTTGTTGGGAAAGTCGAAGCTGGGATTCCCGAAGATCACCCTCTTAATCCTGCAACCATTGCAGACAATGTGGGGGACAATGTAGGAGATGTTGCAGGAATGGGTGCGGATCTATTTGAGTCTTATGTCGGATCAATTATCGGAACAATGATTTTAGGGGCAGCAATGGTTGCAGGTGCTACAAATTATCAAGATGATCTCAACAATTTTTCCCTTATAGTTTTACCCCTCATTTTAGGTGCAATCGGTATCGTAACATCTATTATGGGTACTTTCTTAGTTAAAGTGGGAGATGGAGGAGATCCACATAAAGCGCTTAATCGAGGAGAGTTTGCCTCTTCGTTTGCAATGATCATTTCCGCTTACATAGCAATTGATTATTTTCTTCCCGCAAGTTGGAAATACCAAGGGATTGAGTACACATCAAGTGGAGTATTCTACGCAATTATAATCGGTTTAATTGCTGGATTAGCAATAGGTAAAATTACCGAGCATTACACCGGCACCAATACTAAACCAGTAAAGTCAATCGTTGAGCAATCTATCACTGGAAATGCAACCAACATAATTGCCGGTCTTGGAATTGGAATGATATCGACTACATTTCCAATTCTCATTCTGGCTGCAGCAGTAGTTGGTGCTCATGAGTTAGCGGGGCTTTACGGAATCGCAATTGCTGCCGTAGGAATGCTTTCTAACACTGGAATTCAGTTAGCCGTTGATGCTTACGGACCAATTTCAGACAACGCAGGTGGAATTGCAGAAATGGCAGAACTGCCTAGTGAAGTTCGACAACGAACGGATAAGCTTGATGCGGTTGGAAACACAACAGCTGCGATCGGTAAAGGTTTTGCTATTGGATCCGCAGCACTAACAGCCCTTGCCCTCTTTGCGGCCTTTAAAGAAACAGCTGGTATTGATGTAATTGATGTTTCCACGCCAAAGGTAATGGCCGGCTTGTTTATCGGTGCCATGCTTCCGTTTTTATTTAGTGCACTCGCAATGGGAGCGGTCGGGCGTGCAGCCATGGCAATGATTCAAGAAGTTCGCCGGCAATTTAAAGATATACCAGCACTTAAAAATGCTCTTGCAATCATGAAGAAAAACGATGGTAAACCATCGGATGAATGGTCAAATGATGAAAGACAACAATTTGACGATGCAATTGATTCTGCCGAGTATGGCAAATGCGTTGAAATTTCAACTCAATCTGCAATTAAAGAAATGGTTGCCCCTGGGTTAGTTGCAATATTGACCCCTGTTGCAATAGGTTTTGGTGGTGGGGCAATTATGCTTGGCGGATTGTTAGCCGGCGTTACCGCATCGGGGGTCTTAATGGCGTTATTTCAATCCAATGCTGGTGGAGCATGGGACAATGCAAAAAAGATGGTCGAAGAGGGTTATGAAATGGGAGGTACTGTACACGGAAAAGGATCTGATGTTCACAAGGCAACAGTAGTTGGTGACACAGTGGGTGACCCTCTCAAGGACACGTCAGGACCTTCTCTTAATATCTTACTTAAATTAATGTCAGTTGTAGCCTTAGTATTGGCACCTTTTTTGAAAGTTTAAAACTTAAAACTTCTCGCCCACAGAACGGGCAAAATTACGACGGCCCTCCTCATCTCTCTTGAAATAGGCTGTTCCTGCCACAAATACATCAACGCCTGCATTTAGGCATGGATCGACATGCTCCGGCCCAACTCCGCCATCAACTTCAATCATAAAATTATGGCCTGATTTTTCACGGAGTGCGGATAATTGCTCTACTTTGCTAAGCACATCATGTATAAAACTCTGCCCCCCAAAGCCAGGGTTAACGGTCATACAAAGAACTAAGTCTAAATTTACTGAATTTACTACATTGATAACATCATCAACAGCTGTCCCAGGGTTTAAGGCGATGCCTACTTTTTTCCCTAGTGACTTGATGTAAGAAAGCGTGTCTAGGTGATCATATTCTGGTTCAATGTGCACAGTAATTAAATCGGCACCTGCATCATTAAATGGATCGATATAAAGATGCGGATTATCCAACATCAAATGAACATCAAAGAAAAGTTCTGAGCCTTCCCTTAAATCTGCCACCGTTTGCGGGCCAAAACTAAGGTTCGGAACAAAATGACCATCCATTATATCGAGATGTATCCATTTACGACCGTCCGACTCGGCAATTTTAAGGGTACTTTCTAAATTAGCATGGTTGCCTGCAAGAATTGAAGGAGCTAAAATCTTTTCCATAGTTTTGTCTTTTGATTATGGTTTCCAGTTATAATTTTCGATTAGTTGATTAATCGCATGACTTAAATTTTGCGATACAGCTACTAAGGCTTGGCGTTCTGATGGCAAGGAAAGTGAATTTTCACGTAAAACGGATGCAGTGGGCCTGATAATTTCATGCGCAATAAGCAAATCACCCTTACGGTTAGTAAGAGAGACAGTAGCCTGAGTGCTAATTTTAAAACCCGCGGCGAGCAATGTATCCTGCGGATTATAAACTTCTGGATTTTTCCTGTAGTCTTCCAAGGTTATACTTAATATTAAATCTGCCTCACTCGGTTTTTGACTAAGATTGAAATATCCCCTACGAATGATTTTACTTCTGATTTCCCGATTCAGGATAGAACTCACCTGAGGAGCTAAGGAATTGTTACGGATGGTTTCTACAAAAAGAACCCTAGTTTCAGATTTGCTGGAATGATTATTTCTATACCTACAACTTACCAAAAGAATAAGCGCCAAGAAAATGGTATGCTTTAAAAAAGCATTGTTCATTCGCCACTTCTGAGTTCCGCGACTTTCTTCTCCGCTTCCCTCGCTGCTGTCGATTCAGGGGCTGTGGTTATTGCTTCATTATAAAATTGTAATGCAGGACGGTTACCCAACTCTCGCCAGTGCGTTAAATAATATTTGCCAAACTTTTCAACATACTGACCAACTTCTACTTTGCTCGCCGCTAGTATTTCCCTCATTTTTTTGCGCCCAACCTCAGCCAAATTATTTCTCTCTTTCGCCTCCTCTACACGAATTTTATAGTTGCTTGCAGTTTCATGTTTGCTTTGTGGGGGGGACTGAGAAAATAAAATCAAATAATCTTCATAAAAATTTAATGCTTTTAATGTTGCCCCCTGATCGTAAGATGGCCCAGAAACTCGATCCTCAAAAATTTGTGCAAGCAAAAAATATGCTTCCTCACAAAGGTAATTATCCGGATACAAATTGGTTAAACGCTCAAGTGCGTCAATGGCTTCCTCCTCCCGATCATCCTTAATCGCAATTTCCGATAATACCATAAGAGCACGAGGGGCGAATCTAGGACCCCGTGCAAGGTTTACGATTTGGTTTAATCTTAAACGATCTTCGCTTCCCGATCGAAACCTTGGCAAAACCCCCCACTTTTTTGGCAATGTGTCCTTAGCAAGGCGTTCGGCAATCCTCATCAGTGATTCAGCGACTTTTTCAAAGTCATACTCTGTGTAAGCTTCGGCAATTAGGCGAAGGTGTTTAAACGCTTTTTGCCAATCTCCTTTTTTCTCGCGAAGAGTAGCCGCACGATAAAGTGATTCAGGTCCAATTTGTATTTCAACATTTTTTTCTGTATGACGATAATCGCAGCGCCTTAACGCGAACTTCTCGTATAGTTGAATAGCATCCTGGAAATCACCCTCAATTTCTGCCTTGGATGCCTCAAGAAACCATACCTTTGCTTGGTTGTTATCAATCGGATCCCTATTCTTTTTAAAAAATCCTGTTCCTGGAAATAGATACTCTTTTGTCTGAGTAGCAGAACTATTATTTCGCCGATTTCCTCCAGGTGACACTGACCATAATTGGCAAGTTGAATATATTATTAAAAAGAATATGGATATTTTCAGATGATTCATTATTCGAATGAGTTATTTAAAACCGAGCAAGAACTGCGGACCAGGTTAGACCTGCACCAAATGCCACAAACAAGCCCAATTCTCCTTTCTTAAAAATGGAAGCCTTTCTTGCTTCATCAAAGGCTACAGGAATTGATGCCGCTGAGGTGTTTCCATATTTGTCTAAGTTACAGAAAAATTTATCTAAAGGAATTTCTAGCCGCTGTGATAGACTTTCAACAATCCTGGCATTTGCCTGGTGAGGAATGACATGATCAATATCTTTATTGGAGAAACCATTTTCTGCAAGAAGTTCTCGTGCTGCACTCCCCATTACACGAACAGCAGATTTAAAAATTTCACGACCGTTCATTTTTAAAAAATGCCCTCTATTTTCAAGAGATTCCATGGATGCAGGTTCCAATGAACCACCCGCAGGTTGATGCAAGAGCTTTGGGTTGGATCCATCTGCACCGCTATTGAAACCAATGAGTTGTGGACCCTCGCCAGAGCTTGAAATAACTGCAGCACCTGCACCATCACCAAAGAGTACACATGTGGTGCGATCCTCCCAGTCCATTATACTCGAAAGCTTTTCTGCTCCCACAACTAACGCACACTTATATCGACCGCTACTCAACATACCGTCGGCAATATCAAGTGCATAAAGAAAACCGGAACAAGCTGCCTCGATATCAAAACTGGCGACTTTTGGAATTCCCAGCTTGTGCTGAAGCAGGCAAGCAGTAGACGGAAACGCCATGTCGGGAGTAATTGTAGCGACAACTATAAGATCGATATCCTCAGGGCTGATACCTGCGTCATCCAAAGCCTTTTGTGAAGCTTTAACTGCCAAGTCACTCGTAGCTTCGTTCTTCTCAGCCACTCGTCTTTCCTTAATTCCAGTGCGAGAGGTTATCCATTCATCGCTTGTTTCAACCCGCTTACTTAACTCAGAATTATCAACTACACGAGAAGGCAAATAAGAGCCTACTCCAAGTATAGTACTGCTTGATTTATTCAAATTCGTACTCATATTTATTCTCTAAGTAAAGGAGGTTCTGGGCGTAATATTTCATTTGCTTCTCGAACATCATCCAATACCTGAGTCAACATATCGTGCTGAACTAAATCAAGTGCAATTTTTATCGCACCGCTCACATGATTGCGATTAGAAGAACCATGTGCTTTAATTACATTTTTGGTTAAGCCCAAAAGAGGCGCCCCTCCAAATTGTTCCGGATTAATTCTCTGTTTTAAACTACGAAACGCTCCTTTTGACAGTAAAGCACCGGTTTTCCGCAACGCATTCCTTCGAAGTTCTTCATCTAAGAAACTACCAATAAGTTTACTTAAAGACTCGCAAGCCTTTAAAACAATATTTCCCACAAAACCATCACAAACTACAACATCAACAACATTTTCAAATATTTGAAAACCTTCAATTAATCCGGCATAATTAATAATACTACCATCAATGTCTTTTAACATTGCATGAGTTTCATGAATAACATCATTTCCCTTACCTTCTTCCGTTCCTATGGTAAGAAGACCAACCTTGGGTCGAACTAATCCTAATGCAACTCTTGCATAATTTGAGCCAAGCACCGCACTTTGTGCTATATGATATGGCTTAGCATGGGGGTTTGCACCTGCATCTAAGAGTGTAAAATATCTTTCACGACCCGGCCAAATTGTACATAGTGCAGGTCTTTCAACTCCTTCAAGTGTCCTTAGTTTAATCGCTCCTCCGGCCATTAAACAGCCTGTATTTCCGCAACTCAATAATGCATCAGCCTTAGCATCTTTTAAGGCTTGTAGAGCCAGGCTCATCGAAGATTGCTTCTTTCCCTTTATTCCGGCGATAGGTTTTTCCTCCATTCCCACAACCTCCGGGGCATGAATAAATTCAACCTTAGATTGCGATAATATAGAATGGTTCGAAATTAAAGGTTCTAGAATGTCTTCTTGGCCGAACAGAAGAAATTCTGTAAACCGCGGAGATACTTCAACAGCTTTAGCGACACCTTCAAGAATCTCGGAAGGACCGAGGTCACTTCCCATAGCATCTATCGCAAGCTTTATTCGAGCCTCGGTCTTTTCCATGCCGAAGCAAAAACGGTGTTATACCTCTACATCGAGAACCTGCCTACCACGATACTGGCCAGTCTCAGGGTTCACGCGATGTGGACGAATAAAAGTCCCATCAGCCTCTTTCGAAAGTTGAGGTTCTTGAAAGCGATTAGCACCGCGACGCTTTCTGCTTCGCTGCTTTGAGTGTTTTCTTTTTGGTTGTCCCATAACTTAAAATTTAATCAGTTATATATGCACGAATTCTGTATTTGGTCAAGCTAAGGAAAATTATCTTTAGGAAGCGAAATAGATAGTGAAAAGTACAAGAGACAAAATAATCCTGTACCAAACAAATATCCCTAAACCTTTTCTTGAAAGATAGCCCACTAACCAAAAAACGGAAAGTGCCGCAGAAATACCCGCAATCATACATCCAAAAGCAATCGGCCCTAATGACAAATTTGCTTCCATCACATCCCACTTGGTTAAAATTTTGTATCCTGCTGCCGCACTGAGTGTAACAAGCCCAAGTAAGAAACTAAACTCAGCAGCTTTCTTTCTTTGTAAACCGACAATGTATCCACCGACAATAGTCATCATAGAACGACTTGTCCCAGGCCACATCGCAAAACATTGCATAAAACCGATTAATAAAGATTGGGAAAAAGTTAAATCCTCCAAAGTCCGACCTTGCTCCATAATAATTCCCGAATTTTGGGATTTTTTTCTTCTCTCCGCCCAATGCATTAATAAAGCACCTAGAAACAAAGCGATTGCAATAGGCAGCAAACCAAAAAGGAACTCTTCGATTTTATCATCTAGCAATGGTCCGAGTATTGCAGCAGGCATAAAGGCCACAAGAATATGGAAGGCCAACCTTTTTCCTCGTGGGTCTAATCCAAGTAGACCTAAAATCATCGACCAAACCTGCTTACGATAAAGTAAAGCAACCGCAAGAATTGCTCCTGCTTGTATGACAATCAAATATGCATTTAAAGCTTCTTCACTTTCCCGGTTAGTCGACGACAAGAACTCACTTACTACTACCAAATGTCCAGTGGATGAAATTGGAAGAAACTCAGTAACCCCTTCTACAAGACCATAGATTAATGCGTCAGCATAATCTAGAGTACCGTTTGAGTCACCCATTGCTTTACTGGGCTCACTAATATCAACGGCTATCGCATTGCTAGCCAAAATTAATTTCAGGAAAAGTAAGGTAATAAAAAAATGTTGCCGAATAATCATCGAATTCTCTACAAAGCATGTTGCGCAAAAAAGAAGGTTAAGTTTTAACCTATCACAATAGTTCTTTTCACCCAATAATGGAATCACTTAAAAAATTTACAGAGTTATTAGTCAAAAAAGAAAATCTAGTTTCTGAACAAGTCCGGTCATGTATTGACCTTCTTGTATCTGATAAAGTTGGATTAACTGATAAGGAATGTTTTCTTTCTGCCTTAGCCCAAAAAGGGGAAACCGTGCAAGAAATAACTTCGTTTATAAATTATTTTCGTGAACTTGCACGAGACCCGGGGTTAGAGAAGTTTGCCGGGAATGCGATCGACCTTTGTGGTACAGGTGGTGATAAAGCAGGTAGCTTCAATATTTCAACATTCGTTTCATTTCTTGTTGCCTCATCGGGAACACCAGTAATTAAACATGGAAACCGTTCAATAAGCTCGAAGTGTGGCAGTGCTGACCTAATTGAAGCTGTAGGAATTCCACTTGAAATGGAAAATGAAAAGCTCCAGGGGAGTATGAATGAACTTAATTACGCTTTTCTTTTTGCCCCCTCTTTTCATACAGCTTTTAAAAACATAGCTCCCGTTCGAAAAAGTCTCGCAAATAAGGGAGTCATTACAATTTTTAATATTTTAGGGCCAATGATTAATCCTGCCCGTCCAAGTTTTCAACTTTTAGGAGTTTATTCTAGAGATTTAGTTTCCAAAATTGCAAATGCACTCAACCTTTCTGGAAACAAAGGAGGGTTCGTGGTGCACGGTTGCCTAAAGAATCAATCAGGAGTAACTGGCGTTGATGAATTAACTTCAAGTGGTGAAAATATTGTTTGCGGTATTGGCAGGAATTCTAACCAAAATGAGCCTTCGTGGAATGCTGAAGAATTTGGCCTTAGCTATGAACCTTTTGAAGACTTAAAGGGAGGAGACTTAAAACGAAATCTTAGTCTTATGAATGCTCTGTTAAACGAAGAAGCTCCACCCGGTCTTACCAACAGCATCTTAATGAACGCCTCAGTTGCATTTTTAGCTGCTGGACGAAGCAAGGACTTAAAAGAAGGTGTTGAAATAGCAAGAAAATTACTGCGGGACGGAGTAGTGAAAAATTGGCTTCTTCGTGCAAACACTTTGTTTAATTAACTTTTTTAAAATGAAATATTTTGGAACGGATGGAATTAGAGCCACTTTTAATGAAACATTTTTAAACGAAGATTTTGCAATTGCATTAGGTGTAGCCCTCGGCTCGTTCATGGAAGAAAACGCTATAATTGGCAAGCAAGTCCTAATCGGAAGGGATACCAGGCCTTCAGGTGAAAAACTACTTGCTGCCTTTTGTGAAGGTTTGGCATACAAAGGGTATATCGGAGTCTCTGCTGGCATACTACCAACCCCTGCCCTTGCCTTTGGGGTATTGGAGAAAGAAATGGCAATGGGCGTGATGATCACTGCTTCGCACAACCCTGCTCAAGACAACGGCTTTAAATTTTTCTCAGCAGTTGGCACAAAATTGAGTGATTCCGAGGAGGAGAGTATTGAGAAAATGATCTTAATAAAAAAAAGACCGACTCAAATACAAAATCCAGAATCAATTGAAATCATCGATTCATATATAAATTATATTTCAAGTATCTTTCCAGAAGATCTCCTTAAAAACAAGAAGTTGGTGATTGATTTATCAAATGGAGCTACTCAACAAACTACTCCCGCGGTACTTAAAAATTTAGGGGCAGAAATACATGCACTCAACATAGGTTCTGGAGAAATAAACGACGGAGTTGGCTCAGAGCACCCTGAGATAATGGCACAAAAAGTAAAAGAATTCAAAGCCGACTTTGGGTTTGCTCATGACGGGGATGGGGACAGGGTAATTATGTGTAATTCAAACGGAGAAGTTATTCCGGGGGATCAAATTTTGGGTCTACTTGCAATTCATGAAGAAAAAAAGAACCGCCTTCCCAATAATGGTTTTGTTGCAACAGTTCATAGCAACTCCGGTCTTGACGCTAGCTTGAGTGGACAAGGAATAAATTTATTTCGTGCTGATGTGGGAGACAGAAAAGTTTCGCAGATGATGAGAGAAAAGAAACTTGTTCTGGGTGGAGAATCATCTGGGCATGTTGTTGCGAGTAAGTACCTACCTACGGGAGATGGTTTATTAACTGCTTTGTTAGTAATCCGTGCATGTTACGAGTCGAACCATAATATTTCTTCGTTAAGCAACAAAATTGTTCTTTGGCCAAGCGTTGAGGGTTCTTTCAAAGTAAAAGAAAAAATTCCTTTAGAAAATTGTAAACCCCTCAATTCAGCTCTTACAAAAACTAGGTCCTCACTTGAGAATCAGGGCAGAATATTACTTCGTTATTCTGGTACAGAACCAAAGATACGCCTTCTTGTAGAAGCCCGTGACTCAGAGAAAGCGAATGTCGCTTACCAAACTATTGCTAAATTAATCGAAAAAACATTGTAAATGGTAAAGTATTTAATAAGAATAATTAAATTCTCCCATTAACTATCCCCAAATTACAAATTTAATGATTCAGGAGATTCCTATTTCACAGTTAGATCCTCGCCAAGTGAAGCAACTTGATGCTGCCGATGCTGCGATTCAAACAAATTTGGCTTACACATTGGAAGTCTACAGTTCGATTTTAAAACAATCACAGGGATGTCTTGAATTGCGCAAGAAACTTCGGGCACTTCAAATCAAAAGTTTTCAAGGGTCAACTAAGGGCCTAAACAATCTATTAGGTAAAGTGACTGCTGTACCGTTTATGTTTGGTGGAAAGGGAGAAAAGGACCCAGAAGGAACATTGGTAAAAGCAGAAGCTCTTATTGAAAAAAGTCCTGGCAATGTCCTGGCTCATGAGATGCTTGCTGACGCAGCAACTCATTTAGATATGAAAGAAACTGTAGTTTTTGCCTACGAAACAATTCGTAAAATTCACCCTACCAATATTAAAAACCTCAAGGAATTAGGAAATGCTTACCTCGATACTGGCAATACTGAAAAGACAATTGAGACTGGTAACGCAATTCTAAAACTTAACCCAACTGACGGAGATGCTGTGGATTTAATGAAAAGAGCATCGGTTGCCGTGGCGATGAATAAAGGTAAATGGGAGGAATCTGAAGATTTTCGGGCACAATTAAAGGACGAATCCGAAGTACAAGCTCTAGAACAGCAAGCAAAAGCCGTTACCGACTCAAAAGGCCTAGAAGAACTCATCAGGCAGGCCTATCAAAAAGTCGAACAGGAACCAGAAAACCTCAATAATTATCTACAGTTAAGTGATTATTACTACAGATATGGAGACCTCGAAAATTCTATTGCATGGATTCAGGAAGCAAGAAAGCAACCTTCCGGTCAAGGAGATGTTTCTCTCGAGGAAAAGGAAAGATTGTTAACATTAGAATATTTTGACAATTCAATTCAGGAGTGGGAAAAAGCGCACATTGCGAACCCGGAGAATCAGGAAACGAAAAACGCTTGGGAAAACGCTTTATCTCAAAAAAAGGTCTATGAAAGAAGTCAACTGGAATCGCTTGTTCAAAGATATCCAAATGATTACGGATATCGCTATGAGCTCGGTTTAAATCTTTTTGAGAATGAAGATTATGATAATTGCCTCTCCCATTTTCAGCTTGCTCAACGCAATGCAAAGGTTCGGTTGGACGCTATCCTATATTTGGGTCGTGCCTACAGTCGCAAGAACTTTTACGACTTAGCTATTGAACAATTTTCTATCTTGAAAAATGAGATACAAATTATGGACGAACGTAAAAAAGATACTATTTACGAACTTGGTTGCTGCTTTGAATCGATGGGTAAACAGGACAAAGCCATTGAAGAATTTAAAATAGTTTATTCTGCTGATATTTCATTTCGAGATGTGGCCGATAAAATTAATGCCTTCTATTCAAAAAATGCATGATTTTCATTTTCGATGGCGGAGAGGGCGGGATTCGAACCCGCGGTACCTTTCGGCACACCCGATTTCGAGTCGGGCACCTTCGACCACTCAGACACCTCTCCTTTAGGAATAAGTCTAACATAATGAATTAACCAATGATATTCTGGCAACTTAATTTACACTTTACCTGATTACCAATAACTTACACGCTTGCCCGACAACCACTCATTCACTTGAATATAAAAATGAACTATCTTCATTCTCTAACTTTTTTCTTGTCTATTTTCCTTTTCTTCACTTCATGCCGGTCTTCAAAAAATACTTCAATAGAATTCTCCGATGGTACGTACAAGGGTGAGATCGATAACAAAGGAAGAAAGCATGGAAAGGGGATTTATACCTGGCATGACGGATCCACATATGAGGGCGATTTTAAAAACGATGCTCGAAATGGAAATGGTTTATTTCATTGGAAAAATGGCGAAAGTTACAAAGGAGATTACCTAGAGGATGACAGAACGGGACAGGGCTTATACCGCTGGCCAGATGGATCTTACTACGAAGGTTCCTTTTTAAGAGGTAAAAGACATGGACTTGGAACATTCCATTCCGTTGATGGAGCCGTTTATGTCGGTCAATGGTTTGATGACTTGCAACATGGAAAAGGTAAACTAACCAACCCCAATAAAACTACCATTCAAGCTATTTGGAAAAACGGAAAACTCATTGCACAACCATCACCTCTGCCCAAAGCGTCGACTAAACCTAAATTAGAAAAAATTGATATCCCTGCTCCGGTTGAAGAAGATTCTCCAACTCCTGCAAATATTAAAGTGCCAAAATTGGTTCCCCCTTCTCAAGTGGAAATAATTCAACAAAATTCATCCAAAGATCTGAAAAAAGAACCAACTAAACTTTTTACGAAATCAGAAGAGGATCAGATTGAAAAAACTCCATTGCAGTCCCTTCAAGAAGATGATTCGAAGGTTGACGAGGTTATGCCAAAAAGTAAATTACCTGATTCCGCCTCCCCTACCCCCGGAAAGCATAAGGGAAATGATTCAAACATATGGACAGGCACAGTTGAACAGGCTGAAATTCATTTTAGTACAGAATTAATTAATGGTATCGATACCGTTCGTGACGCAAAATCCAAAATCCCCTTTTCGGGTAAAATGCAAATCCTGAATTCTGATGGAACGCTAATCGGCGAAGTTAACCTACTCAATGGACAACTTCATGGAGAAGAAATATTCTTAAATGACCAAGGAATAATTACAGAAAGAAATCTTTGGGAGAATGGAAAAAAAGTCGAGTGAAGTGATCGTTTTCAGAATAGAAACACGATCATTCAGGAGTTTTCAAAAATAAAAATTTGATACCAATTTCCTTTATTTAAGAATTACTTTTCTTATAAGTGTACGCCTCACAATGGTGTGGCTGAAGCCTAACGCTGATAGGATCAGAAAAATTCATCGGGCTTACTAATTTTGCATTCAGAAAGAAACCTAATGTTTTTTGATATCGGACCTATTAGCTCCAAGTACCTATGTTTGCTAATTTAACATAGATAGAAATTTTTACAGTTCAAATGTAAGAACATAAATTCATTCTAAATTTGAAGTACTCAATTGTATGCAATAGTATTTGTAAACGTTAGTATATTAAAATTCCTTTAACACTTTCATTGGACTAAATTTTCGATCTAAATTGTAAGATGAATATAACGAAAAAAAAATTACAGGTAAGTTTACCTTATGACCCATCTGAATTCCCACGAGAGCTTTCTCGGCATTACATTACAGCTGATGATCGTGAAATTAGTGAAATGCTTAATTTCGTGGGATTGGATGAATTGGATGATCTTTACAAGCATATACCAGAAGTTAGCCATTTTAATCAGGGGCTCAACCTTCCTGAGGAGCTGAACTACCAAGATGCTGTAGAAAAACTCTCGCAGATATCCTTAAAAACAAATCTAAGTACCTCTTTTATCGGAGATACTCTACCGTCGTGGAAACAGCATCCTATTGTTGATTTTGTATCTAAACTTCGTCCATTGAGTACATCGTACACTCCCTATCAACCAGAAAGAAGTCAAGGCACACTAGTAACCCATTGGATTTACCAATGTGCACTTTCCGCACTTACAGGATTTGAAGCAATTAATACATCTTTGTACGACCGTTCTGCCGCGATGTATGAAGCAATTACATGTGCAACGAGAACAAACAAGCGTGGGAATAAAATCCTATTAGCTGATTCTTTATTTGAAAACGAACTCGATGTAATCAAAACTTTAGCAGAGGAAACAGAATTAGAGTTTGTGCATGTTCCTTTCAACTCAGAAACTGGGCTTCTCCAGTACTCATGGCTAGAAGCTTTAAATGAAGAGGATACGAATGACATTTCAGCTTTTGTGTTTCCACAAGTTAACTCCCTTGGCCTATTAGAAAATGTAGATTTTCTAAGTGATTTTGCTCGTTCGCATGGAATAAGGTCAATCGCATGCATTGACCCAATGCTTTTAGGAAATGGGGGGTTGAAACCTCCTACAGATTTCGGCGCTGAAGGTTCTGACTTTATAGTAGGCGAAGCTCAACACCTTGCAATACAGCCAAATTTTGGGGGTCCTGGCCTCGGTCTTTTTGGTTGCAGGCACAATGAGAAAAATAAAAAAGACCTTCGATCTACCCCAGGACGATATATTGGAAAAGCCAAAGACTTGAACGGGCGGGATTGCTTTGTAATGGTTCTATCGACGAGGGAGCAACATATTCGAAAAGAAAAAGCTACATCAAATGTATGCTCAAATCAAGCGTTTCTGGCTACTTTGGCGGGTGCATCCCTTCTAGCTAAAGGAGGACAAGGACTTGCAGATTCTGTATTTACAGCAAAACAAGCACGAGAAAAAGTTATTAAGGCGGTCAAGCACCTTGAAGGAATAAATGTAGCTTTTGATGAGTCGAGAGGGTTCAATGAACTTGTATTGGAAATGAATCATTCGGTGCCTGAAATAGAAAAAAAAGCCAGAAATGCCGAGCTACAAATTGGAATAAATGTAGGCCATCGCATCGCATCAAGCGAAAACAGAAACCTTATTAAACTAACCTTTTCTGATATTCACGACGACGGTGCTACCGATAAACTAATCAGCTTTTTTAATCATATTTTTTCAAGAAAGAAAGATGATGAGATTGTCGAAAGACATCAAGAAACTGACCCCCAGTTCCTTAGAAAAGATACCTTACATCTACCAAGTTTTTCCTTCGATGAACTTTCTCTATACTATGAGAAATTAGCGGATCTAAATGTCAGCCCAGATGATGGTTGCTACCCTCTGGGATCATGCACAATGAAATACAACCCATTGCTCAATGATTGGGCGGCAGCTCTTCCAGGATTCGCTCTTGCACATCCACAATCAGCTGAAAGTGATGTACAAGGTCCTCTCGAAATTTTGTTTGAGATCCAAGAATGGTTTAAGGCCATTACCGGGCTTCCAGGAGTCACGACACAACCGGTTGCAGGGGCACAGGGAGAATTAGTGGGATTAAAGCTCTTTCAGGCTTACCATCGGGCTAACGGTGATTTTAAAAGAGATGTGGTATTTATTCCACGCTCAGCTCATGGAACAAATTTTGCGACTGCCGCAATGGCTGGATTTACAAATTCAGACGGAATTGTTTATTTGCAAGCAAATGTTCAGGGCACGATCGATCTCGAAGATTTCGATAAAAAGATTCAAGAGTTTGGCCATAGACTCTGTGGCGTCATGATTACAAACCCGAATACTTCAGGTATTTTTGAAGATCAATTTCACAGTATTGCCAAAGCAGTTCATAACGCAGGGGGATTGGTTTATATGGATGGTGCAAATATGAATGCTATAGCTGGTAAAGTTGATTTGGGGAAACTTGGCGTAGACGCAGTCCATAATAATTTACATAAAACATGGACAATTCCACATGGTGGTGGCGGGCCAGGTGATGCCATTGTTGCTGTCTCAGAAAAACTAATTGATTTCCTTCCCGGATCACAAATAAGACGAAATTTAGACGGATCATTTAGTTCAGAAAAAACATCACGGAGCATCGGATCTTTCCACAGAAACTGGGGTAATTTTGGCCATAAAGTCAGGGCTTATTCCTACCTTCTTCGCCTGGGTAAAGAAGGTGTTCCCAAGATGTCATCTATCGCCGTGCTTTCAGCACAATATCTATACGCTAAACTTAAAAATTACTTTCCCACACTTCCAAGTAATACTGAATCCATTCCTCGGATGCATGAGTTTATCTTAACATTAAGCGATGAGGATTTTACAAATCTTGAACTTGTAGGTATAAATAAAAGCCAGGCAATTCCACAAGTTGGAAAACTTTTTCTCGACTTTGGCTTTCATGCGCCAACTGTAGCTTTTCCTGAAGTTTTTGGATTGATGATCGAACCCACAGAAAGTTATACAAAAGCTGAATTAGATCGTTTTGTAGACGCAGTTATTTGTATCAAGGAAATTATTACAGATCACCCGGAGGCAGTGAAAACAGCCCCTCACTTCACCCCCATTGACCGTGTTGATGAAGTTGCCGCAAATCGAAACTTAATCCTTCAAGAAAAACTCGAGCACCTGCCATCTCTCCACTTAAACAGAATTAAACCAAGCGTCCTCAATAATTTAGAGATAAGAGAGATAAAATCTCGTATTATTGACTCTGCGAAAAATTAAGGAAAGATTTGACGAACTATTAGTTATCACCATGATTAGCGAGATGTCTGACGAATCTAACGAACAACCCCTCATTTCCAAAATTGGCTTACTTGTAGATGCAATACTATCGATAGCTTTCTTCCTGTTTATGACCTATGTGCTAATGCCTCATGTACCGTCTGAGGATCCAACAACGGTCAAAATAGTTGCAGGTATGACCTCATTCTGTATGACCGGAGTATTTTGGCTGGCGGCCAACATGTTTCGAGTTACTTATGTCGATTTCCAAAGAACGAAAAAAAGATAACTGAAATCGATTTTTTAGTTAAGATAGTCACGTAATAGATTTTTCATTTTACCTCGGGGTGAGGCTTCAATCTCAAGACCGTTTTCATCACTAGTTTCTGATAAAATACAACCTTGCTCGCGCAACTTGGCGACAAGGTCATATCTATTGTGAGGAATTAAGTATTTCATTGATTCCACACTTTGACTGAGCCTTTCTTCCACGATTTCGAGAAGTGCACCCACTCCTTGTCCGGTTTTGCAGCTTAGAAATACACAATCTGATGTTAGAGATTGAGCCTTAAGTTGGGTCATTACACCATCGCCTTGATCAATTTTATTATATACCGTAAGGATCTCTTTGTCCGAAGCACCCAACTCTTCTAGTACATCTCGAGTTGTATTCAAATGTTCTTCAAATTCGGGACAGGAAAAATCAACAATATGTAAAAGTAAATCAGCAACGATTGCTTCTTCCAATGTGGCCTTAAAAGCATCTATTAATCGATGGGGCAGTTTACGAATAAATCCCACCGTATCGGTTAGAATTATGGTTCGTCCACCCGGCAGCTTGACTTTTCGACTGGTTGGGTCGAGGGTAGCGAATAATTTATCTGCTGATAATACGCTGGCACCTGTGATACAATTAAGAAGTGTAGACTTTCCTGCGTTTGTATATCCAACGATGGCAATTGTTGCTAATGGGATGCGTCTACGTTTTTTTCGGCTTGTTGCACGTCGACTAGAAACCTGAAGAATCTCCTTCTTTGTTGAAGAAATCTTGTCTCTTAACATTCTCTGGTCGAGCTCAATTTGAGCCTCACCCTCGCCACGTTGAGTAACCCCTCCACCTCGTTGACGATCCAAGTGTGTCCAAGCTCGCCGTAAGCGTGGCAATGAATACTCAAGCCTTGCTAGACGAACTTGCAACACGGCCTCTTTTGTTTGAGCACGATCCGCAAAAACATCCAAAATGACCTCATGACGGTCGATTACTAGAACTTTAGTAAGTTCCTCCCAGTTCCTCTGTTGACCTGGCGAAATTTCATTGTCGAAAATAATGACATCACAACGCAACGCCTTAACTTTATTATACATTTCCTCGCATTTACCTTTACCTAAAATATGGCCAGGTAAAGTTTTTCGTGTTCGAACTATTTCCTTTCCACATACGGAAATTCCAAGATTTTCGACTAACTCAGCCAATTCGTTTAGTAACGAGCACGCACGAATCTCCTCATCTTTTCGGGTAATAACAGAGATCAAGAAAGCTCTCTCTACCTTCTTAGGTTTTTCCTTAACCTCGAACATTTTTCATAAAAACATACAGGCCCATATAAAAAGGGACCGAGCCAAAGCTCGGTCCCTTTAAATAATATTTATCCAAAAGAATAAATTATGAAACTGCAGCTTGTGCAGCCGCAAGTCTTGCTGTTGGAACTCTAAATGGAGAACAACTCACATAATTCAATCCAATCTTATGGCAAAATTCTACACTCTTCGGATCACCACCATGTTCACCGCAGATACCTAGCTTTATTCCACGGCGAGAGGATTTTCCTTTTTTAACTGCGATTTCCATTAACTGCCCGACCCCACTTTGGTCAACACTTGCAAATGGATTTGCATCAAGAATATCGAGCTCAGTATAGTTGGGCAAAAAGCTGCCAGAATCATCACGGCTCATACCCATAGTAGTTTGAGTAAGATCATTGGTTCCGAAACTAAAGAACTGGGCAGTCTTTGCAATTTCATCAGCAACCAATGCAGCTCGTGGAATTTCTATCATTGTACCCACAAGATATTTAATTTTTTCACCTTTGGCCTCAAAAACCTTTTTGGCTGTTGCATGAATTACTTCGACTTGAAGCTCAAGTTCACGAGGAAATCCAACAAGAGGAACCATAAGCTCAGGATTAACTTCAATTCCACTCTTTTGGGCCAAAATAGCCGCTTCGAATATAGCCTGTGCCTGCATTTCAGTTACTTCTGGATAAGAAATCCCAAGTCTGCATCCACGGTGACCAAGCATTGGGTTAAACTCATGCAAGTCTTCTACACGTTTTTTTATTGAAGCTAAAGAAACCCCTAGCTTCTTGGCCAAATCTCTTTGGGCATTGTGATCATGCGGAAGGAATTCGTGTAAGGGCGGGTCAAGAAGACGAATTGTAGCAGGTTTACCTTCAAGTGCTTTGAAAATACCCTGAAAATCACGCCTCTGATAGGGCAATAACTTTTTCAGGGCTTTTCTACGTGTTTGCTCATCATCAGCAAGGATCATTTCGCGCATTGCATCAATACGATTTCCTTCAAAGAACATATGTTCGGTACGGCATAGACCAATTCCAGTTGCTCCAAATGCAACCGCGTTAGCTACCTGTGAAGGAGAATCAGCATTGGTACGGACAGTCATTCTCGTAGCCTGCTCACACCATTTCATCAGTTGGGAGAAGTTTTTGTATGCCAAGCTCTTCTTGGGGTCCAACTTTTTATCAACAAGCACCTGAATAATTTCAGATGGTGCAGTCTTCAGCTCTCCAGCAAAAACCTCCCCAGTTGTACCATTTATTGACATGTAATCTCCTTCCTTGAAAGTCTTACCATCAACTTTAACAGTACGTGCATGATAATCCACATCCAATTCTGCTGCACCACAAACACATACCTTACCCATTTGGCGGGCAACTAATGCTGCATGAGATGAAACTCCTCCACGAGCCGTTAAAATACCCTCCGCAGCAATCATTCCTCTTAAATCTTCTGGAGAGGTTTCTTGGCGAACAAGCAATACATTGCCATTCTTAGCTGCCACCACCGCTCTTTCCGCATTCAAGCAAATTTTTCCCGAAGCTGCACCTGGTCCAGCAGGTAATCCTTTGCATAAACGATTCGCTGCTTTTTCAGTGGCTGCATCAAATACTGGTGCCAAAACTTGATCAAGTTGATCTGCAGGCACACGCTTTATTGCAGTCTTCCAGTCAATAAGCCGTTCTTTAACCATTTCAACAGCAATTCGAACAGCCGCAAGTCCTGTGCGTTTACCATTTCTAGTTTGAAGCATATACAATTTTTCATTTTCAATTGTAAACTCGAAGTCCTGCATATCCTTAAAATGCTTTTCCAACTTCTTCTGAACGAGAACTAGTTGCTTAAAAGGTTTAGGAAGAACTTTTTGTAATTTTGCAACAGGTTGGGGAGTTCGAACGCCCGCAACCACATCTTCACCTTGGGCATCGGTAAGGAATTCGCCGTAGAGAACCTTCTTTCCTGATGCAGGGTCTCGGGTAAATCCAACCCCTGAGCCTGACTTCTTACCCGTATTACCAAAAACCATAGCTTGAACATTAACCGCAGTTCCCCATTCGGCAGGAATACCATATTTACGGCGATAAACTGAAGCTCGATCGTTCATCCAGGAACTAAACACAGCACCTATAGAGCCTTCTAATTGCTCCCATGGACAGGTTGGGAAATCGGATCCAGTCCTTTTCTTAACCAAGTTTTTAAAGCGAGAAACCAATTCCTTCATTTGCACGGCTGAAATACGGGAATCATCCACCTCACCTTTAGCTTTTGGGAAAATTTCTTTCTTAAAATCTTCGATGATCGCTTCGAATGGATCATGGTCTTCACTTGGAAGTTTTTGTACACCCATCACCACATCTCCGTACAT
>Ga0209631_10001674_pt1 | contig 27918 bp, 23 predicted proteins | sample COG_08_FD_184752 | JGI IMG/M metagenome (GOLD analysis project Ga0209631, IMG submission 184752) | Pelagic Microbial community sample from North Sea - COGITO 998_met_08 (SPAdes) (version 2) | ecosystem: Environmental > Aquatic > Marine > Neritic zone/Coastal water | place: Helgoland, sampling... | reverse complement strand
GAATCACCCCCTTCGAGTCCAAGTGGCCCTCCTCCTGGGCCTTCATCACAGCCACCATCCGGTCCACCATCCGGTCCACCATCCGGTCCACCATCCGGCCCACCATCTGGCCCACCATCTGGCCCACCATCCGGTCCATCATCTGAGCCGCCTGCAGCTGACGGAGAAGGCACTGAACCAGCGACTGAGGAAAGCGTTGAAGAGGCTGCTGATGAAAAATCTGAACAAGTCGATGAAGAGGTCGAAAGTTCAACCCCCTCGTCCACTCCACCATCGGGTCCGCCATCCGGTCCTCCTTCTGATCCTCCTTCCGGCCCACCATCGGGTCCGCCATCCGGTCCACCATCGGGTCCGCCTTCCGGTCCTCCTTCTGATCCTCCTTCCCGCCCATCATCGGGTCCGCCATCCGGTCCACCATCCGGCCCACCATCTGAGCCGCCTGCAGCAGACGGGGAAAGCACTGAACCAGCGACTGAGGAGAGCGTTGAAGAGATGCCAACTCCGGATGAAGCACCTACCGACTCCCCAGTAGAGCCTGAAGGAAACCCTCCTGCTGAAGTTGTGGAGGAGAAAGACGAAAGTATTCCTGAACACGAGGTTTCACCAGTCAATGACGAGGTCAAATCTGCTGAAAAACGACCTGTTCAGGACATGAACGTTCATCCAACCGACGAGCAACAGGCGCTAGCGGAACAGGAGATCGCGCGCCTCAATGCTGAAGTCGAACGGCTACGAATGTCAATGGCTGGAGCGGTTGATGTTATCGAAGAACTCGAGACGCCCCCAATGCCGCCTGCGGTCATCGAAGACATTGTCATCGGCGCTCACATAGTAAGTGACTTTGCCCGTCTCGCTCGACAACTCGACAGAGAACAACTCATTCGAGCCACCATGGGCACTATCGCCATGTTGCATCCAGATAATCTGGGCATCATGGTGTCGACTCGAAACAGGGTAATGTTACCGCGGCTTGATGAGCGAGGTTTGTGTGCGGGGTTCCTTGGAAAAGCGGCGCCCCGAGGTGCACCAGCAGATTGGAGGACATTGGAAGTCATTCTAGCACTGGCAAGCAGCGCTGTAACTGGCGGCCCTGCAGCGGTAATCCACTCGCACGGCCCATACACCACCGCAGCAAGTTGTGAGAAAGATCTCGTCTTAGTTCAGCCAATCGATGTTCTTGGAAAAGAGCAAATTGGTAACGTGATCATCGTTGACCCTGATGATGGAGACCCTGCAGACTTCCTGAAGCAAATTACTGAAGCATTGTATCAAGGTGGCATGCGCTGTGTTGTTGTTCGGGGAATGGGAGCCTATGCGGTTGGAGCCAATCTCGACCAAGCGTGGTCAAATGCGGCCATGCTTGAGCACAGCATGAGAATCGTATTACTCGCTCGCCAAGCAAATCTGAAAGTCTGAGTTCAAATCTCGATTTGAACAAAGTCGCCTTCGACTCGAGTCTCGTAGATTTTCAAATCTTTTTGTTTGGATAATTTACCAAGCAGCTTACCGTACGGAGGGAAAAGCGGGAACGGGGACCATTCGGTTACCTCTCCGTCATCGATTTGATAGGTCGTCTGGTGCAATGGGCATCGAATGCATCCGTCTTCAATTTTAGCACCCCAAGCCAGTGGCCAGCGCATGTGGCGGCACAATCCTTCGGTAGCGAAGTAATCATCACCAATTTGTCCGACCATGACCGTTTTGACGCCAAAGGTCACCATCTTGGTTTTGCCGGGTTTCAAGCGCTTTGTTTTCACTGCATTTTTCCATTCCATTGTATCACCCACTGATTTGACTCATTCCACCGTCAAGATGGAACACTTGGCCGGTGATGTTGTCCGGCGCATCGCACAGCAACCATTGCATGGTTGCTGCTATCTCTTGTTTTTGATTGATTCTCTTGAGGGGGATTTTGCTTACCGCCGCTTCCTTCATTGCGTCTGAACGAAGCAAAGTTGCTGCCAACCTTGTCTCCGTAAGACCTGGTGCGACCACGTTCAAACGTATGCTGCGTTGGCTGTATGTTGCGGCTGCAGAACGTACCATCGCTTCGACTCCACCCTTCGCAGCGGCTATCGCCTCGTGATTCATTAACCCGAGAGTTGCCGCCACACTGGAAGTAAAAACAAGCCGGCCACCGCCGCTGCGAAGCATGGTCTTACAAGCGACTGAGAGTGTTAGAAAGGCGCTTGAAAGGTTAGTGTGAACGACCTCATTGAATGCATCAAGGGCGAGTGCGTGAGGGGGACGTATAACCAGCGACCCAACAAGATGTGCAACCCCTGCAATTGCGCCTTCTCCGGCTTCTTTGGCCTTATCGACTGCTGACTGGACTGATTCAGCGTCCAATGCATCACCATGAATCAGATGAGCACCTTGATCCACGAGAGGTTGTACTCGGTCTACATCCCGTGCGAGGAGGGTTAGTGTATGGCCTTTATCCAAGAGAGACTGACCAAGTTCGAGAGCGATATCGCTGCTTGCACCGATGATGAGGAAGGACTGGCCCATGTGTTCCAATTTATGAAGAGCGCATTTATACTTCTGTTTTCAGAGAATTCGGCATTTGTATCGGGGAGAAGGGCGTAAATCGGGCGTGTAATTCTTGACGCATTGCCTCTTTTAGAGGCCTTTGGGGGCGCGCCATGGTGAATCTTCGAGCAAGGCCAAATCATCTTCAGGCATTCCAGCTCTTGTTTTGGAGAAAGGGGCTTGAACGGGCGATTTGGGGGCATTCTCTTTTTTCTTGGCAAAGTACTCTCCACCTTTCTTTCGAACGATGGTTTCTCCGAAAGCAAACAAGATCAGCATCGAAGAGAGGAGTACGTGTCCTTCGATAGAATAGGATGCAAACGGTTGAATGTAAAGCGTCTGTTCGGTGATGATGCCTGGGTCGGTATTCGTCTTTACTACGTAGGTTCCCGGCATGAGCTCGCCGTTCCAATTCGGCGTCTCATCACCGAGTTCCCCAGACCACTGCGCAACAATTTGTCCTTGCTTATCGATGATTTCCCATCCAATGGAGCCTCCGTCTGAAGTGAGTGCTTCGAATTCGAACTCGAACGTAGATGGCATAGACCTCTCCTGCCCGAACACTCCGCCAAGAGAAACGGTTCTCTCTTCGATGGCGTGGTCATAGTCGTTGATTTCATACGGTGCGGCATTGTCTGAAATACCGCTCCAAAGAGAATTCACAAGAAGCAGGGCAACGGGCCACAAAATCATGTTTAGACGCCCCCTGTCCATGTCTGCACTTCCCACTGATAGGTTTTAGCAGTATGTTTTCAACTGCGTATTGAATCTCCAAATCCTAATTCGGACACAATACGTTTCATCCATTCAAGTTTCTGCATCTTGAGTGAAGGGGTCGTTGTCGCCGACCAGGCGCCTATTTTCATTGTTGAGAAGCCTACCAATTCGACCTTTTCAGGCGCAACTCCCATCGACAACACAAAGCACAACGCACGGTCTCCATCAGTGAATCCTCCGAAATTGTACATCCCAGAGAGTTCTTTGGTGACTTGGTGGGAAAGAACAAGTGAAGGAGGTTGTGAATGTTCCTGCCATTTCGTAAGTATTCGTTTCCATTGAGAAGAGTTGTCACCGTGGGCATGCGCGATGATGGTTTGACCTGCTTCTGCCGCCTTATCGAGATGTTCTGCACCATCAAAATCAGATACAACACAAGCGAGGTGTTCGTAGGATTGAAGCGCCCCTACTGCTCCATCTGCAGCGACAAAAACAGCCCGAGTGTCATTGAATCTATGCAATTCCGAAGGCTCAACGGCTGCGCCCAAAAGCACGACCCGCTCAGCATTGACAAGTCTTTGCTGAAGGTGTTCCAGCGTTGCTTCCCTTTTTTCAGGAGACCAAAGAGCATGTCCCTCCAAGGTTCGTAACAACAATTCGGCACTGTCGGTATCGTCATGCTCCGACCAACCAAATGCTTCCCGTACTTCAGACTGAACTGAAAATACACTCGGTATGGGCGCCATGTGCATGTTCTGTGCAATGGCTTCGCCCACATGAAACATCCGTTCAGTTTGTTGAAGTTCTTATGCAGTTGAAGCGCTTGGGATGGTCATGCCCGTCCCAAGAACGCTCCCTGCGCTTGTGGACGAGGTGACGTTTGCTCGATACCCATTTCTGCCTCAAGCAGGCGATTGGATTCGAGGTATGGCCGTTCAACACGGCATCGATTTGGATGAATTGTTGGACGGTGCTTGGATGGAAAAAGCTCGGTCCCGCGCTCGTATTCGCCTCATCGATTCCATTCAATCAAAGGAAGGTGTTGAAGTCGTAGGTGGGGATTTATTTACCGAAGAAGGACGGATTATCGAGGCCTTTTCATTCTACTACGCCCGCTTGGTCGTTTGTGCTTCTGAAGACGAGCGTTTGATCGCCCGATGGGCGCAGGCTGAGGCTGCACGTGCGGAACAAGTTCTCATCAGAGATCACAAAAACCTCGATGTTATCGCACGGACCTATATTGCCAATATTCAGCGTGCTGAAGGCCAAAACTTAGCGGCAAGCGCTGATCCAACTCAAAATTATGGCGGAGCCCTTCAACAACAGCGCCGTTCTTCATCCGGGCCGCTGTGGAAGATTGGATTGAGTGATTTTATCGAAATCTGTCCCAAAATTACCGGTTCACGCTGGCGGCTTCCGAACTGCGACGTTCGTGATGGTTGGGTGACTCTCTTCGAAGAACCGCAATACGGCTCGTCGGCGAAACTATCTCGGTTGTTGCGTGAGCGAATTAAGAACGGCGTAGAGCAGGAAGCGCTGGAAAAAATGGGCGAAATCACCATGGATTTGGCAGTGCGATTGGCAGAACCGGTTGGCATGGTTCGCAATTTGATGGCCAACAAGGCAACTGAGGCCATTGCTTTGGTAGGCGCTGATGAAAACGATTGGCCTCCATGCATGAGAAAGGCTGTTGCCGAGTTGGCAAACGGAGTCAACTTGAACCACTTCGGGCGACTCTTCTTAGCATCGATGGCTGCGACGCTCGCGCTTCCCAAAGAATCGTGTGTAGCATTTTTTAGAGGTGCTCCTGATTTTAGTGAAAGTACCACATCGTACCAAGTTGACCACGTCTATCAACACGCATACACGCCTTCAGGTTGTGGGAAATTGAAGGTGAACCACAATTGCCCAGTACTCCCAGGAGACGACCGATTATGCGACCAGCCTTGGCTTGACCATCCGCTGAAATATATTCGAGCAACCCAACGGTGGAAAGCCAAAAACAAGCAAGCAGAGGCTCAAGCCATCGCACTTGTATCGAGTCAAAATGAGCCGAAAGAAAATGCCGAAGATTCATCGGATTAACGGGCATTCGCGCGAAGACTTTGAAACAGGTGAGTGGTTAGCATCCACCATACACCGGTGAATGCCAATGACTCGAACACTTGTTTTAACCGTCGACCGAGATAATGACCTCGGCGTTAAAACCGGAATTCGCGGACCGGTTGTTGGCCGCCGCCAAGTGATGGCTGCGGCTCTAAAACTTGGAATCGCAGACCCAGAGGAAAGCGATACAAACGCAATTCTTGGAGCCTTGTCGCAGCACGACAACCTTGCAGAGAACAATGCAGAAGAGGAAGAAGTCGAAATTGCTATCCTCACGGGTGACGAAAAAGTCGGAATTCGCTCCGACCGAGCAGTTGCTGCCCAACTGGAAGAAGTCGTTGCAGCATTCCAACCCGACAAAGCCATTCTGGTGACGGACGGAGCCGAGGACGAATCGGTGCTTCCAATCATTCAGTCTCAAGTTCGTATCGACCATGTCGAGAAAATCATTGTCAAACAATCAAAGGGTATTGAAGGAACGTATTACTACATTGTAAAAGCATTAGAAGATCCAAAGTGGCGTGCAAAAATTATGATTCCAGTTGGGCTTGTCATGGCTTTATTTGGACTTGGAATTATGCTACCTAACGAAATCGGAGGCATCGTCATTGGGGGATTGCCGCTTGTAACGGGCTTGTACTTGTTGAGTAAGGGTGCTGGAATTGAAACCACCGTCAACAAAGTGATTCAAGAGATGCGTGATAACGCCGATGCTGCCATGTTCTCTTCACTCCTGTGGACGGCAACATTGTTCAGTGCTATTTTCGCTGTAGCAGAAGGATATCGAGAATACAGCGCTCAAGTCCTCTCAGCAAGTTCGTCCGTCGTTTGGCTCGAGGTTGTGCATTCTGCGCTTGCATGGATTGTTATCGCTTTCTTGACTTCCACGGCTGGGTTTATGTTGTTGCGGTTGAAGCGCGGTTCTTTTTCTGGTCGGCTTTTGGTACTCGGTATCTTTGGTATGGTCGTCTACTCGTTTGTCGATACGGCGCTGGACATCGCCATCCGGGTTTTGCTTGGAGAATCCTACGAATTCAGCGTCCCGGTCATCATTGACGATTTACAATACCCAATGATTTGGATTGTCGTGCTGTGGATGGCAATGACCATTGTTCGGTCCTTAAGAACCCGTCAAGCGCAAACTGAGCGCTATTGGGGAATTTGATTCACAGAATGAATTTCGGCATTTTACGGGCCATTGTAATGTGGCCTACAACACCAATGAGTGCGCCCTTCGCATCGACCACACCAATTTGATTCAAGTCATGGGCAAGCATGAGCGCCCCCGCCTTGAGGAGCGGTGTTGCTTCATTGACGGTAATAGGCGGTTGGTTGACCAACTGCTGTGCGGGAATCCCATGCATCCAAGCAATGTCTCTGTTGACTGTTTTCCGAGCAATGATTTTCAAAACATCGACCGCATGAATTCGCCCTTGAGGCGCACCTTCTGAATTGATGACAAAGATATGGTCCCAATTGTTTTCAGTGAGGCTGTCAATGACTTCAACCATCGAACTGTCGTCCCAAATCCAATGCGGTTGGGTCATTGTTTCGCCGCACGTAATCGAACGGGCTGTAGCTGAACGCTCACTCGGAGTCATTCGAGATAGGGTGGCACGGGTAAACTTTCGCGGCTTGGATTGTGGCATCTTAACGACTCCCTTATTGCGCCGGCGCACGCGCTTCTCTTTCAAGGCTTTCGACCACATGTTGGTTTCCACATCCAAGTCTTTACTTTCCGGCATCCGGCGAAACCCGTCGACTCAATATAAGTGAACAATCAAAACGCAGGTGTTCATGTGGTGAACATGGCAGGCGTCCCAGAACAAGTTCTTTCCGCATTACGCGCCCTCTCAGGCTACGAACAAATGTTGGAAATGGACCGAATCATGGGGCAATACGGAATCAGTGAAGCGGAATTGTTAGCAGCCATACAACCGAACGGTGTCGGAAATGCGCCTCAGCCCGCCCAAAATCAACCGTATAACCCTACGGCACCGTTTGTACCCGGAGTCAAAGAAGCAGCGCCACTTCCTCCACCGGTTGCTGTCTTGGATAAATCGAAACTTCGGTTTGAATACGACCCGTCGCAAGAAGCAGCACAAAGACGCGCTTCTATTGCTCAAGCCATCGCTTGCCCCGGATGTGGCGCTGCACTCGGAATACCCGATGTTCGCCCAATCAAAGTCATCTGCCCGCAATGTCTCCAAGAAACCGTCTTCGGTGCTTCATCGCTGAATTGATGAAGAAGAGCATGGAGGCCTGGACATGGAGAACACTTCGCCGCGGCTCTGGACCTACACGCCGTCCAATTCCCCTGTTGCTTTACCAAAGGAGGCGCTCTTCTTCAATTCCAGTGAATTGCTTCCTCTGATGTTCCCGGATGAGGCGCCTCAAGGCATGCTTTCTGGACAAACTCTACAGGAATATTGTTCTGCGTTCACATCCGAAAAAGGAACGGTCGATGATCTCCTCTCAAACCAGGAAGGGGCACCAATGTCTCAACGGCGACCGTTTTTACTGCTTGGTGAACTTGCCAATCCATATCGCTTACAAGACATCGGTGTCGGTCCAATGCCAATCTTCACCGTTCGAATGACCGGCCTCTGCCGCACTTATGCTGATGCCCTCGACAACAGGGAAGTCGTACCGGGTGTTCACCACATCACGCTTGCACGAACCGAAGGATGGTGGGAAAAAACCCACATCGGTATGGCTACAGTTGAACAAATGAAGCACATGGTGGCTTGGCTTGACCAAGGCCGAAAAGGGACATGGAAACCTGTTCGGCCGGCAGAAGGTGAACTGTATTTCGAAACTGAACCGCTCGACCCTCCAACCCCAGATGACATTCAGTGGGACGGCCACAAGGAAATTGTGAGTGCCTCTTCACCTGAAACAACGGGTGCCCAAATTGATTTGAAAACCGTCATGGTAGCCATTCACACGAACTATGGGTGCTACGATAATCGGGGGCGTTTCGCTCGTTGCGCTCATATCAGCCAACGTGATTTTCATGACAATATGTTCCGCCGAGGCTCTTCCAAAAAGTGGAAAGATATTCTCGATATCTGTTGAACAACAGCTGCTGGGAATGGGGTCCCACGGCACACCCACGCCGTATTGTTATATCGTGGAAGACAAAGAATACATGAGAATCATGAAAGGAAACGGCGTACAAAAACAAGCTCGATTAAACCGATTGAAAAATGAGATTATTGAATATGTCTCGTCGCAACCGCAGTGTTCAGCTGCAGACATCGTTGATCATCTTTCAAACGAGCGGAAGATGAGAAACCATGGCCTTACGACGCGTAAGGTTGGTTTCTTCATCCCAAGGTATCTTTCTGAAATGATTGGATTTACGCTCGATAATTCCACTGGCAAGCGACTTTACCATCTTGCTGCTTAATATCAACGCTAAGTTCATGCAAGAGTGGTGTCTGCATCAACCATGAAATGGCCGGATGCTCTCACCTCAGCACTGGAACTCTTTCCGTCGATGTTTCATGATTCTCCCCCTGAAGGCGCCTTCCCAATTCTTCCAACATCAGAACCCGTCTTCTCCTTCTTGCAGCCCGACCATCCAAACGGGTTGAAGGCGCAATTAACTGAACTTGTCAGTACATACGACTCTTCTCCTCAAGACCCAACACTCTCAGGAGCAACGACCGATGAATCCGCTGGTCCAGTCATCGTGGAACAAAACGCACGAATTGAGCCGGGTTCACACTTTATTGGTCCGTGTTACATTGGACCAAATGCAGAAATACGGCACGCGGCGTACGTTCGACAATTTTCTTGGGTTTGCGCCAATGCAGTGGTTGGCCATGCTTCAGAGACCAAACATTCTGTTCTGCTTCCCGGTGCTAAAGCTCCGCATTTCAATTATGTTGGAGATTCAATACTTGGCTCAGGAGTGAACCTTGGAGCAGGGACAAAAATCAGTAACCTACGAAACGATGGTGGAGAAGTACATCTTCGTATTGACGGACAACGCATTGGAAGCGGATTGAGAAAATTCGGAGCGGTGCTCGGTGAACGATGTCAACTTGGATGCAACAGCGTCACGAATCCGGGGGTTGTACTCGGTTGCGATTCACAAGTTCATCCGAATACCACGGTTACTGGAGTCTTTCCAGCCGACTCTCAACACAGGTGAGACGATGGTTCAGCGTTTGTTCGGCACCGACGGTATTCGCGGGAAAATTACCCCTGCCGCTCCAAACGAAAAAGCAGCATTGGCCGCACTGCACGAAAAGAGAAGCGTATGTCCAACGCTCATGCGACTTGTTGGCGAAGCATTGGGCCATCTCATTGACACACTCCCAGGGGAAGGAGAACATGTGGTCATTGGATGGGACCAACGTCCCGGGAACAAAGAACTGGTCGAGGGCATCACGCTGGGATTGCGATTGGCAGGATGTACGGTGACGCACATCGGCGTATGTGCAACTCCAGCATTGCATTATGCTGTTTTATGGCACCAAGCCCGTATGGGTTGCATGATGACTGCGAGCCATAACCCCGCTACGGATTCTGGAATCAAGGTCTTTGATTCAGACGGTTTCAAAACCTCTCCAGCACTCGAAGATGAGATATCATCAATCGCTTATGCCCTCAGTGAAGAAGAACGAGAAATCGATCAAATAGACATGTTAGAACTCTCTCAACCAAATAAGAAAACTACGGAAAAATGGGCCGTTAAACACCATCCTGAATGGCTTTCAACTCGATTTACCTTGCTCAAGAAGATGTTTGGAGTTGAAGAGGGCACTTACCCCTTTATTCGTCAACCGTTGCTGCTCGATTGCTCAAAGGGGGCCGGAAGTACGTGGTTAGCTGAATGGCTCACGAAAAACGGAATCGAATCGAAAGAAATCAGCCGCGCCGCTACAGAGTTAAACCGCCACTGTGGAGCCGGAGAGTTCTCACCAACTGCAACATGGACCTTTGAACAAGCAGCCCAGTCGGACCATCTTTTGCTGCAACAGCTCAAACCTGCTGCACCAGGAACAATTGTGGGTGCTGCGCTCGATGGAGATGGAGACCGTTGTTTAATCGTTGAGGCGACTGAAGATGGGTACAAAATAATCGACGGAGATGCTATGGCCGATACCGTTGCAGTGGCCGGTCATCGTCAAACCTCAACGTGGATTGTGGCGGCAAGTATTGAATCTGATTTAGCGCTTCTTTCCTCGATGAAACGCCTATCGCCCACAACGAAAACGGTGGAGACCGCAGTTGGTGACAGATGGCTTTCCCATGCGCTGCGTGAACACCTTCTTGGGTCAAATCACATGCCTGCAATCATTGGAGTCGAAGATTCAGGTCACGCCGTTTTGCCGTCCCCTCATCCACATTCCGACGGTGCTTGGAGCCTGGTTGGTGATGGCGCTGGCACCCTGTTGTCGTACCTCTTGGCGCGCAGTGTAGCCGATCAAGAATTGCTCATGAAGCGTGGTTGGAAACAGCGAGAGTCGGTAAAAAACGTTGACCGCTCGCTATGGGATGGCATGAATCAACTTTCAAATGATGTCGAACATCGTGTGAAAACTCACTTTGAATCGTGCGGTCAAGTCACGCAATGGAAGAGAAAAAGGCTCGAAGGGGAAGCGAACCTCATGCTTATCGAAGCGCGAATCGACGGAGAATTACTGTCGCTTGGCGTTCGTAACAGCGGGACACAAGCCAAAATTAGCGTTTCTTTACGGCTTGAGGCGGGTATGAAACCCGAAGGTGTGTCGGAAGTCATTCCAATGCTAACGCAGTATCTTGCCGATGCAATGCAGTAATCAGCCTTGGCGGCCTTCAATTGCAGAACTTAACAAAGCGATAGCAGCGATAACTCTGCGGTCCAATGGATGACCTGGAGGGATTGATATCTGCGTTCTTTTGATCAGTGGGTTGAACCTCTGTTGCATGAGAATCTCGGGTTGACCTGGCACTTCAAAATGGTATTTAGCCGGAATATAAGGAATGAACCGGCGCAGAATGGCGATGCTGTCTTCGACAAATGTGGCGTATGGGTTTCCAGCAGGATCGTTAATGGTCCACGAATCTTTGAGGATGGACTTCAGTGCTTGGCGTTTTGCAGAGCCGAGATTTGTTCCGTCTTGTGGGCTGAAGATATCGTAGGTTGTAGCAAGATCAAACACCGATCGGGCCTTAATTTGTACCAATGGGACGGTGCAACTCTCGTCGGTATACAAGACGATGTCTTCTTTTAATTTGAATCGCTTTTGTTTCGAGTATGCGACAACATTTCCTTCTAAATCTTCGAAATAAAATGCTCCGCCAAAGATTCGAAGAAGTTTTGTTCGGATGACGTAGTTGTCCATTTGAAACAGTTGGCTCATAGTGCCTACTTTGGCGGCGGGTATTTACTGGTTTCGCCGGCGGTTCACAACCCCGAACCATCACTCCTTTGCCATTTCGCCTTCGTAAGTCTGTGTTAAGAACGTCACAAGTCCGAGGAGAACGGCGGATGCGACCAGTATAGCCAGTAAGACCTCCACTGCAGCACCTTGAATGATGACAACTGAAGCTACAATCCACGCAAGTACCAAATCAAGTGCCCCGACGATACGCCAAGATTTCCGCAAGGTGAGGATTCCAGACACCCAAGAAGTGGTTGAAGAAGCCAAGATGAGGAGAACGGTGATGAGTAAGTTTCCATATCCAAAGCCCGAACCAATCAACAGGATATGCATGGCCCACAACCCCGCTGGCAGCCACAGTCCTTGCCGCTTTTCCACCGTCCATGCTACAAAGGCGATGGTGAGAATGCCCTGTGCTGTGGTGACCAGAGAGAGTTGAGGCAAAGCGGCAAAGTCGGAAAGCCAAGCGCTGGTGGCAAGATAAGCCAATGGCGTGAGCAGCCAAGCAGTGAGCACGACTGCTGGCTGTGACCACCAAACACCGCGTCGAGCACCCACGATAAGTGCAGCAAAAGCTGCTGGACCAAAAGAAATCACAGCGATAAAGAGAATCCAAGCGGAGCGCCCTGCTGCCCCTCGATGATCGTCCATACTGTGTTGAATACGCTTACCTTCAACCCAGTTAAAGGCAAACACAGCACCAATCAAAAGTACTTCAATCAACAAAAACGGTACAGTCCAAGTTGCGATCGAATAATCGGAAATAAACGGGTCCAGATTGAACGGAATCGGGACCTCACCTCCAACAACAACACACATTGCCCGGTCAAGTGCTGCAAGGTAAACGACGCCTTCCAGCGCATTCGGAATTCGATAACCGAGGTCGTTTCGTCCCAGAAGACCAAGCCCTGCTAACGATACCAATCCTCCGAAGAAGACTGCTAGATGGGTGGAGTCTTCAAGTTCCACAACTGAATTGGACGCTCGGCCTGCGATGTGAACCATGACCAAGCCCAGCATAGCAAGGGCTATTGGCGCCTCGATACCGAGTATATCGGGCAAACGTAAACCAATTTGATTGGCACGAAGGCGGGAAAGGCCGACAAAGAGAACAGAAATCAGGACGCTGAACATAAGGGCAAGAAGAGTGGCACCGGTGGTGAATGAAAGGTAAGTGGTTGCGAGGATTGTCGTTCCCAAAAAGAGCAGAACAATCGTGGGCTGGTGGTGTATGTCGCCTACATAGAGGTCCATTTCCCCGGTTGAGCCGGCCCGTTTTTGGCGTTTTCTTTGCTTTTCAGCCAAGTTCAGTAATTCAGAATCGATAAGGCGTAAATTGCTTTGAGGCGTTTCAGGCGTTTCGCCGTCTGCAAATTGGTTGCCAAGTTGAACAACTTCAGTACCCTCCATTCCAGTGGAGTCAAGGAAGGCTTGAATCCTGTCTTGCTTCTCTTTTAGCCGTTGGACCCTGTTTTCTTTCTTGGTCAGCGCCCGTATACCTGAACGGAACTCGCCTTGAATTGCCAAATATGCTCCAGACATTACAAAGGCAACAAGTGCGACCAAAACAACGGATTCAACGGCAATTGACCTGCCGGCAAGGGCCATCGAAAGGATGAGGCCAACTGCCGTTACGGCCGGCGGCAACAGTTTCTCTAAAGTAGCGGCTCGAACCAAGTACAGCGCCAAAGACACCAAGCCAACAATCATCAAGACCAACAGGTTTGTTTCCTGGTCGAACATGTACTCAGAACCAGTCAACGGTATTGTGGTCAACGGATTCAACGCAATCATGATGAAAAACACGGTGAGGAAACCCATCATCATGGTGAGGAGTTTTCCGGGCAAAGCTTCCATTTTTTCGAGTTCAAACTCAGAGGCTCCGCGTTCACGGCTTTGTTCGGATGCCTTGAGCATCACGGCACACGAGGCTACCAAGGAAAGAGCCCATACCGCTGATTGCCCGAAATTCCACGAAAACAATACTGCAAAAACACCCCAAACTCCCATCAACGACTGAGGTTTACCCCTATGCCTATCGAGGTACACCATCAGTGAATGGCCAATGAGAAGGCCCCCCAGTACGCCAAGAAGCCCGTATATCGGCAAAGCACCCGGGCGGGTAACTGCCCAAGTAACGATCAGTGTGAGGAGGAAACTTAGATTCCAAAGCTTCGCGAAGCCCGAATCACGCAGTCGCGCTCCTATTTCTGAAAAGCCAACAAGACGCGATGCAAGGTTCAATCCAACTTCCCCGTGGCGGATGTTGACCCAAATTTGTTGAACAACAAGAAGGCCCATCCAGATGAAAAGATCATACTCATCAATAACAATTGGTAGGAGGTCGACCGAAATGAGGCGTGAATCAACATCCGTGGCAAAGAACAGAAGCCATATCCATGGCCCGATGACTGCAGTTCCAGCAATAGAAGGTGAAGAGCGGAGAACGGCAAGGCCAGATAATCCAAGCCAAATAATAGCCTGGGTTGTCAAAAGAATCCTGGCGCCGTTGTCCAACTCGCCAGCGGGAATAAGAAGTGTAAGTAATCCTACGATGGCTACGCCACCCAACCAAATAACGTGGTCCGATACAGCCGTTTGGTTTCGAAGTAAAGCCAGTGCGGTGAACAACGAAGTGAGCGCAGCATACACGCTGTATTCATCCAACCCAAGTGGAAGAGATGCTGGAAGTATTCCAGAACTGTAAATGGCAAGCCCAACCAAAAGAAACGGCGTAGGCACGACCAAAAAGGGCGCAATGTCTTGGAATCGAACGCCGCGAACGACAAGGTACGAACCGGAAAAGGCCCCAATCAGCAACGCCAGTTGTGCCAGCGCGTAACCGGTCTCCAAGCGATAGGCGGCAATGGCTAACAGCGCACCAATCATGCCCAGGCCAACAGAGACTGCCCACAGTGAAGGGTTGCCCAGACCCATGCCTTCGAACGCCTTTGAGAACCAATTCTCAGCCCGAACAAATCGCGCTGCTATCGTTGCGTTCGTGGCCGTCACAAAAGCCATGAGCAAAAAGAGCAATAATTCGTCATCAAAAGAAACCAATTCAAGTCCGAACAATTCCCAATTGTTAGAAAGCGCATGGACACCAACCCAAAGATACGAAGATGCAATTCCAAGGCTTGCAAGATTTCCAGACTCCCGGTACACGGCCAAACCGTGCATCAAAAGCGTTCCCAAAGCAATCATGCTGGCGATTCCAATCTCGCCATAAAGTGCGCCTGCAGCGCTACCTACCAGCAGAAGTATGAGCGTTGCTTGTGCAGCAATAGCATCCTCGTTGTGACGCTGAGCGATATACACGTTCATCGATACGACGCCGATAAGACTGATGCCAAGCGTTTCACTTGCTCCTAGAGGAGACGCGTCAAACCAGCCCCAGTGCCATGCATCAAGAGCGAGTCCATAGAATAATTTCATCGATATAATAACCCAAGTTACGCCCAGAAGTCTCATGTTTGGATTCGGAATCCATCGTTCTCCAAGGTACAATCCTAAGACGCCCATGAAAAGTAGGCCAGCACCGCTGAGAAGTTCGGGTAAGACGGTTCCAACCATCGCCCCAATTGCGGACCAAATGAAGACCATCGCCACCAAAAGTCCGAGACTCAAGCGTTTCTCACCGTGCACAGCTATGTCCGATACACTGTCCATTTCCGGTGCTTTTTCTACGGTGCCATCCCGTTGAACTGCTCCGGCCACAGTCGACTCTTCGTCACCGGAGGTGAAGAGCGGTGAAATCTCGCCAACGGCGATATCTTCGATGACAGGTTCCGCTTTTTCTGGTTGCGGAGGTTCGTCCGGCTCCGCATCGACCATGAACGATTTGATGTCAATGCCTTGGGCGCGTCGGAAGTCTCGTTTTCGAGCCACCTCGTCGCGCGGTGACGAAGGAGCCGGCGTTGAGCGGCGCCCCTTCGTGTCATCAGTCATGATTGGCTCTTCTAAGAAGTCCTCTTCAATGCTTTCGCCGATTGTAATTTCGGGCGAGGATTTGTGGGGGTGTTGTAAAAACACCGTAGAAATCAGAGTTGAGGCGCAATACCTCGTTTTTTACTTCACAAACCCTCCTCAAGAGAAATTGGACAGCCAAAAGGGACAAAGAGGTCCCGCGGAAGGAGGTGGCATGGCGGCCACCCATGGGACTCCGACCGGAGACCTAAACGCGCACGGAATTTCCCCCTCTGGAGAGGTCTACTGGAATCAAGATGCTGCAACACTCATCGAGTTAGCCGTGGCTCGAAAAGAAGGGATGTTCAGTGCCCATAAAGCTCTTGTCACCGAGACTGGAGAGCGAACTGGGCGTTCACCAAACGACAAGTACATCGTTGACGAGGAAACGACATCAGAGGACATCAATTGGGGTGACGTCAATGTTTCGACGGACCTCGAAACCTTTACAAAAATGCGTGCAAAAGTTGTCGAATACCTTTCTGCACAAGACACACTGTTTGTCCAAGACTTGTATTGCGGCGCTGACTTCAGTGAAGCCCTACCCATCCGTGTCATCAACCAAAACGCTTGGCACAATGCATTTGCGCGAAACATGTTCATTCGTCCAGACGCAGAACGCCTTGCATCCCATTCTCCGGAATTCACCGTAATGCACGCACCACACTTCGAAGCAGATGCTGAACGAGATGGGCTCAACTCCCATTGCTTTGTGATTGTCAACTATCAAGCGAAAGAAGTCATCATTGGCGGAACTCGCTATGCTGGAGAAATCAAAAAATCGATTTTCTCCGTCATGAACCTCATCCTTCCGAAGAAAGGCATTCTTCCAATGCATTGCTCAGCAAACACCACCGGCGAGAATACGGCTATCTTTTTCGGGCTTTCTGGAACCGGAAAGACCACGCTTTCAGCCGATCCAAATCGAGCCCTCATCGGTGATGATGAGCACGGCTGGGGCGCAAACGGCGTCTTCAACTTCGAAGGCGGATGCTACGCTAAACTCATCGACTTATCCGAAGAAGATGAACCAGAGATTTTTGGAACAACTCGAAAATTCGGAACCGTCCTTGAAAACATCGTCATGGATGAAAGCGGAGTGCCTGACTTCGCTGATGTCAGTAAGACGCAGAACACCCGCGGCTCTTACCCAATTGAATTCATCGAAAACAGAACCCTTGATTCGAAAGGTGGGCATCCGCAAAATGTCATTTTCTTGACCTGTGACGCTTTCGGCGTCCTCCCGCCAATCTCTCGACTTACGCCTGCTCAAGCAGCCTACCACTTCATATCCGGATACACTGCTAAAGTCGCAGGAACTGAAATCGGTGTCAAAGAACCTCAAGCCACGTTCTCGGCTTGCTTTGGCGAACCGTTCATGCCTATGCACCCAGGTGTGTATGCAGATCTGCTTTCCGGCAAGATGGCTGAACACGGCGCAAAGGCATGGCTCATCAACACCGGCTGGTCCGGTGGAGCGTACGGTGTTGGAAACCGAATGAAGATTCGATACACACGTGCAATGCTGAATGCAGCAATGGACGGAGATTTAGACAATGTGGAATTCGTGGTCGACCCACGGTTTGGTTTCGAAGTTCCTGTTGAGTGTCCGAATGTTCCTGAGGACGTTCTACAACCTCGTAACACTTGGACCGATGCTGCTCAATACGATGCTACTGCGGACAAACTCGCTGCAATGTTTAACAAAAATTTCGCTCGATACGAAGCTGGCGTTTCGCCAGAAGTGAACGGTGCAGCCCCTCGTTCAATGGCATGAAACTCTCGGCATCCCATTGAAATCCCCGTTTCAAACAAACTCGAATCTATAACTGTTGAACGCAAGGCCGTACTATGTCTGAATCAACACCAATGATCCAAGATTCTGCAGTTGCTGGCGATGTGCATGTTGGAGATGTACACAATACAACCCAAAATACACATGTCGATCAATCGACAAATATTCATCTGCCAAATCTTGACGTGGCATTGGGTGAAAAAGTTATCACCATTCTCAAGACCGTGTTTGGTTTTGTAGGTGGAATCATTGGGGCATCGCTGCTGTTTACAACCGTCATCGCTTTGGGAATTGGGTTTCTCGTGTACAGCGGTAAACTTTGATTGATGCTTTGACTGTAACTACCTTTTTTATCATCGGTACTGTTTTGCATCGTGCATGAACTGGAAGAAACACGCTCGTGCTGGGTTGAAAGCATCATGTGTCATGGGCGGTCTCAACCTCTTTATTTTGGGAGCCATGGTGGTTATTGGATACGACACCACCCCCGTTAGTCGGATTGGTGGTGAGATTCCGCTTCCCATATTTGCAATGGGCACCGTCATCGGCGGAGGAATTGTTCCGGGGTGGATAGGTACATTGGTTTGGACCAAAATTGAGGAACGATGGAGCGATAAATCCCGCATTATGTTCACACTTCTTGCTCTCTCGATGGCGACGCTTATGACGCTTCCAATTGCCAACCGAGACCTTCCAACCGGTGATGCATACGTCTTGACTACGGTGTTGCATTACACTACAGCCATCTTAGGGAGTATGTTCATTCCATACTTTTCAAATCCGGCAAATGCCGAGTGAAATTATGACTCAATCTTCGGTCGATGGATACAACGGAGGATAGACAAAGTTTGGATTCTTGTCTTCATCCATTTGAACCACGTAGACGCCTGAGACCATTTCAGAGATAAACAAATACCCACGTGGGTCATATTGTAATCCCCAATCAAACGGTATCATACAGGAAGCCCAACAATCAGCCATGTCGTAGCCAAGGGTTTCCTTGGGGTCATCCATCCAAGTTGGACCCGAGGGTAGGAAGTAGCCCATTGTTTTGGTTTCCGACATCTTTGCGATAGCAGGGAAGCCAATTTCTGGAGCCGGTGTTCCGTCAACCCACTCGAGGTCTTGCCAAATATCACTGTGGTCTGTCACCCAGTTGCCAGCATGGTAATGCGTCCAGTAGACGTTACCGTTGGTTCCGGTGTCACCGTTGTGAGGGCTGTAGATGTAACCGCCTGGGATGTAATGGTGAGGATGTTCAGTGCCGTCGGGCAGGATGCTTGAACCAGGGAGCTTCCACTTACTCACCAAGAACGGTTTAGCAGGGTCTGTAGTGTCAATGGTCCAAATGTAACCTGTGTGGTTTGTGTTGGTCCCGTACTCTGGAGCAATCATGGTCAAGTGGCGCCAGTTGATGCCAAATTCGGCATCATTTGGTCCAGTGCCGCATTCAGCATCCCATGTTTCCATTGGGTCGGTGTCTTTGGCTCCGTTGCAAAGCAGATGGTCGTAAGGAACTGCATAGTGTATCCAACCGTTGCCGTTGAGCGCGCCGCTGCTGCCACCCCATTCTTCGGAAGACATGTTCGCGTGTCCGCCGCCATCAGGGCCGTACCATCCATCGTCAGCGCTCGGGCAACCAAGCCATCGGCCGACTTCATTGTCTTGTGGCCATGTGATGCCTTCTGGGTCTGGGACTTCTGGAGGGTTGGTAACATCAACGATTCTTAGTCCAGCATCCCAGTACGAAATGTAAAGAAGTTTTTGACCTGTGATTGGATGAATGTGAAACACATTGTCGTGGTTGAAAATTGATCCACCGCAGGTTGTTTCTGGTTCTGGAGAATATCCGCCCCATCGGATAATTTGTCGGCTGTCGTTTTGTTGTTCATCAGTGGCAGTTGGATTCCAAGATTCAAAGCCAAGAGGGACATAGAAAATCTGAGTTCCTTTGTAGAATGTTCCTGAATCCCCTTCGACCATTTCCGGGTAAGGGTCTGCACCGTAGAGGAACAGGTGGCACTCTTCAATGGACCACAGAGGGTTTGCTGGTTCCCAATCGCAATCGACATGCATGTCTTGATTGTGGAAGCCTGCCGGAGGATTGTTCCACTCAGCGACCTTGATTGGTTCGTTCTTGTTGACCACAGAGATGACATCGAGTCGGTTTGCACCGCTGTTGGCATCGTCATCGGTCGGAATCGGGTCAAGGTCACTGTTGGTCAATTCGTGATTAACCAATACCCAGTTGTTGTCTGGCGTCACCTTGATGTCAATCATTCGGCCAATTTCAGCGTAGTAGGTCGAGAGGAGGACAATGTTGTTTGGTTCCGAGATGTCCAAGATTTCGAATTGATTGTACGAGGAGACGTATGCATAACATCCGCCAGTCCCGTCTGGGTTCTTCACGCAGTCTTCCATGAAATTACCTTCAATGGAAATTTCAGAAGAGTCTCCTGGAGTCGGTCCAACGTTCTTGAACTCGGGAGAACATGGCCGTCCCGCAACGTTGTCGAGTTCTGGTGGTGGTGCGACGTTTCCATCACAGTTGAGGTTGTGATAGTCAATCAAAACCATGTTGTCGGTCTGCAGACGGTGTGCCAGCAAATCGGTGTGGCTGTGTTGTTCATCCTCAATTTCAACCACAGGGTCAACCCACGCTGTTTCATTGGATTCGGTTTTATTATTTTCATCGCCTCCAAGAGCAAGGTATGCCGTTGCGGAAAGCAAACTAATAACGACCAAAGCAACAAAAGCAAAGGTGATGATTCTGTCAGCAGCATCGCTGTTTCGGAACAGATGACTAAATTTCATTGCATCGACCACTTAGGGGTCATATTTGAAGCCCTCCGTCGTGTGAATGATTTATCTATCTGAGGCCGAGGCATTCAATCATGCGACGAGTCTTTGCCCCTCTGGTCGTGTTTTTGCTTCTGACGGTTGTCGTATACACCCCATTGCAAGCAAATGCGCATACTGCAAGCGCGTTTACCGTACTTGTCAAAGAAGACGGTTTCTCACAAACTGCACCAGAAATATTCCACAACGATTCAATTATTTGGTACAACACCGATAACGCATCGAACCTCACCCACCGTTTAGTCCACGACCACGATGGAGACGGGCTGTACAACGGTAGCCTGGATTGGGATTCGGGGGAACTTCACGCCTATTGTGAAAGAGACGAGAACAACACCAAAATCGATGCTTCATGCAACACCAGTTACGTCGTTGAATTCAATATCAACTGGACTGAAGGTGATTACGCGTATCAAGACCTTCGGTCTGATGGAACGGTTGTTAATGCCACAATTCGATTGTTCAAAGACATGGACAGTCACAACGCTTCAACTGCACCTTCAATCGGCAGCAGTTTCGGAGTCAATGAGGATGCTTCGCCTGATAACACTGAGAACGATGAAGCAATGACGCCCGAAGATATGTTGCTGTACGTTGCAATGGGCACTGGCGGTGCAGCTGTCTTGCTCTTAGGGCTGTTAGTTCTACGAAGACCAGAAAATTCCGATACCTCTGAATCTGAATGATTGAGAAGGTGAAGAACCAGTTGCATGGCACAATAACCTCGACTTCGAAACTCATTCACGACTGATTCAAGCTTTTTGAGCCTCGGCGGCTTTCTTCCGCTTTCGGTTCCATTTTTTGATCCGAGGGAGTTGCCACTTGATGATACCAGTCCAAAACACAATTCCCATGACAGCAGTCCCCATGGCCATAGTGACCCATGGACGACTGTCCCAGAAGTTGATGTTGTCAGTGAAGGTGATTGCTCCGAAATAGACGGAGAAACATAATCCAAAAAGAAGGTGAACCCAGCGAAGAATTGTATTCCAGTTTCTGGCCATACTTATTCCTCAGGGTTTTCTTCCTTGAACTTTTTCAATTTCGCTTCAAATTCTTCAGCTGTCAGTCCGTGCCATCCTTTGCACATACCTGTTGGTGATCGACCACATCCGCATTTACTCATGTCATTGATTCCTCCTTGACCCATCGCATGAGGCATTGCTATTAAGTCGGAAAAGTTTCAGCGCAGAGGTTCCTGCACGGGTTGAGTATTCAATGTCTGAAAAAGGGAAATCGCTTGGTGGCGTGTTGAAGATGCTCTTCACATGGGTTGACGCAAATAAATGATGTTGAAACCACTGTAACACGCGTTTTTTGGAAACAGATGTTCAAAAGGTGAACCTCGGTTCTCTGTCTATGAAGTATACTCTATCCATTGCTACAATTGTCTTGTTATTGTTGCTCAGTGCCGCATCCGGTGCCGCATTGATTGCCCTTACAAGTTCCAATTCCTCCAGTTCTGGGGATTTTTCGATTGATGCACCTGTTGTCTATGGTATCAATGAATACACACTTGTTGAAATTGACGAGGGCGATAACGATGAGGAAGATGTCATCACAGAGCGACTCTTCGAATTTATGTTCAACGCCGTATCCGCTGGAGATGTTGTCTCTTGGGACTTCGGCGACGGGAACGCTGCAACAGGTGAAAGCGTCACACACTCTTTTGCCTCACCGGGCCTCTATACCGTTACTGCGACCTCCACCTCCGTCGATTCAATCCAGATCAGTACCGTCCAAGTGACCGTTGAAAAAACATCGATGGTTGAATCCGACAACATGGAGTGTGTCTGCGCTCCAACAGCAAAATCCACAATCATTGACTTGGTGCCCTCTGAAGGCACAGCATCGTACGAAGGTGTTGTCACCGTCGAACACGATGGGAGCAGCGAGTCATGTGCACTGCGCAATCCTCTGCAAGAGTGTCATGTCCGTGTATTGCTTGAGCGAACTCTCGATGGTTCAGTTATCGAACAAGAAATCCTCTTCGACGATACATTCCGAACCAATGAGCACAGCGTTACCTTCGAAATGATGGACGTTGAGATTGATGCTGGTGAAGGCCTTCAATTACGGCTTGAAACCGACCAAATCAGAGACTGGCACAAGCCAAGCACCTCATGGAGCATGACCGCTCCGATGGAATGAGCCAACGCATTCAATCGCAGCAGCTCTTCTCGACGCTGTCTTGAGCACAGAAGCATGTCTTGGCTGGAATGATGTCTGCCCGGGAACTGCGTTCGTTGAACAAAGCAGTCACTTCTGCGAGTTCTTCAGGAGCATCTCCTCGAGCTTCAAGACAGAGTTTGAGACCTAAGAGACCCCACATGTTGTCTTTCCAGAGTTTGATGTCAGCACGGTAAACCGCTTCTGCCTCTTCGAATTCTCCTTGCTCATGGAGCAATGCTCCAAGGATGTGGCGAACCGGTTGCATTTGGCCCCATGGTTCGTTGTAAGCAAGGTTGAGAGAGAGGTCAACACCACGTCGTAGGTGATCGAAAGCAGCGGTGAAGTCAGATGCTTCTCCACGAGCCTTTGCTTGGAATTGCTTTCGGTATTCGATTTCTCCTGCAAGAACAGCAGCATTAACCAACAAGATACAAGGTCCTTCACTTGGGTCTTGATACATCAAATTGTTGTGCAAAACACGGCCTGCAAGTGCTGGGTTTGTGAGTGCTTCTTCGAACAGAACTTGTTCTGCCTCAGCCTCAGCGACCATTCCCTTTGATGCAAAAGCGACACCACGAGCGTAGTGTTGTGTTGCGATGGTTGCAGGGAAGACATCCTTGTCAGAATACATTGGTTCAGCGATGATTTCATCCCACTTTCCGAATCGAATCATGACGTGCCATGGCATGGTAACGTAGGATTCAAGGAAAATAGCGCCCATTGGAATGATTCCAGCAAGCATGAATTGAACGCCAGAGTTCTCATCACCGGCAGGGAGGGTATCGACTGCTTTTCGAGCGTACTTGAGAGCAGTTTCATATTGTCCTTCAAACATAGCACACCAGACGACGAAGTGGTGGTTGTGCATACGGTAAAACTTGTAGAATTGTGATTCGTTGCCGGTCAGTTCAACGTACTTGTCGTCGGCTTCAACCGCAGCGATGTTGCATTCAATCGCTTCTTTCCACTGTCCGACCCACGCGTCAATGTGCGATGGCATGTGGACAAGGTGCCCCATACCTGGCATGACGGTGCGAAGAACATCTGCGGCCGGTAGCGCACGCTCTGGGAAAGGTGACAATTCGAGAGCGTGACAATACAAGTGGCACAATGCCACATGTTGCTTTGCATCTTCGATGTTATCGAACGCATCTTCCATAACCTTCACCAAAAGTAAGGTGTTGTCATCAGCCGGTGTGATTTCTCCGGATGCAGTGTTCTTGTCCCACAGTTGCCAAGCCTTCAAATTCATGAGAGCCTCGACGTAAATGGCAGTAACATCCAAGTTTCCAGCGTACTTTCGATACAGTGGTTCCATTGCTTCAGCGAACGCTACATTCAATTCAGGGCTGTTACCCATGTTGAGAACGGTTGGGTCTGCTGCGTCACGTGCTTCAGCAGAGTGGCGTTGTGCCAAGGCGTCAATGAGGTCGCACTCAAGTTCCGTGCACCCTTCTTTGAGGGAGACTGCTGTTTGGATTGAGTCGTGGCCCGAGCCAAGTCCTGGGCTCCAATTGTAATTCGATGAAACACAGTAAGCGATTCCCCACCAAGCCATAGCGCATGTTGGGTCGAGTTCTGTGACTTTGCTGAAGCATGCAATGGCTTGTTCGTGGTTGTAATTTATCATGTGGCCATAGGCTTCAACGAACATTTTTCGTGCATCTTCATTGGCGCAGGTAATTGTTGTAGCAAAGGCGTAGTTGGCGGCGATGCCGAAGTCGTAATCCGTTGGTGCAAGAGACATATCCGGCCCTATCGATAAGCCCTCTTAAGTAAATCGAATGGAAAATATCGAAATCTTTGTTTTTTTCAAAATTACTCTTCCTCTTCTCCAGAGGTAACCGCAGAATCTCTCGGCTTGGATGGTAATAAAATCCACATCAAGGGTATCAAAGACAGGTAAGGGATGTTTTTACCGTATGTCAGATCTAATGTTGATTGGAATTCAACAAAGGAGTCGGCATCCGATTCGTTCTCCTGTGGCGGCTCACTGCGTACTGAGGAATAATTTTCAGGCTCTACCAATCCCAAGTCATAGCCACTGAACATCAAATCAAATCGAATTCCGGTAGGTAAGAGAGACGGTTCTACATTGCTTTGACGGTGAGCCAAAGCGCCTTGTTCGGTTTGAACAACAAATGTCTCATCTGCAAGAGTGTCTTCACCGTTTTCCTCCGCCTCATCAACTTCTTGGTCATCGCCATCGAACCCCGTTAAATCAAGAACGTACGATGCCGGCATGATTACGAGAAAACAGGAAACGGCAAAAGCAAGTGCAATCGTACGTAACGCTGCTTTAAATCGAATTCCAGCTACAATCAGGCATTCGATTACGCAGAGGAACACCAATGAAAACAGAGTCGCATTACGTCCGTATTTGAGCCATTCAATGGTTTCACCTTCATCATTCGACTCGGATATCGGCGAATCGTCACTTGAATTGTCTTGAGTTGTATTTTGTTGAGAAGCGTTCACAGGTTCATCGTAATCTCTAAACAGCATATACAACAAAAAAGATGTCGAATTCTCCATCTCTACATCGATGAGCGTTTGCTCTTTATCGATAGCAACTAACGCTTTGATTTTGGTAGGAGCCGGTTGTCCCTCGGTGTATTGTCCTTCAAACTGAACCACCAACCAAGCGGATAAGAACAAATGGAGAGCGATGAGGATTGTCCCCAAAATCCGCACGCCATCGCCGAAGCGGCTGTGAGGAGGGCGTAGGGCCATGTTTTACCCACGCGCTACTCGTACTTGAGGCTTCAATCACTCTTCATTCTCGTCGGTGTTGCTGTCTCGGCGGCCACCGGATACGACACCTGCAAGAACAATGACCGCAATCATTGAGATTGGGGATAAGAAAGGCAAATCCAAGCCGGAATCTTCTGCGAGTTCTTCTGCAGTCGGTGGCGTAGGGTTATCGCCGCCATCTGTTCCAGTCGAAGTGTCTGTTTCAGGTAGAGTAAGGTTGCTGACGTCAACTCCTGCTGCAATGAGGTCCTCTTCGATTGCTCCGAGGTCGTGGTCATCGACATTGACAATGTCGTCAATGGAAGTCGCTTCTTCCATACCGTTGGTTGCGGCGTTCGCATCAGCTCCGGTTAGGTAGTGGATGCTGAGTTGTGCTGGAGCATCGTCCATGTAGCCTTGAGTTTCTGGTCCAGCAAGGGTGTATGCGCCATCATCGTTCATGACGTAAACGCCAACGCCGACCATAGCAGCATGTTCATTGCTCCACATTGGAGCCCACATGCCATCGTCGTAAGGGAATTCTTCGAACGGTTCAACGTCTTCAAGACGATCTTCAAGGTTCATACCGAATTGCTCGAGTACATCCTCAAGTCCAGAATCTGCAAGGGCTTCGATAACAGCCGCAACACGGTCGCTGACTTCATCGTCTGATTCTTCAACCATCGTGCAATGCATTTCCGAAAGGTACGGGGTTGAAGCCCCGTCTTGGGTAAGTTCAGTCATGAGGCAATATTCGCCCACTTCAAGGACGTCAATGTTGCCTTCCATCGAGTATGAGTTGTCTGACCCGTCAATAACCATCGTTCCTGAATCAAGTTGGTTTTGATTCGGATCCATAAGTGAGTAGGTTAATGTCGCCCCTCCGTCACTCGACCAGTCGTATACGGACATATCGTAGCGAAGGCTCATTGCTTCGTCTTCCCACACATCGGCATATCCTAATTCAGGACCAATCCATTGTGAATGGCACATTTCAGAAAATTCTACAAGTGGAGATGAGGCTCCTGTTTCGCTGATTGAAGCGGTCATGCACATGGTTGATTCTCCGTACGTTGAGGGGACGGCTACGCCACTGTCTTCGGACCAAGAAGTGGCCCACTCTAGGTTTGAATCGCACATCCAAGAGTCACAGATTGTGGATTCAATCGATGAGAGTGGTGTTCCTGCATCATCAAATACATTCATCTGGAGAGTATAGTGGTTGAGAACGCCTTCGTCTTCCAATGTTGGACAATCGCCATAGCCGTCGTTGAGAGTTGTCCATTCTACTTCGCTTCCATCGTTGCAAGTAAACATCTTTGTCGAACCATCAGTAGGTGCTTCGTCTGATCCGTCACTGCAAGAGGATTCCCCATCGTTCACTGACGTGAAACCGATTTCAGAGCCATCGTCGCAAGTAAACATTGCAGAATCGTCGCTTTGTAAAACTGAAGTGTTACCTGAAAGAGCGGTCTGAACTGTAATGTTATCTCCCCAGAAATGAAGATCTCCGGTGAGTTTTGCTGGAGCGTTTGCGGGAGTAAAACCCTCTACAGATGTCCAGGTCGATGACAATATCTGACCTTCCATAGTATCAGTGACGGTGATGTCGACTGAACAGTAATTATTTTCTGGGCACATATCGGCATCATCCATGATAGTGACGCCATCGCCAACAGACCAGTATTGGTCGCCAACGCTGCCGAATTCCACAAGGCTGCAATCGCCATCCGCAGGCATTCCAGGGTTTGAGCACGTAACGGGTGCGTTACCATCAACAGATACTTGGACCATCACTGTGGCCCAATTGATGTCGTTGCCTTGGTTCATTGTAACATAGGCTAATTTGTCTTCATCACCTTCATAGTTTACAGCTTCTTCGGCGCTGAACGAATAGAGCATGAGGTCGCCTTCAGGCTCTGCTGAGCCGAAAATCGATTCGAGGCTGTCAGTAATGTCTTCACCGATGTCTTCAGCAACTTGTTCAGCAAACGCCTCTCCAGACCCTGCAAGGACGTTGCCCATCATGAGGAACATCAATGGGTTTCCTGGTGGGCAGGTGTCGCAACTCTGGACTTGAGTGGTTAGGCCTTCACCATCACCTAGGTCAACGGTGAGTGTTTCTCCCTTAGAAAAATCGAATTCCCCGTACATCTCCATGTCAAAATTACCCGATTCCGTTAGAGAATCAGATATTTCAAGGTCGAACTCCCCCGCATCGAGGCCGAAGTCTTCAGTTGGAATACCATCTATTGAGAAAGAGTAGTCAACTGCACCGGTATAATCGCCAGTTAAGTCGCCACACTCGGATTCGCCGCATTCCCAGTAATAATTGTCATCAGCCGCAGACAAATCAACATAAATCGCATTCGGTGAACCGAGACGCCATTGTGAAGTGGAATCAGAAATTGAGTATCCTAGAGTGAGTTCGGTACTAAAATCAACAGGGAACTCCTCTCCGCCGCCTTCCAACAACACATCAATGTCGAGGCCGACAAGAGCTGAAACATCCATGCTGAACTCCATGTCTGCTCCAATGAGGTTGTACGAATCATCGAGGTATTCTGTGTACATCATATCAACGGTCAAAAACTGTTCCAAGGTTTGAACAACATCAATGTCAAAACTGGTCGTATCGGAACCAAAGGTCGTTTCAGT
>Ga0209631_10001671_pt1 | contig 27968 bp, 17 predicted proteins | sample COG_08_FD_184752 | JGI IMG/M metagenome (GOLD analysis project Ga0209631, IMG submission 184752) | Pelagic Microbial community sample from North Sea - COGITO 998_met_08 (SPAdes) (version 2) | ecosystem: Environmental > Aquatic > Marine > Neritic zone/Coastal water | place: Helgoland, sampling... | reverse complement strand
AGCGTCCCGTTTCCCCGCCGTCCGGGCCCCTCCCCTCGACGAAGCGCGCGAAAAAAAGATGGCCCGCTGACAGAAGCCCCTCCCCGCCCACCGCAGGTCCATTTTCGGGTCCAAGACCCCCGCGCCCCAGGTGCCCCTGGAGCCGGTCAACGTCAACTCCGCGCGTCAGGTGCGCACAAATACCCGCCCACCACGGTCACGTGGACCTTTCGTCCGCGCCGTGACGCCGCACGCGCCACCACTCCCCGCATCTTTTGGCAAAATATTTGAAAATCAGACTGACTCGTTTTCCCCGCTCCCCGCTCCCGACAGACGCTGCTGAGCTCGGAACCGCGCGCGACTCGAGGCATGGCGAAGACGGGCAAGGAAGTCGTCGTCGAGGACGGCTTCAAGTACAAGCGCAGGAAGAACAAGGACGCCAAGGCTGCCGGCCCGGGCGCCAACTTCGCCGCGTTGGGCCGAAGATCCACGGGCGGGGATGAGATCGTCTCCGAGCTGGAGAGGCTTCGCTCCGCGGACCCCGCCACTCTCTTCGCGCCGGACGATCCCGCCATGACCCTCCACGAGAACATCCCCGAGGACCTCCCGGAGAGCGAGAGGCTGCAGATGCTCATCGAGGAGATTTGCGAGCTGGAGATGAAGCGCGAACGCGACCGTCTCGTCGAGGAGCTCGGCCCCGAGGCGGGCGCCGAGGCTGCCAAGTCGCTCGAGGACGCCCTCAGCGAGTTCCAGCTCAAGGTGGAGGAGATGATCGTGCGCGGGGAGATCAAGTTCGGAAACGGCAACGACGCGGGGACGGATCTGAAGGATGCCAAGAACGAGGCCATGGCCGCGGTGATGACGCAGCTCGAGGATGAGAAGGCGCAGTGGGACGCGCTCGAGCAGCAGGCGCTCGCCGGACCGTCGGCGGAGGACGAGGCTTCCATCGAGCAGATGAAGAAGGACGCAGAGGAGGTGAACAAGGCGGTCGAGGCCCTCCTCGCGGCGGAGCTGGCGGCTGAGAACGGCGAGGGTAACGCCGAGGAGCTCGCAAAGGCAGTCGAGGAGGCGGAGAGGAAGCTGGCGATGCAGCGGGAAGGGCTCTCCGCGCTCGTGGAGGGCGTGGAGGCGCTGTGCACCAGGGCGGAGCGCGCGGCGGAGGTCTTCTCCAAGGCTATCGCGGAGAACGACTTCAAGGGTCTGCCGCACGTCAACTCGCCCCAGAACCTGGTCAAGAACTTGGTGCGGGGGAAGAAGAAGTGACTTTGTTAGATAATTTCGTCGGATGACAGTTGTTCGCTCTCTCTCCCTACTCTTTCGTGATTGCCCGCACCCCCTGCGTCGCTATCAATCCCTTGGTGAGGATCACCAGCCTCGCGCGTCCCTGGCCGTCATCGCTCTCGCACACCAGCCTGGCGCCGAGCACGGTCGCCTCGATGGAATTTTGGTAAACGACATCCGCCGCCGGCAGACCCCTCAGCTTCTGTCCAACCTTCTCGGCGATGTCGAAGATCTGATGCAGGCCGCTCTTGGGAGGGTTCGGCGCCGGCGCCGGGGTCCTGTAAACGAACGTGGACCTCTTGGTCTCCACCACCGCCGCGCAGGTTCCGTCGGGCGTGGCCAGGACAAACTTTCGGTTGGGTTTGCCTTTGGCGACGTAAGAGAGCGCCTGGTTGGTGGAGACGTGCTTCGCCGCTCCGTCCTTTTCGACCGAGACGGTCAGGCAGTGCACCCCGTGGCTCACGCCTAGACACGCTCCGCCGCTGACGATGGCACACGGTTTGTGTCTGGGCATGCGCGCGGTCGTCTTGACCTCGTCGGACCGGGCTGACACCGTCAACACGTGGAGGGGTCCGTCCTCCGGGTCCGCGTCGAAGGGGTTACGCGGCTCGCCGTCGTCCTCGTCCTCGCTGTCGCCCTCAGCGTTGAACGCCTTCCACGCCGCCATGCCCCTCTCATCACTCGGCACCATGGCGGATCCGGGATTGCCCTGATACTCCTCGTCATCCTCCGGCAACCACTCCTTTACGGGCTCGTCGGTTTTCGCGTCAGCGCTATTCCCCTCAACCGTCTCCATGGCGACCACGAAAACCTCGTCGGCCGATGATGATGCCACACTCTTACACCACAGAGGCGGCGACGTTCCCTCCGCCACCTTCACCGCGGGCCCACTCGGAGTCCACGACTTTGAATCGGGACTCTCCGCGATGTTCAGACGAAAAAGCTCAACAGCCGCCCCCGCGCCGGTCGTCACCGCCCACACGAGCAAGGCCATCGACCCCGGCCTGTGCTGCACCGCCTCGATGACGAACGGTCTACCCCCACCATCCTCACCAAACGTCGGCGAAGCGCAGCCGGACACCGTCCCTCCCTCGGACACCACGGACAGGTCGCCGCGGCCGGTGGACGCGCATAACGGGCCAGTCGCCGCGCCCGCGATGGACGGGCCCATGCAGGGACCTTCGACGGGGTTATCCGGGGCAGAGATGGGCGTCGCGTTGATACGGCTGACCTTTAGGGGTTCATCGATGCTGCGCGGCACGTCCACGGCGTGGAATATTCCGTCCTCGGATGCGTAGGCGAAGCGGTCGTGCTCGGGTTCGGCGGTCCGATTTCCGAGATCGAAGAGCTGATTGCGTCTCGAAGCGGCCAGGTGTGCGATCCGTCCTAGGGTCTTGCCCACCGCCGCTGACGTATCCATCGCTGGCGTTTCCAGGACGTGCGCCTCGGCCCGGTCCTCGATGAAGAGGTCCCTCGCCAGACGGTACCCGCCGAAGTTCTCGTCCTGCGAATCGATCGAGAGTGGGCACCCGGTCAGCGTCCATCACGTGAGCGCACGCGTCCGCCGGTTTCTGTCGAAAGAAGAGGAAAGGATAGGGTACGCACCAGGAGCGAGCGATCGATAGTGAGCTCTGCCATCTCGACGGAGGTCAGAGACGCGGGACTGGCGTGGACGCCGCGCTTTCGTCTGACGGCTAATGCCAAACGAATTCGGTTTTTAGGTTTGTCGGCCCGATAGTTTTAGGCAGAGCCGACGGCGCCCCCACTCGCATTTACCGCGGGATGGGTTTTGGTCAGCTGGTCATCGGCCCTCCGGGTAGTGGTAAGACGACGTACTGCAACGGGATCCAGCACTTTTTCCAGCTCACCGGTCGGCCATGCGCGGTCGTCAACCTGGATCCCGCCAACCACGATCCGCCCTACGAGTGCGCCGTCTCCATCGAGGAGCTCATCACCCTCGAGGAGGCGCAGCGGGAGTTCAACCTGGGGCCGAACGGCGCGATGGTGTACTGCATAGAGTACGTGAGCAAGAACCTGGACTGGTTGAAGGAGAGGGTGACGCCCCTCGTGGCCGAGGGCAAGTACGTGCTCTTCGACCTCCCGGGCCAGGTTGAGCTCTTCAACATGCACGACGCCCTGAGGGAGGTGGTGGCTGCCATCACTGGACCGGAGTGGAACCTGAGGCTGTGCACCGTGCACCTCATCGACAGCCACCTGTGCGCAGATCCCACAAAGTACATAGCCGCGCTCATGCTGTCCCTGTCCTCCATGCTCCACCTCGAGACCCCGCACGTCAACGTCCTCTCGAAGGTTGACCTCATGGACAAGTACGGCGAGCTGGACTTCAACCTGGAGTACTACGCCGACGTCATGAACCTCGAGTACCTGGCGGACAGGATATTGGACGGGAACCAGGACGTCATCGCCGCGGCGCCATCGCCGGGGCAGACGATGATGCGGAAGAGGTACGGGAAGCTGACCAAGGGTCTGTGCGAGCTGGTGGAGGACTTTGGTCTCGTGAACTTCACGACGCTGAGCATAGAGGACAAGACGAGCGTGGAGCGGGTGGTGCAGCTCACGGATAAGAGCATAGGGTACTTCAACGCGGGGGGGTTCAGCGCGGCGGCTGGACCGGGGATGGAGAACGCGGTGGGCGGGAGGGATTACGACGAGCGGGCGCTGGTGTCGAACGCGTCCGCGCTGACCGACTACGAGCGCAATTTCGAAGTTCAGGAGAGGTTCTTCACCGACCGAGACTAGCCTTAGAAAGAATGTAGTATCGATGACACGACGTCTAGCTAGCCGACCGACGAGTGAAGGCACGATCAATCCAGATCGGAAGCAGGCACCGCGCCGGGTCGCGTGTCGGGGACCCACACGGCGACGTCGCTGAGGTCCGCCTCGGGCGTCACGCCGCCGAATAGGAGCATCCCGCCACCCGCCACCACGTTCTCGCCCACGGAACACGCCGAGTGCGCGAACCTCGGCTCCGGCGCGAACGCCGCGTCGTCGCTGGATACCCCCCGCGTGATCGCCTTGAACGTGGTCCCATCCACGGTGCACGTATCGTTACCCCTGAGAGCGGCGCCGTTGAAGCCACCGAACAGGAGCGCGGCGCCCGAGTGGCCCAACATCCAGGGAACGGCGGTGTGCGCGCAAACCGCCGCGCCCACATCCCCGCGCCGTACCCACTCCAGCCTCTGGGCGTCCAACACCACCGCATCGCTCAACACGGCATCGCGTCCCCTGCCCCCGACGACGATGATCTCCCTGTCTCCCACCCAGTCCCCGTCGCCCCGCGTGTTTGGCAGCACGCACGCGGCGTGCATCTCCCTGGGCTCGGGTGCCTGGCCGGTCACCTTGGGCCGGATCCATCGCTCCGCGCCCTCCTCCAGGTCCAGCAGGTAGACGTCCGACATGGGACCGACCTCCGGGTTCGCGCCGCCGTACACCACCAGCAACCTGCCGCCGTTGACCGCGCACGCGACGTGCGAGTTCCTCGGGGGCGGGCTCGGGCCCGAGATCTCGAGCCTCGACCACTCCCACGCGTCGCAGTCCAGCACCACGACGTCGTTGAAGCACGTGCCCTGCGACGGTTCCTGTCCCCCGAACACGTACACCTTGCGTCCCACCGCGGTCGCAGTCGCGCCCGTCCGCGCGGGAAGCGTCTCTCCGCCCCGCACGGTGGTGCTCTTCCTGACCCATCGCCAGTCGCCAGACACCCCGTCGGGGGAGTCGGGAGCCATTTTTAGGATCCACACCTCGTCGAACGCGCGCGGCGATCGATCGGCACCCCCGATGAACAGGCACATGTCGCCGACTGTCGCGGAGGCACACCCCGCCCTGCCGCTGGGCTGCGCGCCGAGAATCGCCGGACGGATCCACATGTCGCGCGCAGAACCCGAGTGATGATGCGGTCAACAGAACGTGACGAGAGTGGGCACCTCCTGACAGGATTTAAAAATTTTCTTGGCTGATTCAAACGAAGGGCGAGGCAGGGTTCGAGGCGAGGAGGCGCACAGTTCCCGGCGCGAGTCATGAGGTCCGGATCCACTCGGCACCGCTCGGTCGACAGCGATGCCGCCGTCGACGCGAAGCGCCAGCGGGTCGCGTCTTTCGGGGCGAAGGGCAAGGAAAACGCGGGCGACGGTGCCGGCGTCGGGAAGCAGCAGCCCACGAGGAGGTCGCGACGTCTGAGCCACTTCGCAACCTCGAAGACGGTGCCCGAGGTTGCTGATGGTGTTCCTTCGAGGTGTGTATCCTCCCCCGAACGTCCATCGGGTTCGGCATGGGAGATGAGGGATGCGGGGAGAGACGTCACGTCGCTCATCGTGGACTCCATCACCAACTTTTGCTCACCTTTGGATTTGAGAAACGCCGCGTTGGTGTGCAAGGAATGGCGCTCCATGCTGGGATACGCTCCCGCGGTGGCATCGACCCTCAGAGGAAACGATGCGTCTGCAATATCCAAGATGGTGCGTGCGGAAGGTGTCGATTCGGCAGTCCAACACCACATCACTGACTTTATTCGCGTCTTGGAGAGAGCCGAGGCGACAGACTCTGAAGACTACGACAGAAGACTACAACATGGTTGGCGACCGATGGACGACCATCTTCCGGCGACTACTGTAGAGCTTGGACTCATCTGGATGTGTGCCTTCAGGTTATCATGGGATGACCATGCGCAACAAATGATTGACGCGTGGCTCAGTGTCATCGCCGGGGGTGTGCGCGACGTGAACGGTAACATGGACATTGAGTTAGATGCCATCGACTTCATCGGTCCTCGTGATCCAGATCTCTACTGGTTTATTCCCGAGAGAACGGATTTCCCTTGCATGCGGGATACCGTGAGGCGAATCAGCGACGTACTGTTGCCCCGCCTCGGAGAGATAATCGATCGAGCCATGAAAATGGGGAACGACATCGCCGAGTATGATCGCCGAGTACCCCTTTCATCGCGTGCGGCTTTGGAGGCTGAAGGTGTACTTGATGACACCTGCACGGCTGTCAGAAAGGACTGCGACTTTCTGATGGCGTATTCTTTGGTCATTCATGCCGTGTTTCATGAGTTCCCACGCGAGGCGAGCGTTCATGTGCGCAGTCTGCTACCCTTACCTCGCATGAAGAGCATCTACACTTACAGAACTATTCCAGACCATGCCGATGATCCAGACCATCTTCCATATGTTTTCATGTGTTCAGATTCGAGCATCGCGCATGGTGGCGTTGCTGAGGTAATCGCGGAGGCCATCATGGGGTTGGGAAACCTCGTTAAAGACGGGAATGACGAGCCAGATGGTCTGCGGGATTTCTTTTCAGATCAGATGGATCTGGACGAGCTGCGTGTCGCGCGGAGCCTCGATGACCGCATAGATGTCCGGGACCGCAAAGCTAAAGTTGTGCGTTCACTTCCAAAGGTTGCGGCAAGCGATCTCTCCTGGTTGATACCGCTTTCGGATCCTGATGGCTACGCCGGGGGCCTTCCAGGATTTGCTGCTTTTGATCAATATGCGATACAAGAGGTGCAATTTGATTGTTTGTTTCTCTTGTGTGCGCTGCTGGATACCAACGTGCACTTCGATGGGACGCTGATCATGGACATCCTGGTACGCCTCGTTGCTGTAAATTACGACGCCAATTTTTTTGCCCAGAGCCGTCCGGACTGCCATCCGCTGTCGTTGGTAAATAAACTCGCATGCAGACAGCTCGCAGACCTGAAGCCCCATGCGCAGGTGATTGTCGATGCACTTGGCTCTTCTGTCCCTTTATTCGTTTTTGATGAGGCGATTACCGCTTTCGGATTCCTCGGCGACCAGGCTGAACCCCATTTGGATCACTTTCTGGAGCGCACGATGAACACGATGAATACAAAGCGGCAGGAAACGAGGGACAGGGTCGTTCAGTCCGTGTATGAACATCGGCATCGCCTGAATGACCATCATTTGCGTAGGATAGTTCTCGGTTTGATGCTCTGTGACATTACGATAGTTGTCACGTCGCTCGAAGTGGTTCGGGTTCTGTGCAAGGCAGAGGAGAATGACGAACACAGGATACGGATAATGTCCCAAATGTTCCAAAACATGGCGCTGTTTGCATCCATAATTTGTAGGGGCGATTCAAGCGATGGTTTCCGCTCACCTCCTATACCCCCCCCCACCACCGCCACCCACCATCTACTCTTAAATGGTGGGAGCTACTTGCTGGAGGCCATGCAGTATGTATTTTCGAGATTTCCAAAAGAGTTGCAGGATGAGTGGGTCGAGCGTTTGGACAAGTTCTCTAGGGACTGGCAGTCGCGCATCGATTTCGGTTACGCAGAGAAGGAGTCTTTGGAAGTATCGCAGGAAAGGTATTGCAAGATCACCTTTTTGCATCTCCGCGTGATGTTTGAAAAAGACGTGTCACCAGAGTTGGCGATGGATCACATGTTGGAGATGTTTGACAACCAAGCAGACCGTGCAAAGATCGAAGCTTACAAGGTTGCACGAATAGAGGCGTTCAGCAGGGGCCGTCAAGAGCTACGAAATAGACTGTCTCAATTCCCGGAATTGGCCGAGGAGTACGATTCCTTACTCTCTTCTGATGATGAAGAGGACACGCTCAATGGCGATGACGGCAACTCTGATGCATCGGAGGACATTGAAAATTCTCCAGCCCTCGATTAAGGAGGTTGTCCTTGTAATACTCATGCTAGCGCTATAGCTTCGTCATGCTCATCGCACCACCTCCGGCGAGATAGCCGGAAGCTGCACGCTCGCCAAAGATAAATCTCCGATGACGAGTGCCGAAACCACCGTCCCCTTCGCCACCGTCCCGGGACCCCTCGGAAGCTCCATGAGTACCTCCGCGCCCCTCATGCTAGTCAACCTGGAGCTCACCTGCTTACCCGTGCTATGCGCCAGTGGCAGGTACCGCGTACCCATCACGTCGTCGTCCGCCGATGCCCCGGGTATAAACGCTCCAAGGGTCGTCGCCGCCGGACGCTCCTGCCAATCCAGCGTCGCGCGGTGATACTCTGGTCGCTCCGGGTCCAGCTTCAAATCCGAAGATACCACCGCGTGGATGCGCCGAAGCCTCGGATCACGCCAGCCCATCATCCGCCGCAACGACGGGACCACGACCAGGTGGAACGTGACCGCCGCGCTGACCGGGTTCCCGGGCAGGGCGAACACGAGCATCTTTTTCCCTCGGGCGTCGTTTTTCAATCTCACCTCGGCGAACGTCAGCGGCTTCCCCGGCTTCATCATCACCCTCCCGAAGTGAACCTCCCCCTCGATGCCACCTCCGTGCGTTCCCAGCAGAACCTCCTTGAGGTAATCCCTGTCACCCTCGGACACACCTCCGGACGTCACGAGAACGTCGCAACCATCCGCGTGCGCCCGAGCCACCGTCGCCGCGAGAGCGCCGGGTTCATCCGGAGCTCGGCCGAGGTCCAGGATGTCGTCAACCCCCGATGTTTTGGCCAGCGCCGCGAGCATCGGGCGGTTCGCGTCGTATATCCTGCCGGACGAAGCCTCGGGCTCCACCTCCCCAGCCTCGGCGAGCTCATCGCCGGTGGAGAGCAGCGCCAGCTTTGGTTTACGGTGGACGCGAATCATACCCCCGCCCGCCGCCGCGACGACGCCAACCTCGTGCGGACCCACCAGCGACCCGGCGGGCACGAGGGTCTCCCCTACCTTGATATCGAACCCGACGGGTCGAACCCACTTGCCGGCGTCCACCTCGGCGTCGATCGAGACGACGCTCCCGTCCACTCCGCAATCCTCGGATGGGACCACGGCATCCGCGCCGGTGGGAAGCGGTGCGCCGGTGGTGATGTACGCGCACTGTCCGGGTTGGACGGAGGTGTCCCCGGCGCCTCGCATGGGCGCACCCGCCCGCGACGCACCTATCAAGGCGAGCACGCCCGGACAGTCCTCACCGCGCACCGCGTACCCGTCCATGACTGACGCGGCGAACGGCGGGTGCGGACGCGGGGCGACGAAATTCTCGGCGACGACGCGACCGACGGCGTCGACGAACGCGACGTTTTCGTGGGGCAACGGATGCGCGCGGCTGATCACCCTGTCCACCGCCTCGTTCATGTTGATCATCGGGTACTTGTGCGCCATGGCGAAGTGGACTTTCCGGCCGCTACCCCGCCCCGGGGCGCTTCGGTCTGTGGGTGCGCGATTGGGCACCAAAAGTACGAAAAGCGCGTTGACGTCATCTCACAATCGTTATCCACAGCAGCGATACCAACAGGCGATAACAATGGCCCAGTCCCTCCTCGCGCCCCGCGCGCTCGTATCCACGCGCTTCACTCCGTGCACCATGAAGCCCAATCGCCGCAGAGCCGCCGTCTCCGTTCGCGCGGGCGGGGATCCGCCGTCCATCTACGGTAGTCCCGGAAGCCGCACGCAGATCGTAGAATGGTTGGCGCTCGAGGTTGGCCAGGACATCAAGAACGTGAATCTGAACCGTGCGATCATGTCCTCGCCCGAGTACCGCTCCGTGCATCCTTTCGGCAAGATTCCCGGGTGCAAGGCTGCGGACGGCACGGGTATCTTCGAGTCTGGAGCCATCATGCTTTACATAGCCGATCTGGCAGGCTCTCTGCCCACCCCCGAGGCGAGGGGCGAGGCCGCCGCGTGGGTCATCTGGGCGAACGCCACCATGTGGCCGGCGCTGGAGGCGAGCAGGGGCAAGTGCAACCTTGACAACGTGTTCGGGCCCGTGGATGCGATCCTGGCCGATCAGGCGTGGCTCCTGGGCTCGGAGCTCTCCGTCGCCGACGTCGCCGTCGCGTCGTACATCAAGTACGGCCAGCTGTTCTTTCGCATGGACATCGGCGCGTTTCCCAACGTGGTCAGGTACATGGAACAGGTTGAGCAGAGGGAGGCGTTCCAGTCTACCGTCATGGGAGGTTAAACGTACCGCGGGGGTACGGAGAGAGTCGGACTATTAATGCTATCACCGTGGACTCTAAACGCGAAACGGCTCAATCCTCGGAATGATCCCTCTGAACCCCCTCGTCTTCGCCCTCAGCCGCCGCCGCACTCGGCCTGAACACCTGCATCTCCCTGTGCGCGTTCTTCATGAAGTCCTCCGTCATCTCAGTCACGGGAGCGAACGCCATTCGACCGGATGTCTCGAGCGACGACCACCGCTCGGCAGTACTGGTCGTGATATCGCCGACTCCCGCGCGGCAGAGCCCCCAGTGTCCGCGAGCTATTTCACCCAGCAGTTGCGCCCTCGACCACCTCGCGTCGCCCCAGAACGCAAACACACGACCGCCCTCTCCATCCATGGGCTCAAGGTTATCCGGCTTGACGCTCTTCCCCTCTCCGTTTCTCAGTCGAATCATCCATCGTCCAGACTCGGAGTCGTAGCGCAGCGCGAGTCCCACCTCGCCGTTGAGGTCCGCCCTCGCCTGTAGATTTCGCAGTCGCACCGTCTGTCCACCGCACACGTCTCCCTGCGCGTCATCACGTCGCGCGGCTCTGGTGTGAGCGAGCATCATCGCGTTCACGAGGGTGGACATGTTCAACGCGGCCCTCATAACGCTGTCGTTGCCTGCTTCCTCGGTCAACGTCTTGCTCACCACGGTCCAGCCACGCTTCATGCCGCCGGGTACGACGCACCACATGATGTCGTCGCTCTCACACGGACCACCGATGAAGTGTTCAACCTTGACGCGGCGCACGCCGGAATACTTCTTCATGACCTCCTCCGTCGCCCTGAACTGCGCCATGTGCATCTCGAGCTTCAACGCGTTCATCGGTTCGTCAAACGGGCCAAACTCCTCCGGATCCTCGAACGTTTCCATCCACTCCGCCAGGTCGGACCCCGCGCCGTTGGTTCTGTCGTTGAGAGCGTCCAAGTGCCGCCCAGCCGAGGGAGGGAGCTGCACGGGTCTACACATGTTCACCGCCGTGACGTGGTCCTCGCCGCAGTCCGGCTCCGTCTCGGACTCGAGCACAAACACAGCGGGAGCCTTGAGCGCCGCGAGCGTGGCCTTTATCCCCTCGACGTCCCCTTCCTTCACCTCCTCGAACGACCCTGCCCCACCCATTATAGTGTGTTTCTTGCCCCCAATCTCCAGCGATATCCCGTCGTATCCCGGCTGCTCCGCCTCAGACTGGAACCTCTGGCGGACCCGGTCGAGGCTGGAATCCGTTCGTACCGGCAGCGATATCTTCCCGTCGTCCTCTCTCACGTCCACGATGAGATACACGCCCTTGATCCAGTGCGGGTACCCCGTCATCAACCGCTGTATCGGGTGCATCGTCTCAAGTTGCCTCTCGAGCTCCTCCGAGAAGACTCGGTGTGAACCGATGACGCAACCCTCCGATATGAGCGCGGCTATCTCCGCGCCGGTGAAGCTCTGCATGAGCTCGTGCCTGGTGGGAGGGGGAATGTTGAACTCCGCAGCGCACACGTTGCACTTGTGATACCGCACGTCGTCCTCGTAGAACGCGGGGTGGGTCGGCTGCGATACCATGACCATCCGCTGCCACCTCCTCAGACAGTGCAGATGAACAAAGCGCTGGCCCCCCGCGCAAGCGCATATGTCCTTCAGCAGGTCGCCCTCGTCGGAGCCGTCGAAGCAGTATCGGCAAAGTGCCTCATCCTCGTCGTCATCATCGACCTTCTCCATGTTCGCGCGCGCAACCGTGACGGTCGACACCGCGCGCGGACACTGAGTCCTCCGAGGGAAAGCTGACGGGGCAAGATATTTCGGGCTTGTTATTTTTCAGCGTTCGCGCCAACTGGCATTTCGGTCGGGGTCCTCCCATACCTGAACGCGCGACGCGAGGCGGGTTCACGATGACGGTCGGCCACATATGTCCCGACGCGCAGGATGACATCACGAATCGCGCCTACGCCAGGGTCGGCCTCCTCGGCAACCCCAGCGACGGGTACTTCGGCAAGTGCATCTCGGTCTCGGTTCAAAACTTCTTCGCCGAGGTTACGCTGACGCCCAATCAGCAGATCTTCAGCTCCCGCGTGACCATCGAGCCCGGGCCGAGCGATTCGACCGTGTTCGAGAGCCTGGATACGTTGGCTGCGCGCACCACCAAGAGCGGCTACTACGGCGGCGCGCGCCTGCTTCGCGCCCTGTGCTTCAAGTTCCACGAGCATTGCGTCAAGAATGAATACAAGCTCTCCGAGCGGGGCTTCACGCTCGAGTACGACTCCAACATCCCGACCCAGGCTGGTCTCAGCGGGTCCAGCGCGATCATCGTCGCCGGACTGAAGTGCCTCATGCAATATTACAGCGTCTACATTCCACTGGAGGAGCAACCCGCGCTCGTGCTCTCGTGCGAGCACGATCTGGGCATCAACGCGGGGCTGCAGGACAGGGTCATTCAGTGCTACGAGGGCGTCGTGTATATGGACTTCTCGGACGAGGAGATGGTTCGAACCCAGGGCAAGGGGGTGTACACTCGACTGCCCGAATCGTGCCTGCCGTCGCTGCACATAGTGTACGACGATAACCCGAGCGACAGCGGCAAGGTGCACGCGGACGTGAAGCAGCGATGGGAGCGAGGCGACGAGGACGTGAGGTCTAAGATGTCCAGAGTCGCGGAGCTCGCCGAGCGCGGGTACCGGGTTCTCTCCTCGTTGGGCACCGATAAGCAGACGGGCGAGCCCACGATCGAGCTCGGGATGTTGATGAACGCCAACTTCAACCTGAGGAAGGAGATGTTCGGCGCCGAGGCTCTGGGCGCGAGGAACGTCGAGATGATCGACACCGCCCGCGGCGCGGGTTCGTTCGCCAAGTTCACCGGGAGCGGCGGCGCGGCGGTGGTGCTGTGCGCGACGAAGAGCGAGGAGGAGCGAGCGGCGATGTACGCGGACTGCGAGGCGAAGGGATTTAAGGTGTGCCCGCTAGTGGTAAACCCAGGGAAACCTTCGGGACGGGCCGCCTAGAGTAATGTGCGAGAACTTGTCATGCGATTCTGTATCTTCGTCTTAGATTGCACATGTCCACGCTCTATGCCTGTTTTTTTACGGGTTGTCCACGTCCGCAGTCTCGTAATCGAAATAATCAAGCCGCATGGTCCGTCGCCACGACGCCAGCAGCTTGTCATCGTCCGGTTTCAGTCCAACAACAGACGGCCGCGATTTCATCACGTCGATCCATCGTCCCAGCGAGCCGCTCGGACCCATGTCCCTCAACTCCACGCCCTGAAACTCCCTCATCGCGAGCTCGTATCGCTCTGCGAACGGCCATAGCGCCAAGTCTGCGAGCGTCACCTCGGCACCCATGAGATATGGGCCACCGTTGGATTCGATGATGCTTTCGATCCGTTCGCACTCCGCCGCCATCCTGTCCGCCTGCCTGGCACCCGGTGCGCCCCTGCTGAAACCCCATCCACCCCCGACGAACTGAAGCCCCGCACTGATGAACGTGCCGTCGAATGATTCGATCAGCCTTTGCATCTCCACCTCGCTGCCCTCCGGGGTCAGGCTCGCCGCTCCCTCAAACTCATCTTCGAGGAAGTAAATCAGATCGAGGCTCTCCGTCTTCACCTCTCCGTCGAGCTGTATCGCCGGCACGAGTCCACGTCTGTTCAGGTCCAGGTACCACCGCGGCTTGTTTGACAGATCGATGTGCTCGCGTTTGTGAGGTATCGCCTTCTCAGCTAGGCACAGGCTCACCCTGTGCGCGTACGGACAGAGCGAGTGCGTGTAGAAGATTAGGTCCCGATCGGAAGTTCCCATGGCCACCACTGGTCTCGGGCCGACGCGACGAACGACCGAGGATTTAACGCCTCGGAGGGCAGCTGCGCCGTCTTGACGACACCGATGAAGGCGTATCGAGGACGACGTCGATGTCGATGCGAACATCGCCCCGAGAGTTGCGGCCGTGTGTGACGACGCCCGCGACTCGAGAAATGGGGGATAGGGTGCCCACCGAAAAAGCGCAAGAATCACTCATCTCAGCGCGCAGCCACCTCGAAGGTGTCCCGCCGCAGAGATGAGGGCAGCCGCCTCGACGCTCGCGCGTGCCTTTTCGAACTCGCGTTGGGTCGCGAAACGCTCGCATCGCGTGCGAAATCTCGTCAGGTCATCCTCATCGACTAGCGCCCCACCAACGCCCCTTCTTCGTCGAATCCCTCGCGAGCGCCCCGCCGACGGACCGACGTATAGCTTCGACCTCGATACCGCGAAGGTCGCGCAGCTTCGCTTCCTGGCCTTCCACGGATGCGGTACGAGGTATACGGTGCTGTATCGTGAGTACGCCAAGCCCGACGACCAAACGAAGGGCGGTGTTGGGCGAAGAGGTCGGAATCGTGCGGCGAAGGAGGTGAGCGATGACATTGGCTTTGACGCCGGTGAACTCGAGTCCACGGGAGAGAAAGACGGAGCGGGTTGGCGTGTGCGCCTCGCAGACGCGCGAGAGATTACCCTGAATGCGCTCGACGAGATTGCTCCGCGAGAAATGGCACTCGCCGCGCTCTTCGACGATGACCTCGGCGACGCGCGTCTGTACCGTCGGGGCGAGGAACGATGGTCGGCGTCGACGGCTGCGCCGATGTGGCCGGAACGACTCCTCGCATCCCTGGACGAGGGTGGCGGAGGCGTGTACGGTGCAAACGCGGTGACGTGCGTTGACGGGTCGTACTTCCTTGAGCTGATGGAGCTGAGCGCGTTCCCTACGCCGGTCCTTTTCCCGCACGGAGCGTGGCGGCTCCCTGGCGTCGGTCCAACCGTGGATGGTAACTTCCGGAACCTGGCCTCAGCCGCTGACGGAGTGGACGCGACAGGCGCACTCAGCGCTCTCGTGAACGACGGTGCCGGACCCGATGCGATCGGCCGACTTACTGGTGAGGTGCCGGGCAGGGGACGCGTGCAGCTTGGGGTTGACGGAGGACGGGCAGGGGTCGGGTCCGCCTTTGCGGCAGTCACCGACAACGAGGTCACGGTGACGTTCCCCGAGGGTCCTCTTGGTCTCGGTTTCGCGCCTTTGGACTGGGAGCAAAAAGTGGGCGCGCAGGTGTGGGATGTAGACGACGATTCAGCCGCAGCGGAGGCTGGCGTGGTGCCTGGGATGGTGTTCACGCACGTGAACGGTGAAAGCGTCCAAGGTTGGACGTTTGATGAAATCGACGGTAAATTTGACGGGCCCAGGCCACTGGAGGTCAAGTTCAACACCAAGGTGCGCGGCGCGGAGAGGCTTTACGCGGTGGAGATGATCGCGGAGGAAGTGACAGAGGCTTTGATGCGGCGTAACGATCCGGAGATGGAATCGTTCGATTTCGAGGAGCCTGGAGCTGTGTTCGATGAATCCACCGCCGCGGTCATCTGGAGGGAGGAACCTTCGACGATATTTTTCGGGGATGCCGGATCGGCGACTGTCGTGCACCACGACATTATTGGACAGGTCGAGCTCTGTCACGTGCTATCGGGATCCAAACTCATCGCAGCGACACCATGGGGCAAACAAAGCGAGGAATTGTTGCGCAAGGCTGGTGCTCGTGGGCTACTGTCCGACGGTACAGACGACGATGAAGTGGAGGACGGCGCCGTGTTGAGCGCACCCGTCCACAGGTCCCTCACTCCCGATGAAATCGACCTGCTGGCGCAGGATGATCTCGCCGTGGTGCTCGCAAGGCCAGGTGACTGCGTCGTTTTCTCATCCGCATGTGCGCACTTCGCGACGAACGGAGCAAAAGAGCCCTGCGCGGCTGTCTTCCACGGCATCCTGACCCCGGCTTCAACCCACGTGCTCGCGTCCCATCCGGAGCGTCTCGATCCGTTCTCGGATGAGGAGATTGACGAGGACGGGTTCGATGGGCATCTCACTGGTCGGGCCGTTCTCGAGGAGCTCTTACCGGACGGCAAGGACATGATAGCTGATTACTCCGCGGTTGACAAGATTGACAGCGCGAGGGCACAGGAAACCGGTGAGACGGGATGGAGGATGAACCGAAGGATGCGCGGGAAGAAAGGTGACGCGGCGGCGAAGCGAAGGTTCGCCGAAACTGTCCTGAAGATGGATGCAGCCCGTGATGTGAGCAAGGCTCCGGCGACGTGGAAGGGTGCCGACAAAACAGTGTTCTACGTTGAATGATCGCTAATTCCATGACTCTATTACAATCTATCAGACGCGCTTGTACCGGATGTAGTACCTATCGTTTTGCCTTCCGTTCTTCCACATTTCGTCAAAGTAGCTTCCCCCGTATCCTTCGGGCACCCCGCTCTTGAACGCCTTCCCGCCGGGTTCCGTGGACTTGAAGAGTCCCGGGACCTTACTCAATTCCCTGCACATCCTCATCGCGTAGTTCGGGTCGTCGGTGACGAGAGTGAGGTGACCAACGCCCGGTTTCAACGACCGGTGCGCGTCGCGCAGAAACGCTTGGTCGACGAGGCACTGCAAGCTGCCCACCCACTCAGGGGGATCCGGGTAGTTGACGTACACCTCCGTCAGTGAACCGCTCGCAACGTGCGCGCCCATCATCTCGTGTGCCATGCCGCACAGCAGAGCGACGTTATCCAGTCTTCGACGCACGGCTTTTGCCCAAGTCATCCTGATCCTGTTTCGACGCATCTCCAACGCGAGCCAGTTTGCTTTACCCTCGTCCCGCTGCGCTCGCTCCGTGACCCAGTCGCCGTGGCCGCTGCAAACCTCTAATCGCACGGGTAGGTCGTTTCCAAACACCTCCTTGAAATTAAGAGGCTTCTTCGCATCCTCGATACCCTCGACTATGAGAACCGGTGAGGATTCGCTCTCCGGCCCTCGATTGACAACCTCGGCAACCTCCTTGACGAAATCATCGCCCAAGGCGAGGAACTTCTCAACCTCATCAACTTGACGAAGCGCGTCGCTGTTGCGCAACTTGAGGAACTGCTGGACACTCTTGCTCGCTTCTTCTTGTTGTTGCTGTTGTTGCTGCCTTTTGTCTTTCTTGTTACCCTTGCCTTGTTCGTTGTCGTTACCCGCCTTTGGCTCGTCGCTGTCGCTGCCGTATCCTCCTCCGGACCCGAACAATTCACCCGCGCCGTCGTCTTCAACCGTCCCCGCACCGTTGTCTTTAACCGCCTGACGGGCAGCCTCGCACGCGGACCTCGCCTTCTCTATGTCACCCGTCAGACTGGACACCGTCGCGAGCGCTGCGTGCGCCTGGGGCGGAATCTCGAGATACTCCCGGTCGAAGTCGTCAACCACGGCCCACGCTCCATTCGCATCCATCGCCGCGCACCGAGCCTTGAGAAGGTACTCGAACGAAGCCACGTCGGGTGTGACGTTCGCATCTCGCATGGCGGCGAAGCACTCGTCCGCCACTTTCGGATCCGCGTGGCGCACGCAGTTGCGAAGGAGCGTCGAGAAGGTCCGAACGTTGGGAGCTACGCACTCGACGCCGGCGCGGGACTGAGCCGTCATGTCGCGCACCGTCCTCGCCGCCTCCGCGAGCAACCCGTCCTGCGCGAGACCCTTGACGAGCACGGTGTACGTCACCTCGTTGGGTTCCACACCGGCGGCGATCATGTCGTCCCAAACCTTTCTCGCCCTGTCCAGCTCGCCGACGCGTACGCACGCGTTGAGAAGGTTCGTGTAGCTGTACACCGTCGGCGACAGGCCCGCGTCACCGATGCGCCTGAAAGCCTCCTCAGCGAACCCCATCTGCTTGTCGTTGCCAAAATCTTTGATGATGCGGTTGAAGAACTTGATCTCCTTGGTCTTAACCGCGCGCTTGAGCAGTGTCTGCGCGTCCCTCGAGCGCTTGCGGTTGCTCTTCATGGTCCTCGCCATCCCTTCATCGAGAGCGGCGAGAGAGCTGTAGGGGACGGGCTCGACTTCGTCACCGGTCTTGGCGGGTTCCACGCCGGGCTTCTCCTCGAGCTCTTCCTCCACGACTTCTTCGGAGACGGGAGGATCATCGGGCTCGTCCACAGCCTCAATCGCGGGCGTCTCTCTGGCCTTCTCCGCCCCCTTCTCGTCCGATTTCTCGTCGGCGGCGGTCGCGCCGGTCCCGTCGCCATCTGGGAAATACCTGGCGACACGACGCTTGAACTTGGCGCTCGTAGGCGACGGTGCCTCGAACGAGGACCGATCGAGCACCCTGAGTCGTTTCATGTCTCGCGAGATGTCGACTCGAACCCTCGCGTGGGTTCGGTCGCGCGCGAGGAGCGACTGGCGACCGCCGCTTTTTTCTTCGCTTTTCAGGTTCTCTGTTGGGTCATTCTCGCATTCTCGCCGACGCAACCAGCCATGGCGCACGTTTCGACCATCATATCGCGTACCTCAATCACGGCGCCGCTGCGCGCGTCGCCCCATCGCCCAACGGGTGCCGGCTCGCGCCGTGCGGCCGTCACGGTGCGCGCGGGCAAGGGCAAGGGCGCCCAGTACCGTCGCGGCGCCGATGACCCGTACGCCAAGGAGAAGAACAAGGATAAGGTGGAGAAGCAGACCAAGGCGGCGCAGAGCGCGGAAGATGGTCCCCTTAACTCCGTGTTCACGAAGGAGGAAGCCAAGGAGGAGTATTTCCTGTTCGTGCGTAAGATGAAGGTGGACGGGTCCGCCGTGCCCACATCCGCCGCCTCCGCCGACGCCGATAAGAAATCCATCGAAGACGACGGAGAGTACTCGAGCGCCAACATCGGCGCCATGCTGGGCATGAAGGGCCCGGACAAGGATGGGTCTGAGTCCAAAATTTCCAGCCTCGGTAGCTGGCTGCCGTTGGGCGACGTTTCGATCGAGGCTGGAGGGGATCTGGACGTCGTGGTGGCGGAGCGCAGGAGGATGCTGGTCAAGTTTGCAAAGGTGAAGCACCTGAAGCTCCTCCCGGTGTGCGCGGATGAGAAGCTTGAGATTGGCGTGCGAGTGCAGCGAGGGCCGCCCCGTGGCGACGACCCGACCGCTGTGTTCCCGGTGGCGACTGACGCTAAGCACGAGGAGCTGGTCTGGGACCACGAGACCATGGGCGAGGAAGGGAGCGTTCGCGCGGAGCTTCGGCTGATGCAATCGCTGCCGAGCCTCCACAAGGGCAAGAAGAGCGAGATGCTCTCCTCGGCGATGGATATGATCAAGAGGCAGCAGGAGCAGGCTGCGGCGATTAAGGCGGCTCAAGAGAATTCCGCGGATGAGGCGTAATGGGACACGATGCGAGATATATAATTAGGAGCCCTCCATAGCCAGGGGTCGCGAGAGTGTTAATAACAAGAGCAAGCGTCTCGACAATGAATCGAATCATGAGTGTTACAACGAGAGTATAGGATTACACACAGTTCGTCTATGGTGACAGTGATTTCGCGACATCTCACTGCTTCCACCACGAGATGAGCCCTAACCCATCCGCGTTGATATCGGCCATGACCACCATCGGCGCGAAAGTCCCATCCGGCGTCGCCCCTTCCAGCGCGGTTCTCTCCACCAGCTCATCCGACGTCCTCGGCTGGTCCGGGAACTTTATACCCTGCACGCGGATCCTGACCGGCTCCTCCAGGTCCATGAACATCTTCGCATCCTCGTACATCCACACCCACAGTTGCTCGTCCTCATCGAACACCGAGGGCTCCTGCATAAGGTGCTCGGGGACGAAGATGTCGCTGAAAAACCCTATGTCGACGTAGAGCCCCGTCTTGTCGGCCCTCTTCAGCGTGCCCTCGAGAATCTCACCGTTGAAAGGACGGAAAACGACCACGCGAAACTCCACCTTGAAGTGTGCGCTCCCTTCACCAGGGTACACCGTCCCACCCTCGATGCTGACGATCTCATACAGCGTGATGACGAGGCCGAGGTCCTTGATGACTTTGTCTATGTACAGCGATTCGATCTCCTGGGTGATGGCCTCCAGCCGAGGCTTACCGAGGTTCTCGGGGAGGATCTTGACGTTCGCATCTTCGAGCCTAGATATCTGAAACATCGCTAAGATCGCTCCGGACCCACTCGCGCCCACGCGTACGGCTCCGAGCGCCCAGTGTTGTGAGCGAGGGGCGGGGGCGATTTCTCGCTTTTTTGTTCGGGCGCGCCAAAAATAACGGTATCACAACTTAGACTGGACCCTCTGACTACTCCCGGGTGAACTGACGTCCACGACCACCTTCCCTATGCTCTTTCCACCCTGCAAGTGCGCGACTGCGTCGTTCACCGCCTCCATGCCGGCGAACGGCGTCGGGTCGATCTCCCCCCTGAGCTGGCCCTTCTGCATCAACCTGAACAGACCGTGCAGGTGTCGTTTGAAGTGAGCCGCGTACTGCGGCAGGAAGAATCCGCGCAAGCTCGCACTCTTCCACAGCAGCTTCTCCGGCAGTCCCGGGTGATTGCTCGGAACCCACGCGCTGTTCGCATCGGATCCACCGGACGTGTATTGACTCATCATCCCGATGATGATGCAGACACCTTTTGGAGCGAGCGCGTCCATCGCAGCCGCAAACATCTCCCCACCGACCGATTCGTACACGACATCGACACCCCGCTTGAACTCTTTCCTCAGGACGTCTCGGACCTTCTCATTGCGGTAGTTGATGACCCTATCAACACCAAGATCGGTGAGCATCTTAGCCTTGGCATCACCCCCGCACGTGGCGACAACACGATGTCCCGCGAGCTTTGCGAGCTGAACCGCGATTTGCCCCGTCCCTCCCGCCGCCGCCGTGACCAAAACCGTCTTTGGTTTCCCCTTAGTAGAACCCCCACGCACGGCGTCATCAAGCGGGATACCACCCGTCATTTCAAGAGCGAGACTCGCGGTCAGACCCGAGGTGAGCATGACGAGCGCCCTGGCAGAAGCCTCGGGCACCGGCATCACCAAATCCGCTCTCTCGACGGCGTACTCGCTGAATCCTCCGTAAGTGAGCGTCGCGACGGGCTGACCTGGTCGCAGCTGGACTCCGGTTCCCACTGCCGCCACCACGCCGACCGATTCAAACCCCGCGTCGAAAGGAAGCTTCGACGCAGCCTGTTTCGCGCCTCCGAAGTATCTCCCCGCAGAGAAATTGACATCCGACGCGTTCACGCCGGTGTATCGGCGCTCGATCAGCACCTCGCCGGCTGCGGGGTGCGGCATAGGAGCGGTCACGATCTTGGTCGCCGCGGCAAAGTTCGCCGAGAGCGTGTGTACCACCACCTTGCGGAACGTCGACGGCAGGGGCGCCGGAGCGGGATACCTCGCGAACGCATCTGACTCCGCCTCGACTGAGTTCGTTCTGACGCGTTTCCAAAACTTTGGGTTTGGCGTCGGGACGTACGCGACGAACCCCCCGTTCTTGTCCCCTCGGTTCATCACCGCGAGTGCCGCACCAGCCTTGGTCTGATCACGCACGAGCTCCATCGCGGCATCCACCACCTGGTCCACGGTCAGCAGCTCGCCGCCCGTCTGCGCGAGGAGTGCCTTGGCCCCAACCTCGCCGATGGCCTGAAACTGCCCTTGCACGAGGGCGGTATCGGTGAACTGCGGGCAGAGCGCGTTGACCCTCACGCCGTGCGTCTTATGGAGATGCGCGAGGGATTGTGAGTACAGAACCACCGCCGCTTTCGTGGCGGAGTACACGGGAGCCTGAGGCATGGGAAAGATACCACCCGCGGATGCCACGTTGACCACGACGCGGTCCGACGCGGTTGTTTTGGCAGAACCCATCTTGCCCCTCATGGCGTCAACCGCGAGCCTCGTCCCTTGGATGACAGCGTTGAGGTTCACGTCCACGACCGAGTGCCACTTGGCGCGCTCGCCGATACCCGCGTTGTTGAAGCACGCGTGAAGATCGCCAAACTCGCGGACGTGCGCCCGGAACGCCCGCTCCAGATCCGCAGCGTTGGCCACGTCGGCACTGATCAGCCGGGTGACGCACTTCGGGTTCGCGGCGGATACCAGCGCGCTGGTCTCGGCGAGACCATCGTTGGACAGGTCCACCATGGTGATTCCCGATGCTCCCTCCCGGGCGAGGCGCACGCACAAGCCCCGGCCGATGCCCTGGTGAAGACGAGATGATGATGAGGCGAAAGTCAGAAAGGATAACCACGCAGATCCCGTCGTGCAGTGGTGGAGAACGCGGGAGCGGGCGGACACGATAACGGAGGGGCGACGCACCGAGCCCGCGCCGGTGACTAAAGCCGATTTGCCGTTCATCAACATCGTAAGAGGAGCGCGTCCAGTCGCGCCTTCCTCGTGTGTGTCGATACGGTCGGCACCGAAGAGGATAACACATCATGCTTCCTCGGGTGGAGCGGCGGAGGAGCCGAGGAGACCGAAAGCGCGACCGTTTTTCTCAGGATCGCGTCTTTCGCCAACGCCAGAGGCGGCGAGGCACTTCTGCACGCGCGACCGGAGGCCAGTGTTGACCCGACGCGCCAATCATGGACGGCGATGTAAAGGACATGACGTTCAGCGACGCGATGTTCCCGCAGATCGTCACCCCGACCGAAGAGGGCGAGGACCCGACGGTCATGACTGGCGATTTCGCTACCGACACCCAACCCCGCCCCGGGAGGAACGCTTTCGGCGAGAAGCCGCGATGGAGCCGGGAGGCGCCCGGTGGCATCGATCGCGCGATCGATAGTCCCGCGGCGCACGTCCTGTTCGAACCGTCCAGGCTCCACGAGGCGGCTTGCAAGGGTTTCATCGAGGAGGTGACCTGGCTGCTGGATTCCGCGCCCGCTGAACAGAGATGCACGGTGGATGACCTCGACCCCGGCGGCAGAACCCCATTGCACTTCGCCGCGGGGTTCGGCCACGTGGACATCGTCAAGCTGTTGTTGGACCGTAAATGTAAGCTGGAGATCCGGGACATGTGGATGAAGGCTCCGGTGGATTGGGCGATCCAGACCCAGCAACACGAGATCGTCGAGATGATGCGCATCGAGGCGGTCAAACAGAAAATCTCAGGAGGGAAAGGCGAGATTGCGCCGCTGAAGACCAAGTGCGAGGCCACCACCGGCAAGACGTTGGAGGAGGTGGACGCGTACATGACCAACTGGGAATCGGAGGTCTATGACAAGCTCGACAAGCAGTACAGGTAGAAAAGCCGGGCACGCGGGCACCGTGAAGACGGCGCCCCCCCCGCCCGTGAGAGTAACGCTCGTCCTCGTTGAAATCCGATGTCTCCGATCAGCCCGGCTCGTCAACACCTTGGACCCTTCGTCTGCTCCCTCTTCTTGTTTGAAAACCAGATCCGCACAACGGGGCACGCGACGACCTAGCAGTCCGGACAGGCGGAAGATGGATCCTCCGATGGAAGAGGGTCTCGACAATGAGACAGAGGTCACGTTCGTGAAGGAATCACCCGAGGTCGACGGGCTCGTGCAGCAAATCAAGGACGCGCTCGAGGAGGGAGATCGTGGAGCAGACGGCACCTCGACTCCGATCGCCAAAACCGTGTTCCACAAGATCCAGGAGATCGTGGAGCGGTACCAGGAGTATCCGACGCTCCTGGACCAGCACCTGGAGCGATGGATCCTTCCCCTGACCTCGGTGATCCGTCGCGAAGCCTACAAGGGTTCCGAGGCTGACATGGTTCTCGTCCAGCGCGCGTCAAGGGCGCTCCACGCGCTCGCATCCGTCCGCGGATACAAAACCGTGGTCAAGTTTTTCCCGCACGAGGCGAAGGACTTCGAGCCAGTGGTCGGCTTGCTGGTGCGATCGCACGACGTCGGCTCGCTGGCGACGAACATGGAGGAGGCGGACGAGCTCGGCTCCGCGTGGGAGACGCGCGCGACACTGATCCTGTGGCTCTCCATCCTGGTGCTCATTCCTTTCGACCTCGTCACCGTCGACTCTCAGGTGACGACCAACACGGGCGACGACGGCGCGGCGATGGCCAAGGGTGGCGGGCAGCAAGAGGCGCCACCGGTCGTGCTCAGGATCATCGCACTGTGCCAGGACTCATACCTGCGCGACCCGGGGATCGTGCGAGACCGAGCCGCGTTCCTACTCGCCAAGCTCTTGACTCGACCGGACATGCCGCTCGCGCTGCAGAAGTTTTTGGCGTGGGCGACTGACGCGCTCGGGGGCCAATCGGAGTACACGGAACAGGAGAAGATGTTCATCGTACCCGGTGTCGCGCGCGCACTGGCGGCGATATTCAAGCTCGGCAAACGGGCGGAGCTTCTGGAGGTTGCGGAGAGGTTGTGGGCGGACGCGAGGGACCTCGCGGACTCACCCGCCGCGAAGGCTTCGACGTTGACCCGCAAGCTGGCGTGCAAGCTGACGCAGAGGATAGGTCTCCTGTTCTTGAAGCCGAGGGTGGTGTCTTGGAGGTACGACCGAGGCGCGAGGTCGCTGGAAGATAACCTGAAACGGGCGTTGGTCATCAGCCAAGGCGGGGACGCAGACGCCGAGGATAGGAAAACGGCTGAGGAGCAGAAAGTAGCGCAGGAAGAGGAGGAAGAGGAGGACTGGGATATCCCGGAGGAGATCGAAGAGGTCATCGAGGCTTTGCTGACCGCTCTGCGCGATAAGGACACCGTGGTGCGCTGGTCCGCGGCTAAGGGTCTGGGAAGGGTCACCGCTCGCCTTCCCGCGGAGCTCGGCGATGAGGTGGTGGGTTCAATCTTGGAGTGCTTCGCGCCGACTGAGAACGACAACACCTGGCACGGCGCGTGCTTGGCACTGGCGGAACTGTCCCGTCGTGGACTCCTCCTCCCCGTCCGTCTACCGGATGCGGTCCCGAACGTGGCATCCGCCCTAGCGTACGATGTGCGAAGAGGACCCCACTCGGTCGGCGCGCACGTTCGAGACGCGGCTTCCTACGTGTGCTGGGCGTTTGCCCGCGCGTACGCGCCGGAAATTCTCGCACCTCACGCCGACGCACTCGCGCCTTCCCTGCTGATCGCCGCGTGCTTCGACAGGGAGGTTAATTGCAGGCGCGCCGCTGCCGCCGCGTTCCAAGAGTCCGTCGGTCGTCTCGGCGCGTTTCCGCACGGCATCGACATCGTCCAAGTGGCGGACTACTTCGCGCTTGGATCGAGGACCAAGGCGTACACCGTCGTTGCCGATCACATCTGCGGTTACGACGAGTACAGACGCAGGATGTTGAACCATCTGTGCGATGTGAAGCTGATTCATTGGGAGCGCGCCACCAGAGAGCTCGCGGCGAGGGCGATTTCCATCATCGGCCGCAGGGACCCGGAGTGGATCCGGGAGGTTGCGCTGCCCGTGTTGTTGGACCGGTCACTTTCAACGAACCTCGAAGCGAGGCACGGCGCTTGCGTGGGTGCGGCGGAGGCTTTGATCGCACTTAAAAATGCGGGCGAGCCTTGCGTCGAGGGTGAAATCGCGACCAAGGTCACCGGCCTGGTGGCTGCGATCGAGAAGGCTCGCCTGTATCGAGGCAAGGGTGGCGAGGTTATGCGCGCGGCCGTGAGCAAGTACGTGCAGTGCCTGGCGTCTGTCGCACAGCCGTTGGACAAGGGATCGGGACCAGCGACGGGCCCGAAGTCGCTGCGATCCACACTTCTCGCCTCGCTAGAGGAGAATCTCAAACATCCCACGGTCGACATTCGTGACTCTGCGGTTGCGGCGATGAGGGAGTTTGCGGCTTCTTACATGGTCGGATCCAACCCAGCCGCGGGTGCCAAGAGGCTGATCGTGAAGCTCGCGACGACCCTGAGGGAGGACCCGAACCCGGCGGCGAGGAGAGGTGCGGCGCTCGCGCTCGGCGTGATGCCGCGTGAGATGCTCTTCTCCTCCGTGCCAGGGTTCACCGCCGACGTTGATGAGAACACCGAGGAGGGTTCCGCACCCGTCGAGCCTGAGATGATCCCCGCGTGGCGCATGGCTCTCGAAGCTCTCAAGGCGGCGTCGATCCCCGAAGAGGACGTCGAGGCGAGGGACGCAGATGCACGCGTGTGCGCGACGAAGGGAATGGCGGGAGTCCTGTCGCAGATGGCGACCAATCTGATTGAGGATGACTACGCGGCGACGTCGCAAGCCGCTTCGGAGGTCATCTCGTCTCTGCTTACGTGCATGGAGGATTACTGCACGGATAATCGAGGTGATGTCGGCTCCTGGGTGCGTGAGGCTGCGATGGAGGCGCTTCCTGGTGCCATCGCAGCTTTGCAGGCGTCGGGACTCGAGCTCGTGACGGGCAGGTGCACGACGATTGTCTCGGCGCTGCTCAAACAGTGCGCCGAGAAGATTGATCGCACGAGGGCGTCGGCGGCGACGTCTCTGTGCGCGGTGCTCCGCGGCCGTGAGTCCGCTAAGCTCGAGCCATTGCCGGACGTACCCGGGTCTGAGATGTTGTTGAAGGCGGCGCCTAAGGAGGAGAGACTGGCCGCGTCTTGGGCCGTTCCCATCAGTGCGTACACGGCGTTGACCCCATTAATTGTCTCGGGCGGGTCGGATCCGCTCGCGGCGTACAGGGCAGATCTCATCGAGGGGATCGTGGTTTCCGCCGGTGGTGTCGGTGACAGCCTCGGCAAGGCTTCGGGTGGTGCGCTCGTTGCCACTCTCAAGGGTGACCCCGCGCTGCAGGAAACCGTGGCGAACGAGCTGGTGGACCTGTTGACTCGCCGCCGAGGCGCGGACAGGGTCACCGTGCCGCTACTCCGCATCTTGGACTTGCTCTTTTCGTCCGGGGCGCTCGCCTCCGTCGCTCCCGCGTATCCGACCCCGCCCGGTGCATTTGCGTACGAGCTCGCCGAAAGTCTCCGCGCCGAGCTCAAGGGGTCCCGGGACGTCGCCAAGCTCTGCCACGGTGTTCAGGCGCTCTCGCACGTCGCCGCGCTCGGACCCGACGCGGCAAACTCGGACCGGTGCGCGAGAACGTGCGCGCTGCAGGGTACCCTCGCGCTGATTGTTAGCAGGTACCCTCGAGTCCGTAGGGTCGCGTCAGAGGCTCTGTACGTCTTGCTGCTCGGCTTGGACGAGGAGGACGCCGGCGAGGGGATCGAGGCGGCGATTGAGCTGTTGTCTGACACGAGGTGGGACGCGGAGCTCACCGCGGTCAAACCCGAGCGGAACAAATTGTATCCGCTCCTGGGTCTGGAGGCTCCCGCGGCGGCGCTCGAGGCGGCGAAGGGACCGGGGGTCAAGGTCAAGGTGGTGGACGAGAACGAGTCATACGCGGCGCTCGTTGGGAGCGCTGGGTATTGAGGAAGACCAAGGAGGCGAACAAGAAGACGTACGAGGATCTTCGCAGACAGGGACTCATCTAATATACAACTCGAGACAGTTACCTTCTCTGTAGCTTGCAAGTTAACTCACGGGATTGCCGTGTTGGTCAGGACTGCTGACAGGCGAAGAGTGCACCTTCTCGGAAAGAGGTTACACTTTGGTGGGAGCGATGTCGCTGTTGACGTCGCTCTACTACCGAAGCGTCCATCGCCGCGCCAGAACCCGCGGTGACACCACACCGCCGCGCCAGTGACGCGGAGTGTTCTTCTTCCCACGTTTTAACGAAGTTTCGAAAACTTCCCGAAATTCCTCAGAGTGCCGAGCGCGGGGCTCGCGGCGACCCCGGAGGTTCGTTCAATGCCGCCCTCCAAGCGGCGCAAGACGTCTACCGTGTCGCAGCCGGCATCCGGAAACGCGAGCGCCGACGAGCGAGCCCTGCGTTCCGCGAGCGCACGGGGCGACCCGCCCGAAGCCCCCGACGCAGATCTCGACCCCGTCGATGAGTGCGCGCCGTTTTCCCCCGACGGCAACGTCGCGACCGTGATATACTCCCATATCGCCGACGTTCAAACCCGCGGCGCTCTCGCGATGGCGAGCAGGTCCTGGCGGGACGTGTCGATGCTGCCGGCGTCGCTGCCGAGGAGGCTCGACCTGGATGGT
>Ga0209631_10001670_pt1 | contig 27986 bp, 22 predicted proteins | sample COG_08_FD_184752 | JGI IMG/M metagenome (GOLD analysis project Ga0209631, IMG submission 184752) | Pelagic Microbial community sample from North Sea - COGITO 998_met_08 (SPAdes) (version 2) | ecosystem: Environmental > Aquatic > Marine > Neritic zone/Coastal water | place: Helgoland, sampling... | reverse complement strand
ATCACCAAGCCCGCCATCCGCCGCCTCGCGCGCCGTGGTGGTGTCAAGCGCATCAGCGGCCTCATCTACGAGGAGACCCGCGGTGTCCTCAAGGTCTTCCTCGAGAACGTCATCCGTGACGCCGTGACCTACACCGAGCACGCCCGCCGCAAGACCGTCACCGCCATGGACGTCGTCTACGCGCTCAAGCGCCAGGGCCGCACCCTCTACGGCTTCGGCGGCTAAATGCCCCCGTCCGCCAACAGAGACGCTCAACTACAAACTCTTCAAAAGCGTCGCGATCTCGCGCACGCAACAAACCAATGGTGATAAATTAATCACCACCACTCCACCAAAGAACCAAACAATTACACACATCGTATCGTACTCGCGCGTTAAACGAACCCACATCGCTCCCGTCTTCGTCTCGCCCCTTCCTTCCATCGCCTCGAAGTTCAAAATCAGAGATCGTCCCCCTCCACCAAAAACGCTGGCTCGCAGACGAGCCACGATCGATCGAGCCCGATTGACAACGAGTTTTTTTGGCAGCGCCGCGTACACCTGAACGAGGCGCGCTCGCCGCCCGGTCTCAATCCGCGACGACGGCGTCGCGCGAACACATCGCCCGTGACCCTCCTAAAGCCCTCCCCGTCGTCTTCGCGGCGGTGGGTGGCCGGAGACGGTGCGGGCGGTGACCCTGCGGTGAGGACCGCGAGATTCGAGACTAGGTTGGGCACCCCTCCGAAACGTCGAGATGGCGACGCAGCTCGGGGCGCTGAAGCGCATCAGGGGCTTCCAGGGGTTCAACGTCGACGGATTCAACTACCAGGGCCCTGATATCGTCGCCTACTTCCTCACGCACTTCCACTCGGACCACACGTGCGGCCTGCACGCGGGTTTCAAGGGACCCGCGCCGATATACTGCTCCCCCGTCACCGGCGCGCTGCTCACCGCGGTCATGGGGGTGAAGTCCTCGATGGTCCGGCCGATGCCCCTCGGGGTGCCGTTCGACGTGCCCACCGGCGACGGTGAGGTCGCGGTGGCTACTTTCATCGACGCCAACCACTGCCCCGGGTCCGTGCTGGTGCACCTGCGGCACAAGGCGACGGGGCGGATCGTGCTGCACACCGGAGACTTTAGAGCCGCTCGATGCGTCCGCGAGGACCAAACCCTGCACGCGCTCATCGACACCCACGGCAAGATCGACGAGCTCCTGTTGGACACCACGTACTGCGCGCCGCAGTGGAAGTTTCCGGACCAAGCGGAGGTGTGCGCCGCGATGGGCGAGATCGTTCGAAGGGAACTCGCGCGGGAGCCCCGGACGCTCTTCCTGGTGGGCTCGTACTCGATCGGTAAGGAAAGGGCGGTGGCGGCGGTGGCCCGGGCGGCGAACTCACGCGCGGGGGTCGGTTGGCACAGGGCGCGCACGCTGAAGCTGTCGGGGTGGTGGGACGATGCGATGTACGTGTGCGAGGACGACGAGTACGCGATGCAGTCGGCGACGGACGCCGCGCAACGCGTCAACATAAAACACGAAACGTCACTAACAAACGCCGTTCACTCGGTGTCGGGGGCGATCGGGGCGGACGCACTGGACGTGCCCGACCGCCCCGAGGGCGACAGGGGCTCACACGGGGCCATATCCCACCGTGAAGGCCTATCCCACCGTGAACCGCCCACGTTAGTGCGTGTGGTGCCCATGGGCGGCGGGTCGTTGCACGATAACATGGTCCGGCTTCTTTCAGACGACGTCGACCCGGAGACTGGCCGGCCGTGGTACGCCGCCGTCTGCGCGTTCAGACCCACGGGGTGGTCCTACACCAGGTCCAAAGTGATGCCCTCGAAGGCGACGTTGGACCCCTTAGACGGGGGGAACCCGCTGGGGAAGGTCAAGGGCGAACCGCCGGTAAAGGAGGAGGCGGTCGGGGCGGAGGTGGTGAAGACTGAGCCGGGTGAAGCGGCGGTCGTGGCGGTTGCGGCGAACGACGTGGGCGGCGCGAGCTCGGCGCTGGCGGAGGCGGCGGCTGAACTGGCGGCGGCGTACAAGCCGTGGGTCGAGAACGACGGTCGGACGCGGAGCTACTCGGTGCCGTACAGCGAGCACTCGTCCTTCGTCGAGCTGGTGGAGTTTGTCAAGCGGATCCGCCCTCGGAGGGTCACGCCCACGGTCAACGCCGACACCAAGGCGGACAGGGACAAGATCATGAAGCACTTCCTCGAGTTCACCGACCTCGCCGCGGACAAGAACAGGCTGGACCACTACTTCTTCAACAAACGGCACGCGCCGGAGGTCAAGGTGGAGGTGAAGCGGGAGATGGAGGCTGAGCCCGCCGCGGCGCTCCCGGCTTCCAACGGTTCAAACGGCGGCGGCATCGACCCCGAGATCCTCGCCGCTCTGGGCGACGCTCTCACCCCGGAGGAGCTGCGCCAACAGTCCGCGTTGTGGGCAGCGGCGCAGACGGCGTCGAGGGCGGCGCAGGAGGCGGCTCAGGCTGCGGTGTTGGGTCCGTTTCCCCTCGGGTGCGTGGCGCTGGTCCGCGGCGGCGGCGGCGGGTTCGGCGGCAACGGCCCGAGGTACGTCCAGTTCAAGGACAAGTCGCACGTGGAGCAGAGGCTACGGGCGTTGGGCGCGACGATCGTCCATCGAATATCACCAAAGGTGACGCACGTCGTGGTCCCGGCGGGCGGCGAGGCATTGGCGGAGGAGGAGAGGCGGCACGGGGGCAAAGTCGGCAAAGGCGGTGGCGACGAAGTAGCCGACGGGTCCGCTCGCAAGGAGGGGTACGAAGCCCCGGACACCGATGACATCGACACCGATGGGATCGACACCAAGGGTGACCTGTCTAAGAAGGGTGACCCGTCCAAGTCGACCCCGCCCGCCGTGGTCACCGAAGGGTGGGTGATGCGTCACTGGCGAGCCCAAAAGACTGGCGTCGCCGAAGCCCACGATGACGACACCGTGCGGGCGCACCAGGAGCGCGTGAAGGAGGAACGCAGGCGCGAGGCCGCGGAGCGAACCGCCGCGGCCAAGCGTCGCCGTGAGGAGGCTGACTCCGGCGTTGAACAGAGGCCGGGGCGCGAGCGGACGATGAGCCGCGCGGTGATGGACAGGGTGGGGAGGGCGCTGGCGCAGAGGCTGTTTTTAGTGCAGCGGCGGGACGTGTCGCGGGGGCCGGCGGGGGTCGGCGGGGCCGCCTCGACGGGGCCCGGCGCGACACCGGCGGGTGGCGAGGATAAGTGGCACGCCGTGTTCGCGGTGTTTGGCACCACGGGTAACGTGTACGAGTGCCACGTGTGCGCCAACCCCAGTTGCACCTGCCCCGACTTCACGGGCGATTTACGGACCAGCAGCTCGAGCAGGAAAGGCGGCGGTCACATCTGCAAGCACCTGCTGTGGGTGTACATGCGGGTCCTCGGCGTGCAACGCGACGATCCGGTGCTGTGCCAGGTGGCGCTGCTCCAGTCGGAGCTCGCCGCGATGCTAGCCGCGCCTTCCAGGGCGCAGAGGGCGTCACTCGCGACAGCCTCGGTCCGGGACGCGTATCTCGCCGCCACGGGTGGAACGCGCGGGACGGAGGAGCTCGCGCCGGCACCGGTGACGCGCCAGCCGATCATGGCACAGCCGCCGGATAACGGGGACGGGGACGATGCGGACCCGGTGACGTGTCCCGTGTGCTTCGACCCGCTGGAGGACCCGGCTGACGCGGCGGCGGGGTCGAGGGAGACGGACCTTTCGGCCAAGGTGTGGTGGTGCCGGGGTGGATGCGGCGGGAACGTGCACAGCGCGTGTATGCGACGGTGGATGGCCAAGAGCGGCATGGCGCCCGCGTGTCCGCTGTGCAGGGCGACGTGGGTACCCCAGGAAGACGCCGAGGACGCCGACGCGGCGGCGGCTTCAGGTCAACCCTCTGGTCTACCCGGACCGCTCGCGCTCCCGACGTCGCCCGCGTCGACCGCGGGTCTACCCTCGGGCGGTGCGCCGTTCACGAGCCCGGGGGGTTCGAGTTACGTCAACCTGCGCGCGTACCAGGGCGGCACCGCGGCGCACAGGGACCTGAGCCAGTACAACGACTTCGCCAGGAAGGCCATCGAAAAACGGGAGAAGGAGGAACGGGAGCGACGGGAACGGGAGGGCGGTTGACGGCGAGTGACGGCCCAGGGTTGAAACGACGATTCTTTGGCGGTGGGTCTTCACGTCCCATCGTCCCACGCGTGGAGGCTTGATTCACGACTAGCGTATTGTTACCAACACGAGAAACGCGCGATGGATGTACCCGCTGACTCGCCGCTTCCTAAACTGGAATCTTTTGGATTTCCCCCCTGGGCCGATCCTCCCCTCGGGCTGCGACGTATCCGGGTCTCAGATGGTGAGCTTGAGGCCCGGTCCGTCGTTGTTGTAGAATTCCCCGACCCACTCCCGTCCGTCCTTGTCCGTGTACGTCCCCTGCCCGTGCATCGCGTTGTCCACCCACTGGCCCACGTACTTGGTCCCGTCCGGCCAGGTGTAGGTGCCGGCGCCGTGGTACTTGTTGGCCACCCAGTCGCCGTCGTACACCGCCCCGGACTTGTACGTGAACGCGCCCTTGCCCTCCATCTTGTCCTGGACCCAGTCGCCCTCGTACGTCCACTTGCCGTCCACCGAGTTCTTCCCCTTGCCGTGCCTCACGTACGTGCGAAGCTCGGTGCCATCCTCGGGCTCGGGGGGCGGCTCCTCGCCCTCGGCGAGCTCGCGCTCGGCCCAGTCGCCGTCGTAGATGTCCAGGCCGTCGCCCTTGGGGCCCGGGAAGATGAACTTGCCGTTCTGGGGGGGCTCGACCTCCTCTTCTCCTTCCTCGGCCATGGCTTCGAGTCGGGGCGCGAGTGAGTGTGCTGCTCACATCTTCACGGCAGTCAGAGACAGGGGGAAATCAGCCCCCGTTGGCACCTCTCGGGGGAACCAAAGACGCCACTGTAGAACCGCGCGGACCCCGACATGCCAGGCGCACTCGGGGGTTCCCGGGAACCCGGCGCGGCCCTACCGAGGGTACAGTTGAAATGGATCCTCTCCCTGGACCTCGAGTCGCAGATCAAGAACGCCAAGAGGTGCGCGATCCCCCGCGCGTCCGTCCGAGACGCGCTTTTTTTTTGGCACGCATCACGAAAGTTTGACCGAGTGCTGACGCGGCCCTCCACCCCCTTCGACGCGCCAGGGACCTGGCGAACGGCTACGTGTTCGCCGAGATCATATCCAGGTACCACCCCGATGAAATCTCCCTGCACAGCTTCGACCCGGCGGCATCGAGCGTCGCCAAGAAGCGCGACAACTGGGGCCAGCTCGTGAAGTTCTTCAAGAAGAAATCCTGGGACATTCGGACGCGAGAGTGGGAGCAGGTGAGCGCCATGGAGAGCGGCGCGGCGCAGGAGTTGATGGACAAGGTCTTTAAGTTTCTCGGCGGGACGCTGGGTACTCCGGTGGTGTCCCCGGACGCCGGCGCGCGGCCCTCGGAAAACCACGAGGCTGGTCCGAGCGGCCCATCGCATCACTTGGGTCAGGTCCATAGCCACCGCGAGCACCAGAACAGAGCCCCCGTCCAACACAGAGCCCCCGCGCCCGTATCGTACGGCCAGCAGTTGGCCCAGGGCGGCGCGGGGCGGCAGTCGGTGATGGACATCATGGAGGCGGGACCGAGTGTGCCGAGCGCCGATCCCATACACGATCTTTTCGGTCGGTACGCCGGCGAGGAGGACGAGGACGAGGATGACCGAGGAGGTCCGCCTCCCGGGGGAGCGCGGATGATGGACCCGTACCTCGGCGTACCCATGGAGCAACCAAGCCGGCCAGGGTCCAACCGGATCAGGAACAGCCGAGGGTCGCGCAAGCCCGTCGCGTCGGATCGACGCGACGGCGGCGGCGGTGGCTTTGGCGGGGGTGGCTTTGGCGGCGGTGGGTTCCAGCCGTACCAGCCCAAGGCTGGCGGCTTCGACTGGGATGCGTACCAGCGCGACTTCATGCAGCCGGGCGGGGGACTGCGCACGCCGAGCCCCGAGCCGGAGCCGGAGCCCGAGTACGAGCCCCACTACGAGCCGGATGTGGAGCCGGAGCCCAGTGAGAGGCGCGGCGGGGCTCGGCGGATGCAGCCGCTGCCGCCGAGCAACCACGGCCCGGCTCCCAGGGTGATGCCGAGGGATTCACCGGGTGGACGGGGAGGTGGGTACGAGTCCCAGGGTGGATACGAGTCTCGGGGAGGTGGATACGAGTCCCAGGGTGGACCGGGCCCGGTGAGAGGCGGCGGCGGCGGCTTTGACCCCAACGCGTCCTTGCTGGACTGGGGCGCGCCGCTCCCCGGAGACTCGAGCTACTACGGGGGCGGTGAGGGCGACCCGTACGCGTCTCAGTACGCCGGGTACGAGAACGAGGCTGGGTACGACGACGACCAAAGCAACCCGTACGCCAACGACCCATTCGGCGACGGTAACGCGAACGCCGGGCGGAGTCCGTACAACGACCGAGGCGGAGGCGGATCGCAGATGATGAGCATCAACCACAAGAGCGATCGACCGCGGCAAAAGCGGTCACCCGCCGGGAAGAAACCCCCGGTTCCCACCAAATCGGCGATGAAGCAACGCAGTGCGTACGGAGGAGGAAGGGGGGACGGGGGGTACGACGATACGTACGGCTACGACGATGGGTACGGTGACACCTACGGGGACCAGAACCCGCGGGGAGGGTACCAGGACTCTTACGCGTACCGGCCGGATCGAAGGGCCGGGCACGGGGTTGACTACGAACCACGGCGACCGGACGACTACCGCCGGATGCTGGGTGAGAATGGCAAGTACCTCATGCTCGGTTCGTTGGGCGTGGACACCGACACGGACGAGCACAGGAAGGCTCGGGCGAGGGCGGAGGCGATTAAGGAGTTTGACAGGCTGGCTCGCGAGCAGAACAGGATCCAGGCTGAGAAGGCCAAGGTCAAGAAGTCGAAGCAGCCGGTGGTGTTCAGGGAGCGGCTCCAGCAGAAGTTCGACATCAACAGGAGCTCGGACAAACCCTTGGATCCCAACGCCCCGCCGAGCAAGCGCGACGTGATGCTCAAGTACGGCAGGTCGGTGCCAAAGCCGAAACCTGCGCCGCCGAGGGAGGAGCGCGTTGTGCAGTCGGTGCACGAGCACGGCAAGGGACGGGGGTACTCGTCCAGGGCGAACGACTTCGTAGACTACATGAACCACCCCGCGGTGCCGGACGAGTCGAGGATGTTGGAGCTCGAGAGGCTGGAGATTGAGTACAGGATCCACCAGGAGAAGCTCGCCGCGCTCAACATATTCTGAAGACGTGTAAATCTACCGTGAGACCACTAGCTAGTTCATCAGTCGCTATCGCTGCCGTAGTCGCCCAGGAGCCCGAGCCCGCCCCCGTCATCGTCCTCCGACTCCTCCTTCTTGGGTTCCTCCTTCTTGGGCGCCGGTTTCACCTTCTTGACCACCATCACCGCCGGGGTGGACTTTGGCTTTTTAATCGCGACGCTCGGCGCCAGCGGATCTACGCCCCTCTTGAACGCCTCGGTCTTCGGAGCCACCGCCTTCTTCACCACCCTGTTCTCCCGCATCAGCCTGAAGGCCTCGGCCTCATCCTGTTCGCGTTGCCTCAGCTTCTCTTCCTTAACACGCTTCTCCTCCTGGACCTCGTCGAGGAACTCCACCTCCTCCTCGTCCACGGGCTTGTAGATGCCCTGCTTCATCGTCTTCCATCCCTCCTGGAACGCCTCCTCCTTGGCGTCCTTGGCCTCCTGCAGCACCTGCCACAGGGGTTTATCCGGCTCCATCGTGCCGTCTTCCGGCCTGAGCGCGCCCCCGCGCTTAGCCTTGATCTCGGCGAGCTCGGACTCGGTCACGAAGCTCATGGAGCCCACCACCGCCTGCGTGGCGCTCACAACCTTGTCCGCGTTCTCCTGCGCCGTGGTGGGAAACACCGAGGCGGCGTCGCGGCCCAGGACCTTCTCGCGGTCGAACACGCGCTCGGGCTCCTCTATGCGCATCATAGGTACGGAGTGTGGGTCTTCCGCGCCCATCACGTTTCCCCCGGGCGGGGGCGGAGGCACCGACATCGCGCGAGGGTTTCTGATTCGCGTCCACGGTTCAGTTTCAAATAACACTTACTCGCATCTCGACTAACACTTACGTCACCCGTCACACGTACCGGCGCATCCATCACACCCCCTCGGGATCACCCACCCTCGCGACAATCTCTCTAAACGACGGCCTCCCACTCCTCTCCCCGATGCACACATCCGCGAGAGACCTCAGCTCGGTGACCGCGTCTGTATCCCCGACGCCGTCCCACCGGTCTAAAACCTCGAGCGCCGCTATCCCCCACGCCCGCACCTCCGTCCGCTCAAACTCAGCCCCGACCTCCGACCCGGGCGGGTAGAAGAATGCGGCACCGAAGTCCCCGAGCTTAGCCGCGGGAACGGCGCCCGCATCGCCGGACCTGAACAGAACGTTGTGCGCGTACATGTCCCCGTGGATGGCGCCGGTGCCGTGAAGCGCCGCGCCCGCCGCCGCCAACCCGCGCGCGATCGCGTTCACCTCGGTGGTTCGATACGTCACGCCCGCCGGGTACACGTCCCTGGTGACCGTGTCGAACGAAGGGGGACCGCCGAGAGAGCGCCACTGCTCCGGGTCCAGGTACTCCATCACCAGTCCTTCCGAGGAGTCTGCATCGCGAACGAACCGGCCGGTGGTCCGAACGATGCTCACGCACCCCGTCCTGGACGCCAACACGCTCGCCGCCATCTCATCCTGCGGCCTGCCGTCGGATGTCTTACCCCCGAGGTTGTACACCTTGACCGCGGTGCGCACGCCGCGTGTATCCGTCGCCGCATACACGGCTCCCGACGCGCCCGAGCCGAGCGGCGGCGCGTTGTCATCCACCCCCAATCGCGACCACTCCACGACGGGCACGTCCACCGGGGTGGATGAAGATGAATCGTCCGTCCGTGATGAATCGTCGCCCCGCGCGCGTCGGTTGGCATCCTCGGACCACACCTCCGTGGCGGGGTTCGCCGCGAGCGCCACCCACGCGAGCGTGGGGTGCGAGGTGATCCACGCGGGCACCTCCGTGAGCTGGTTATCCGCGAGCCGGATGAGCTCGAGTTTGGTCATGTCGCCCATGTTGTGGGGCAGACCCGCGTTGGTCAGTTTGTTCCCCGCCAGCAGGAGCTTGCGCATGTTCTCGCACTTGCCCACGGTGTCGGGCAGGCACGCTATGTTGTTGTCGCTGAGGATGAGCCACCCGAGGGTGCGGTACGGGATCGAGGCCGCGGGCACCTCCTCCACCTTGTTCGCCTTGAACGACAGCATGTACAGCGACTTCATCGAACCGAGCACCTCGGGCACCTTCGTGAACTCGCATCCGAGGAAGAAGAGGATCTTCAGGCTCGTCAGGCCCGCGAAGGTGGCCGGGAGGGTGCTCAGCGGGTTCTTCCCCAGGTTGAGAAACTCGAGCGTGGACAGCGTGCCGATCTCGTCGGGCAGGCGCGAGATGCCGAGGCCGGAGAGGTCCAGGCGGGTCGGACCGGCGGCCGCGAGGGACCCGGACGTGATCTCAGCGAGGATACGGTCCCGGTAAACATCGTTGGACTCGCCGGGCTGCCGAGCGGCGGCCGCGTTGGCTTCCGTCATGGCGCAGTTCAAATTGCCGTGTGGCGGTGTTTTGGCAAGGGAGACGACGTTTCAGCTGCGGTCCATCTGCGGCGACGCGACGGTGTTGTTCTTAAGCGCTCATCTAAAATTGAAAACTACTAATCGTAACAGGATATTGCGGTACATGCATGCAGAAACGTGGGAAGCCAACTGAGGTCCAACATCGGACGCTAGTATCCGATGGTGATGGCGGCCACCGCGATGACAAACTCGTCTGTTTTGTCGCCCATCTCGGGTATCTTTATGCCACTCCGCGCCAAAAGCCCCCCTTCAACTATCTCGATGGGTTCGCAGATCTGGCCGTAAGGGAACACCCTACGGATTTTGTCCATGTCCAGCTCCGCGCCCTTGGGCACGCCGATTTGGATGTGAAGCTTCATGTTGTCGTAGCCGCCGGGGACGATCTGCCTGATGCTGGGAATTGAATTGAACTCAATTGCGTTGCGGCAAGCGCGGACCGCCGCCTTGGTCGCGTCCTGCCCGTGCTGATCGGCACCCATCCCAATCTCCACGAAGAGAACGTGGTCCATACCGACACCATCCGTCGCGGGCGGGCGCGATACCACCGCGTCGAACCTCGGCCCGACGCCGGTCGTCACGCGCTGGCCCCGGCGCGAAAGATCTGCCGACAAACTGTGGGAATTTCCGAGGGAGAAGAGATCGACGCGTTCGGGGGTGCGCGAGGGCACGCGCGCGGGCTTAAAGCCGGTTCGGGCCCCGCCGGAGCGGGCCCCGGACGCGGACACCACGGCACGGGTCGTGGATACGACGGAGGAGCAGCGTTGAGCGAGCATGGTGGCACTCGGAATGACGTCGACGTCGACTGGTTTCCCGGGACGCGGGAAATACGCAGAAGATACGCGTGACAACTGCCACGCTGGAAGGCACCCAGGAGTCCTCCTCTTTGCTTGGGTCACGAACCCTTGTTTGGTCCCGAGGCGAAAAGATCTTTTGCGAAAATGACCTGGCGGTGGGTGAAAAAAGTGGTTCGGAACTCTCTCCGAAAAGTTGAGTTCGCGATTTGCTTTTTCAAGATTCCACGATTGCTAGCACTAAAGGGTGGCGAAAACGCTCTCTGCTGCGTGACCGTTTGCCGTTTGCGGCGCGCTGCGGACTAATCCGTCCACGGCCACGCGTCCGCATCGCGCGTGCATGTCTCCACGCCGTGGTAGTCGCACACCTGCCCCGGGCGCAGCGCAAACCGGTCGCCTTCCGGGACTTCCTCCTCGGTGAAATCCAGCAGCAGGTGGATGCGCCACGTGTCGGCGTCGTTCCGTACGTGGTGCGGCACGTTATTGTTAATCTCGAAGACCTTCCCCTCCACCAGAGGCACGTCCACCTCGCCCCGTCCGGGCACGAGCATCACGAACTGCACGTCGCCAGCCACGGAGTCGGTGGGAGGCACGACAAGCGGGATGTGGATGCGGTGCCCGTTCTTGACCCACCCGCCGCGGTCGGTGTGCTTCAATATCTTGCTCCGTGGGTTCATGCACGCGAACTGCAGCCGGATCACGTGCCTCATGGGGTGCTCGATGCCGAAGTACCGACGGAGTAAGTCGTCCAGGATGGGCGCGAGCAGCGGCTCGTACTTCTCGAACCAAGGGAACTTAAACACCAGCTTCCCGGCGTGGTCGGAGAAGATGAGGATCGCGCTGTCCACGCCCGGCTTGAACTTGTCCATGTTCGACTCGCGCCCGCCGAGCGACGCGTTGTCCTCCTGCGACGCCTTCGCGCAAAAATCGGGCGTGCTCTGCAACTCCGCGCGCAGCGCCTCGATGTCCACGCGCGTGTGCTGGATGAGCAGGTCGGCATCCTCGTTTGACGTCGAGGCCTTCTTCCGGCGCAGGTCGATCCAGGGCACGCCGGAGGGCGCGCGATCCCGCTCGGGCGCCAACCCGCTTGGGTCGCGCACGCCGTTCGCATCCACCGCGAAGGAATCGCCGGTTCGTCCCGCGCCAGCCACCGCCTTTGGTAAATCCCGCGTGTGTAAGGGCTCCGCTCCCCACGAGTCCACGGGCTTGTACGTGGAGTGCTCCGCGAGGTGCGGCGCGGCGACGATGTTCAGCAAGCCGCGCGTCTCCACGGTGACGCGCCACATGAAATCGCGTCGGCGCAGATCGTACGCGGCCACCTCGGCCGTCTTGGACGCGTCGTCGCGGTTCGCCCGCGTGCCAAACTCCGCTATGCCAAAGTACGCCACCCCGTCGATCACGGTCAGGCCCTTCATGAACGTGCGGTCCTCGTCGCTCCAGAGCACCTCCAACGTACCACCCCGCGCGTCGGAGCCCGCATTCACATCCGGCGGCGTGAACAGACACAGCTGCCCCTCGCCCGAGTTGAGGATCACGAAGCCCCCTTCCCACGGCACCAGGCCGTGCGCCTTGCTGCCCACGCGACCAATCTCCCTCACACGCTCGCCCGTCTCGAGGTCCAGCAGCACCAGCTTCGAGGGCCCGAGGTTGTGCAGCAGCGCCCACACCAGGTGCGGGTTCGTCGCATCCCCCGCGGGCGCCAGCGTGTTGACGTGCTCCTTCTTCGTGACCGGGGCGGAGCGCCCGGTTTTCGTCATCGACGGGAACGCGTACTGGACGACGCCCCCCCCGCCCGTGTCCGCGATGAACACGTAGTCCCCGGCCCGCACGGCGTCGTGCGTGAAGTGCGTCGCGATCTCCACCTCGTCCACGAGTTCGTTGGTGCGCAAGTCGATCTTGAGCAGCGCCTCGCGCGTCTCGCTCGGGCGCCAGTTGTGCGGCCGCGAGACGACCCAGATCTGCGACCCCGACGCATCCGCCGGGAACACGCCGTAGTACACGCCTCTGCCGGAGTGAATCACTTCCGTCGCCCTAGTGTCCACGTCTAACCACATCAGGCGGCCGTGCGACGCCAGGATCAGGCGGCGGGCGGCCGAGCGGCGTTCCGACGGTTGTGCCCCCCGGTGGTGCCCAGCAACCCTCGCGCCCGAGACGGAATCGCCCGCGCGGTCCAGGAGGGACGACCGGGGTTGGGTCCCCGCGTGGCCGTGGTGCGCGCCGCGTGCCACCTCCGGCCGGAAGTCGCCCCGCCGGAAGTCGCCCGGCAGCGCGTGTGAGGGCTGCGACGACGTCCACACGACGGCGAGGAACGCGAACACCAGCAGTCCGATTACGAATTTTACATCCCTAGCCTTCCTCTTGCGTGAGTCGTGGCGGTCGTACTTCGAGCGCAGCGCGCTGTGCGTCCGCCACGACTCGACGCCCATGCCAAAACGTAGAGGACGCGATCTCCCGAAGAGGGGCGGTCCTTTCCGTCCGGTGGGCTGGCACTGTGACAAAGTGGCCTCAATGACGGGACCCACAAAGTGGCCGTCTTCTCCGATTTTGGCCGAAATCCGAAAACGCTCTCGGCTGCGTGACCGTTTGTCGGGGTGCCCACGGGCGTTCAGTTTGGGGGTCGCGCGGACGAGGAAGCTCGATGAACGCGCGACAGAACTTCCATCTCAATCTCTACGCCGGCGATCCGTCCACTCCGGATGCGACGCCGGTCAGCGCGAGGCCCATCGGCACCCTGTACGACAACAGGATGAGCCACCGGTTCATGGATGAGGACTCCCTCATGGCGGATGGCCTCGCCTTCTTGGAGAACAAGGTTGGCAAGGACCACCCGTACGTCGCGGAGCTGTGCGCGGAGCTGGGGCGGATCCATCTGGAGGACGAGAACTTCAAGAAAGCCAGCTTCCTCCTGGAGCGCGCGTGGAGGATATTCCGGGACAAGCTCGGCAAGTTCGAGGCGCAGACGCTCCTGGCGCAGGAGGACCTGGCGATGGCCCTGCACATGCTCGGTGAACATTCCCGAGCGGACGCGTTGTTCGACGCGGCGATGGTGGGCATCCAGGAGATTTATGCGAAATACGACAAGAGGAAAGCGAAGGAGGAGGCGGCACGGTTGGTGGAGGAGAAGCAGGCCACGTTCTTATCGAGGTACGAGAAACGAAACTCGCCGCCGGGGGCGCGGGTGGGGATGGGCAAGTCGAGTAATTGGGGGAAACTGGCGGCGACCAGGACGGCGCTCGGCAACCTGACCAACGCGGCGGGTGGCAAGTACGCCGACGACGATAAAACAAAAAGCACGGGAGACGCGCGGGCCAAGGGAGGGGCGGCGAGGGATAATTGGCGTATGGCCAAGCTCAAGACCGCCGCCGTCGCCGCGCTCGGGTCGAAGAAACCGCCCACTAAAACAAACGGCGAGCTCGCGTTCTTGGAGAACCGCGTGGAACGAACGCTGCAAAAGGCGGAGCGCATGACGGGGACGACGCCGCCACCGCAGGAGAACAAGGGGGTGCCGTACGTGAGGAAACCGCTGTGGGCGCCGGTGGTTCGCGGGGAGGGCCGGGAGGCGCCGAGGGAACCGGGCTACAAATCCCGTCGCCAAAAGCCGGCGTGGAAACCGGGCGGAGCGCTGAACCAGGCGGGCGGCGTGGGTCACCACGACGATAAAGGGTCGTTCGCGTTCGGTCACCGCGCTCCTTTCGCCTACAGGGGGGACTAGCTAGTCTCCCTTAGAACTAGAACCTTTCAGAACGAGAATCCCTCCTCGTCGCCGTCTTCGTTTTCGATCCTGTCAATCTCCGTTCGGTAAAACTCCGTCTCCTTCCTCGACGGCCGTTGCTTCACCCCGTGCACCACCCCGACCTGACCACACAGCGCCCCGCCGTCCACACCCTCGCACCCGAGCTCCTTCGCCCCGTACGTCTTGGCGTAGGTCCCGGCCGACGCCATCCCCCGGACCAGCGCCGCGCCGAACAGCGGCGACTCACGCGGTTGGCACGGACCAGCCGGCGCGTGGGCCACCACCTCGCTCCCCGCGCACATCAGGTCACCGCACTCCTCCGCCAACGCGTTCCACCGTTCAACGTCCAACGCCCCTATGTCCTGCAGCACCCACACGGACGGTACGTCGGGGGCGTACCCGGCCCGAAGGAGCGACTCCTCCAAGTCGCCGTATCGGTATTCATCCGACGATGGATCGCACGGCACGCGCCTGTGCGAGGAACCCTTGTTGGGCTTGGCACCCACCGCCTTGAGCGCGGCGTGCGCGAAGGTGTGTACATCCTTGTGCGCCAGTTCGAACACGGCGGTGCCCCTGGGCCACGGTACTTTGAACCCGCGCGTGTCCATGCCGGCGCCGACGACCACCACCTGCCGCATCGTCCCGAACACCTCCACCTTCTGGCTCACCTCGAACTTCTCCATGAGCGCCTGGAGACGCTCGAACGCGAGGTGGTCCAACGCGGTGGATATTCCCGCGCTGGAGAACCCCGCCTCCGCGGCGCCGGTCTCATCCGCGGCGTCGTCCCGCCACTGCCATTCGTCCCCGAGCGTCGCGAGGAGCGCCTCGGTGTACACGTCCAGGTTGGGGCACAGCTCGTTGTCCTTGTTGGCCACCACGCACGACGCTCGCCACCGCAGCGCGCGCTTGGCGCGGGTCAGCTCGGGGGAGTCCGGCTCGGGGGAGTCCCCGGTCGACGCCGCGTCCTCGGCGAAGGGGCTCACGGCTGCGGAGAGCGGCGCCGGGCCCTTTCTCCCCCGAGGGTTGTTCGGATGCCGCCCGCGGGATGGGCCGCACGAGACCCCGGCGCGAGGGTGGGAGGCGCGACGTATCGCGACGCATCCCGAACCCACTGACGGTACACTGACGGACGTCGCCGCCATGACTCGAGCCGCGTGTCCCCACCGTTGTGTCCCCAGCCGTGACGTGTAACACGAAAACCTTCTCCTCGGACCCCACGCAAAACTTCTAAACTTTTCGATCTGCCCTCGGGAGGGACCACTTCGAGCGACGCATCCTGTCGAAAGTTGGGACGATGCGAACGACCGCCGCGGCGCTGTGGGCGCTACTCGCGGCGATCTTGCTGCTGGGACCCTCGCCGTGGTCGCAGGGTCTTCCCGGCGCCGAGGCCAAGCCCTCCACCGCGATGCCAGTCACGAAGGAGGACATCGAGAGAAGGGAGGAGAAAAAGGCGAAGGGCCAGCCCATGACGGATGACGTGGAGAGCTCCCTGCCGGACTGGGAGGAGGATCCCGTGATGAAGACGAAGCTCAAGTGTAACGGTGAGAAACCAGCGGCGTATAGACGACCCTAACCGATCCCGGCCCCTCCCTTTGCGCGCGATGCTCACTTTTTTAAAAACACCGATCGGCAGCTGACGCTCCCTCCCGTCCCCTTCGCAGCGTGCTCGGTGGTGGTCACCGAGCTGGTGTCCGCGCTGAAGCTCAAGCGCGAGCAGAGAAAGTATAAGCTCACCCCCGACGAGAACATGGGCGCGCTCGAGCGGGGTTGCTTCAACGTCAGGCGCGACTACGGCTTGCAGATGCGTAACAACAAGGTGACGCCGGTGTACAGCAAAGACCACAGCATCGCCAAGACCGAGGGCGCGTGGATATCCACCTTCCTCATCAACACCTGCGGCATGGTCACGGGGAAATACGACGACTACATCATCGCCAATTACGCCACCACCGCCACGCACCTGCTCGCATCCGCGGTGTGCCAGAGAGCCCCGGGGTTCGAGGGCGTCGACGTCGATGACGACGACGACGACGAGACGGCTAACCCCAAGGGACTCGGTCTGTGCCCCGGCGGGCTGGACATGTCCAAGGCCAACACCCACGACGACGGGTGGACCGTGGAGGAGGCCATCAGGAAGGTGGAGGAGAAAAACAGGGAGAACAAGAAGCTGTTGGCAAAGCAGAAGCTGATTCAAGGCGAGAAGAAGAAGAGGAGGAAAAAGAAGCATGGGTCTTCCGAGCTCTGATGACTGACGGATCATACAACTTTTGAGACGTAATTCACAATTCACTATTTACTGTCGCATCGTAACTGTAAAGACATACGCATTAAAAATCGATCGGTTTTCTTATCCAAAATCAGCCACGTATCTCCCGCGATCGGCACAATCAGGAGCACATGACTGCGCTCGTGCCGTCGCCGGTGATGGCCTCGGTCGCGGTGCGGACCACCTCGGTGGCCGCCCGCACCCGACGAGTCACCCCCGTCGCGTTCGTCGACCGATCGCCGTCCACGACCGCCCCGCGCGGCGTGGGCACCGCCGCGGTCTTCCCGGTTCAGCGCAACGGATCGCGCACCGGGATCGCGATGAGACACCGACGGGTCGCGGTCAGGGTCCACGCCGCGAAGGGCGAGACGTCGGCGGACCCCAACGCGCCGCTCGGACCCAACAAAACCGCCGCGGACGCCGTCAACAACGGCCTGGCGTGCTTCGAGAAGCGCAGGTACGACGCCGCGGTGAGGAACTTCAGCGCCGCGCTCAAGGATTTCGCATCGCCGAGCGAGGACGAATCGCGAGCGGCGCTGTACAACCGCGCGTGCGCCTACGTCAAGCTGACCAAGTACGACGAGGCCAAGGTGGACCTTAAGTCCGCGATCAACGATTACAACCTCAAGTTCTCGGTGGTGCTGAAGGACCCGGACATGGAGGTGTTCCGGGGTACGCCGCAGTACGAAGAGATGGAAGCCGAGGAGGTGAAGGGATTCAGGAGCAACAAGAGCGTCCAGAAGCTCAAGGCGGAGGCGCAGGAGCCCTTCAGGTTCGTCAAGCTCTACGCCTTCGGTGGCCTGGGCGCGGGTGCCTTCATCGGCCTCATCATCATCCTCTCCCGCCTCTCGCTCGCCATCCAGGGTGGAGACGACGCGCCCGCGCTCGACGAGACAATCCTGAACCTCCTCGTCAACGCCACCGCGGTCGCGGGGTTCGCTTACCTGTTCAACAACGAGCTCAAGGCGCGGGAGAAGACGGAGGCGAAGGTGGCGAGGGAGGAGGAGCTGGGCAGGCTCCGCATGGCCATCGAGGAGAGCAAGGAGGACGTGCTGGTGAGCCAACTGCGGGGCAACTACAGGCTGTTCATAATCGCCGGGAGCGACGAGCACTGCGACGAGGCCATGGGCCAGCTCGTCAAGTACAAGGCCAAGCTCAAGGAAGAGAAAGTGGTCATCGCGACGGTGGACATGCTCACCGGCGGGGGTAAGAAGAAGAAGGCAACCAAGGCGCCCGGCGCGGCGATGGCGGCGCTCAAGGCTGAGTTTGCCGCCGAAAAGGAGGCGAGTGACGACGGGTCGGCGCCGGCGCTCGCGGAGCCCATGGAGTTTGGAAAGAAGAGCAAGCGCGCGGAGGTGGCGGCCTCCGCGACGCGAGTCACCGAGAAGAAGTGGCGCGTCGCACCCCTCGACGAGGACGCGTGGCGCGCCTGGATCGTCGACGAGATTGAGCGCAACGGTTTTGATCCCACCGTGCGGGACGTGTTCTTCAGCGTCGGGAAGGACGGCACCCTCTGGAAGAGCGGCGCCGGGACGCCCAACTGGATGAAGATCATCGAGGAACTTCCCACGAGCGGACTCACGGGCGTGTGAGCGACAATATTTAATACAAGACACACCATAACGCGCATATATCACGCTCAGAAGCTCATCGCGAACAGAGATGATATCGAGAATAACGGCCTCGCCGGCGACGGCTCCGGAGGGATTGTGAGGGCACCTGCAGAATAAATAAGAGCAGAAACACGCGGGGTCAGGTGTCTTTGATCGATGAAGTTGTTGACGTATATTATACAGGTTCGTTAGCGTTCACGTTCACGTTCGATTCTCGAGTCGCGGGCTCTCAACGAGTACGGGCTCTCAACGAGTATTTAGACAGGTTCGTTCACGTTCGTTCTCGAGGATCCCGCGGGATCTCAACGAGTCTCTCTACCCACGCGGCGCGCAGAACCTCTCTGAGAGGCTGCCAACGTGTGGCTTCGCGCAGGGTGGAGAAAATTTCCGGGCGACGCTCTTCGAGGAGGACTACGGACTGACCTGTCGGATCCGTCGCGTTCGGGCTGTACTTCCAGAGCTCGGGGACGTTGCGGACCAGGAATCCGCGGAGGTTGTTGACGTGGGCGTACACCCCGTACTTGCCGGGCTGCGCGCACCCTTCGCCCCAGCTCACGATGCCGAGCTGCGAAATCGCGTCGCCGTTCGCGTCGACGGCCACGAGTGGACCGCCGGAGTCTCCTTGGCAGGCGTCGGTGCCGCCGGCTGCGAATCCAGCGCAGACCATAGCGTCCGTCACTGTGAGACCGGTTCCCCCGGGTGGGTAGCTGCTCGGACCGGCGCACGTCTCCTGGGACACCACCGGTACGTCCGCCTGCATCAGCACCTGGGACGTCTCGCCGCTTCCCTGCTCCATCGTGCCCCAACCGATGACCCTCGCGGCCTGGTTCTCATCGTACTTTGCCGGGTCCCACTCCAGCCGCACCGGGGGGTACTCGGCGATGTCAAGGTCCTCGGCGAGTCGCAGCACGGTGATGTCGTTCTCGAACGTGCTGCCGTCGTACGCGGGGTTACCTATGATCTGAATCACCTCGACGGTCTTTTCAGGCTCGTCGATGTCGTGCGCGCCCACTTTCAGGGCGATGGTGGACGAGCCCAGGTTGGAGGTGGTGCCGGTGGAAAAGTAACAGTGGCTGGCGGAGAGGGCGTATCGGGGCGATATGAGGGTCGCGCCGCATCGGAAGGACTCGGTGCCGCTCGAGGAGACGGCGACGACGCCCAACATCCAGCGATATTTCTTCTCGGGAAAGACCTCCACGCCGTTGATGATACGGGCTTGGATCGGGAGACGAAACTTCGGGTTCACCTGCGTCTCTCCGTAGACGAGGCTTCCCAGGTCGTCGGGCTCCAAGTCGTCAGGGTCGAGCGCGGCGTCGGGGCCGTCGAACGCGACGCCTCGGCTCTTGACCACGCGCGGCTGCGCGTCCACGGGATAGCGTGGCGCGTCCACGAGAAGCTCGGCGTCACGATACGAGCCGGTGTACGAGCCGGTGGACCTCCGTTGCGCGTTGCGGAGCGTGGACGCGGTTTTAGCCGTATCGGACGGGGTTCCAGGAGCGGTGCTCGATGGTCTGGGTGCCACGCGGACGCCGACATCGGCGGATGCGGGGGATATCGCGGCGAGGACGAGGAGGAAGGTCGCCACAACGGCGACGAATACGTTGGATACCCGTCGTTGCATCATGCAGGTCTCGCGCTTCAGCTGCTGCGTGCCGTGCCGAGGAAACAAGTGTTCCCCGATACACCACACCTGGGCGTTTTCCTTTCCCTAACTCGCGTTTCCTCGGAAGTGGTGTTTAGGGTTGGAGAAGGCGAGGGGTCGCCTCGACCTGCTGCACGTTTCAGTTCTATTTGGCAAAAATTCGATCCTACGAGGCAAGCTCTCACGACTCCATCGCCGTCGACTTAACATTCGTCGACTCCATACCCGTCGGCGCACTTCCCGCCGCCTTGCACACCCTGAACATCACCACGGTCCTCTCCCCACCGTCTCCCACCGGCTCCTTCTCAAACTCTGGGACGAAGTACACGTCGATGGACTCGTTTTTCAGGTACTCGCGAGAGAAGGCCACCGCCATCGCCGCGTTATTGACCGCATCCGCTCCGCACGCTCGCACCGCCACCTTGAGCCCCTCCCTGATCTTGCCCGCGATGGCACCCGCGGTGGAACTCGGGTTGGTACTCGACGCCACGGTCAGGTCCACGTCGGACGAGCTCCACGGTGCCTTGGTCTCCTTGTCGCACTGCAGCGAGAGCGCCCCGTGCTTCTGTTCCCTGTGCTCGCGAAACGAAGGGAAGCACGAGAGGTAGGTCGGGTCCGCGTGCTCCAGCATGTCCTTGCGGCATATAGCGATGGCCTTGACCGCCTGATTGACGCACGACGCGCCCAGGGCGAGGATAAGGGGAGCCTCGCCGCACCCGCCCTCGCAGACCATGGCGATCGATCCCGCGAGCTTCTTCGGATTCGTGGTTGACGAGCACTTCAGCGTCCTCTCGCCGCTGGGGGCGTTGGCGATGTCCGCGACAGACTCGCCGCTGCGATGCGTGAAACCGTACGGGGTGGAGCTCTCGCGGCTGCGTCTGCGGGACCCGTCGTTCTTGCCGTGGGGAACCTGAGAGAGGGTTCGGGGGGGGGTGCGTGAGCGCGGGAAAACGATGATGGGGCATCGCCGGGAGTCTCACCTTGCCGCCCCGGCCGCCTCGGTTTCCACCGCCGCGGCGACGGTTGCCGCCACCGGTGTCCATCTTGATGATCTCATCGAGGGGTTTATCGAGCAACTCGGTCATCTCTCCCCGTGTTCGAGCCTCCGAACTCCGTGCGTCCGGGTGCGGTTAGGTTTGCCGAGCTTACCGATCGAGACGGCACTTTTGGCGATATCAGATTGGCAGAAAATAACATCCGAGGCCGGGCCCACACTCCCTCCCCACACGGAGGTTGGGGTCGAGGGACGGCGATATGTCGAGTCCCGCGGTCGAGCCGAAGATACTGACACTGCTGATGGTGGTCCAGGACGGTAAGGTCCTCCTCGGATACAAGAAGCGGGGCTTTGGCGAGGGGATGTGGAACGGGTTCGGGGGCAAGGTGGAGCCGGGGGAGACGCCGACGGAGGGTGCGCTGCGGGAGCTCAGGGAGGAGGCGTGCATCGACGCCACCGACGCGACAGAACGCGGCGTGGTGACCTTCGTGTACGACGACCAGCCCCGTCCGATGCGGGTGCACATATTCCACGCGTCGAGGTTCAGCGGCGAACCGACGGAGACGGATGAGATGCGACCTCGCTGGTTCAACCTCGACGCGGTGCCGTTCGATAAGATGTGGCCGGACGATGAACACTGGTACCCGATGTTCCTGGCGGGCAAGAAGTTCACCGGGACGTTTTGGTTCACGAACACCACGACGATCGTCCGACAGGAGCTACGGGAGGTGGAGTCGCTCGAGTGACGCTACGCGACGGCGCTATCCTACGACTGTGATTTATGCGACTAGCTAGGCTCGCTTCGAGCGCTTGCGGTCATCCTTCCCGCCCTTGTCCCGCTTCCGTTTATCCTTTTTGAACCCCCCGGCGGCACCACCACCCTGCTGCGCGGTACGTTGCTTCGCCGCCTTGGCCTTCTCCGGGTCGTAATAGATCCCCGCGCCGCCCTTGCCGTCCTTGGCCGGTCCGCCCTGAAGTCGCTCCTTCATCGCGGCAATCTTCCTCGCCCTCGGGTTGGCCCTCTTCTGCAGCCTCTGCTGCTGCGGGAGCGCCTCGTCCGGCGCGGGTAGCGCGCACGTGCTGTGGGGCGCGAACTTCTTCATCCACCACGCCCTCACCTCGTCGTGTGGCGCCAAGCCGGCGTAGTTGACGTACCAGAAAGTCTCAAACGGAGTCGTGCCCTTGGCCTGGTTGCGGTCCTCGAACCCTTTCCTGCCCGGCGCCCAGTACCTGTACGGCTTGGTCGGATCCGGGATCAAGAACAAAGCCTTGACGTCCTCACCGACGCATGGCAGGTAGTACTGTTTGCGGCACACGAAGTTTGGCAGCAGGAGCAGCCAGGGCTTCTTGTTCTTCGCGCAGAAGCTGAGGATCCTGCGGAAGTGGTCGCCGCTGTACGGCGGGTTGGTCAGGAGGACGTCGTGCTCCGGGATTTTCTTCTTCTCGATGCACTTGTAGAAGTCCTCGTTCTTGTTGTACACGCTGGTGAACCCGAGCCTGGCGAGGTGCTTCGCGACGCTCCCCTCGCAAAAGTACGGGTCGTATATCCGAAGCTTGTCCTTGGGCTTCTTCAGCGCCAGAGCCACGCGGAACAGGAAGGGTTCGACGTCCTGATACGCCTGGAAGGGTGTCTCGCAGTGGTCCGCGGCGTCGACCTCGAACGGGTGGTCCACCGACGCCGCCGGCGTGGTGGTCTCGGCCCTGAGGGACAGATGCTGAAGGAGATGCTTCTGCCGCTCCTTCTTGTTCTTCTTGCCCTTGACCTTGCCGTCGGCTCCGTCCGCCGCGACGACCTCGGGCGCATCGCCTCGAGCGTCCTTCTCCTTCTTCTTTTTCTTCTTCTCCACCTTATCGGCGTCGCCCCCCGCTTCCACGGCCATAGCGTTGCTCCTCAGGAAATCGTCGGCGGCGTCGTCCGAGTCGGAGTCGGAGTCGGCGGCGGCCTTCTCGCGCTTCGTCTTGGCTCCGTTCACACCCTCGTCACTCTTGGACCGAGGGATCAGGTTCAAACCAGGGCGAATCACGCCCTTGGGGCCGCCCATGGCTCTGCACCCGGTGCGCTCCGTCGGCCCTCGGCGCGTTGGGTTATGACGACCTCGCGGTGTAATCAATCTTCCGATGGACATCGGAAGTTTTGGCAGCGAGAAATTATCAGTGTGTTGAGTGGTGCGGTTATGAATGTACAAGGAGCTACGCGTCTCCAGCTCCCGCCGCGACCGCCTGCGGCGGCAACCCCCCGGGCTGCATGGGCGGCAGCGGCGGTTGCACATGCAACCCCTGCTGCGCCATCATCCTGTCCTCCCGAACGTTCAGGTCGCGTCCCATGAAGATGGACCCGTTGCCAAACTGCACAGCCCTCGCCGCGCTGTCCGCGTCGTCGAACCTGACGATACCGCGGCCCATGGACTTACCCGTCTGCGCGTCCCTCGCGATGTCCACGAAGACCACCCGGCCGAACTGCTTGAAGTGGTCCTTCAGGTCCTGCCATCCCGCCTCCCACGCGATGTTGCTGACGTAGAGGGCGTACTCGCCGGCGCCCTGCGCGCCGGGAGCCCGAGGCGCGGCGTGCATCGGGGGCGCACCCATGGGCACGGGCGGGGCCATGCCGTTCATCTGCATAAACCCGGGCATCATGCCGGGCATCATGCGCTGCTGATGGTGAAACGCGCGCGCGGCGTCGCCGCCAACTCCGGGGGGCGGCGGCATGCTCGGCAGCGGCGGCATGCCCGGCAGCGGGGGCATACCCCCGTTGAAAGGGGCGCCCATGCCCATGCCGCCCATGTTGCCCATGTTGCCCATGCCGCCCATGTTGCCCATGTTGCCCATGTCCATCATCCCTCCGCGCCCGCCGCCCCTGCCGCCGCGCCACCCACCCCTCCCGCCGCGACCGCCCATCCCGTTCCACCCTCCGTTGAAACCCCCGAACCTGCCGCCGTGCCCGCCGTGCCCGTTGTTCTGCGGCCGGCGCTCCGTCGGCGGCTTCACCTGCACCGTGGTCCCCGCGAACGCGTGGAGTGACGACCCACCCTGCGCGCCGCCCACCCCGTCCTCGCCCACGGGCTCCCCGTGCGCGAGCGCCGCGAGAGCGGAGGCGTTGTCGGCGTACGTCACGAAGCAGAAACCCTTGTGCGGGTGGGGCATGTACACGTCCAGCACCTCCCCGAACTGGGCGAAGTGCTCCCTGATGGTATCCACCGGCACCGACGGCTCGAGCCTGCCGACGAACACCTTGGTGGTGTGCGCCAGGTCGGTGAGCCGGGGCGGCAGGATCTCCAGAGCTCGGCCGTCGACGACGTGCTGCGTCTCGAGCACCGCGGCGATGGCGCTCTTGTCGGCGAAGTTGACGAAGCCGAAGCCGCGGGACCTGCCGTCGGGGCCGGTTTTCACGGTGCACGTCGTCACCTCGCCGAAGCGCTCGAAGTACTCGCGCAGAGCCTGGTCGGTGGTCTCCCACGCGAGGCTCCTGACGCACATGTCCGCACCGACGTTATCGTTACTGGGCCTGGGCGCCGACGGCGGCGGGGGAGCGAGAGCGTCGCCGGACGCGGCGGTATCAGTCAGCGTCATGGACTTGTCCACCGCGGCGGCGAGCGCATCGCCCGCGGCGGCGTCGGTGGCGGCGTTGGAGTCTCCGGGGAGTCCCGACGCCTCGGCGGCGGATTTCTTGTCATCCGCCTCAGCCTTGACGACTCCGTCCGCCTCGACGACGACGTAGCCGTCCGCGTCGGTCGCCTCGATGTCGGCCATCTCTTCTCTCACTACGGCGCCTCGCGTCGAAGTGGGTACGTCAGCCCTGCCGGGTGCTTTACCCCCTCCGGTGCGGCCTGGTGTGCCTACGTCGCCTTGGGGTTTTGCCGTGAAAGGGTTTTGTTCAGCCTGATCCACAAATGAGGTAACCCTAATTGCGAGGATCTCTCACGATTAAACAGTATGGCAAACTGCCGGTAATTGCCCAACAATAATTTATCGATTCGTATGACTCACAGTCAGAGAGCCGGTTCCGAAACGCTTCCGACGTTTTTGCCACGCGACCAAGAAAACAAATCTCGATCGCCACTCTCGGCAGCAGCGAGGGGCTGAAACGACGATGGCGGACACGACGTCGAACGATTCGAGGCTGGGCAGGTACCTCGCCGTGGGCGTGGCGGCGGCGGGTGCGGCGTGGGCCGGCACCTCGCTCTATTGGAACCTCCACTTCAAGGGAACCGGGTGGCTCATCGGGAACTTCGAACTCGGGCCGTCGGTTTACGGGGTGTCGTCATCGGCGCCGAAGACGCCCGCCTCCGGCAAGGGCGGCAAGAAGTCCAAGAAGAAGAAGAAGAGCGGAAGCGCCGGGCACCTCAGCGGCATGGACTCCAAGGACCCCAGCACCACCAGCACGGGCCCGAGCGCGGGCGGGGGACCGGCCGTGTACGAGACGAAGCGCGCGGTGAACGAGTACCTGCAGTTCCACTTTGGAGATCCGAACGTCGTGCTGCCGTACAAGGACGGGCCCCACGACGCGCTCAAGTTCACGCAGAGGTGCGCGGACCTATGCGCGAAGCACACGAAGAGCGTCAAGACGAGCAGGGTGGAGCCAGCGGGGCTCGCGCTCGACATCGGCTGCGCGGTGGGCGGCGCCACCTTCGAGCTCGCCAGGCACTTCGCCGTGGTGGAGGGCCTGGACTACTCCCGAGCCTTTGTCACCGCCGCGCGGCTCATGAAGGAGAGGGGTGCGCTGCAGTACACGTGCTTCAGGGAGGGCGAAGTGACGCGTAAGCTGAGGGGCTCGGTGCACGAGCGCATCGACCGCCGCAGGTGTTCCTTCCGCGAGGGCGACGCGTGCGAGCTCCCGAAGTCGCTCCTGGGCGGGGGCGGCTCGGAGAAGGACTTTGACGTCTTCGGGCGCCACGACGCCGTTCTCGCCGCCAACCTCCTGTGCCGACTGCCGGACCCCGCCGCGTTCCTGGCGCAGTGCCCAAAGCTGGTACGGCCGGGCGGCGTGCTCGTGCTCGTGTCGCCGTACTCGTGGCTCGAGGCGTGGACCCCGAAGGACGCGTGGCTGGGCGGATACTACGAGGATGCGTCATCCGACGGCGGGTCAGGGTCGGCGTCACCCGCGTCCAGGGCGGCGTCACCCGCGCCCGACGCCCCGTACCGGCGGACGTTCGACACCATCGAGGCGGCGCTCACGTCCCACGAAGGGGGGTTCGACCTGGTGGAGCAGACCGACCTGCCCTTCCTGATCAAGGAACACGAGAGGAAGTTCCAATGGGGAGTCTCGCACGCCACCGTGTGGCGTCGTCGGCGAACCCCCCAGGCTTAGACTGGCAGCCTATTGATTCGATTGAATACTCACGCTATGGAATACTCACGCTATGGCTCGCTGCCTTTATCTGCTACGTTCACCTGTCCGCCACTCGCGACGTGCTCTTTCGGAACTGAGAATTCCCTGCGCCGCGCACCCTTCCTCCGCTGCGGCGGTATGGGGTGGTACTCCCGCCTCGCCGCGTCAGCCGCGATTGTCCCGTGCTGCCACGCAAAGTACCACAGCAGATCGTCGAAGCAGTGACACTCGGAGGGCGGCTGGATATCCCCGGCGGCGTCCACGTGGTGACCGGTAGTGGCGTGGAGCTCCCTGAGGAAGAACATGAGCGCCTCCGCGGAACACAGCTTATCGTCGCCGTCGTCCCGCCCCGCCTCCCTCGCGGCGGACATCTCCTCCCGCCTGCCCTGGCTCCGCGGGTGCGGGTGGAACCTCCAGTACGCCGTCTTGTACGACCGTAACCTGACCCTCGTCAGGTCTTTCAGCCGCTCGGTCATCGATACCCTCAACGCAGCGTCCCACTTGCTGTCCACGATGACCACCGCCTCTATCCCAGCCCCATCGCCGCCGGGCTCCCCATCCCCATCCCCGTCTCCGGCGACCCGCTCCGATGCGACGCGCGCCGCGAATTCCGGAACCGTCAGCGCTTCATCGTCCGGAAATAGCAGCGCGGTTCGCCTCGGATCGAGCTCGGGGAGTTCGTGCGGCCTGCACAGTGTGACGTGCTCGGGTGCGAGCATGGCGCACTGCACCCCGGTCGCCTTCGTGAGGAGCTCCTTCTTGTCAGTGATGAAGTAGGCGCGACAGGGCAGCCGAACCTTCGGCCTATCGGTGTACGCATCCATACATACGTGGCAAAAGAAGCGTCGCGATGACTTGCATGACCCGCAAAACGCCCTCCCGGACCCCCCCTCGCCGCTAGACTCCCGCAAAGGCGCGTGCGACGACAGACGCAAGTCGCGATGCATCGCGGGTAACGTGAAATCGGGGCGGCGTCGGCTGATCTGCACCTTCGCCTTCAGCTCGCCAGCCAGCGTGTCAGCCTCCGCGACGGATGTCGACGGCACCTCGTCGCGCTCGCCGCTCACGTCCGCGTCCGCGACATCTTCCCCCATGACGGGGTTTCGGCGGACCTCCCCGAGGTGTGGCCAGCCAGGCCGGAACCCCCGACGAACGAAAACCGAGAATCCGAAATTTTGTCAGTCGTGCTGAACTTCATATTGAGAATCGTTCTAAGTGTTAGTCTGTGCACGCCCCGTCGGTTGGTCACCTTGACGGTTGCGTCGTTATTGCTAACTTAAGTTCATCTAACTCTACAGCACCATATCGTGCTGACGTATCACACGTATCCGGTGCAAACAACCGTGAACACGCCCTCGGGCAGCTGTTCAGCCTCCACGTTATGACCCGGGTTGTGCACCGTCACGCGAACCGTGTCGGCGGCTGACGCGTGCGCCGTGAGGTACAGCTCGCCGATGCTTGAGCTGAACGAAACCTGCACGATGTCACCCAGCGCGGCACCCGGGACGTTCACCGAGAAGCCGTATTTGGACGACGGGTAAAGGAGAGGTACCGTGAAGGCGGAGGTGTCCACCCTGAGATGTTTGTCAATCAGGCCAGAGTGGTCCTGACGGCCAATCTTAAAAGTGAACGCCTCCACCATGCCGCTGAGCAGGACGCGACCGTCGTTAGCAGAGCGCCCGACGAGGACCGTAGCGGCGTTATCTACGCCGACGGTGACGTTGCCGGTGTACGCAACACCGACGCTGGTACCCTGACCGGCATCGAGAATCAAATCGCCACCTGTGTCGCCTTGCCCTGCCGTTACGGTGACGTCGCCGCCAACAGCACCACTTGCGGTGGTCTTGCCGGCGGTGAGGGTCATGGCGCCACCGTTGCCGGTGTCGCCCTCGCCCACTGTGAGGGTCATGCTACCTCCTGCGCCGCTCGTCGCGGCACCA
>Ga0209631_10001668_pt1 | contig 27997 bp, 23 predicted proteins | sample COG_08_FD_184752 | JGI IMG/M metagenome (GOLD analysis project Ga0209631, IMG submission 184752) | Pelagic Microbial community sample from North Sea - COGITO 998_met_08 (SPAdes) (version 2) | ecosystem: Environmental > Aquatic > Marine > Neritic zone/Coastal water | place: Helgoland, sampling... | reverse complement strand
CTTAATTAGATTTTTAGCAGTATTATCATCTAATGCACTTGTTGGCTCGTCTAATATTATTAGCTCTGGATTTTTATAAAGTGCTCTGGCTATTCCAATCCTTTGTTTTTCCCCAATAGAAACATTTCCCCCGCCCTCATTAATAATATAGTTCATTTTTTCCTTCGTATTTGCAAATTTCTCTAGTTGGGAGCTCATCAAAGATTGTGACACTTTTTTATCATCAATTAAATTTTCATTGAATTCAAAAGAAACATTATTTTTAATACTCCCATTAAATAAAAAAATTGACTGTGGCACATATGATATTTTTTTCTGCCAACTTTGAATTTCTTTCATGCTTTTAATTTTTTTATTATCTACTAACAATTCTCCTTTATCGGGTTTATAAAGTCCCATTATAATATCAACAAGAGTAGTTTTTCCAGAACCGCTTTCACCATAAATTCCAACACAGTCAAATTTATTTATAGTTATATTTTCTTTATCGTAAATAATATCTTTTTGATTATGGGAAAAATTTAAGTCTCTTAATTTAATTTCTTTTTCAAAAATAGTGTCCTCATTAATTGTTTCGTCTACTTTTTTTTCTATTTTTTTATATTCATTTTCCATCATGATAATTGAAGTTTGGTGAAAAGAAATATTATTAAAACCTTGCATGAGCTTGTTAATACTTGGCAACAATCTAAAGGCTGCTACAACAAATACACCAAAAATAGGTATCACACTATTCATCTCAATTTCAGAATAATTTATTAATATTAAAGTTGAAAAAATAATTAAAATTGCACTCATTTCAAGAGCAATTTTTGGGTAATTTATAAATGCACTATGTTTAGTAGCTGTTGACGAAAACATATTTATATATTTGGAAAAAATATTAGAAAAAATTTTTTCTACATTAAATATTTTTATAGTTTTGATTCCACCAAATATTTCATTTAATGTTTTCAGTGATTTAGTGCTAAATTCTACTCTTTCAGAACCCCATTTTCCAAGTCTCCCAGAAAATAATTTATGATACAGAATCATAATAAAAAAGAATATAAATAAAGTAATTAAAGTTATCTTAAACTGAATAGAAAAAAGTAAAAAAACTATAGACGCCAATACTGATGACTCAAATATTATTATTAATGAACTGCTAAAAGTTCCAGTGAAGTTTTTTGTTTCTATATAAACATTTTGTACTAATTGTGAAATATTATTTTTTTTAAAGAAATAAAAATTATTAGAAAGATATTTATTAAGTAAATATCTGCTCGAACCTGAGTATATATTCCATGTAAATTTGGAAATCCACCAGTAGTAAAATACCAGATAAGCATTTTTAATTAAAAATAGTAATATGAATATGAAAAATAAATTTTGCATTGGTATCTCAAAATATTCTGTCCCCTTGAATGAAAAAGAAAAATTTAATTCTCCGCTCATTAAACTTTGTAATAAAGGAAGAATTATTCCAATGCTAAAAATCTCTAGTAATGTTGCCAGAGCAGTTAAAGAAAAAAATAAAAATAAATCAAGTTTAGGTTTTTTAATAAGCTTAACTACAATTTTTATAATTTTAATCATTTTAATAATAAATTTTAAATAATTTATTTAAAACTTTTCTAGGAATTAATTTAAAAATAAAATCTAGAAAATATCTTATAACGAATTTAAATTTTGAGGGTTTTTTTAATGGAAGGTTGTTTTTTTTTAATTTAGATAAAATTAAAGTTATTTCTTTTGTCTCAATCTCTTTTCTTTGAGTAATAATTTCATGTAAGTTGTCTTGTTTCCAACTTTGACTAGATGATAAAACACTCCAAAAATTATCATACGGATACTCGCTTATTTTAATTATATCTCCTGAAGTATTTTTTTCATACTTATTTACATTATAAAATATACCGTCTGACTTAATAGTTTTGTGTATATAATCAAAATAAGATTTAATTTCATCAAATTTAATTTCCATAAATGAACGGGTATTAATAATTAGATCAAAATAATTTTTAAATGTAATTTTTTTTAAACACCATGGTGGTAAAATAACAAAATCAAAATTTTCTAAATACTCTCTATTTATCTCATTTTCTTTTTTTTTAAAATCATCGTACAAAAAAAATTTTTTTTCTTTATATATTGATGACAAATAATATGTCTGAAGAAGTCCCGCTTCAGGTAAATCAATCAAATATATAGAAGAGTTCGAATAAAGTTTTTTTAGTTTGTTGGCAAGCGCCCCGTATCCTCCGCCTATTTCTAATATACTTTTTGGTTCTTTATTTAAAAATTTTTCAATTTTAAATAAAAATTGAATTATAAAAAGATCATTAAAATTATATTTTTCACCACCTATCTCATAAAAATTATCTGGATTTCCTATGTTGTTTTCTTTAAATTCATCAATAAATTTTTTTCCACATAAGTCTGTAAGATCTATTAAATTCTCCACTAAAGGAAAAAAATTTCCTTGATCATCAAGACCGGCACTTAAAATATTTTTTTTTCTAAAATTTTCTAACTTGATTTGTTTTATCTTTTTTAGGAATTTATTATTTTTAATTTTCCAGTGATCACTTTTTGTTTTTAGATTGTAATCTTTATACGCAAGATTAAATGAATTATATATTTTTTCTTTATTCATATTATGTAATATTGTTAAGCCAAATTTCTAAAGATAAAATTCTACCAAGAGTATTGGAGTGATCTTTAATTGATTGATTTGAACCATCATGCATTTTTAAGAGTTTTTTTAAACCTTCAATATTGTAATAATTTGATATTTTTGAATTATCGTTAATATTATCTATATACAATTTCTTCAGACTTCCTGAGTGAAAAGATTTACTTATAGGTGCTGGAAACTTTAATTTTATTGGATTCCAAACAAAATCTTTTGGTAAATATTTCTCTGCTACTTTTTTTAATATGTATTTAAATTTAATAACGTTTTTTTTTTTATTGTTAATTTTAAATTTTGTTTTTAAAGAATTTGAAAATGAAACAATTCTTTCATCGCAAAAAGGTGTTCTGACTTCTTGACTAAACATCATTCCAATCTGATCAGCTCTTGAAAGATAGTATTGTAAAAATGACATTTGATCATTTATAAGAATTTTGTTTATTGCTTCTTTTTGACTCTTAAACTCATTTGCTATTTCGTATCGTTTATTTAAAAAATTTATTCCTGACTTATCAAATAATTTCATCCGTTCAAGCGTCAAATAATTTTTTGCAACTAAAATAGGTTCATCATTTTTACTATGAGTTTGTGTTTTTTGAAAAATATCTAAGTGTCTTTTATAACCACCAAATATTTCATCTGACCCATCACCTGAGTATAAAACTTTTATTTTAGATTGTTCTGAAACCTTCTGACACAAATGCATAAATGTTAAGCTGTTATAATTATTAATTGGCAAATATGTGTGAGATATTAATTTATTTAGGTTTTTATAAATTTCTTCTTCGGAAGAGTTTATCTTGTTTACTTTTTTAATTTTCTTACCTAGATTTTTTCTTAGAATTTCGTATTCATTTTCTGAGTCTTTAGAATTTGAAAAGTTAAACAAAAATTTTTCAATATCAGTATCTTGATGAATTAAAGCATTTATTAAATTAGAATCTAAGCCACTGCTTAAAAATATTCCTGTTTCAACATCGGAAATAGACCACTCAGAAAATACTTTTTTGATTAAATGATCTAAATTTTCAATTAAATAAGGCTCAGATTTTTCATTTAAATTTTTATCTATATTTTTTGTTGGCGACCAATATTTGAAAAGTGTTTTTTTTCTATTTTCTATTGATAGAGTGTGTCCAGGTTGCAATGTACATATATCTTTAATTAACGTTTTTTCTCCATAAATATTACCGAATACTAAATATTCATTCAGAAGATTTTTTTCTATTTCATTTTCTAGTTTAAATATTTCCTTGTTAATTTTACAAATTGTTCTTATCTCAGATGAAAAAATGAACCCATAATTTGTTTCGGAAAAATAAAGCGGTTTAATTCCAAGGTGATCTCTTGCAAGAAAAAGTTTTTTCTTTTTCGTGTCCCATATAGCAAAAGAAAACATGCCTTTTAAATAATCTACACATTTATCTCCGTAGAGTTCGTAGAGTTTCAAGATAATTTCTGTATCAGAGTTATCAGTTAGAAAAGTTTTAAAGTTATTACTCAAGTCATTTTTAAGACTTATGTAATTCACAATTTCCCCATTAAAAACAATGGTTAAACCACTTCTGCTATCAATCATAGGCTGGCTGCCTTTTTTTATATCTAAAATCGATAATCTTGTATGAGACAATGCTATATTTTCATCAAAGAAAGTGCCAGACGAGTCAGGACCTCTGTGCATTTGAATTTCATTAGCATAATTACAAATATTTTTTAAATTAATATTTTTATCTTTATTAGATATTAAACCAAAGATTCCACACATAATTTATTTTAAACTCCTTAAAAAGAATTCTGTCGAAATGAATTTCCATATCTCATAGCTAGAAAAATTTTTAAATGACTTTTTATATTTATCTCTATAATATTTTTTTTGGAGATTAATATATGATGCTAAAATTTTTTTTGACTCTACTACATTTAATTTTTGAAGATTAGAATTCTTAATAGTTTTAATTACATTATTCTTATATTTTTCAAACAAATATTCTCTTTGAGGTGAATTCATCTTTAAACCTTGTTTGGGTTCACGTCCTTCGATACTTCTAAGCATTTCATTCACAAAAGATTTTGGTTTTCCATTAAAAAGCAAATTATTAGGTAACCCTAGAATTTTTTCGTGAAACCTAGTTTCGCAGAAAGGAGAAAAAGTTTTAACTTTGAAATACTTAGATAGGTTTTTTACTTCATTTTTAACTTTTGGACCTTTTAAATAAAAACATTGCTTTAAAATAAAATTATGATAAATGCTCTTAATTTTAAAAAGTTTTTTAAATTTTAAATTCTTAAAAATTTTATTTGATACAAGGTCATATTTTTTTGTGAGAAATTCATTAGATTTATAAACTATACCGTCTGGAGCATATTGAATTGATTTATTCTTTTTTAGATTATTTATAATCTTATTATTAGCATTAAAAAAAATAGAATCTCCAATGCCTGTGATAACTATTTTTTTTTTAAAGTGTTTAGAGCAATAATTAAAAAGTTTTTTCATAGTGATTACAGGTAGTCCATTAATGGGTTTTTGATTTATTCTACAACTTTCAGTAATTTCTTTTTCAAAGTTTTTGAAAACTATATCTATAACTTTGTGTTTATGAATTTTTTGTTTAAAATTATTTTTAAGAGCTTTAAACTCAGAGTATTTATTATTAAAACTCTTAAAATTACCAGTTAACACATAAAAGTTTTTTAAATAATTATTATTTTTACAAATATTATAAACAATGTAATATAGCAATCTTGAATCTACGCCGGAGCTTAAAAATAAAATTACTTTCTCATTTTTTTTTTTTGATCTTTTTATCTGTTTACTAATTAAGAAAACTAAACAATTGTATACATCATCGTAAGAATTTTTTTTAAAATTTATATTTTTTATTTTTTTTAATCTTTCTTTTTTTTCTTTTTTTATCGTTAAATTAGGGAATGATATAATTCCATATTTTAAATAAAGTGCTAAATTGTTTAGATTTATAGAGGAAAATTTCATTAAAAATTCACTGAATTATTTTGTGTTTTAATTTTTTTCAAAAATTTTGAGAAAATTTTATTTTTTGGATCAAAATAAATAATCTTGTTTTTAATTGAGTACATTTTTTTATTCCATGAATTTTTACTTAAATTTGTAACGTTATTAAATAATTTTTCATGGTTTTTAGAGTTAAATTCATTAGACCAGCAAAAACCACTATTTGAAAGCCTGTTGGGGTAGCCAAATCTCATTATGGGTATCAGCTCGTTTTTAACACACCAACTTTTGTTTAATGAACCTAATGAAAAAGAAATTACTTTTTTATTTTTAGCCATACATTCATAACCTAAAGTTGAGTCGGTAAAAACTATGGTTTTGTATTCACTCATTAACTTGTAGCTATGTGATTTTTTTGCACTATGAGTTATTAAATTGATTTTGTTTTTTTCTAGAAATTTATTAAAATAATTTACAATAGAAATATCTTTTGTCTTTAGGCATATATCTATTTTATTTGTATTATTTTTTTTAATATATTTAATTAATTTTTTTAAAATAATTATTTCATTTATTACGGTTTGATTTTTTTTACATTTAGATATGAATAAAATATTTTTTTTTTCTGTATTTTTATAACTATAGTGATTATTGATAAATGATCCAATAGTTATAAATTTTTTCATATCTATGAATTTTTTATATTGGCTTCCATATGATTTTGAAAAACAAAATAAATAATCACAATAAAGTTTTTCCTTTTTTTTTCTTTTTAAAAGTGAAAAATGATCTTCATTTCTCACAGAATTTTGAATTGCAATAGTAATAATATTGGGGAAAAAATATTTTAGTTTGTAAAAAGCATCATTACTATTAATTAATGTGATGGCTATACTTGGCCTGACAAAATTAAAATATACTTTTTTGTAATTTTCTTTAATATTTTTAAATCCATATATAATTAACGTTTTGTATATTACATAAAAATTAATAACTTCCCATCTAACATGATAAATTTCACTATTTTTTTTATTAATATATTTAAACAATATTTCACTATTAGCCGCGTCGTAAATTAAATATTTTTTTTGTACAGGTTTTTTAAAAACCCATTTGGCCTTAATAAAGCTAACCATAATGAAAAGCGTAATATTCATTTATAATTTTTATCTAGATTTATAAATTAAATTATTTTTGCTAATTTCCAATCGAAATCAGTTTGTATATAATGTGAAGATTTTCTATTGAGAACTGTATGTCCAATTTTTTTATTTTTCTTTTGATAAGAATGACTTTTTGTTATTCTTAAGGAGCCTGTTTCTCTGTAAATTTCTTCACGTTCAAGTCTTAAATTAGAACTATCATTTAATATTTTTAAACTTGATCCGTTATGTTGATAGAATCTATCGGTTTCTGATCGAACTCCAATTACTTCATCGGTTCCAAATATTTCCATAATATTAACTGAAGTTTCAATATCTTTTACATTTACAAATGGGGATCGAAAATTTAATTGTAAGATATAATTAAATTTTATTTTTTTATTTTTAGCATACTTAATTGATTTTTTAATTGTCTTTTCTACATCAAAGTTTGGCTGGGCTAATTTTTCTTCTCTTTTATAAATTAATATTTTGTTATTATATTTTTTTTTTAGATAGCTAATTATCTTTTTGTCAGAAGTTGCGACTATGGTTTTTGCTATAATATTTGATTTTAAACAAGTATCTAATATCCAATTGATAAGGTTTTTTGTTTTAAGTTTTTTCAAAACATAGCTTTTTGGATTTATTTTTAATCCACGAACAGGAATAATGGCTATAGCTTTCTTTAAAATTATTTTCTTATTCTTTATAATTTCATTAGTAATTTTAGAGCGTGTTTTAAGTATTTTGTCCTCATTTCTTGTTAAACTGCTAGAATGTTTTCTGTAATAAAACAACGGTAAATTTATATTTGTCACTTTATATTTTTCAATAAATCTTACCCACAAATCATATCCATCCTGACAATTTATCTTTTCATTATAGCCGCCTATTTTTTTGAGAAATTCTTTTTTAATCATTGTGCAAGCGCCATGTGCAGGTTGATCATAAAGTTTTACTTTTTTAAAGTTATGTCTTCTAACTAATTTTGTTATTTTCCCATTAGAGTTAACTTCATAATAGTCAGGAAATACCAAACCTATTCTCTTATTTTTTTCCAAAGTATTGGATAAAATTTCAATTGCATGTGAATCTAACCAATCATCAGCATCTAGTCGCATTATATATTTTCCTTGGGATGCTCTAATTGCAAGATTATTAGAGACTGTTAAGCCTCTATTTGCCTGATAAAAGATTTTTATTTTGGAATTGTATTTATATTTATTTATTATTTTTTTTGAATTATCTGTCGATCCATCATCAATAATAATAAGTTCAAAATTTCTATATGTTTGTGAAAGAACACTATTGATTGCTTTTTTTATAAATTTTCCATAATTATGATTTGTAATGTAGATTGTTACTAATGGTTTTTGTTTCATTTAATTAAATAATTTTTTCCAGAAAAAGCGTGTATTTATTTTCTCTATTTTTTTTGATTTGCTTTGGTTTAGATTGAATAATTTTTTATTATTTTTATAAAAATACTTCAAGTCATTGAACGTATAATTAAATAATTTTTTATTTAAATACATTTTTTCTAAAAATGTATTTATAACTTTGAAATCTTTGTTATTATCTAATGTAAGTCTTATTTTTTTTCTGTAGGTATCTTTTACATTTAACGATCCAATTTTAAATTGATTTTTATGATCGGAAACATAATATGTCAGATATTCAGTTCCTGATGTATCTTCTGCTAATTTATTTATTGTTTCTAAAAAAGTTCTGTCAAATATTTCAGTGTCGATACCACTTGGAAGACTCTTTGCATCAGTATATTGTAGGTTATTTTTTAGATGATAATCTATTGTTTTGTCTAAATAATGAGGGTCAATTAAAATATCATCTCCTGTAATTCTAACAACTATATCAGTTTTAATTTCTTTTATCGAACTGAGCATTCTACCTAAAACATTTTTATCAGATCCTCTAAAACATAAAATTTTATTTATTTTTGCAATTTTTTCTAAAATGTCATCTTCTTTTTTTTTAGTTGTACATAAAATTATTCTTTTTACTTTTTTTGACTTCTTAACTCTTTTTATTAAATGTACAATTGTTGGAATATCACAAATTTTTTTGATCGCTTTTTTTTTTAATCTTCTTGAATTATTTCTCGCTACTATTATTGCTGTAATATCATTTTTAAACATACTGTTATTAATATTATTTTTTGTATCTACATTTATGATGGTTTTTTTGTTCTTAAATCTTTCCCAAAAAATATTATTAGTATTTTTATCTGCAGGTCTTTTCATTATTAAGTCATGTTTGTTAATTTTATTACCTTTAGTAATATTTTTTCTTACAAACCAAGCTTTTTTTACTTGTTCTCTATACATATTCTCTGCTTCACTTATTTCTTCTAAATTTTTATTACCTATTGCTAATTGATAATTTTTTTTTTTTACTCCCAATAAATAGTTTTGTTTTGAATCTTTCACAAGATTTACAAATTTTTTAAATTCTGACGGTTCTAAAGAAGAGTAATAATCTACTCCCTTTTTTTTCCTATCTACCGTAATATGCTTTTCTAGATATTTAGCTCCAAAATTCTTAGCAATAATTGGAGTTATATAATTAAGTGGGTTTTCTGCCGAGATATGATCTTGATAACCTAGCTCACATTTATTTCCAAATATCTTTTTATACATCTTAATTTTGAATAAATCACAATTATTAATTTTTGTTGGGTAACTTTGAAAGCCGTGTAAAATAATTGGTTTATTTTTTAATTCATATTTCTTTAATATGTTTAAAGCATAAGCAACTTCTTCTAACGTACTTCCGCCTATAGATAAAAAAATTTTTTTATTGGCTTTCGCTACTAAATTAAGAAGAATATAATTATTTAAATCTGAAGAATGAATTTTGTAACCATCTACATTGCAAATTTTAGCAACCTTAAAAGCCTTTTCACCAAAAACGTCACAATATATTTTAACTTTTGTATTTTTTAGCGACTTAATCATCTTGATCCATGTTTCTTTACTAAAAGATTGCTTTTTAAAATGATTAAATCTTGGATGTTTTTTAGAAAGTAATTCTTCAGCAAAATATATTTGAAATTTAACAGCATCAGCACCGCTATTTATTGCATATTTTGCAAGTTTTTTTGCTAATTGAGGATTTCCCTGATGTGCATTAGCAATTTCTGCAATGATTTCTGTTTTCATTTTTAATTTATTTTTTTCCATTTGTATGTTTCTTTAAAAGGACAAATTTTACATATATCTATTGAATCTGCTGTACCATCAATGTGAGCTTTCCTAACTTTATTGATATGATTACCATGCCAAATACTTTCTAAATCTTCTACTTTTTCTTCTGGTATATTATTTTTTTTTGGCATTTCTAAATTCATCATCTCAAATCCTTTTTTTTTATTGTCAGCTTTTTTCTTTACATTTGCATATTCTTTTTTACCTCCTTTGTACGCAAGGCTGTCGACATATCCTACCGTATGTGTTGCTCCCCAATCGTAACAACACATTCCAACTTTACCGTCATAAGTCGTGAGTACTCTCTGGAAGGGCTGTTCACAAGGAAGTCTTTCATTGGATATAAAAATATTATTTTTAGAGTCTTTCATTAAAACTGCGTCGCTACCATATTGTTTGATCAAATCATTTTTTTTATCTTTTAATTCTCCTTCAAATTTTTCCTCCAGGTCGCTTAAATTTCCACCTCTTTCCGTGTATTGCTTAACAGAAACTTCATCAACTATATCTTTAAATAATTTAAAATATTCTTCCTGTCCTTTTCTAGTTTCATCTGTCAAAATCATTTGAATTTTAGTTCTTGGAAAAGGTGAATTAAGTTTTTTTTTTATTTTTGAAAAATTTAATATATTTTTATATATGTCATCAAAATTATTTTTTTCAAATCTACCTGGTCTCATTTTTTCATAAGTATTTTTTGTTCCTCCATCAAAGGAGTAAATCATTATATCTAAGCCTGACTTAATAATTTTTTCCGACATTTTTTTATCTAACTTAGTTGCATTTGTATTAATCATAGTTTCCAATACTCCCTTTTGCTTAGCATAATCTATAATTTCTGGTAACTTTGGATTTAATAGCGGCTCACCTCTCCAATTAAATTTCATTGAAGGAACATTTAATTTTGAAGCCTGATCAATTAGTTTAAACGCAAGTTCTTTTTTCATAATTTTATCTGGAGTCGACACATATTGGCGGTAACAAAATGAACAAGCTAAGTCACATATTGAAGCTACCTCAATATCAAAACAAAGAGGATTGTTATTGTTAACTTTAAAATTTTTTCCATGAAGTTTGTTTTTAAAAGATTCTATTGGTTGATTTTTCCAATTTTTTCTATAACGGATATACAAGTTATTGAATTTATTTAATAAAATTTTTTTTTCGGATTTACTTTTATTTAATGAATTATACTTATAAGCTTTGTTTTGAGACATAAATTTTATCATCCAGCTTATTCTATCTTTTTCACCACCAGATAGATTTTCGATTGCTAATTTTCTTGATTTTTCTTCACCCTCAGTCTGAAAATCACATCCGATCCCAACAATATGTATTTTAGATTTAGACATTTTTATTTATAATAAGTCTTTCCAATTTTTTTATATTTTTTTTTGCTTTTCGACCGATTATATTTTTGTAATTTCTAGCGTCTACGCCAATATTTGGCCTTAAGCATACTAAGTCACTTTCTCTAATTATTTTGCCTTTTTCTATATTTCTATTTAAATAGATTCCGCGTCTAAAAGAAATTAAATGATTGCTTTTAATTTCACTTTGAGTGGGTTTTTTTATATTTGTGCCCATAAGATTTTTTATTCTTTTTAAATCTACAATTAATTCTTTAGTTTCATTTAAATCAAGTGAGACCTTATGATCTCTAAAAGTTTTATTTTTTCTTGTGTCAGTAAAATGAAACTCTAAAATTTGAGCACCTAAAGTATATGCAGATTTTAATGCTAGGCTACCGATTGTATGGTCTGAATAACCCGCAGTAATATTGTTGTTTTTAACTAAGTGAGTTAGTGTTTTTAAATTAGCCTCTTGATCAATAGTTGGATATGAAGATGTGCATTGTAACACCGATAAAAATTCTTTAGATTTATATCTTTTATTTTTATTTACTAAGAAATTAATTGTATCTTTAATTTCTTTAGAAGTGGACAATCCTGAGGACAAGATTATTGGTTTTCCTTTTTTGGCAAATTCCTTGATGATCGGGTAAGCTGTTAAATCACCTGACCCTATTTTGTAAATTTTTAAATATTTATCTAACCATTTTAACACTTCTATATCCCAAATTGACGATAGATATTTTACTCCATTGGCCGAACACATTTCTGCTAAATAAATATGTTGTTTTTTACTCAGCTGAAATTTTTTAAAATGTTTAAATCTGTCTGGTGATATAAGGTTATTTACTAAGGTTTCGCCTGAATATATTTGAAATTTGATAATATCGACATTAGATTTAATGGCTAATCTTGTCAGTTTTTTAGCGTAGGTAAAATCTCCTTCATGATTACCTCCTATTTCAGCAATCAATAGTGGACCATTTTTTCCTAACCAGTTTGAATTTTTCATTTTAAATTTATAGTTGCCATTCTACTAGGTTTTTTTGATAAAGAGATTTTATATCTATGATTACAGGATTATTTTTTCCTAGAGATCTTAAAAATTTAATAGAAAGTTTTTTTATTTTTTTATGTGGTACTGAAACAATGATCAAATCATAGTATTCTTTTTTAAATTTTTTTAAAATTTTTATCCTGTGAAGATTATGCAATGAGTCTGCATTTACAACTGGGTCATACACATCTATTTTATTATTTTTTCTTTTGAAAAGTTTATATAAATCTATTGTTTTAGAATTTCTAAAATCATTACAATTTTCTTTAAAAGTAATACCTAAAAATAAGATTTTATTATCATGAGTTTCTTTTTTTTTAGACTTCATTACTTTTAAAATTTCATTAAATATAAAATTCGGCATATTATCATTTACATCTCTACCAGATGAAATTATTTTAGGTTTTAATCCACTTTTTATAGCTTTATATTTTAAATAATATGGATCAACACCTATACAATGTCCGCCAACTAGCCCTGGCTTAAAATCTAAAAAATTCCATTTTGTTTTTGCGGCTGAAAGTACATCTTTAGTATTAATATCAAGTTTATGAAACAATACAGATAGTTCATTAACGAAGGCAACATTTATATCCCTTTGAGTGTTTTCAATAATTTTAGCAGCTTCTGCTGTTTTTATATCTTTAGTAGCATACAATTTTTTTTTAATAATTTTTCCATATATGTGATTAAGCATCTTAAGAGCTTTATTATTTGATCCGCTGATAATTTTGGTTTGATTAATTAATTTATATTTTGATATACCCGGATCTATTCTTTCTGGCGAGTACCCTACATAAAAATCTTTATTTAATTTTAATCCAGTTTTTTTTTGTATTAATGGAATAAAAATTTCTTGGGTGCAGCCTGGATAAACAGTGGATTCATAAATAACTAGATTTCCTTTGGTTATTGATTTTGCTACAGATTTAGTGGCATTAATAATGCTTCTTAAATCTGGTGTTTTATTTTTATTTACTGGAGTTGGTACTGTTACAATAAATATATTATTTATACCTATATTTTTTTCATTACTGGTAAAGAGGATTTTAGAATTTTTTATTGTTTTTTTGTTAATTTCACCAGTTAAATCAAAGCCTTTTTTTAATTGTAAAATCCTCGAATTATCTTTATCGAAACCAATTACCTTAAAATGCTTTGATAAATATATAGCTAAGGGCAAGCCAACATAACCCAAACCAACTATACATATTTTATATTTTTTTGACATTATAATAATATTTGTACCAGTCCACAAATTTTTTAATTCCTTCTTTGAAACTAGTTGCTTTTTTTAATCTAAATAATTTTTTGATCTCTCGTGAATAAGAAAGAGATGCTGGTATATCAGTGGGTAACTGTTTTTCTAATTTAATCTTGGCTCGTATTCCTAAGTTTTTTTCCAAAATTTTAACTAAATTTAATATTTTAATTTTTTTTCCTGAAGATATGTTTATTTTTCTAAAAATTCCTTTTTTATTTTTAAGATATATTAATTTTTTTAAATTAATGATTAAATCATCAATGTAAGTAAAATCTCTATAATTGTTTCCTTTATTATAAAGTTTTAAAGGTATATTTTTCAAAATTTGATTACAAAATTTAAATATACTTAGATCGGGTCTTCCATATGGACCATATACTGTAAAAAACCTAATACCTGTTATATCTATTTTAAACTGTCTTGAATAATAGTATGCCAATATTTCATTATTTTTCTTTGTTGCCCCATATAACGAAATTGGTTTATCTGTATTTTGTTTTTCATCAAACGGTAATTTATTTAATCCATATATAGAAGATGATGATGCAAACATTAATTTGGGAATTCTATATTTTTTTACTAATTCAAGTATGAAGAAAAAACCTAATTCATTTGTATAAATATATTTTTCTGGAAATTTTAAAGAATATTCTACTCCAGCATAAGCAGCTAAATTAATTACAACATCAAATTTATGGGTTTTAAAGATTTTTTTTAAGCTATTATAATTTGAAATATCAATTTTCTTAAAAATAAATTTTTTATTTTTATTTAAAATTTTTATTCTATTTAATTTAAGTTTTTTATCATAGTAGTCATTTAAGCTATCAATACCAACTACTTCATTTTTTTCTTCTATTAGTTTTTTTGCTAAATGAAAACCTATAAATCCTGCTGCTCCTGTGATTAAAATTTTTTTCATTTTAATTTCTTAATAGAACCTAAAAAAGTATATGGAAATATTATTTTATTAATAGGTTTGTTAATTTTTTTTATTTTCTTTTTTCTCAAAATTGAAATCATATCATCAAAAAGTGGGTATCCTGCTTCAACTGAAACAACACTGCTGCCGCTCATTCTTGGATTTATCTCAATAATTTTATAATTTCCTTTTTTGTCAATCATTAGGTCACAGTCATAAAGCCAAGATAAATTAAATTTTTTGATTACATTTTTCCCAATATCTTCTAATTTTGAAATTCTTTTAACAATATGGCCTGCATTTGGTTCTGCGGGATTTAGCCTTTTCCTAGAAACAACTCTTATACTTTTTCCTTTAAAACCCAACATATCTAAATCAAAAGTTGGCTCATTTAATCTCTCAGATATCACGAGTGGAAAGAATTTTTTTTCATACATTGAAAAATATTTATCACTTAATTTTTTAATTGGTACATGAGTTTCTCTTCCAAAGTTTTTAAAAAAAACTTTTTTAATATCAGATCTAGCAACAAGCACGTTTCTTCCACCGCGTGATAACGAGGGCTTAATTACAAAATCTTTTTTATTAAATCTTTTTATCTTTCTGTTTATTTCTTTAGAGTTTTTTATAATATCAAATTCTGGAAAAGGTAAGTTTCTTTTTTTTAAAGCTTGGTAAGTTCTAATTTTGTCTGAAAAAATATTCAAGGTTTTAAAATCAACTGTTGCAATTATACAATTTGTTTTTTTAAAATAATTTTTGTTTTTTGACAAATTTAGTGCTTCTTCATCTGAGCCTGGAATTAAAAGATTAATATTAAATTTTTTAACTATTTTTTTTATGCTACTAATATATTTTTTAGAATTTCCATTGGGTGTTATAACAAAATTATCAAGAAAATATTTGGCATTACAGTTATTACTTTGGTTTGTTCCTGTTATCTTTAAATCTTTAAATTTTCCATTTTTAATTTTATTAATTAAAAAAGGTGCTAAAGTTCCACCAACAGATGTAATTAATATATTATACATATTATTTCTTAATTTTATGAGTATCGAAGAGTATTGAATTTGTCGTATTTTTCTTATCTTCAAAAATTTTTACAATATTTTTAAATATTTTATCAACTGTTCCAAATTTATTTGTTTTAAATTTTTTTTTTAAATTAATTATTTTTTTTTTATCTAATTTATTAGATAGTTTAGTTGAAACATAGAGAATTCTAAAAACACTTACGTTAATTTTAAAAAGTTTTAATTCATTTCTAATAATTTTAGAAAATGTTTCTAATGCAGACTTTGAAGAAGCATAAGATGTAGTCCCAATTTCTTCTAAAATTGAAGCTATAGATGAAAAAAATATTATAGTTCCTTTTTTATTTTGAATCATACATCTTGAAATATGTTTTGTTATTATCATTGGAGCTAATAAGTTAATTTTTATAGTTTCTGTTATAGATGAGTCTGTTTCTAAAGAATTTAAACTACGATTAAAAATTGAGGAGTTGGAAATTAAAATATCTATTTTTTTATTCGTTTGTTTTTCAATTTTTTTAACCCACTTCTTAATTGTAGTTTCTTTACATAAATCTATTTTAGTATGAAAATAGTTTTTTTTGTGAATATTGGATTTGCTTCTAGAACACCCCCATACTTTATTTCCATTGCTCAAAAATTTTTTAGTGAGTTCATATCCAACGCCCCTACTTGTTCCCGTGATAACAATGTTAGAATTTCTAATCAAAAATAAAAATTCCTCCGCAAAGAGAGTAGCCTACACCAAAACCCATAATTAAAATTGGTTGTTTTTTAGGTAGAATATTTTTTTCCTCTAATTGAATTAATGCAATTGGAATTGTCGAAGAAACAGTATTTCCATAATCTTTAATATCATTAAAAAATAATTCATCTTTAATTTCTAATTTATTTCTTATTGTTGATAAAACTACAGTGCTAGCTTGATGAAAAATAAAATATTTAATTTCCTCTATTCTTAAGTTTGCTTTTTCAAGAACTTTTTTGGTTGCAAATGGTACTTTTTCAGATGTGAAGGTAAAAACGTTTGTTCCATGCATATATAAATTTTTTTTTCCTTTTTCGTCTTCTTTTAAACAAAGATTTTTTCCTCCAGAACCATCTGTGTAAGAAAAAGTTGAAAGTATTGATGGTAAATTTATTTTATTAATAAAAAAGGCCGATGCTGCATCACTAAAAATTGGAGCAGTTGACCTGTCACTTTTATTGATATGCTTTGTATAAGTCTCTGAACAAACAATTAAGCAATTTTTAAATTCTTTATTTTTTATTAAATTAATTGCTGTGATCATGGCATAAGGAAAACCTGAACAACCTTGTGTAATATCAAGCACAAAACATTCCTTTTTTAGGTTAAGCTTTTCATGAAGAATGCTGCCACTTGAAGGAATTGAAGATACATGAGATTGCGATACAAATATTAAACTGTCTACTTCTTCATCAATCAGTTTTAGTGCTTTTTTTGAAGCATCTATAGCAAGAGTAAGTGAGTTTTCTTCATCACTTGCTCTATAGATAGTTCGGATACCAGTTTTTTTGTAAATATCCTGAAACTTAATTTTTCCAGGAATGTCCAACTGTTTGCTAAGGTCTACTTTTATAGAACCGAATGAATAAGCTCCTTTAATCATTTTTTAATAATTTTTTTGAAATCAAAATTTTTTCAAGTTTTGTATAGGTATTCATTTCTGCTATGCCGTTAATAGATGTAATTTTATCAGGATAAATTTTTTCTAATTCCATTAAAATTGAAAGATGAGCTAAGGAGTCCCATTCAAATCCTTTTAGATCTTTAACTTCTTTATCATTAATTATCTTTATTATTAATTTTGCTAATTCTTTTTTATTCATTTTATTTTGGTTTCTTGCATATTGCTATTGACGTATTACAGATAAATTTTCCAAATTTTTCTTCAAAATTAATTAATTTTTTTGATTTTAATTTATATAAGATATCTTTAAAATTATCCATTTCTTCAGGCATAAACCAACTTTTTGACTTGGTTATTTTTACATGTAAAAATTTACGTTTTGCGTAATCAATTATTTTATCAGTATTAGAAAGACTTATTAATGGTATTTGCATGGTACCGCTTTCGTTTAAAAAATTTGGACCATCTTGAAGAATTGATAATGCTAAATCAGTACCATCATCCCCACTTTCACATGGTATATTCTTTCCAAACCAAGGTGAAATTTCAGCGACTAATCTAGAAATTGCTGAAACATCATTTATTATGTAGTCAAATTTTTTTTCTTTCCAAGGTTCGAACAAATTACCACTTCTTATATCTGCTTTAAGATTATTGCTCTTAAAGTTTTTTTTTGTATTTTTAATTGCATTTTCATCGACATCAGAACAATGCATTTCAATACCAGGAAAATTTTTCATTAATGCGATGCCAATTACTCCGCTTCCACAGCCAAGGTCTAAAATACTGAAATTGTTTTTTAATTCGTCTTGCGCAGCCTCTATGCTTAATTTTGTAGTTAAATTTGGTTTAAATATGTCCTCATTTACACTTATGTGTTTTAAAACTTTTTCAAAGTTATAAAGATTTTCAACCATTTTTAATTATTTTTGCTGGATTACCAAATGCCAATTGTTTTTTTTTTACATTATTTAAAACTACTGAGCCCATTATTACTGTTGAATAATCTTCAATAGAGATATTTTCAGCAATAAGTACGTTTGCTCCTATAAACACTTCTTTTCCAATTGATGCGTTGTTTAAAACTGAAGTCCTAGATCCTAGAGTTGAAAATGAATTGATAGTGACGTTGTGTGCTAAAATATTTAAATGAGTTAAAACACAAAAGTTTTTAATTTTTGTCCCTGAGCAAATTACACTAAATGGATAAACAATATTGCCAAATCCAAACTCAACATTGTCTTCAATTTTAGCTGACGGATCAATTATATTTGGAAATTTTTCTATATTTAAAGATGTTTTATCTAGTATTTTTTTTCTTTTATTTTTATTTTCATAAGAGCCAATACCGAAAACAAAAAGAGAGTTTTTATATTTTTTTGCATTTTCCAATCCAATATTTATTGGAATACCTTTGTATTTCTTTTTATAATACTTTTTATTGTCATCCAATATTGCTTCAATTTTATAGTTTTTACTTTTTGATAAACTTTTTAGAATTGGAAACAATTCATCAGTAGTATTACCAGCTCCTAAGATCACTATATTTTTTCTTTTCATATTATTTCATTAATATTGTTTTTTTAATTCTAGCGGTTCCTCTTCCATCAACCAAAGATTTTTTATTGCTACGTAATTTAATTTTTTCCAATATTGATATTTTTTTTTTAATATTTTCTGTCAATTTATTAAAATGAATATTTTTGTTTCCAATTATTTGACTATATTTCTTTTTTTCTAAAAAAATAGAGTTTAGAGATTGTTTTTTAGAATAACTTAAAATTAGATTTGGTAGGGAGAAATAAAGATACTCCCAAATTACACTACCGCCGCTAGAAATTCCTAAATCAGAATTTTGAATTAATTTCGCTAAATTATCCAACTTATAATGTACTTTTGTTTTTTTTCTTTTTTTTGATAATCTTTTTATTTTACTAAAATCTTTGTTATTATTTCCAACCACTATTTTTAAATTATATTTAAGCAGATCCTTATGTAAAAAGGCATTAAATATTTTGAAAGTAAGTTTTGCGCTATCTGTAACACCCATAAATAAAATAATGTTATTTATTTTATTTTTTTTTTTAATTTTTTTTTTAATTTTTTTGTAAATAGGATTTAAAATGCAATATTTTGGTCCTAATAATTTTTTACAATTTGGGGGAGTTCTGTATATTTTTTTTTTATAAATTGGTAGATTTTGATTTAAAAAAAAATCACATTCGTGAGATCTATTTAGGTCATCTATAACTAAAGTTTTATTTACAAAATTTTTTATTGAAATTTCCCATTTTTTTCCCAAACTATAATTATCTACAATCATCAAATCAAATTCTTTATTTTTATTAAGAATTTCTAAAGTTTTTTGACTATCATACTTTTCATACAATAAATTTGATTTATTTTTTTTTAACTCAAAATATTTAAACTTATTTAAAGTTAAAATTCTTTTAAAATACATACTTGTTTTATCAATTATAAAATAAGTATTTCTATTTTTCAGACCTCTAGCTAAGTTCAAACATCTGTAAAAATGTCCTCCACCAGAAAGATAGCGAGTATCAACTCTGAAAACTATATTCATTTTGATTGTTTTTTTATCTACACTTTAAGATAATTTATAAATGCAAATAATTTTGGATCATATTTATTAGGAACTCTGTTATACAAAATAAACAAAGCTCCGTCTGCCATATTCCAAGACATGTGGCCTAATAACAATAAAACAAAAACATCTTTATCCATACTCATTGTCAGGCAAGGTTCTTTTGTTTTTTTAATCTCAAAAGTGTCTTCAAGTTGTTTTAATTCTGATGTCTTCAAATCAATAAGGAATTTTTTACCCCCGTTCTGATCTTTAATTTTAAATAAAATTTTCCAATCAGGTCGATAATTCTGCTTATTTTGTTCCTCAAAAAACCTACTACAAGCGTAATTTAAAAGTCTTTCTTCTGAAATAGCTTCACTTAATTTAATTTTTTCATGGTCATATTTTGCCTTTGATATTTTCTTAATAAAAGTCTCTCTTTCTTTTGATGTATGAGATTTAAATTTAACATTCGGTTTTTTTGTTTTTTTATTTAGATCGTAAGATTGGTTAATATTTAAAAGAAGAAAATTTAATGATTTATCGTTTTTAAAATAATCTGCTACATATTTAATTGATGGCGGATGAGGAGAATATTTATTTAAATAGGAATTTTTTCCTCCAATAACAAACTGATCAGCGAAAGGCATTATTAAATCTGGTTTAATTGCTTGTGCAGTTTTTTTTAGGATTTCAAACCTTTCAAATGAAATCCTTTTCGCCTCTTTAAGTTTCTCTTCATGTGATAAATTTAAATAACAATTTGGATAACCCGACACTCCAGTGTAAGGTAACAATGCTAGATCTACTTTTTTAAATTTATTCTTAATAAAATTAATAGCTTTAGTGCTCGGCAAACAGTCATTTGAATTGTACAAGACTTTATCATTGGTTTTTAGAATTATTCCCGAGTCTACTAAGTAGGAGAAGTAATTATCTTCTTCGGCTTCAACAAAAGCTACCTTTAAGTCAGAATATACTGTTTTTATTTCGTAAGGTTTAATTAAATGGATTTTTTTAAATTTAAATTTGTTGTAATCCAAAAATTTTTTTACAAAATTTGGACGTCTGTCCATAATTATTACCTCAGCGTTTTTGTCTAAGTGTTTTATAGTTCCGGGAGAACAATGATCTTCATGAATATGTGAAATAATTATATAGTCTAGTTTACCTATGTTTGTAGGTGAAATTTTTGATGGCGGCCATCTGTACCAAGCACCGTATACTATTCCGTCATCTAACCATGGGTCGAACATAATTTTTTTCTTTTTGTGTTCTACGATTATCGTCGATGCTCCTAAATGTGTAATTTTCATTCTCTTTTATTTTTATTTAATTGATCTAATTATTCTAAATGCTTCTGCAAATTTAATACCCACAGTACTTCCTCTAAATTTGCCCATAGATATCACGTTATCTAAGGACCTTGGGTGTGGAAATTGTCTCATCTCACCACTATAAGCTCTTAAAGCTTTTAATTTAGTTTTTACATACTTTGATATATCTTCATAGTGGTTTGGTTTAAAACTCTTATTTAAATCAAAGCTCCATTCAGTGCTTGAAGGAGTTTCGAAACTTAAGATTTTTTTTACTGGTGAATTAGGAAGTGGCCTTGCTGCAGTTATCGTAGCACGTGCTGTAATTTGATGATCGATGTTTAAGTCACCTATATGATGCGTCAAAATAGTTGATGGTTTAGTTTTTAAAATAATTTCCTCAATTTTCTTAACGATATTTAAAAAATCTACACTATACATCCTATTGTCAGGATAGGACAAAATTTTACAAGACTTAAATCCTAAAATTTTTGATGATTTAACTGTAGAACTATGAAGTTTTTTTATTTTTTTAATATCTTTTGACTTTTTAATATTATTAGAACGAGATGTAATTCCTTCAGCTAATATTACGCCATAAACTTTATAACCTTTTGATGAATATTTAGCTATATATCCTCCACAACCTAAAACTTCATCATCTGGATGTGCTGCAATAACAAGTATATTTTTATTCATTAGTTTAACCTTTTAAATTCCTTTATGCTTACTTTAGTTTGAAGATGTTTTCTAACATCAAAACCTTCTTCACAATTTTTTATTAATTTAAATGTTTTATTTAGCGTTTCAAAATATTTTTTCAAGGTTTTATCATCATGTTTGATGGAACAATAGACGGAGTTAGAAGCTAATATATTGTTTTTAAACATTTCTTGTGTAATTAACGTTTTATAAGACTGATTGTTTTCACTCTCAAATACAAAATTTGTTAAAGACGGTATTCCATTAATCTTTATTTTTAATTTATTTAACTCAGCTATTTGACTCCATTTTTTTTGAATTTTCTTACCGATACTGGCTGTTTTTAGCCAAGTCTTATGTTTTTCCATATATTCTATTGTCTTTAAAGCTGCTGTCGGTCCAATTCTTTCAGTCCAAAAAGTGCTACTTATGAAACTTCTTTGTGAAGACTCCATAATATTTTTTTTACCAACAATTGCAGTAATTGCATATCCATTACCTAGAGCTTTTCCAAAAATAACAATATCAGGAATTACTCCTGTTGATTTGTGGAGACCCCCTAGAGACTGTCTAAATCCAGTGGTACACTCGTCAAAAATTAATACTATTTTGTTCTTCGTGGCTAAATTTCTTACAAACTTTAAAAATTTTTTATCAGGTTTTGTATTTCTACAAACTTCCATTTTTATAACTCCAATATTTTTTTCTTTAACAATTTTTTCTATTTTACTATAATTGCCATATTCAAATGGAAATGAAGTTTTTTTAAGCTTTTTTGGAACTCCTTCAATTTCTAAACCTTTTATTAAGTGTGTCTCTAAATTTTTACCATTGTTATTGTTTAGGTTTGCTGAAAGATACCAATCGTGCCAACCATGATATCCGCAAATTGCTACATTATCTCTTCCTGAAGCAGCTCGAGCAATTCTAATTGCAACCGAGTTTGCTTCACCGCCCGTTCTAGCAAATTTAACCATATCAAATTCTGGGTGAAGCTCTATCAACTTTTCTGCGAGTAATATTTCTTCTTTGCAATTTAAAGATGACATGTTTCCGTTTTTAACTGCTGATTTGACTGCGGCATCTACTTCTGAATTACCGTATCCAAGAACATTTGTTCCGACGCCCATAAGTGAAATATCTAAAAATGTATTTCCATCATAATCTTTTATTTTACAGCCTTTTGCGGATTTAAAATATGTTGGCCAATAATTTGGTAAATATCTCTCAGGATTTTTAGAAATTAACATATTTCCTCCTGGTATAACTTTTTTAGCTTTTTTCCAAAGTTCTTGCCCTTCTTTAGTTTTGTTTAAAAAATTAATATTATTCTTCAAATCTTCTTTAAATAATTGTTTGTATTTATTTGTTTTAAAAATATCATTAATAGTGAAGTAAATATTAGACCTAAAACTTTTAAATACTCGCCTGATTTTTGAAAGATCATCTTTTTTATCTAATGATACTTTTATAAAACCAAAATCTTTGAAGTATTTTAGACTCTCTATCTTAAAATAGTATGGGTTTTTTCTAATATATGACGTTACATGTTCTAAATCGTATTTGTTTTTAGCTTTTTTTTTTATTTTACTCAATGTTTGAAGAGAAAATATCTCTACATCAAATCCGTCTGGAAATGATTTAGGAAGAGTATAAAGATAGTCTAGTTTTTTTTTGTGAAAAAGACGTAACATTTTGTCTATTAGTTGAGAGTCAACAAGTGGGCAATCACCTGTAATTCTAACAATTATGGATGCTTTAAATTTGGTGGCAGTTCTGAAATATCTATCAAGGACATTACTCTCACTTCCTCTAAATATATTTACATTTAGTTTTTTTAAATGTTGAAAGAGTTTATTATTTTTAAAATTTGATGGAATAGTAAACGCTATATCATTAATTAATTTTGATTTTTTTAACCTCTTATAAACAAGTTGTGTCACTGTATTTTTTCCAATTTTGCTTAGGACTTTATTTGGAAATCTTGTAGATGTAGTTCTGGATTGAACTATTGCTATAATTTTTTTGGCCATAAATTTGGGTTTATCAGTTTTTCATTTTTTGACGAGATATGTTTGGGTATTGATATTTTTTGCATCTTTAAATTGAAAATTTCCTCTAATTGTTTAGTCTTATTCACTCCTATTACGATCTTATCAATTCCTTTTGTATTATAAATATAATTAAGACAAGCAGAGAGTTTTGAAGATTTAGATTTATTAACCCATTTCTCCCAATTATTAAAAATATTATTCCATTTTTTGAAATACATAGGCATATCTTTTTTTGACATTAATAATAATCCCTGTAAAAAAACTGATCTTACATGTACTTCAATAGAATTTTTCTTTAAAAAATTTAGATTATTTTTTTCAATCAATCTTCTGTCTAAAATATTATAAGGACATTGGATTATATCTGGTTTAACTTTATTGCAAATTTTTTTTAGATTTAAAAAAGAATAAATAGAGTACCCGTATTTTTTAATTAGTCCTTTTTTTTTGGCTTCTTTTAGAGACTCAAAAATCTTTATTCCTTTTTTTGAAAGCATTAAATCTACATTATTAATAAGTACAGCATATATACTTTTATTTTTTAAATTTTTCTTTGACTGATTTAATTGTTTAAATATTTTTTCTTTAATATTCTCGATTTTGTTTAAGCACAATTTTTTTGCAGAAATTTTAGTTATAATTTTTGTTTTTTTTTTACTTTTACTGCCTAAAATTTTTTCTGCTTTTCCATAATTTGTAGAGGTATCAATATAATATATTTTTTTTTTATCTAATAATGATAAAATCTTTTTTACCTCTTTAGTTTTAGTTTTGCCTGAGGTATTTGAAATGCCATACCTGCTACCAAATTGTGCTGTCCCTATAATAAATTTTTTCAACATAATGTAGATGTTTTTTTTAAAAAAAAGATTTTATTTTTCTACAAATCTGAAGAATTTTTTTAATTGGTATACCGTAGTAAACTGGAAGACTTAACGAACACTCGCCATATTTTTCAGCAACTGGGAACTGTTTTTTTTTAAATCCTTTTTTTTTAAAAAAAGGATTTATATGCATGGGCATATAATGAAGATTAACAAAGAAATTTGCACTTCTTAATTTGTTAAAGATTTTTTTATAATTAAACTTACTTTTTTTTAAGTTAAATTGAACGATTAATAAATGATAAGTGCTCAAATTCCCTTTAGAAATATTTTGAAATTTCAAGGGGAGGTCTTTTAATAATCTTTTATAAATATTTGCTATCTTATTTCTTTCAGAAATAAATTTTTTGAGCCTACTTAATTGACTTATACCAAGGGCAGCACAAACATCACTCATTCTATAATTATATCCTCTTTCTTGTTGTTCATAGTACCAAGGGCAATTTTTCATTTTCTTATTTTTAAAATTCTTATGATTCTTTGTAATTCCATTAGATAAGTATAATTTCATTTTTTCGGACAATTTTTTGTCGTTAGTAAGTGCGGCACCTCCTTCAATAGTTGTAATTACTTTTACTGGATGAAAACTAAAAGTAGTAATATGTGACCATTTACAACTTCCAACAGGTTCATTCAAATGTTTTGCACCAATTGAATGTGATGCATCCTCTATAATTTTAAATTTATATTTTTTAGATAAAAGCCAAAGTTTTTTTTGCTCAGTTGGTAACCCTCCAAGATGAACGGGGATTAAAATTTTTGGTAATTTTTTTTTCTTTTTTGCTATAATTAATTTTTTTTCAAGTTCTGTGACGGATATATTAAAATTTTCTTTATCTATATCTACAAAGTCAATTTTCCCACCACAATTTAAAACACAATTTGCTGTTGCTACAAATGTATTTGGAACTGTCCAAACTATATCATTTTTTTTTACATTAAGAGCCAAGCAAGCTAGATGGAGTGCGCTTGATCCATTATTACAAGCTGTTGCATATTTAGCCTTAGTAATTTCACAAATCTTTTTTTCGAATTTTTCTACTGTTGGTCCTTGTGTTAAAAAATTAGATTTTAAAATTTTTAAAACAGCAGATATATCTTTTTTATTTAAATTTTGTTTACTATATGGAATCATATTTTATTAAAACTTTTTTTGATTGGCTATAAATTTTGACCATTTATAAAGCCAATTTTTTTCAACGTTAAAAAAATTTTTTAAATATAGCTTTCTTATTTCTTGAATTTTTTTACTGTGCCACCAGTTATAAATTTCACCCCAATGTTTCACAATATATTTTTCAGCATCTTTGAAATCTTCAAAAGCCATTTTATTTTTTTTAAAAAGCTCAAACATTTTAAGACTTTTTTTTTTGAAAAACCAAAATTTTTTATTACATACCAATATTGTAGGAACATTGAGATACATAGACTCTGAAAAAGCTGTTTGAGGATAGTTAACTATCATTAATTTTGACGACTTCGCAAATTCATAAAAGTTTTGGTCTGTGTGTTCATTGAATTTATTTTTTCCAAATTTTTCTATAAATATTTCTTTAATATTTAGTGTATAAGGCTTTTTAGATCTTAAAATTGTATTTTTTTTAATTTTCTGGGGCAAACAATCTATAAATTTTATAATTTCTTCAATTTGTTTGATTCCTTCCTGTGCTTTTGCTGACGGAGTATGTTTGTTAGAGTATTTAACACCCTCTAAAAAGGTAATATTTAATCTATTGTTTTTTTTTGTTTCTATTTCTTTTTTATTAGTTGTAGAGATTGTTGGGCTTAGCATAAAAGATTTTTGATTTTTCAATTGTTTGATATTGGCATCATAACGAATGTGCCTAGCAAATTTATTTATGTAATTAGGAATATGAGTATATTCCCCAACAAGTCCCCCTCCATGATCACAAATAAAATACTTAGATCTTTTTTTTACCAGTTCTGCCATACAAATTTTAAATTGATCGTTATATTGCCAGCTTCTCATCGAAAAAATAACTTTTTTTTTATTAGCTAAAACTAACATTTTTTTTCTAATTCTTGAAAAGTTTTCAATGTAAGACATAGGTAAGTCATTAATTAAACTTTCATTTAAAAAGTTAAAAAATTTATCTTTAGATTTAGAATTCCTTTCAAATACTTTTAATTTTTTTTCTCTATTTTTAAAATCTAAATCCTCTATTAAGTCTATATCTTTAAATAAATTGCTATAAAGAGATGGAATCAATAAATTTTTTATTAAAATTTTTAAAAACTCTTTTTTCGGGAAGCTAAAAGACTCAAAAATAATTTTATTAAATTTAAATGCAAATTTCGAAATTATAAATTCATAAATCAAAATAAGATAATAAAAAATATTTTTTTTTTTACTATAAGGGTGGCCATATTTATCTTCTAAATTTTTTATTTTAGAATTTCGATAATTTTTTTTTATCAAATTAATTTTTTTAGGTTTGAGATATTTTATTATTCTTAAAAAAATTAAGTGATTCCACTCGTCGGTGAAAGTATTATTAATAAAATCATTGTGATTTTTAGGTATTAAATAGTTTTCTTTTATTTCTAATTGGTATGTATAGTAAACTTTACTTCTATTTGATTTTAAAAATATTCTAATGGTTTCCCACCTGTCATAAATTGAGGATACATAATGGAAAACCCACGGATAGATTATTAGTCCCCAATAGTTATTGTTTTCTTTTAAATTGTGAATCTTATTTAGTTTTTTTGATAGAATCTTAATAATTTTTTCTGTAGTTTTTTTAATATAAAAAGTGTCTTTTTTAAATTTCTTTTTATCCGCCCAGTGATAATTTATAATATTATTTTTCTTTTTACTCTCTTTTTTGTCAACAAGACACCAGTGACCAAGTAGAATATTTTTTTCCGATTTATTGTAACCCTCTTTTATAGGAGTTGTTACTAAAAAATTTTTCATAATATTTTAGTAAAAAAGTTTTTTATTTAAGATTTCGTCTGTTTTAATTTTTTTTTTTAAAACTTTGCCAATAATTGTTTTATAATTTTTTGGTTTTATCTTTTGAGTTTTTTTTAAAGATCTTTTAAAAGCTATATCTTTAAGTAAGATTTTTTTGCCTTTAGAAATGCTATGTTTGGCAACTATGTATCTATGAGTTTTATATCTTTTTT
>Ga0209631_10001666_pt1 | contig 28030 bp, 23 predicted proteins | sample COG_08_FD_184752 | JGI IMG/M metagenome (GOLD analysis project Ga0209631, IMG submission 184752) | Pelagic Microbial community sample from North Sea - COGITO 998_met_08 (SPAdes) (version 2) | ecosystem: Environmental > Aquatic > Marine > Neritic zone/Coastal water | place: Helgoland, sampling... | reverse complement strand
GATTTAAAGGATCTTGAAAAGCCAATAAAAGATCTTGCCGATGCTTATCTTAGGCTTCATCTCCTTTCATATAAATTTGTTTTACCTAATTCAATTAGTCTAGAAGGACTTTTTGAAATTTTACCAAATGTGGTTTGGACAAATTATGGTGCGGTCTCACCAAAGGAGATAGACAAAAAGCTTTTAAATTCAAAGCTTCAAAATAAAAGTTTGACTATTAAATCTATTGATAAATTCCCACGTCTAACCGACTTTATTGTTCCAAAAGGAGTTCGGATTGCAGATGCATCTAGAGTTAGATTAGGAGCATATTTAAGTGAAGGCACTACAATTATGCATGAAGGTTTTGTAAATTTTAATGCTGGGACGCTGGGCAAAGCCATGATTGAGGGAAGAATTTCTGCAGGAGTTTTGGTTGGATCTAATTCTGATCTAGGTGGCGGTTCTAGCACCATGGGAACACTTTCAGGCGGAAATACTACAAAGATATCAATTGGTGAGAACTGTTTGTTAGGGGCTAACTCAGGCTTAGGAATTCCATTAGGAAATAATTGTATTATTGAAGCTGGCTTATACTTAACTGCAGGAACAAAAGTTACTCTTTCAGATAATTCTATTGTTAAAGCTTTAGAATTGGCAAATAAAGATAACCTTTTGTTTTTAAGAAACTCTACTTCGGGAATAGTTGAAGCTAAAATCAATAAATCGCTACTTGAATTAAATCCTAAACTGCACAAAAATAATTAATCATGAATAACAATCTTATTGATCTAGCAAAGTCACTATTAGAAATAAAATCACTTAGTCCTAATGATAACGGCTGTTTTGATGTTGTTGAAAGTTATCTGGAACCTCTTGGTTTTGAGACTAAAAGAATTAATTACTTAAATATTGAGAATTTATATTCTTCTATAGGCTCTAAAGGGCCTTTATTTTGCTTTCTAGGTCACACAGATGTTGTGCCTTCTGGCCCAGAAGAGTTATGGGATATTGATCCCTTTAAACCCGAGGTAATTGATGATTATTTAATCGGCAGAGGTGCAGCTGATATGAAGGGTGCTGTAGCGACCTTTTTATTAGCAGTCAAAGAATTTTTAAATGAAAATCCTAATCCTAGTTATAGAATTTGTGTATTTCTTAACAGCAATGAAGAAGGCGAGCGTGAAAATGGAAAAATTGATAGAGTGATAAAAGACCTTCAAGATGATGGTGAGTTTATTGATTACTGCTTAGTTGGTGAGGCTAGCTCATCAGCAAAACTGGCAGATACTATTAGATTGGGACGAAGAGGTTCTTTAAGTGGAATTTTAAAAATAAATGGCAAACAAGGTCATGTTGCTTATCCAGAAAAAGTTAAGAATCCGATTCATATTGCTGGAACACTGATAGATATCTTAAAACAAACTGAGTGGGATAAAGGAAATGAATTCTTTCAACCTACTAGTTTTCAAATATCCAATATTAGCTCAGGAACTGGTGCAACTAATGTGGTTCCAGGAGACTTAGAGATGAAATTTAATATAAGATTTTCATCTGAATCATCTGAAGAATCATTAAAAGAAAAAATACTTCAAATTCTAGATAGAAATAATATTGATTATGATATCGAATGGGCCTTAAATGCCATTCCATTTATTACAAAAAAAACTTTCTTTAAAGATGTAATTATAAAATCTATAAATGATGTTGTAGGTTACAAACCTCAAATTAATAATGGTGGAGGAACATCAGATGGCAGATGGATTGCGCCTATGGGAACCGAGGTAGTTGAGTTAGGTCCAATTAATGAAACTATTCATCAGATTAATGAAAAGGTTAATATTCATGATTTAGATAATTTAAAAAATATTTATAAAAAAATCCTGATTAATCTAAATCAATCTTAGAAACTTTTTTTTCTTTTCTTTTATATTTAGTCTTATCTTGATGAGTTTTTGGCTTATGAAGCTTGTCCATATTTTTTTTTACAGGATCCTTTTTCTTCATAAGCTTTTTTTACTCTGCTTTCTGAACGTCCTCAGCTTTTATTACAAAAGAAAGCGCTATTAAAATCACAGCAATAATTAAATAATACTGAATCATAAATGCAAATATAGGCTCAATGGATAAAAGACCTTCAGACATGGCATCTCCACCGAGCAATCCAGCCAAAACTCCACCAATAGCTGATGCAAGGAACCACAATCCAAACATTTGACCCATATATCTCTTTGGAGAATATTTAGAAAAAGCAGCCAAGCCTATAGGTGAAAGAGCTAGCTCACCCCACGTTTGTATTGCATATGTTATCAAGAGCCATTGCATGCCAACAGGAGCAGAAACCATTGCAAGATTTACAGCATAGATCATTACAATAAAACTAAGAGCCATAAATAAAAGCCCTATTGCAAATTTTAAAGGCAGAGATGGGTTCATATTGATCCTGCCTAGATAGGCCCACATTCCAGCAAATATTGGAGCAAATGTTACAACTAAAATTGGATTAGCAAATTGAAGCCATCCAATAGGCATAGCAAAATTTCCAATTGTTAAGTCTGTGTAATCTCTAGCAAAAATACTTAAGGAGCTTGCAGACTGATCAAAACCTGACCAAAAAGCAGCAGCACCAATAAAAAGTACAAATAAAAGTAAAAGATTTTTTCTTTCAGCTGAGTTTAATCCAGCAAAAATAAATAAATATAGAAAATAAAGTCCAGCAACAGTAGTTAAAAAATATGCAAAATTTTCAGCAAAAGCTCTTGGATCAAAACTTACTAAGCCTAAGAGACCCATGCCAATGACAATAAACATTCCAACTAAGCTAAGTTTTGTCCATTTAATAAGATTGGCTCGCTTATCATCTGGCATATTATTGGGTTCGGCGCCAGCAGAACCAAGTAAATGTCTAAATTTAATATATTGATAAACACCAAAAGACATTCCTATACCAGCAGCACCAAATCCATAATGCCATCCAATTTTTTCGCCCAAGTAAGAACAAATAAGGAATCCTAAGGTAGATCCAATGTTTATAGACATGTAGAAAATCGTGTAGCCAGATTCACGTCTATCATCATTGTCTTTATAAAGACTTCCAACAATTGTAGAAATATTACCTTTTAATAATCCTGTTCCTAGGACGATAAGAATAAGACCAAGGAAGAATGTTTGCTCTAAAGGAATGGCTAATGTGAAGTGGCCTAAAGCAATAATAATTGCTCCAATCAATACTGCCTTTTGATGACCCAATATATTGTCAGCAATCCACCCACCTGGGACAACCATGAAATAAACAAATCCAACATATATCCCATATATTGCATTAGCTTCAATAGCTGACCAACCAAGCCCTGGATTAAAACCTGTCATAGCACCAGTCATGTAAAGGACTAGCAAAGCTCTCATACCGTAATATGACATTCTCTCCCACATTTCTGTAAGAAATAAAGTTCTTAAGCCAATAGGGTGTCCAAAAAATCCTTTATCCATAATCATATTTCCTTTTATGTTGGTCGAAGATTAAAATACTATAACTATTATGAATACACAATATAAAAATGTTTACCCTTTTAAGAGAATTGTTGCATCAATTTATGATAGCTTGCTTCTCCTATCAGTTATTTTTGTCTTAGGATATCTATCTGTCTTTATTTTAAATGGTCTTAATTGGGAGCTTCCAGACGATCCTAGTCAACCTATTTTACCTGGGTGGTACGCTGTATTTTTAATTAGTTTTTCAAGTTGGGGATTTTTTAGCTTCTTTTGGATTCGGGGAAATAAGACCCTTGGAATGGCAGTGTGGAATATAGAGATATATAGTATTACTGGAAATAAAGTTACTCTGCTCCAAGCTTTAAAAAGGTTTTGTTGTAATATTATTATTGTAATGGCTTTGGGAATCCCTCTTCTGCAAATATACTTTACGAAAGAGAAAATTGCTTTCAATGATATAGTCTCAGGAACAAGACTAAGAATTAATTAAATCTTTCTGTAAAAGATAAAACTTAATATTGATATTAAAAGTATTGGGAGTATTACAGCTAATAAAATACTCAGTGAGTATGTTATAAAAATACTGACTGTTAAATCCTGAATAATTCCATAAACAAACCCAGAAATAACCCCAAAAATAATTTTAGTTCCCATTGCTGATTCTCTTAGCGAACCAAACATTAAGGACCCAGCTAAAAGCATTATCGCTAATGCAGAAATTGGCAATAAGATTGTTCTATATATATTTTTTTCTAAATCAGATTTAAATTTACTACTTTTAGCTTCATTAAGGATTCTTAAGTAACCTAATTGTTCTGTAAGTTTTATATTTTTTATATTAGGAGATGATAACTGCAATACTTTTGGAAATTCAAATGGGATTTCTTGATATGAGACCTCGCTACTTTCAAAATTTTTAAAAATATATGGTTGGGAAAGTTTAATACTATTTTCTAAAATAAAGGCCTTATTGGAACTTGTTGAATACAAGACTTTATCATTTTTAACTTTAACAATTGAAATGTCGTAAAGAGTTTCTCCGTCTTTAACAAAATATTGTAAATAAGTTCCGTCATCTTTAATCCAATTTGCTCTTACATTTTTTTTACTTTGAGAGTTAGAGGTGACCAGATTTTTTTGAACCTCGGCATTCATGGACATATCTTTAAAATAAATTTCATCGCTTACAAGAAAGATTAAAATCATCCCAATGGCACCAATCGAGGATACTATGGAAATTCTTAATGGAGAGAACCCTCCTGATCTCATAATTCCAAGATTTCCTTCCTGCTGAGAAATGCTCATTGAAATAAGCATTCCCAAGAGACATGATCCTTCTAAATAAGTTAATGCACTATGAGGTGATGTTCCCAGCACATACCTTAGCAGCTGATTAAAATTATATTCAGAAGAGATATCTTCCATTTCTCCTATAACTAGAAAAATACAATCCAGTGCTATAAATATCAAAAGGACTAAGCAAGAAATAATAAAAGTTCTCTGAATCAAGTATCTTGAAAATATACCAAAATTTGAAATCATGCTACTAGCCATATTAATAAAATAAAGAAAGAAACTGTAATAGCTTTTTTTGAAATGCTCTTAGATGACAAGATATTAAATTCAAAATTTAAATAATATTTAGATAAATATAGTAACGATAATAATAAGAATAATGCGTGAACCCACCACAAACCAAAACTAGATAAAAACCCTCCAGTCATCATAGATTCTCTGCTAGCTACAAGTAAACTAATATAGAGCATGTAAATAAATAGTCCTGGAACAATCCCACCAAAACGACCTTGGCGAGGTTTTGCCTTGCCAACAAATATTCCTAAAAATAATAAATTTATGATGGTTAATGGAATGGAAAGATTCCATTGAAAATTGGCATCATTAGATTTTTCTTCAAAGTCATAAACTTTATTTAATCTAGCCTTTTTAGATGAATCTAAACTAGTGTCTAAGTCATAATCAAATTCACCAAATCTTGTTATAACTTGCTGATCTGGATTTATAACATCCGTATAAATTATTCCATCTTTAAATGTAATGTTCGAAATATTATTTGAATCTGAAATTAATAATTTTTTTGAAAACACTAAAGTTGCGGACCCAATATCTCCTGATATAAACATAACGTCTTGCAGAACCCCGTCTTGAATAGTTTTTGCTTCTATATAATTGCCCTTGCCTATCTTAGTAAGCTCATTAGGTCTAATAGATTGAATTTTTTCTGAAAAACTTTTAGATGCCATTAATTCTTTTGACATAGCTTTTGTATAAGGAGCTATGTTTAAACTTAAAGAAGCAGTAAGTACTAAAAAAAGAAATGCTTGTGGTAATAAATATTTAATAATATCTATTAAAGATTTTCCCCCAGAAAAAATTGCATAAATTTCATTATCTCCATAAAGCCTGCTAGTAGTAATTAGTACACCAAGAAAAAAAGATAAAGGAATAAGCAGAGTTATAAAATCTGGCATTCTTAGAGCAATTACTGGAATGATAATACTTGGATCAATTGACCCTTCTGCAGCTTGTTCATAATAACCAACTAGCCTAGATGCGATAACAAGTAAAAAAAATATCAATAAGCATCCTAAAGTCGTCTTAAAGACCTCGAGATTGATACTTTTAGCAAGAATATCTTTTTTATACATGCCTTGAGAAGTATGATGCATTACAATATTTATCTTATCAGTAATTAGTATAAAGGAGATTCATAAATGGCTTATAAAGTTCTAAGTAATATTTTAGTAAAAGATACAACATCAACAAGTTTAGTAACACTAAATTCAGCATTGCTTGTCATAACAGTTAATAAAGATACAAAAAACAATGCTGCTTTTAAAGAGTTAGATAAAGCTGCTAAAGGCTATATTTCAAAATCAATTTCAACTCATCTTAAAGATGATGGTAGCTCGGTTTTGTTGCCGCAGGTTAATGGCACCAAAGCACAAAGCATTATGTTGGTTAAGGGTCTTACAAAAGACTCACCTATCCATAAATGGTTGTCTGCATATGCGGCTATCGCTAAGTCAGCAAATAAATTAAAAGCAAAAGATCTATCTATTATGTGCGGCAATGTTTACCCTGCCGGCAAAGATGAGAATTGGTTGATTGAAATGGTAGCTAAAACTATTGAATCAAATGTATATGTTTTTTCACAAACAAAAAGTAAAACTGCTAAAAGTCCATCACTAAAAAATCTGGTTATCTTAACAACTGGTTTATCAGGTTCTGATTTATCAAAAGCTAAACAGGCTGCCAAAAAAGGTTTTGCTATTGGTGAGGGGGTTAATACCGCTAAACATTTAGGAGACTTGCCAGCAAATCACTGCACCCCAAGAATTATTGAGAAAAAAGTTAAGGCAATGAAAAAAGATTTTCCTAAATTAAAAATTAAGTCTTTTAATGAAAATGATTTAGCAAAGTTAAAAATGGGTTCTTTTTTATCAGTTGGAAGAGGTAGTGATGAGCCGTCAAGAATGATGGTTATTGAGTATAACGGTGGTAATTCATCAGAAAAGCCTGTTGCCTTGGTTGGGAAAGGTATTACATTTGATACTGGAGGCGTATCACTTAAGCCACCACAAGCTATGGATGAAATGAAGTGGGATATGTGTGGAGCTGCTACCGTATTTGGAGTAATGTCTACGCTTGCAAGACTTAATGCAAAGGTTAATGTTGTTGGCGTCATGGCGTGTGCTGAAAATATGTGTTCTGCAAAAGCAACCAAGCCTGGTGATGTTGTAACCTCGATGTCTGGTCAAACTATAGAAATATTAAATACTGATGCTGAAGGTCGATTAGTCTTATGTGATGCACTTACATTCGTTGGCAAGTATAAGCCCTCTTATGTAATTGATATGGCCACATTAACTGGCGCTGTAGTCATTGCATTAGGAAGACATGCAAGTGGCGTCATGGGTAATGATCAATATCTTGCAGATATGATCGTTGATGCTGGAGAAGAATCTGGAGACAGAGCATGGGAACTTCCTTTATGGGATGAGCATCAATCTTGCACAAAAACAGATTATGCCGATTTAGCTAATATTGGTGGTGGAAGAGAGGCTGGAACTATCCATGCTGCTGCTTTTTTATCTAAATTTACTAATGACTATAAATGGGCTCATTTAGATATTGCTGCAACTGCATCTTATAGCTCTCCTGTTAAGGCTGGGACTGGAAGACCTGTTCCTCTTTTGAGTGAATTACTATTAAGTAAAAGATTGAAGTAATATAAATATCTTTTAGAAACTATGGATAAGACATATTACCCTACTGAGATTGAAGAAAAATGGGTAAAGATTTGGTCTGAGAGAAAGGTTAAGAATGAAGATTCTCAAGAATCTTTCTCACAGGTCATCCCGCCTCCAAATGTTACAGGCACCCTGCATATGGGTCATAGTTTTCAATACGCTATTATGGACTTTTATACTAGATATAATCATATGTCTGGTAAAGATGCTCATTGGCAAGTGGGAAGTGATCATGCTGGAATTGCAACTCAAATGGTTGTTGAAAATAATTTAGCAAAGAAAGAAATCACTAGAAATGATCTAGGAAGAGAAAAATTCTTAGAAGAGGTTTGGTCGTGGAAAAATTATTCAGAAGAAAAAATTACATCTCAAATAAAGAGACTTGGTTCAACAGTCGACTGGGATAAATATCGGTTTACTTTAGATGAGGGTTTTAATGGTGCCGTAATTAAGGCTTTTGTTGAACTGCATAGAAAAAACAAGATTTATAGAGGTTATAGGCTGGTTAATTGGGATCCTGCTTTAAAGACCGCTGTATCAGATCTTGAAGTTGTAAGGCAAGAAAAAGATGGCTTACTTTGGCATATACAATATCCAATAGAAAACTCTAATGATTATATTACCGTTGCAACAACAAGACCCGAGACTATGTTTGGCGATATGGCAATTGCCGTAAATCCTAAAGATAAAAGATATAAATCACTAATTGGAAAGAGAGTTGAACTGCCATTTGTAGGAAGAAAACTACCTATCATTGGTGATGAATATGTAGATAAAGAATTTGGTACTGGTTGCTTAAAAATAACACCCGGTCATGATTTTAATGACTACGAAATTGGTAAAAAATATGCTTTGCATGAAATAGACGGTGAAGTAAGAACTTCAGATGAACCAAGTGATTTCAAACCAATTAATATTTTTAATGACGACGCTTGGTCAAATAGTAATGTGCCTGAACCATTTAATGGGCTAGATCGTTTTAAAGTTCGTAAACTTGTTATTGAAAAATTAATTGAACTAGAGTTATTAGTAAAAGAAGAAAAACATCATATTAGCGTTCCTAGAGGAGAAAGATCAAATATTGTTATAGAGCCAAAACTGAGTTATCAATGGTATGTTAAAACAGCTGAAATGGCTGCAAAAGCAAATGATGCAGTCAATAAGGGTGAGATTAAATTTCATCCTGAAAACTGGATTAAGACATATTTTAATTGGATGAACAATATTGAAGATTGGTGTATAAGTAGACAAATTTGGTGGGGTCATAGAATACCAGCTTGGTATGATACTGAAGGAAATGTTTATGTTGGTTATGATGAAGTAGAAACAAGAGACCATTATGAATTAGATGATAGAGAGCTATCTCAAGATGATGATGTCCTAGATACTTGGTTTTCTTCAAGTTTATGGCCTTTTGCATCTATGGGATGGCCAAATGATACCAATGATTTTAAAAAACATTTTCCAACATCACTACTTGTAACTGGTTTTGATATTATCTTCTTTTGGGTTGCCAGAATGATGATGATGAGTCTTGAATTTACAAATCAAATCCCATTTAAAGATGTATATGTTACAGGGCTAATAAGAGATGAAAATGGTCAAAAAATGTCAAAATCTAAAGGTAATGTTATTGATCCTCTTGATTTAGTTTATGGCATTTCTTTAGATGATCTAGTGAAAAAAAGAACCTCTAATCTTATGCAAGAAGGCAAAGCAGAGAAAATTGAAAGAAAAACTAGAAATCAATTTCCAAATGGAATTGAGTCATACGGAACTGATGCTTTGAGGATGACCTTCTACTCTTTAGCAACTCACACTAAAGATATTAGTTTTGAATTAGGTAGACTTAAAGGATATAGAAATTTTTGTACAAAAATTTGGAATGCTGCCAGATTCATTAATGGTTATCCAGATGGAAATAAAATATTTGAATCCTCTAATGATATTGATAATTGGATTAAAGAAGAATTCAATAAATCTTCTCAACTGATCAAAAAGAATATCGAAGAATATCGATTAGATTTTGCTGTAAATGAAGTATATGAATTCTTTTGGAGTAAATTCTGTGATGTTTATATTGAAGAGTGTAAAAAAACAGGCAATACCGAAAACCTAAGGCCAATGCTTCAAAAGATTCTAGTCATGATGCATCCTTTTGCTCCATTTATTACAGAAGAAATTCATACATTGCTGTTTCAAAAGCAAATTATTGAGTAATAGCTTTATTCTTTTTGGAAACTGTAAATACTACCCGTTTTAAATATCTGGGTTAAGTTATCAAGAATTGTATAACTTTCATTTATTAATTCAGGATCTGATAAATCTTTAATTTCTAAGTTATCTCTATATGAATTATTGATGAGCGCCTCTAACTTTTTGATTAAATCTGGATTTAAAAGAAAATTAGGATTTATATTATTAAATTCATCTTTATTAACAACTATTTTAAATCTTAGGCATGCAGGGCCTCCTCCATTCATCATGCTCTGTTTGATATCAACATACTTAAAATCCTTTATAGGGGTATTTTCTTTAACCCATTTAAGCCATTCTTTGCACTCTGAATAATTATTTACCTCAGTTGGCATAATAAAAGTCATGTCCCCTGACGAGTTCCGAACTAATTGTGAATTGAGCAAATACGAATTAACTAAAATATCAAGCGGGATATCATTTTTTGAAATTTCTATAAAGAAATTGTTCTCTTGAACTTTTAAAGAATTTTTAATTTTTTGAATTTTATGCTTGGAGTCTTCAAATGCTTCTTCATGAAAAATAAATACATTCTCAGTTGCTAAACTAACAATGTCATTGTGAAAACTTCCGCTATTGATTGCTTTCATATTTTGTTTTAAAAAGAAAGTTTGCTTCATATCCAGTTTATGAGAGTTAGCAATATATTCAGATGCTGCTCTAGACTGTCTAGCTACAAAGTTTAAACTCTCTTTAGAGGTATCTCTTCCATATACAAATACCTGAATACCTTTTTTAAGATGAGAGTTCGTAATTCTTAAATGATTAGCAGCCCCCTCATCACTCATTAGATCAGTTGATTTAATAGGTTTATGAATTTTAAAGTGTGAACTTTTAAAAATAAGGTTTAGTTGCTGATATGTAAAATTAGCCTCAATTCTCCTGTGCTGCATTGAAAATAAATTAGCGGGAGTTATATGAGCAATTGCATCTTGGCAATCAACACTTGGAGAGAATGTTGCTGCATTAGCTGCCCACATTGAGGATGCAGAATAAGATTGATTAAGTAATAAGCTAGAGATCTTTGCAGCTGATCCGACAATATCTGCATCACTTCCTGAAAAACCCTGAGTACGCAGAAAACTTAAGCTAGGTCTTTCATGAGGTAAAAATATACCCTGAGGAATACCCATCTCAATTAATAATTTCATTTTTTTAAGCCCTTGAAGGGCAGCTTTTTTAGGATTAGAGGTTTTTTTGCTATTCTTAGAAGAGGCTATATTTCCTTCAGAGAGACCAGAATAATTATGAGTAGGGCCTATCAGACCATCAAAATTTAATTCACCTTGATACATAACTAAAGATTTTGATTAATAACGCTTGCTACAGGCCATGCGCAATAATCAGCTGCATAGAATCCTGCTGGTCTTAAGTTACCACTCATTCCAGAACCTCCAAATGGTGCACTGCCAGATGCCCCTGTTGTGGTTGTATTAAAGTTAATTATTCCTGCTGAAACTTCATTAACAAAACTATCAAAAAACGATTTTTTATCAGAAATAAGCCCTGCTGAAAGACCAAATGAAGTATTGTTTGCCTCAGAAATAGCTTGTGGGAATGAAGTAACAAATTTTATTTGAATCATCGGTCCAAATATTTCTTTATCAATAAGTTTTGTAACTCCTGTCATATCTATTATCGAAGGAGTTACATAATTACCTTTAGATTTAACATGTTTGCCTTTTAAAATTACCTTGCCACCTGCTTTTATAAGTAAATCTTGAAAATCAATAAAACTTTTAACTGCAGCTTTTGATATTAAAGGACCATAAAAATAGTCTTTAGATGATTCTATATAGGATAATGATTTTGATTTATTTTTAATTAACTCAATAATTTTTTTTGAAGATTTAGAATCCTGAAGTATTAATCTTCTCGCGCAAGTACATCTTTGTCCAGATGAAATAAATGCAGATTCAAAAATTAGACTAGATGCTTTTTTTAATTTTCTTGTATTCCAAACTACTAACGGATTATTGCCACCAAGCTCTAGAGCCAATATTTTATGAGGATAATTAGCCATTAGTTTATTTAATGATATGCCTGCAACATGCCCTCCAGTGAATAAAAGTCCATTTGTTTTAGGATGCTTAGCAAGACTTCTTACTACATCTTTAGAACCATGAAGAAGAGTCATAACACCATTTGGTATTCCAGCTTCGTCCCATAATTTGATCATAAGTTCGCTAACAAGAGGAGTATGTTCGCTAGGTTTAAAGATAACAACATTTCCAGCAATGAGAGCTGGTGTTATGTGACCATTTGGAAGGTGAAATGGAAAATTAAATGGACCAATAACGTTTAAAATACCATGAGGTTTATGATTTGTAATTTGAATATTCTCTCCTAATGAGCTTGAAGACATACCAGTTCTTGAGTGAAATGCATTTAAAGAGTTTTGGTACTTGGCTATTGATGCGTTAACTTCAGAAAGACTATCTGAATTTTCTTTTCCAGTTTCAAGTCTAATTAAGTCTTTAATTTTATCTTTATTGACTTCGAGAAGAGAATAAAATCTTTTAATAAACTTTAGTCTTGAATCCAAGCCTCTTTTATTCCAATCTGGAAAAGCGTTATATGCTGAATTAATAGCTCTTGAAATTTGCGAGTTAGAAGCATAGTTTCCATTCCAAATTGGCTGGTTATCTAAAGGGGAAATACTGCTAAAGGAACTTCCATCACCTTCAGTCCATTTTCCATTTATGTAAATCATTAAATGCTCTCAATATTTATTCTAACTTTGTCACCTGTGGAGATTTGCAAAGCTTTTGCAGTCTTTTGTGATATCTCAATGGTATTGTTTTTTATTAAATTATAATTTTCTCTAACAACTCTAAAATTATTTAATGAATAGTTTGTTATAAATCCATAATTACTAAAATTGAGTGATCTTTTTACTTCAACTTTAACTTTAAAAGAGGATTTCACTATAGGTATCTTTGTAGCCAAAACTTCCATACAAGGACCACCATCTAAGATATCAACCAATCCATTTGTTTTAAAGCCTTGTTTGGCAAGCATACTTAAAGCAGGCATTGCATTAGGGTGAGGCTTTGCAAGAACTTTTTGAACTCTTTTAGGAAGGAGTTCAACTATAAAAGGAAATTTGGGAACAGATTCAGTTATAAAATGATTATCTATATAGCTTAGTCTATCAATGCTAAAAAAATCTAAATTAAAAAAGGCTTTGCTGAATGACTCCCAAAAGTATGATTTATTATTTTTATCTTTCCAACCTCTAATCTCTACAAGAATTTTTTTATCAAATCTAGACTTATGAGCTGCTATAAGTTGAAGTCTAGCAAATGATAATAATGATCCACGCCCTCTTCCCCTAGAAGAAGGATCTATAAAAATAGTTCCTAATTCTGAATAGGGTTTATGCAATAGATGCAACTGTAATATATCCGATGTTTTTTCAAATTTATAGGTATTTGAAGATAGCTTAATTTTCTTAAGTTTGAAAAATACAGATGGTTTTTCTTTTGAGACAGAAGTGTAAATTGCTGAAATTCCTATAATTTTTTTTTCATTTTCTAGGACAAATAGATAAGTATCTTTATTTGGATTTGCGCTTTTTTTATTTGCAGAATTTACAGACCATGCAATTCTTTCTTGAACTTCCTTTCTATTTTTTGGCATAGTAGTCATGCCAATTCCAGTTTTCTTTATAAGCTCTGAAACCTGTTGAAGATCAGAGGTTTTTACGAGTCTTACAACCTGCATAAGCTATCTTAGAGAATCATTTTTGTGATGATATATTGTATAAGTAGAGCTTATAGGGATGTTTGTACCTGCAACAACACTTCTTGATTCTGAAATAGAAATTACATCTATATCATTGTCGCCATCTGAATCAAGCCAAAGGGTATTAATAGTTTTACCAGGAAAATTAATTGTTGCTGATACGTCCTCTTCTGACCAAATATATGTAGTTTCTACATAAGTTCCAACTACGACAGAACCGCCATTTCCAGTATCCTCTTCTGTAGCCCCAGTAGATACTTCAACGGTATAGGTATCAACTGAAGGAGTTGAAGTTATAGAGAATTGTCCATTTAAAATTTCAGCTGTAATGGCTCCGCCTAAACCCTCTGCTCCACTAAAAGTAACCAGCTGGCCATAGTTTGCACCATGCTCAATGTCATTAACAGTTATTATTGTTGAACCTTGTGATGCTGTAAAAGTAATATCACCTGCAGATGTAGATACATCTGATTCATAAAAAGATTTGTTATATGTATGAAACTTTTTGTTGTTACATGATTGTTCATAACAATCAATGGGAGCAAGTAAATCAAAGTCATTATCTAAATCTAAGTCTAATAAAATCCAATCATCAGTAAATTTAACTGATGAAGACAATAATGAAAGGAAGTCTCCTGTATCTTGAGTGTTCATTCCAGAAATGACTCTTTCAAATACTGAGAATTTTGTATTATTCTCAAGTAAGAAAATATCGTAGAAACCATCCTCATTATTATCAACAATTGAGATTTTATTTGAATATGACTGTCCAGAGTTTACAGAAGGTGTTAATGCATCTGGTGAAGCAGCTGACCAGTTATAATCGTTCCCTTCATCATATCTTTCCTTAAAACTTGTATAAGAACATATAGATAAATCTTCATTACAGGCTGATCCAATTAAATCAATTGAGATGCCTTCATCAAAATAAATTTGAGAGGTGCCATAAAAATCCTGCCAACTACAGAGAAATAAAATATCTTGTGAACATCCGTTGCTTGGAAGATATGGATCAAGATTAATAAAATCTGTACTTAATTGAACAAATGCATTCGAGGCTGTATTTGCGACTATATAGAATGGAAGTCCTGCTGTTGAATTATTGCCTTCTTTTGCCCACATTAGTAAATCTAGATAGCCATCTCCACTAATATCAACAGGATCTATAGAAGTTACTGCAAAGTTATTAAGATCTATAGTGGATGAATTATCAATATAATCCAATGAGTTCCAAGATGTTACATCTAGTCCAGATTCTGAGCCTTGAAAAAAGCAGATATTAGAATCAACTGCTTCACCTGATATAGTTTTAACTGATTTTGTAGGCAAAACTGCAAGATCAACTATTCCATCCAGATTAAAATCAAGGGTAGTCATCATTTCTCCTGAAGAACATCCATCTAAAATTAACTCTGATGTAGTAAGTTCATCTCCTCCAAGAATTTGAAAAAATCTTGGATGCAGATCTTCAGCATTGTCTCTTGGATCGTCTACTCTATATGCAATCAACATATCCTGAGAGCCATCATTATTAAAATCACCTACTTGATGACTCGATATTTTGTGCCTACTCCCATCAGAATGATCTATGGAAAGTACTTCTATAACATCCTCATCTTTAAAATCAAAGCTATTAATAAAATCTTTCTCTAAAGTTACAACTGCTTGAGCTTGTGCAAAAATATTATTTTTTCTACACTCCATACCATAACCAACCTGACCGTTAGTTTTTGCAGTAAATGTCTCGCTCCCAGAAACAGGTCTCTCCCCACTCCATGAGCCACTTGCATAGCATTGGCTTCCAGTAGAAGTCCATGAAATTGTATAAGTCTCATTATATTGAACAACTTCGGCGCTTGATTCCATAGTTACTTCAACAGTGATAGGATTTGTCTCAGATCCGCCGCCGCATCCAACAATTATGAAGCTAAGAGAGAAGATTAAAAGATATTTTCGTATCATAGTATTTAGATTCTAATTTTATTAATAAGTTCAAATATAAAGATGTAATTCTATCATTTCTTGAAGCATTCTAGACACATTTCTATATGATCAATATCATCTTCGAGATATACACTGCCTCTCTCAAGAAAACCAAGTTTATTATAAAAACTTAGTAATCTATATTGTGCTGAAATAGTAATATTATTATTAGGAAATTTTTCTAATAGATAAGAAATGCCTGCTCTTGTTATCCTTTCACCTAAACCCTTTTTTCTATAATCAAGATCTATAATGATTCTTCCAATGGAAGATTCTGAATATTTATACCCTGGCTCAAAAGCTCTTAGGTAGCCTATGAGATTTTTACCTTCAAGAACTAGTAGATGATTTGCTTGTTGATCTGCATAATCTGCATCAATATAGGGGCAGTTTTGCTCAACAATAAAAACTTTCTGTCTAAGATGAATAATTTTATATAATTCATCAGTCGTAAGCTCATCAAAAGTCTTCCACTTAAATTCAATATGCATTAATTTTTGTATTTTTATTTCTATTCTAACTTACATAAAAATAAAATATTGAATAATAGATGTGGCATTTTTGTTTATCTCTATTATTTGTAATATTTATCAAATAAAATATGTAAAAGAAAATAATTCAAATACAAAAATGATAACGATTTATGATGTAGAAGTTAAAGATATTAACCTCAAGACTATTAATATGGACTTATATAGGGGTAAGATTTTGTTAATTGTAAATGTAGCAAGTGCATGTGGCTTTACGCCGCAATACAAAGGGCTTCAAGAAATTTATGATAAATACAAAGATAAAGGTTTTGAGATTCTTGCATTCCCCTGTAATCAGTTTGGAGCTCAAGAAAGTGGAACAAATAATGAAATAGCAGAGTTTTGTGACAATAATTTTAATGTTACATTTAAGCTTTTTAACAAGGTAGATGTTAACGGCGAAAATGCTTCTCCTTTATTTAAAATATTAACTAAAGCTTATCCTGGAATTCTTGGAACCAAAAATGTTAAATGGAATTTCACAAAATTCTTAATTAGTAAGGATGGGCAGGTTGTGGATAGGTTTGCCTCTACAACTACTCCAGAAATGATAGAGTCAGCCATAAAAGAATTGCTTTAATTATATTGCAGTAGACATTAAAAGCGCATCTTCTCTTGGATTGCCTGGGTAGTATTTATCTCTTATAGCATCTTCAGTAAATCCAAAACTTTTATAAAAATTAATTGCCTTGAGATTATTGATTCTTACCTCTAAAGATATTTTTTTAATCCTCATAGCTTTTGATTGTTTGAGAACATATTTTAGAAGAAGAGATCCTTCACCCATACCCTGATATTCTTTATCAACAGCTATGTTTAATATATGACATTCTGGAGGCAGGGCCGAAAACATTGCAAAACCTATTACTTTATCGTTTTTTAAAGAAACAAGCCCATGATGACCAACTTCAAGAGAAGATTTAAGATTTTCAAAAGACCATGGTGATGGATTGGTTTCTTGGTCTATTTTGTGGATTTTATCAAGATGTTCAATACTCATCAGTGAAATAGGCATCAATATTTTAGTTAGTTAATGTTTTTTTAATTTTTTCCCACAAAGGTCTTTTAAGATTTGGATTAGAAATAATTGAAGAAAGGCTTGGTGCCTGAATAACATCTATATCTAATTTTGCTTTAAGCCCAAATGAAATAATAATTTCTGATTTGTTGTATTTCTTTTGAATTATTTCGTTTAATTGTTTATCACTTTTAAAATCAAATGATTCAGATAACTCTTCATTCTTAGAGTTTCGAGATGCCATAGTATTCATAATGGAAATAAATAGACTCTGCTCTTCCTTTGAATACTTCTCAAGTGGTTTTAGAAGAAGTGCTAGAACCTTATCTCTTTTATGGAAGATAATTGATTTTGAAGATTTTTGTCCTAAATTCTCTCTCTTTATAAAAGTAGGAATACCGATGTTTAGTAAAATTGTTTGAGATTTAGAAGAAATAATTGTCATAAAAAAATTTTAACATTTACAATTGCTTAATGGACAATCCAATCAATAAATATAAGCCATTTAAATCTATTGATATTAAGGAAAGAAAGTGGCCTTCTAAGATCATTAATGTTTCACCAGTTTGGTGTTCAGTTGATCTAAGAGATGGTAATCAAGCTCTTATAGAACCTATGGGTGCTGAAAGAAAGAATCGAATGTTTTCACTTTTATGCAAATTAGGTTTCAAGGAAATTGAAGTGGGTTTTCCTTCTGCATCACAAACTGATTTTGATTTTGTAAGAGATCTCATAGAATCCAAAAAAATCCCAACAGATGTAAATATACAAGTTTTAACACAAGCAAGAGAAGAGTTAATTGAAAAAACTTTCGAATCTCTTAATGGTGTTCCTAGAGCAATTGTTCATTTCTATAACTCAACATCAACACTCCAAAGGAAAGTTGTATTTAAGCAAGATCAAGAGGGAATAAAGAAAATTGCTCTTCAGGGAGCACTTAAAATTAAAGAGCTTGCTATAAAAAATCCAAATACTGATTGGAGCTTTGAGTATTCTCCAGAAAGCTTTACAGGCACTGAATTAAAATACGCAGCAGAAGTATGTGATGCTGTTACTGAAATTTTAAAAGAAGTTTCTAATCATAAAATTATAATTAATCTTCCTGCAACTGTTGAGATGTCAACTCCAAATATATATGGAGATCAAATTGAGTGGATGAACGATAACTTAAAGTATAGAGAAAATATTTGTTTAAGTCTTCATCCTCATAATGATAGAGGAACTGCTGTTGCTGCATCTGAATTTGGATTAATGGCGGGTGCTGATAGGGTTGAAGGTACATTATTTGGGAATGGTGAAAGAACGGGGAATGTAGATATCGTTACCATTGCTCTTAATATGCTAACGCAAGGTATAGATCCGAAATTAGATTTCTCTAATATTAATTCTGTTATGAGGGAAGTTGAGTATTGTAATCAATTACCTGTTCATCCTAGACATCCTTATGCTGGAGATCTTGTATTCACAGCTTTTTCTGGGTCTCATCAAGATGCTATAAAGAAAGGATTCCAAGCAATGAAAGATTCAAATGATCCAATTTGGGCAGTTCCTTATTTACCCATAGATCCTGCAGACTTAGGAAGAAGTTATGAGGCAGTTGTAAGAATAAACTCTCAATCAGGTAAAGGGGGGGTTGCTTTCTTGTTAGAAAAAGATCATGGAGTCTCATTGCCAAGAAGGCTTCAGATTAGCATGAGTCAGAAAATACAAAAATTAGCTGATGAGTCAGGCAAAGAAATAAGCAGCTCCGAGATATGGGATATTTTTCAAAATCATTTCTTAGTAGCTAAAAATGATTTTTCATACTTAAGTCATCTATCCTCAACTCAAAATGATGTGAATCAACTAGAGCTAAAAATGTTGATGAACTCAAAGGAATTTGTTATTTCAGGATTAGGAAATGGCCCAATAGATGCTTTTATTAACGGGCTTTGTAAAGAGCTAAATATTATTGTGAAAGTTTCCGATTACCACCAGTCTGCAATATCATCTGGATCAGATGCAAGAGCTGCTGCTTATATTGAACTAGAAAAAGATGGCATGACTAGCTGGGGAGTTGGAATTAATCCAAACACCACTAGAGCATCTTTTGAAGCTATTATTGTTGGTTTAAGTAAATTACTAGAAGATTAATCAAAGTTTGGCTCTCTTTTTTCAAAGAAAGCTTTTATAGCTTCTCTATTTTGCTCATTACCAAAAATCTCATTCTGGATCTCAGCCTCTTCTGCATAAGTTTCTAAATATGATTTTTCTAGAGCATTTCTCATAATTTTCTTAGTATTTGATAAAGATTGAGGAGATCTTTTAGCGAGTCTTTCCGCCCAAATAATTGTTTCTGATTCTAAATCTTCTAGTGGAACTTTTTTATTTGCAATTCCAAAATGAATGCATTCTTCTGCCATTATTTTTTTAGCTTCAATTGCATATTCAAAAGCTTTTGTATATCCCAAATATCGCGTTAATAGCCATGAAAGACCTCCATCTGGAACGATGGCAATATTGCTAAAGACAGATAAAATGTATGCATCATCAGACATGATTCTTAAATCACATGCCATTGCAATTGCAGCGCCAATACCTGCTGCAGGGCCATTAATTGATCCTATTACTGGTTTTGGCATCTCAATTATGTTTTTAAAAGTTGGTAAGAATCCTCTATTAAGAGAATCTTTAGTACTAGTCCATGTTGATGTTCTTTCAGTTAAGTCTGCTCCGGCAGTAAAGCCTTTGCCTGCTCCAGTTATAATTACAACTCTAACTTCATCATCCTCTCTAAGATTCCTGGTGGCTTCTTGCAAATCCCATACAAGCTGTTCATTGAAAGCATTTAATACCTTGGGTCTGTTTAAAGTAATAGTGCCTATTCGATTAATTTTTTTTAATTTAATTGTTTCAAAGTCCATACTCTTTCCTAATTTTTACAAATTATTATATGTAAATGTTTATCTCTGGTAAATTCTAATTACACCAGAATATTCGATGCCATCTATTTCAATAAAATCTTGCTCAAAACTTATGACTCCACCTTTTTGCTCTTTATCTGATCTTGACCACTTTACTATAGCCAATTTAGATGGATTTGATTTATAGAAAGTCTTCATAATTTCATCTAAGACCTTTTTACTAGGCATAGCAATATTATTGATTTTAATTAAGTATCTTAGAAGTTCTTTAGCTTCATTTTCTTTTAAACCCTTTAATTCTTTTATTGGGATAAGGTTATTAATGATAATTTTAGAAAATTTTTTCGCAAATAAATTATTAAATATTTCTTGTTTTTCTTGAACAATCTCTGAAGTAAGTTGAATTCTTTTTTCAGAGTCTTTCCATCTTTTGTTTACTAAGGGCATGATAGTATTTCTAATGTAGTTTCTATCCTGATTTGACTCTTTGTTTGATTCATCCTCAATATAACTCACTTTATTTTTTTTAATAAAATCTAGGAGATCTATTTTTGAAAATTTTAGTAAAGGTCTAATTAAATTACCCTCTCCAATCTTTCGTTTTGGTTTTGGGCCTTGTAAACCGTCAAATCCAGTACCTCTAAATAACCTGAATAATATTGTTTCAGCTACATCATCAGCATGATGTGCAAGCAATAATTGCTCATCTCTTTTAATAATCTTAGAAAATACATCATACCTGCCCTTTCTTGCAGCAGCCTCGAGACCATCTTTATTAGTCTTGATGATTATATTTTCTATGATCAATTCAATATCTAATTTTTTACAAATTTTTTTACAATGGTTTTCCCATATTTGTGCATTTACAGATAAATTATGATTTATATGAATTGCTTTAAGATTATCTAGCTCTCCATTTTTTTTAAGTAACGAGCATGCATACAATAATGCTGTTGAATCTACTCCACCACTGAAAGCTACATAAACACAATTTTTTTTATTTATAAAATTGGAAATTACTTCTAAATCAACCAATTTATTTTCCAATATTTAATAATCTTTGATAACGTTTATCCAAAAGATCATCTGTATTCAAAGAGCTATATTTTTGAAGATTAATAATTAATGATGATTTTATAGAAGCTGCCATTGCCTCATAGTTTCTGTGCGCTCCTCCAGATGGTTCATTTATAATTTCATCAATTACTCTGATTTTTATTAATTCTTTTGCATTTACTTTCATAGCCTCGGCAGCCTCAGCAGCATGCTCTGAAGTTCGCCATACTATAGATGAACATGCCTCAGGTGAAGCAACTGAATAAGTTGCATACTCAAGCATGGAGACGTGATCTCCTACGCCTAATGCCAGAGCTCCTCCAGAACCACCTTCACCAGTAACAACTACAATGATTGGTGTTTTTAATTCAGACATTAAAGCAAGATTTTTAGCTATAGCCTCACTTTGACCTCTTTCTTCTCCCTCTATACCAGGATATGCACCAGATGTATCAATAAATGTTACTAATGGCAAAGAGAAGTGTTCAGCTAATTCCATTAATCTTTTTGCTTTTCTGTAGCCCTCTGGCTGAGGCATTCCAAAGTTCCTTTTAACTTTTTCTTCAGTATCTCTTCCCTTTTCATGACCAATAATAACAACCGGTTTTTTATCAAGGTATCCAATTCCTCCTATAAGAGATGAATCATCCCCAAACATTCTATCTCCATGCAATTCATCAAAATCTGAAAATATTCGATGAATGTAATCACTTGTATGTGGTCTTTTTGGATGCCTAGCAACCTGAACAGTTTGCCATATCGAAAGCTTGGAATAGATTTTTTTGGTAATTAACTTTTCCTCTTCTTCTAATTTAGCAATCTGAGGAAGTAATTCCGGGCTTTCATTAACAATTTCTCTCAAGGCTTGAATCTTATCGTGTATATCTGCAATAGGTTTTTCGAAATCAAGAAAGGAATTATTCATAGATTATATTTTAATAGAATTACTTCCAAATATTCCTCTTAATATATTTAAGTTTTCTTGTGAAGGTTTTAGAAAATAGTCTTCTCCAAGTTCTATTATGACTTCAGATTCTTGATTAAACACTTTTAACTTAATAGAACAATTACCACTGCCCCAAACTTCTTTTGGAACACTTGAAAGATTCTTTGTTAGTTTTTCTAGAGACTCTTTAGAGCTATTGTCAGCACTAATAATTATTGAGTTAATCCGTAATGATAGCTCATCCTCAATCATGCTAACTTCTTTAAGCCTCATTCTAAACATAGTTTCACCAAACTCTTTAGATCTATAATCATCAATCTCAATAGCTCCTTTTAAAACCAAGATTGAACTTTCTTTTAAAATAGAGTGACAATTCTCCAAAACATCACTGGTTATTATTCCATCCATTGCGCCTGTTCCATCATCAAAGTTAATAAAAGTTAGGGGTTTATTTCTATTATCTTTTATTTGTCTTACAGAATTAATCAAGCAAACTAAACGAGCTTTTTTTGTATCTATTTTTAAAGAGCTTATTTCATGTGATCTTAATGGAGTGATATTTTCTTTTATTGCTCTAACAGGATGTCCAGATAAATAATATCCAAGAGATTTTTTTTCTAGGTTCAACTTATCAACTAAATTTAAATCTTCAGTATTTGTGTATTTTTCATAAGGATTAAAATCAATATCAATTGTTGAAAATAAGTCTCCTGAATTTGCTGAAGATGTAATAGCTTTTCCGCCATCTTGTAACATGTCGCTGATACATGCAATTGCTATACTTCTTGTAGGTGCAATTGAGTCGAAAGCGCCTGCAAAAGATAAAGCTTCAAGGGATTTTTTTCCTCCTAGTTTTATGTCTATGTTCCTTGTAAAGTCCCACAAATCTTTAAATTTATGAGATTTTCTTACTTTACTTACATGTGTTATGAAAGAATCGGCAACTCCTTTTATTCCACCTAAGCCATACTCAATTTCATTATTTTTATTAACAACAAACTTCCTTTGGCTAGTTAGGATATTTGGTTTCAGGACTGTAATGCCTAGTTTTTTGCATTCTTCTGTGAGAGCGAAGATCTTATCAGTATTTCCTAATTCAGTTGAAAGAACAGCTGCCATAAAATGTTCAGGAAAATAAGTTTTAAGATAAGCAGTTTGGTATGAAAGAAGTGCATATGCTGCAGAATGTGATTTATTGAATCCGTAACCAGCAAATTTTTCAATTAGATCAAATATTTTTTCAGCTGTTGCTTTTTTAATATCTTTTTTGTTACAACCTTCTACAAATATTTCTCTTTGTTTTTCCATTTCAGCAACATCTTTTTTTCCCATTGCTCTTCTTAAGATATCAGCTTGGCCTAAAGAAAATCCTGCTAAAACTTGAGCAGCTTGCATAACTTGTTCCTGGTATAAAATAACTCCATAAGTCTCTGACAATACTGGTTCAAGCATTTCATGCGGGTAAGTAACTGGCAATTTCCCATGCTTTCTATCAACAAATTGATCATGCATTCCAGAATCTAAAGGGCCAGGTCTATATAAAGCAAGTAATGCTGTAATTTCTTCAAATTTTGTCGGTTTAAGTCTTTTAATTAAGTCCCTCATTCCAGAGGACTCTAGTTGAAATACAGCCATCGTTTTTCCAGATGATAACAGTTCAAAAACTTTAGGATCATCTAATTTAATTGAATTTAAATCTAACGGTTGTTTGTTTTGATGATCTAAAAAATTATTTATTGATTTAGTTGCCCAATCAATTACTGTCAGAGTTCGTAAACCTAGAAAATCAAATTTCACTAGGCCTATCTTTTCTACGTCATCTTTATCATATTGAGTCATTAATGCTGAAGACTGCCTATCAAGGTATGTAGGGCAAAAATCAGATAAAGCCCCTGGTGCAATTACAATACCACCAGCATGCTTTCCAACATTCCTTGCAATACCCTCAAGCTTAAATGCTAGATCTAAAACTTCAGAGACTTCAGGATCATCTTTAATGGCTTGTTTAAATATAGGTTGTTCTTTGATAGCTCTATCTAATGTCATGCCAGGAACAAAAGGTATCATTTTTGAAATTCTTTCACCTAAACCGTATGGCTTACCAAGTGCTCTTGTAACATCTTTAACTACAGCTCTTGCTGCCATAGTGCCAAATGTTACTATTTGAGATACAGCCTCAGAGCCATATTTAGAGCTAACATACTCAATTACTGAATCTCTTTTTTCTGTACAAAAGTCTATATCAAAATCTGGCATAGAGATTCTTTCTGGATTCAGAAAGCGTTCAAAAAGTAGGCCATGTTCTATTGGATCAAGTGCTGTTATTCCTAAAGCATATGCAACTAAAGAGCCAGCCCCTGAACCTCTTCCGGGGCCTACTGGAACTTCGTTATTTTTTGACCACTCTATAAAATCATAAACTATTAGGAAATAGCTTGAGAAGCCCATTGAACTAATTTGGGTGAGCTCATAATCAAGTCTTTCTTTGTAAAGATTTTTCTTAGCTTCAGAAAAAATAGTAGTTATTTTGTCTAAATTTTTAAAAGAAAGATCTTTTAGGTAACTATTAAAATCATGATTTTTTGGTACTGGATATTCAGGTAAGAAATATCCTTTTGATTCAAATGAAACATTGCACTGCTTTGCAATTTCTGTAGTATTTGACAAAAATTCTTCATTATCTTTAAACAAGTCAAACATTTGTTGCTGAGACTTAAAAAACTGTTCATCAGAAAAATTCTTTTCTCTATTTGGATCATTTAATGTTTTTCCAGTATTAATACAAACTTTAGTCTCATGGATATCATAATCCTCTTTATTTGAAAAAATTACATCATTTGTTGCTATAACAGGGATGCCATTTGATGACGCTAATGGTAAAACTTTTTCAATATAATCCAATTCATCTGGTCTGTTAGTTTTTTGAACTTCTAGAATAAAATCTTCATCGAAAACACTCTGAAATAATTTAAGTTTAGAGTTTGTATCTTCAACTTTTCCTCTTTTTAATAAATCAAAGATATGGCTAGATTTTCCCCCTGAAATAACTTTAATATCTTTTTTAAAAGAACATAGCTCCTCAAAAGTTATTATTGGAGTTGAGAAATTAGTATTACTGTGTGATTGAGATAAAGCCTTCATTAGGTTTTTATGTCCATTGTTGTTCTTGGCAAGACACAGTAATTCATGAGCAAAGTCTTCTCCTTCAAATAAAACTCTAATAGATGAACCAGAAATTGGTTTAATACCTTTCTTTTCTGCTTTGAGAAAAAACTTCACGAGCCCAAACATATTAAGATGATCTGTTAATGCTACCGAGGGCATATTATTTTTTGCAGCCTGATCAACAATTTGATCAATTGTTATTAAGCCATGTGAAATACTATATTCAGAGGCAATCCTTAGATGTGAAAAAGATTCTATCAAGAAATGACCCCTTTAAATGTGATTCTGTGTATGTCAGAAGCACCAATTTCTTTTAGCATTTTAAAATGCAATTTAGTTCCATATCCTTTATGTTCTTTGAAGCAATAGCCTGGATATTTTGCATCAATTTTTGTCATATATTTATCTCTCTTAACTTTAGCTATTATAGAAGCGGCACTAATCTCATCAACAAATGAGTCTCCTTTAATTATAGCCTCCATATCAAAATTAATGTCTGGTTTATGCAAGCCATCTATTAAAATTCTCTGAGGTTTAACTGATAACTTGATGATGGCTCTTTTCATAGCAAGCAAAGATGCCTGAAGAATATTAATTCTATCAATTTCTTGAGGGGTTGCTATGCCATATGCATAGTAAGATTTTAGTTTTATTTCTTCTGCAAGAATTTCTCTTTTTTTAGCAGATAGATTTTTAGAATCGCATAAACCTCTAATTGGTTCTTTTAAAATTACAGCAGCAGCCATAACTGGGCCTGCTAAACAACCTCGACCTACCTCATCAACACCTGCAACTAGCATTGCTAGGAAGTCTGGTGGATTGCTTTTGCTGCAGCATCAAAACCTTTTCCTTCAAGATGATTCTTGACCTTTACAATTTCATCCTGAATTTTATTAGAATAAATTATTGATTGGAATGAATTATAAATATTTTCAGGCGTGCAATCAGACTGGATCAATTCTGGGAATATTTTTTTAGATAGCAATAGATTGGGTAATCCTATTAATTTAGTTTTCAACATTCTGGAAATAATAAAATAATTGAAGTTATTAGTTTTATAACAAATAATTGGCGGCGCACCTAAAACGGCGGCCTCTAGTGTTGCTGTTCCTGATGTAACAATAGAACATTTAGATACACTCAAAAAATCTCTAGCAGCTCCTATTGATATAGTGATAGGAAGGTCTCTATTTTTAGTAAAGCTTTCAATCTTTTCTTTTATTAAATTATCTGCAGCTGGAATTAAAAAATGAAAGTCTGATTTATTGGTATAAAGCTTTTCCATAAAAGCGATATATGTTGGCATCATATTTGATATCTCAGATGCTCTGCTTCCTGGAAGAATAGCTAGATACTGTTTATTGTTATCAAGATTATATTTTGATCGGACATAATTATTATCTTTGATGTCTATTTCAGATAATGGATGCCCCAGAAGAAAACTAGAAATTTTTTGATCAATGTAGAAATCATGTTCAAACCTAAAAAGGCACAAGGTTAAATCAATATACTTTTTAATATTCTTTAATCTTCCTTGCCTCCAACCCCAAACAGATGGACTAACAAGTTGAATAGTTTTTATAGAACCCTCTTTTTTACAAGCTTTATGGATTGGTATATTGAAGTCTGGAGAATCTACCCCAATAAAAAAATCAATTTTTTCTTTCTTAAAGGTTTTTATAATTAATTTTCTATGTTGTAAGAGTTTTCGTATATTTAAAATAGGTTCTATAAGACCCATTATATGAAGATCCTTAAAATTAAAAATAGACTCTAAACCATGGTTTTCAGTTAAAGGGCCTCCAACACCTACGAGGCTGACATTAAATTCTTTTTTAAGAGATTCAATAATTTTTGAACCTAGTATATCGCCTGAATGTTCTCCAATTACGATGCCTATTTTTATATCTTGCTTAGTGGACACTTACCTTAAGAGGCCTCTTTCTGAGGATTTGATGGAATCAATAAATGCTTGAAGCTCGGGTCTAGCTGGTTTTTCTAGTCTATCTATTTTTTTTAATGCATCTTCAAGCTTAAAACCTTTCCTATAAATTAATTTATAGGCTTTTTTAATTATTGTGATTGAATCATCAGAAAAATTATTTCTAGACATTCCAACTGTATTAAGGCCAATTACTCTCGCAGGATCAGCAGCAACTTTTATATATGCAGGTATGTCCATGGTAATAGATGTATTCATGCCTATGAATGAATAATCTCCTATTTTACAAAATTGATGAATGGTAGTTAAAGCGCCTATTGTTACGAAGTTGCCAACGCTAACATGACCTGCAATACCAGCATGGTTAGCAAAAACATTATTATTGCCTAAAACGGAATCATGGGCCACATGAGAATATGCCATTAACAAATTATTACTACCAATAATTGTTGTTGATTTGTCTTGGATTGTTCCCCTGTGAATAGTCACCCCTTCTCGAAATATATTATTGTCGCCAATTGATAAAGTTGTTTTTTCACCTTTGTATTTTTTATCAGGTGTGCCTTCGCCAATTACAGAAAATTGATAAAAACTATTATTTTTACCTATTGTTGTTGGTCCTTTAATTACTACATGACTTAGAAGCATATTGCCTTCGTCAATTACTACATCTTCACCAATGAAACAAAAGGGTCCTATTTCTACAGAATCATGAACCTTAGCAGATTCATGAATGATTGAT
>Ga0209631_10001665_pt1 | contig 28050 bp, 29 predicted proteins | sample COG_08_FD_184752 | JGI IMG/M metagenome (GOLD analysis project Ga0209631, IMG submission 184752) | Pelagic Microbial community sample from North Sea - COGITO 998_met_08 (SPAdes) (version 2) | ecosystem: Environmental > Aquatic > Marine > Neritic zone/Coastal water | place: Helgoland, sampling... | reverse complement strand
GTAGGGTTAGAAAAAGCCTTGTAAGAACAATGGTTTACAAGGGGCATTTTGTAGTTTGTAACTACTTTGTAACTCTTACGTATTTTTCTTACTGTCATAACTTCTCAAAATCCCTGTAATATCAACACTTTAGCAGATGCTGAGTTACAAACATTGTAACCTTAATGAGGTTCTATTCATTTTATATTTATCCAATAATTCTTTTTAGCTCCGTTAAATGAAGCTTGAAAGATTTTCTTCCCTTAGGCGTCAATGATACCCAAGTTCGTTGGCGAGTAAATTCTGTCTTTTTAATTAATTGAACGTAATTTACATCTTCCAATACCTTTAAATGTTTCGAAAGTACTGAATCACTTACATCGAGTTGTTCTTTAATAACCTGAAACTCTAACTCTTTTATAGAGTCCAATAAAGCACATATTTGCAGGCGATTTGGTGCATGGATGACGGTGTCGAATGTTGCCTTAGTCATTATGTTTGATTCCCTGCAAGTACTCACCAGTAGGATATTTATATAGCAGATAAGCCATATAACCACCTGCAATCAATGCGGCTATGTGAGGTGCAAATTCGAACCCTAACAATCGAACTTGTCTTCCTGCCACAAGAATTACTCCAAAAATAATAGCTAATACTATCTCACTTACTATTCTCTCTTTTGTCCTAGCTAAAACACTTACCTTTATCCCCAAAAGACGGAAGGTATATAAATAGAGAGCTACAAAAATACCAAAGCTAGCCGCACCTATATACATACCCAAAGCCCACATATTTTCATGTTCCGTCATCCCCCAGCTAAAAACGATAAGGGAGTAACTTAAGCTTATTAATGTTATTAGTAATAACGGTATTCTGAATGACTTATTGGCGTCACGCTTTGTTGAGTCTACTGATTTTAATATCGCTGCCGCCTCTTCTTTGCTTATAGTTTCTTTTTCATTATTCATAGCTTCTGTCCGTAAAATTTATATTAATGAAATAACTATAACATTTACTTTCCATAATAGAAAGTCGTAATTTTCTATATTGGAAAGTAAAGGATTATCCTTTATCGATTCTAAACTAATTATGAATCGCAATAGTCGAGTAAGTTTGTAACAGAGTTTGTAACTGCTACGAAGGAATGGAGTCTACAGAGGAGTTTGTAACAAGTTTGTAACTGTTTTTAGAATGCTAAACCCTTTAAGAATGGGGGTTTGCGAGGAACACGACTACTCCCACTCTATCGTTGCAGGCGGTTTACTTGAAATGTCATAGGTAACGCGGGAAATACCACTGATTTCGTTGATAATCCGACTCGAGACTTTCTCTAAAAACTCATAGGGCAACCGGGCAGATCGGGCGGTCATGAAATCTATCGTCTCAACTGCTCTAAGCGCAATTACATATTCATAACGCCTAGCGTCTCCAACCACTCCGACTGATTTAACAGGTAAAAATACGGCAAAGGCCTGACTTACCTTATCGTAAAGGTCAGCATTGCGAAGCTCCTCGATATAAATCGCATCGGCGCGCCTCAGAAGCTCGGCAAAGGTTTGGGTAACCTCTCCCAAGATTCGAACGCCGAGTCCGGGTCCCGGAAATGGATGTCTGAACACCATCGACTCCGAGAGCCCAAGCGCCAACCCGATTTTTCGAACCTCATCTTTAAAGAGCTCTCTGAGCGGCTCGACCAACTGCAACTTCATATTCTCAGGTAAGCCGCCTACATTATGGTGGCTTTTAATGACGTGTGCCTTACCACCCTTCTTACCTGCTGATTCAATAACGTCGGGGTAGATCGTCCCTTGAGCTAAAAAATCCGCACCCGCTATTTTTGCGGCCTCTGCATCAAAAACGTCAATAAAGGTAGTACCAATGATTTTTCGTTTTGCCTCAGGCTCGGTGATACCCGCTAACTTCTCCATGAACAGGTTTTCAGCGTCGACTCGAATGACTTTGATGGGCAAGGCATTACTGGCGGCCAAATTCATCATGGCCATGACCTGATCACCCTCCTCATAGCGGAGCAACCCGTTATCAACAAAAACGCACGTTAACTGATCGCCAATTGCCCGAGACAAAAGCGCCGCGACAACTGAGGAATCAACGCCTCCCGACAGCCCCAAAATCACTTGTCCACCACCCACCTGCTCGCGAACCGATAGAATAATATCTTCAACAATGTTATCCGCCGTCCATAGCCCTTCACAGCCGCAGGCTACTTTCAGGAATCGATCCAGAATTTGCCCGCCCTCTGGCGTGTGATGCACTTCGGGATGAAACTGCAGACCAAAGTATCCAAGCCGCTCGTTGCTCATGGCCGCAATAGGACAGGTTTCGGTTTGAGCAAGCACATCAAAACCCTCGGGCACCGATACGACTTGATCACCATGGCTCATCCAAACCGGCATGGCACCTTGTTCATCAAGTGACTCCAACCCATCGAACAAAATAGATTCGCCGTGAAAGATCACCTCGGCATGACCAAATTCATGCTTCTCAGCGGCAGCGACCTGCCCGCCAAGCTGCTGTGCCATCGTCTGCATGCCATAACAGATACCCAATACAGGAATGCCTAACGTGAAAACAAAGTCGGGGGCTCGCAAGGTCTCTTCCGCAGTCACCGACTCGGGTCCACCCGAAAGAACAATACCCTGCGGGTTGAATTCCATCACTTCATCATAAGACACATCGATGGCGTGGATCTCACAATAGACCCCCTGCTCTCGAACTCGCCGTGCAATCAGCTGCGTATACTGGGAGCCAAAATCGAGAATCAGAATTTTTTCGTGGTGGATGTCTTGTTGCGAGGCGGACATGGTGAACCTTTGAGCCAAACATTAATTATAAGACCCGATGACCCTGTAACAAAACGCTTTGACCAAAATCTAACGAGGCCCAAAAAGCTATGAGTTGTCTCTTCGTAATTGCAGGAGGTGTCGTCGGCTCGTTATGATGGCTCCTCACCTCTAGCTAGATTGTTCGCTAGCAGGCTCAACAGATTTGAAGATTGACGCATCTTAGGACACTTATGGCCACTACGACGGGTTTCATCTGGAACGAACGCTACATGTGGCATGACAACGGTGCTGCGCTCGGACAAATTCCGACAGGAGGTGCATTTCAGCCAGGGCTACACCTTGAAAATCCAGAGACTAAACGGCGGCTCAAAAACCTGCTCGATGCCTACGATGTCACACCTCAACTCGTCAGTCTTGCTCATGAGGCCGCATCCATTGCGACGCTTGCCCGATTCCACACCCAGGACTACATCGACCTAGTTGAAGCGACCAGCCAAACCAGCGGCGGATCTGTCGGACAGGCAACCATCGCGGGTCCGGGCTCTTTTGAGGTTGCGCGACTTGCCGTGGGCGGGACAACGGCGGCGGTCGCCGCAGTCACCCAAGGCCACGTTCAAAACGCTTACGCCCTGACACGCCCGCCAGGCCACCACGCTGAGCGAGACCGCGGCCGGGGATTTTGTATTTTTAACAACATCGGTCTAGCCATCCTGGAGGCTAAAGCTCAAGGCTGGGTAGAACGCGTCGCGGTGGTAGATTGGGATGTACATCACGGCAATGGCACCCAGCAAGCGTTTTACAACGATTCTGATGTTTTGACGGTCTCAATCCACCAAGAAATGCTCTACCCCGTTAATCTTGGCAAGCTGGAGGAAATTGGTGACGCGGCGGGAGAGGGATTTAACATCAATGTGCCGCTACCGGCAGGATGTGGAGGCGGCGCCTACCTCAAAGCTATCGACGACGTCGTGATTCCAGCACTCAATGCCTTCCAACCCGACCTCATCATTATTGCTTGTGGGTTTGATGCTGCTTATTTTGATCCGCTGAGTCACATGCTGTTGGTTGCCAATCACTATCGAACGATGACTGAAAAAATGATGCACGCAGCAGACACACTCTGCGGCGGCAAAATTATTGCCAACCACGAAGGCGGCTATTCAGATTTTTACGTCCCCTTGTGCGGCATGGCGGTCATCGAGACACTGAGCGGCATCACCTCCGGCGTGAAAGACCCTTACGCTGGCACCGAGTTTGTTGCCAATCAAGATTTAAAGCCTCATCAATTCGAAGCCATCAAGGCCGCAGTGGATGGCCCCCTGGCAGCCCTGCTCGCCCGACAAGGTTCATCGTGAGTTGGCAGCAAACCGGTGAGCCTGGCGCAAACAGCGAGGTCTTCACGGTCAGCGCACTCAATCGCTCCGCAAAGTCATTGTTAGAGCGGGCATTTCCCCAGGTCTTTGTTGAGGGCGAAATATCTAATTTTAGCGTGCCGGCTTCTGGGCATTGGTATCTCACGCTCAAGGATGAAGGCGGACAGTTACGCACTGCGATGTTTAAAAATCGCAATCAGCGCCTTCGGTTTAAGCCGCGCAATGGCCTCAAGGTGATTGTGCGCGGGAAAATCAGCCTCTACGAGGCTCGAGGTGAGTATCAATTCATCGCTGAGCACATGGAGGAGGCCGGCGAAGGAGAGCTCCGGCGAGCTTTTGAGCAATTAAGAAACCGTTTACAAGCGGCGGGCTATTTTGATGAAGCCGCTAAACAACCCCTGCCAGAACTACCTCAACATTTGGCGATTATCACCTCGCCGACAGGGGCAGCGGTGCAAGATGTTCTCAGCGTCATTAAGCGGCGGTTTCCAGCGCTAAAATGCACCATTATACCAACCCAAGTGCAGGGTGATGAGGCAACTGCTCAAGTTGTCAGAGCCATTGCGCTCGCGAACACATTTAATGCGCCAGCTTTTGATGCGATCCTGCTCACCCGCGGCGGCGGTTCCCTTGAGGATCTTTGGACCTTCAATACAGAACCTGTTGCCCTTGCCATCGCGGCAAGCACCCTTCCCGTTGTCAGTGCCATTGGTCACGAGTCAGATATCACCATCGCAGATTTTGTAGCCGATCTCAGGGCCGCCACACCCTCGGCTGCCGCCGAAGTCCTCGCCCCTGACCAGCTGGAGTGGTTTCAGCGACTCGACGGCGCAACAACCCGACTGGAACGGGCTCAGGCCCATCGATTGAAAACCAGCGAGAGCCAGGTCAAGAATCTATCCAGCAGACTTCGCAATCCAGGGCAGACTCTCAATGCGCTTAGCGAGAGATTCACCCAGTTGCAGCATCAGTTGACGCAGTCGGCACAGCGAGCACTGCAGCAACCAACGCTCACCATCAGCCAAAAACGCCTCGGTCAAAGCATGCGCCAAGCGCTCGCGGGCGAGCAGGACCGAATCAACCAACTAAGCAAGAGGGTGATCAATCCTTCTCAGCAAATTGATCGATATCAGAGCGCAGTAGCCCAGCACGAACGATCCTTGTCTGGGCACCTACGCATTCATCTCGACCGCAAAAGCAGAGCACTTCAAGCTGCCGCCGGCAGGCTCAATGCCTTAAGCCCACTGAGCGTGTTAGAACGGGGTTATGCCCTGGTTCGAAACGAACACGAGGTCATCGTGCGACGAGCCGCTGATCTAACCCCCGATCAAGCGATTAACATTACCCTTGCTGACGGAGAAGTGGCCGCTAAGGTCATCAATACAGCGCCCTCCTCATCCGGGAAGACCTCGTGAATCCTCGGCTGAAACTTGGTGCGTTCATTGTCAGTTGCTTAATGGTTGTCCAGAACCTTGGGGCCATGCCGGCACACAACGGGCATCCTGGGGGAATCGCTGTCATAGCGTTACCCGCCCAAACTCAATCAGCACATTACCTTGGAAACGCTGTTTTAATTACCGGCCCGTTAAGCGCGCCGGTCGCCATCGTTGGCATCGGACTCGACGTAAGTCCCGGGATCACCGAACTAACGACGAACCGTGGCGCCATCCCTTTTGAAATCAAACCAAAAACTTATCTCACCGAGCACATCACGATTACCCAAACAGAAAAGGTGAATCCGCCGGCTCGGGATTACGACCGGATCATCAGGGAACGCGATGAAATGAGCGCTGTCTTTAAAAGCTTCTCAAACCAAAGGCCTGATCTGGCATTTGTTCTTCCTGTGATAGGGCGGTTGTCATCACCCTTTGGAAAAAAACGGATCTTTAATGGTCAGCCTCGCAATCCTCATTCCGGGCTTGATATCGCAGCACCAGAGGGCACACCGGTTCTGGCGGCATCCGGTGGCGAGGTTCGAGTGACAGGGGATTATTTTTTTAACGGCAAAACCATTCTCATTGATCATGGTCAGGGGCTCATTACACTCTACTGCCACCTTAGCGATATTGCAGTGACCAATGGGCAGCTAGTCGAAGCCGGGCAACACATTGGTGCGGTTGGGCAAACAGGCCGAGTCACGGGCCCGCACCTACATTTTAGCGTCAATCTCAACCAAACCCGGGTCGATCCCGCCCTGTTGCTGAAAATTGATCAGTAAACTGCGGGCCGTTCCGCAGGCCAGCTTTTAAGTCATCAGCGCCTGATCACTCTGAGTCAGCTCTTCGGGAGACTCCATCAAATGTCTGCCTTCAAGAACCGCACGCCTCAGCTTTGACGACACCTAAGTCAACCTGCGTTGGTGGAGGGACAAAATTTTTTAGGTATGGATTGCTTCTGCGAACTTTAGGACGGGGGTTAGAAGGCGCTGAACGCGTGCCAGTACAGACGTCAACTTACCGTTTCTTTTTACGAGCCTGCTTTTTAACATGCTGCATTAATCGCCGTTTTCGGCCGATCTGACGCTCGGTTAACTTATTTTTACGGCCTTTAAAAGGGTTATCACCCGTCTTAAATTCAATCCGCAGGGGCGTGCCTTCCATCTTCAAAGCACGGTGAAACCGCTTTTGCAGATATCTTTTGTAGGCTTCTGGCACCGCATCGGTCTGATTACCATGGATCACAATAATGGGTGGGTTACTACCTCCTGCGTGCGCATAACGGAGTTTAATCCGGCGACCCTGCACCATTGGTGGCTGATGCTCAGCGAGGGCTTCGGCAAGTATGACGTTAAGTTTTGCCGTGGCGATATTTTGAGTCGCCGATGCGTAAGACTTTAAGACCGACTGATACAGCTTGCCGACACCAGAGCCGTGTAAGGCGGAGATAAAATGGATCGCGGCAAAATCAATGAAGGTGAGCCTTCGCTCAAGCTCGTTTTTGATGAACGCTTTTTGTTCCTGATCGGTGCCGTCCCACTTATTCACCGCAATCACCAATGCACGACCGGCTTCAAGCACGTGACCGAGTAAATGCAGATCTTGATCCACCAATTTTTCGTGCGCATCGATCATCAAGATCACAACATTAGCGTCCGATATGGCTTCCATCGACTTAATAACAGAGAACTTCTCAACCGCTTCGGAGATACGGCCGCGACGACGGACACCGGCGGTGTCGATGATGGTGTATTCCTGTCCGTCCCGTTCAAAAGGAATATAAATGCTATCCCGGGTTGTCCCCGCTTGATCGAAGACAACGACCCGATCTTCGCCCAGCATCCGATTGACCAAAGTCGACTTACCGACGTTGGGCCGGCCAACAACCGCCATCTTGATACCCCGGGCCTCGGCCTGCTCTTCATCTTCAATAGGTTGCTCGGGTAAAACCGGCGCCACACGATCAGCAAGCAACTGTGTAACACCATGACCATTCGAGGCTGAGATCCGGGCAGAGACACCGAACCCAAGCTCAGCGAATTCCCCCGTAATATAATCAGGGTTTTGGCCATCCACTTTGTTTGCGACCAATACGACGGGTTTATCCTCGCCACGTAGCAGAGCCGCAATGTCATGGTCACCCGGCATCCGACCAGATTTGGCATCGACCAAAAACAAAATAAGATCAGCTTCTTCGATGGCTTGCTTGGATTGCGCAGCCATAGGGCCGTCGATGCCGTCGTCCTCCCCCGAAAGCCCTCCGGTATCAACCACCACATAATCAAACTCGCCAAGCACGCCTCGACCGTATTGGCGATCCCGGGTCAAACCGGGAATACTGGCAACCAACGCGTCGCGGGTTTTGGTTAATCGGTTGAAGAGTGTCGATTTGCCGACATTGGGACGCCCGACCAGAGCGATAACGGGGAACATTCCCAGTTACTGAATTTCAAACGCAGAGAGACGCCCGCTGTTACCCATCACAAACAAGCGATTGCCGTCTGCAACAACAGGGGTATACAGGCCTTTCGCGTCTACCCGTTGACGACCAACAAAGCGGCCATCGGATTGCGCAATCAAGTGCACATAACCCTCAAAATCCCCCACTGCAAGATAGCTACCAACGGCCACGGGATTGGTGAGATCGCGATGCATCAACGCATCGATTTGCCACTGAATCCGCCCATTATCCATATCATAGGCGGTTAACTCATCGCTGACCGAGGCGAGATAGACGTTACCGAAACCAGCCCCCAGCCCCACTGTTGTTGAGGCGTCCTCTGACCAAAGCGGCCGACCCGCATTAAGATCAATCGCGAGCACGCGGCCCTGATAACTCGCGACATACAACCGGCCATTTTGATAAACCATTTTCCCATCAATATCGATCAGGCGCTCGAGATCAGAACGACCCTTAGCTGCAGCGACTCGCTCATCGACTGCAGCAATGCCTCGCTCCGGATCGATCAGAGCAACCCGACCATTGGCGAAACCTGCAACCACCACGTCATCACGAAGAATGGGTGTCGACGTGCCCCGCAATGTCAGCGCAGGCAGAGTGGTTGTATAACTCCAACGCTTTTCACCGGTAAACGCATCAAGCCCGACAAGTGTGCCATCGATAGACTGGGCAACGGCCAACTGATTCAGCACCTGGGGCGGGGCAAGGACCTCACTCGAAACCGCTGCCCGCCAGGCAAGCGAACCATCGCTTTGGCGAAGGGCAAGCACTTCACCAGCAGCCGTGCCGACTAGAACGATGTCATCGCCAATCCCCACGCCGCCTGTAATCACGTCTATATCTTTGGCGAAGGCGTGATTCCGTTCGGCCTCGGTATAAATCTCCCGAACATCTTGAGTCCAAATTTTTTGTCCTGATGAGCCCTGCAGCGCCAAAACTGTCCCATCCGCCGAGGCAGCAAAAACACGGCCATTTTTTATCGCCGGTTCGAGTTTAATGGCTTTATCATCGGCTCCCGCTCCTACGCGCACTGCCCACAAAGAACGCAAATCAACTTCAGAGGAAATTCGCGTGAGCGCTGCCGGCTTGATGACTTCCTCATCTTTATCGCCAAACCAACTGCAACCACTGACAAGCAGCGGGACAGCGAGACAGGACAAGATCGCTCGAGGGTGCATCATGGTGCATCCTCGGTTTCTGTTGCGGTATCTTCATCGGATTGGGCTGCTTCTGATGAGTCTGTGTCTGATGCTGTTTCTGAGACCGGCTCCGCTGCCACCTCGGGCGCTTCGACGCCTGCATTCAAATAAGTCAGATCCTCAACCTTCATGGTTAATCCTGGGGCAGCTGAACCGCTCGAAGTATTGACTGCAAGCTGATAGGCCTGCCTTGCTTCGTCCAATCGATTGAGTTGATACAGCAAATCTCCCTCAGCCTCGTGTCGAGCAGACGCGTAGCCCGCCCATTCAAGATCACCGCTGAGCGCCGTTACACCTTCTTCGGGTCGATCCATTGCGCTCAAGAGTCGTGCGAGCCGCAACTGAACGAGCGGCTTTAAAGTCTCTGACGCCCCCTCGGACGCATCCCGAAGCACCGTCTCCGCGGCTTCTAAGTCACCGGCTTGGAACTGTAACTTAGCAATCTGTAACGCTGCTAAGACCGCGTAGTGCGAATCCGGAAAATCGACCCGAAATGCCATCCCTTGGCTGATCGCACTCTGTCGATCAGCCTCGCTAACACCTTCCCGGGCAACCGCTTGAAAGTCTGAGAAAGCGTCACTGGCCGCTTCAATTTGAGCCTTCTGATTATTTTCCCAGCTTCTGTAACCAAAGTTACCACCGAGCGCAAGAATCAGCGCCAAGGCGAGCGTCCAACCATTCTCTTTTAAGAATCCTTGGATTTTTTCGATTTGTTCTTCTTCACTCGTTTCCAGCGCCACCTGTCACTCCCCTATCCTTCGCCCTATGATCGACCACTCTTTTTTTACTTCTGACTTACAACGCTTAATTAAAACGTTCGCTTAAAGCGCTAATTTAGACCCTTGTTTAGCGATCTTGTTTAAAAATCTTCCTCAACGCCTCGGGCAAATCTCCCGCAGCAACCGTGGTTTGATGCGCCGTTCCTCTCAGCTCTCTTAAGGCAACCACTCCCGCCGCTAACTCGTCTTCGGCAAGTATCAGAGCCACTTCTGCGCCCGAAGCGTCTGCTTTCTTCATCTGCGCTTTTAGTTTTCCAGACCCGGTGTGGACCTGAATCTTCAGCCCAGTTTCTTCTCTCAGCATCTCAGCGACCACCATCATCTCGCGTCTCGCCTGATCACCCACTGAAACGGCGTAGATCTGCGCCGTTGCAGCTTCTTTCGGTCTGTCTTCAAACATCAGCGCCAAACGATCCAACCCCAACGCGAACCCAACACACGGCGTTGGTTTTCCTCCTAGCTGTTCGACCAAACCATCGTAGCGTCCCCCGCCACAAATCGTGCCTTGCGCGCCCAAACTGTCCGTCACCCACTCGAACACCGTGCGGTTGTAATAATCAAGGCCTCTCACGATTTTCGGATTGACCTGATACTCAACCTTTGCGGCGTCAAGTATCGCACACAGGTCTTCAAAATGCTGTTGTGATTGCGCATCCACAAAGTCTTTCAGCTGCGGCGCTCCGCTGAGGAGTGCTTGGGTTGTTGGCACTTTCGAATCCAATATCCGCATGGGATTGGTCTCTAACCGGCGACGACTGTCTTCATCCAACTCATCGCTTCGGTCATTCAAGAATTCGACCAAAGCTGCGCTAAAGGCCTGCCGGCTCGCCGTGTCACCGATGGAATTTATTTCTAGGCGAACTTGGCCCTCAATGCCGAGCGCGCGCCAAAGCCGCGCACAGAGCAGTAGCAACTCTGCATCAATATCAGGGCCTTCCATACCGATGCATTCGACCCCGATCTGATCAAATTGACGGTACCGGCCTTTTTGCGGCCGCTCATAGCGAAACATGGGGCCGGTGTACCAAAGCCGCTGAGTCTGATTGAATGCCAGACCATGCTCATTCACGAAGCGCACCAACCCTGCCGTGCCCTCGGGTCTGAGGGTTAAACTTTCATCATTACGGTCGTTGAACGAATACATCTCCTTCTCAACGATGTCCGTGGTACTGCCCACCAACCGATTAAAAAGATGCGTGTTCTCGATGACGGGCAAGCCCACTTCTTGATAGCCGTACTGACCCAACACTCGCCGGGCTTGATCTTCGATACGCCTAAACCGAGCTTTTTTTTCCGGCAGCAAATCTTGCATACCCCGAACTGCTTTTATCACCTGACTCACGCAGCGCTCCCATCTGCGCCCAATTTCAAGACCCCACCGTCTGTATCGGGCGCCTCTCGTTGCTTTTGAGCCACACGCTCACGGATCATGGCCTCAAGATCGTCAACTAGGTTTTCGTTGGTAATCTTCTCACTCGGTGCACCGTCTCGATAGATGAGGTTATTCGGGCTCGCGCCCGTCAGCCCAAGGTCTGCTTCCTTTGCTTCTCCAGGGCCATTGACGATACAACCGATAATCGCCACATCTAGCGGGGTCGTTATATCTTCGACCCGGCGCTCAAGTTCATTAACGGTGCTGATCACATCAAAGTTCTGCCTCGAACAACTTGGACAGGCCACAAAGTTGATACCCTTGCTGCGCAGGTGGAGGCTTTTTAGCAGATCAAACCCTACTTTTATTTCTTCCACGGGATCAGCGGCCAAAGAAATGCGAAGGGTGTCACCAATGCCCTCCATCAGCAGCAGCCCAAGCCCCGCAGCACTCTTAACCGTTCCCGAGCGTAGACCACCGGCTTCGGTGATACCCAAATGCAAAGGCTGTTCAATTTGATCGGCAATCAGTCGATAGGCTTCGATCGCCATGAACACATCAGATGATTTGAGACTCAGCTTAAATTGGTCGAAATTTTCAGCATCAAGCAACTCGATATTGCGCAGCGCAGACTCAACCATCGCCGTCGCATTCGGCTCGTTGTATTTACGAAGCAGATCCTTGCCCAAGGAACCCGCATTGACTCCGATCCGAATGGGAATATTTCGGTCCTTACAGGCACTTACGACAGATCGAACGCGGTCTTTGCTACCAATATTTCCAGGATTAATCCGCAAACAGTCAACCCCGAGCTCAGCCACTCTAAGTGCAATTTTATGGTCGAAATGGATATCAGAGACCAAGGGCACCGACACTTGTCGTCGAATCTCACCAAAAGCGTCCGCTGCCTCCAAACTCGGCACAGAAACTCGCACAATATCAGCACCGACCGACTCAAGGCGTCTGATTTGCGCAACCGTCGCCTCAACGTCCAGCGTGTTGGTATTGGTCATACTTTGGACCGCAATCGGAGCGTCTCCGCCAACCGGGACTGGGCCGACCATAATTTGTTTCGAGACACGTCTTGTAATGTTCGATGCTTGTCGCACAATTTTCTCCTAGTTGCCGAGGGTCACTCGCGCGGTCAATTCGGGGGTTGTCCTTCTTGCGAGGTCAATCGGTTCGCCATTAAAGGCAAGGCTAACGACAGGGGCATTTCCGAGGAGTACTTCAAACGGCGCGCGGCCCAATATGATCAGGGCATCCCCGGCTCTGTTGAGATCACCATAGATGCGTTCCCCTTGTCCATCGGCGACTTCAATCCAACACGCATCACTCAGCTCGGCGGTCAGTTCATCCGACCCTCCAGCATCAACCCAGATTCGCCGTCCTCCATCAAAATCTTCTCTTGAGATCGAAACAGAACCCAAAGCTCCCGGACGTGAATCCAAACCAAACCTTCTTGTCTCCCCCTCGATGTTCGGGGGGGCTGACTCATCGACCCGCACAGCTGGCTCGACCTCCGGCACGTTGATTGTCGCTTCCCGGTACTCTCCATCGCTTGCGCTCAGGCCTTCTGAGCTCGACCCTACGAGTCCATTACCAACGCCCAATGTTTCTCCGGGAGGCGCTGCGACGCTAATGGCGCTACTGATCACCATTGTCGATTCAGAACCCCGTTCGCTGGACTCTTCTGAACGGTTAGGTTCTTCTATTTCTGAGCCTGCTTCGGGCGTCAGATCGCCATTGGCGGCACCGGAAGCGTCCAAATCAGGGCTAACCGGTGAGAACTCATCCAAACTCGTTGGGTCTTCCTCGATGACTGCTGACCCAGGGCGCGGGAGCGCCTTGGCACTCTCCGAGTCTCCTGGAACGGGAACGATCACAGGGCTCGCCTCAGCTTCGTTGGGTCCGACTTCAAGTTGAACCTGGGGCGTGGAATTTGATTGATTCGACTGGGTGGTGCTTATTTCCGCGTTGGTGGAACGAAGCGGCTCCTCTTCCGAGCTGAACATCAAAACCGCAAACACTAAGACGGCGATCAGGCCAAGGCTGATCAAGCCCGCTTGCACTATGCCAGAAAAACGGGGTTCCACTACCGATTTAGGGGCGGGCGGTTCAAGGTTATTAGGTTCTGCTTGACGACTCTCCTCATCGAATTGGCGAATCAGCTGATTCGGGTCGAGCCCCACCATCCGCGCATAACTGCGTAAATATCCTCGGACAAAGGCTTGATTAGGCAGCCGGTCATACTCACCCGCATCCAGAAACGCGATCATGTCCACGGTTAAAAAAAGCGCGTCAGCCACTTCCGTTTGAGACAACCCGGCCGCCGTCCTCGCTTGCAGCAAGGTTCCAGCAACACTCGGTACATCAGACCCCACACCCACCTCACTCATTGTGCGCCTCGATCGGTGAACCTTCTCTCAAAGTCTTGGCGCCCTCGGACGCAGGGAAAATTCTCATCAGATCTGCCGTACATTGATCTCGCTCTCTTACCGCTAAAAAAATAGTGTAGATTTGCGCACAAAGATAAAGGCTGCGTGCCGAGTCGGGCGCAAGCGCCTTGTGGCGCAAAAAATAGTCTCGTGCACTTGGGTAGTCTTGTTGTTGAAAGTTGAGGTCAGCAAGTTCCAGAAGCGTTCGGGGCAAACGGGCATTCAGTGCCGCAGCACGCTCAAACGCGGCAAGCGCCAAGCCTTGATCAGCCAACGCCAGGTAGGCAACCCCCAAATTTTCGAAGGCTTGGGCCCGGCGTTCGTAAAAACGATCTTCGGTTGCAATTTGTAGCTGCGTAACGGCTTCCGCTGGTCGTGCTCTGGCATACAAGAAGGCACCGTAATTATTGCGGGCCGCGATCAGCGCGGGATCTAAGCTGATGGCGCGCAAGAAGTATCGCTCGGCCAGCTCAAATTCTCGCTCTTGCTGAAACACAATTGCCAGTGTGTTATGCGCCCGCGCCGAATCCTCATCAATCGCTAGCGCTTTCATGAGATTGTCTTTCGCTCGGGTGTAATCCCCTTGACGTAAATAAGCCACACCCAGCTCAATCGCCCGGGAGGCCACTTCTTGCTCATCAACCGGGACCACCTGCTGATCCGTGCTCACGCAACCGAGAAGTACCAGCAAAACCCAACCCAGCCGCAATGAGCGCATCATTCTGCTGCCGCCGCAAGCGCGATGCGCTGGTAACGCTCACTACGACGGGTTCGATCTTCGACCTGGCCCGCGAGCTGCCCGCAGGCCGCATCGATATCAGCACCCCGGGTCGTACGAACCATCGTCGAGAACCCCCTGCCGACTAAATATTCTTGAAAAAATCGAACGTTTTTTGCATTGGGTCTTCTAAAAGCTGTCCCAGGGTAAGGGTTAAAGGGAATCAGATTGATCTTGCAGGGGAATCCAGCCAACAAGGCCGAAAGCTCTACGGCATGTTCAGCCTGATCATTGATACCATCGAGTAGGATATATTCGATGGTAATCGTTCTTTTTTCACCGAGGTTTTCTGCATAATCCCGGCACGCATCGAGCAGCATCGCGATAGGATATTTACGGTTAATCGGAACCAATTGATCTCTGAGCGAATCGTTGGGTGCATGGAGAGAGATCGCCAGTGAGGCGTCAGTGGTTTCCTTGAGCCGCCGAATGCCAGGCACGACCCCAGCGGTTGAGATCGTCACTTTGCGTTTAGAGATTCCATAGCCCAGGTCGTCCATCATGATGGAAACCGCCGGGATGACCTGGTCCGCGTTCAGCAACGGCTCACCCATCCCCATAAGGACAACATTGGTCACCGCACGATTGCGGTCTGAGAATTGGTCCCGCAGCGTCCGCTCGGCGACCCGAAGCTGACCCACGATTTCCCCAGCGCTTAAGTTGGAATTAAACCCTTGCTTGCCCGTCGAGCAAAATTTGCAATCGAGGACGCATCCCACCTGGGATGAGACGCACAGCGTTCCCCGAGCGCCTTCGGGTATAAACACGGTCTCTATCGCACTGCCAGAACGTGCACGCATTAACCACTTGCGGGTTCCATCTTGAGAGACCTTTTCAGAAAGGACTTCTGGCTCATGAATCTCAGCGGCTACTTCAAAATGAGCCCTTAGTTTCTTACTGATATCCGTCATTTCGTGGATATCACTTGCATCACGATGATGCAGCCATTTCATCACTTGCTGTGTACGGTAGGGTTTTTCTCCCAAGCCAGACAGAGCCCGATGCATCTGAGGCTGACTCAGCCCCAGAAGATCAAGTTTTTCTGGCTGGGTTTCGTTCATCTGCTGCAGATCTGATCAGCGCTGAAGAAATAAGCGATTTCTCGTGCCGCTGACTCGGGTGAATCTGAACCGTGTACCGCGTTGGCATCAATACTTTGAGCAAAATCTGCTCGAATCGTTCCAGCAGCAGCCTCTTGTGGGTTAGTCGCACCCATGAGTTCTCGGTTCGCCAAAATCGCGTTTTCACCTTCGAGCACTTGAACGACGACAGGGCCAGACGTCATGAACGCCACGAGATCCTTGAAAAAGCCTTTGCCGTCGTGCTCAGCGTAAAAACCCTGTGCTTTCTCTTCGGTGAGATGCTCCATTCGAGACGCCACAACTTGCAGACCAGCGGCCTCGAATCGCGCCAGTATTTGACCGATGACATTCTTGGCGACAGCGTCGGGTTTGATAATCGAAAAAGTTTTTTCCACGGCCATGTTTACTCCACTGGTTAATTACAGAATTTTAGGCGCCGCATTATACGCCTGATTCAACCTGTACCCTAGTGAAAAAGCCTCAAATCAACTCAATCCATCTCGTCGATCCAGGTCATCTGTATCGCTTCTAGAATCCGCTCCCCGCATCGATCAGGTTGATCGTCGAACCCTGGCAGAGCTTCAACCCAGGCTTTCAGGTCCGTAAAACGAATCAATTGGGGATCTACCTCCGGATGATGGTCGATTAACGCGAGTGCGATGTCTAAACTATCGGTCCACTTCATGGTTGCCCTAATGATTCTCAGAAACTTGGTTAATGGTATACTTTGGAATCTCAATGACCAAATCTTCGTCAGCGACCACCAGCTGACAGCTGAGCCTTGAGTCAGGCTCCAGGCCCCAGGCCTTATCTAACAAATCATCTTCTAACTCGTCGGAAGGTTCCAGTGAATCGAACCCTTCTCGCACGATGACATGACAGGTGGTACAGGCGCAGGCCATCTCGCAGGCGTGTTCGATTTTAACGCCGCCAGCGAGAGCTGCATCGATCAACACTGCGCCTTGCTCGACGTCCATCACAGCGCCATCAGGGCAACGTTCAGCATGAGGTAAAATGACAATTTTCGGCATCGTTCAACAAATCCTTAGTGATCATTCGCTGTTAAGCGCGGTTTCATCAGTTGCTGCTGCTTCGATGACTTGGTTGACCGACTGACCCGTTAAGGCCCTCTGAACCTCACGATCCATGCGGCGGGCGGCAAAAGCATCGCTGGCCTGACTCAATTGTTCGGTTGCTCTCGTTATGGCATCAACAGCGTTCCCCTCCGCGACTTCCACCAGTGCCGACACACCTTCCTGTAATACGCGCATTTCCTCGTCATTCAGCAGCCCGGGGCCATCCAGCTCAAGCGCCGCACTCAAGGCATCGCAAAGCCTCTGCGCATCCACCCTTGCTTCGAGCAACATCCGCGCCTGAGCATCCTCTTGAGCATGGCTAAAAGAGGCCTTCAGCATGGCGGTGATCTCTTCTTCCGCCAATCCATAAGACGGCTTAACATCGATCGCCGCCGAGACACCCGTACCCAGCTCTGACGCCGAAACTGACAGTAATCCATCGGCATCCACCTGAAAAACCACCCTGATTTTGGCTGCTCCTGCCACCATCCCAGGAATCCCTCGAAGCTCAAACTGACCCAGGGACCTGCAATCGGCAACTTGCTCACGTTCACCTTGGAGCACATGAACCAACATCGCCGTCTGGCCATCCTTAAATGTAGTGAATTCTTGTGCGCGCTGCACGGGAATCGGGGTATTGCGGGCAATGATTTTTTCCACCAGGCCGCCCATGGTCTCTAAACCCAACGACAAAGGTAAAACATCGAGCAGCAACATCTCATCATCGGGCTTGTTGCCGATTAGCACGTCCGCCTGAATGGCCGCGCCGATGGCAACGACTTGGTCCGGATCGAGTTTTGTCAAAGGCGCTTTACCGAAAAATGTTGCTACTTCAGCGCGAACCGCCGGAATTCGAGTAGCGCCGCCAACCAAGACAATCTGATCGATTTCAGAGGTTTTGAGACCCGAGTCCCGAACCACACGTCTGCAGGCTTTGATCGCTTTATCGATCAAGGATTTCGTGCAGGCCTCAAAGTCGAGCCGGGTCACTTCGCCCTCCCAGTTTAGCGCCGGCAAATCAAGCGAGACAGCTACCACCGTGTCTTCGCTGAGACGCTCTTTGACACTCCGAGCCATCGACAAAAGCTGACGGGAGGAAACGGGATCAAGCGTCTCTGAGAAACAAGCTTTATTTAGAAGGAGCGCTGCGAGCGCTTCATCAAAGTCATCACCACCCAGGCCAGAATCGCCACCGGTGGCCAGCACTTCAAAGACGCCCCTGGACAGTCTCAGCAGTGAGACGTCAAACGTACCACCGCCCAAATCAAACACAACAATATTGCCTGATTCGCCTGAGTCCAAACCATACGCCACCGCAGCAGCGGTTGGTTCATTGAGCAACCTTAACACCGACAGACCAGCCAACGCGGCAGCGTCTCGGGTGGCCTGCCGCTGGGCGTCGTCAAAATAGGCAGGTACGGTAATCACCACACCGTCGAGCGCACCGCCCAATGTCTCCTGCCCCCGAGCCGCGAGCACCTTTAAGATCTCTGCGGAGACCTGAACCGGGCTTATATCGCCTGCGGCGGTCTCGAGTCGCACCATTCCTTGTTCGCCTTCTGCCAAACGATAGTTTTTTACCATCGCTTGATCCGCAATGTCATGCCGGCCCCGACCCAACAGTCTTTTCGCTGAAGCGATAGTATTCAGCGGATCGGTGGAAGCCATCGCCTGCGCCGGCTCGCCGACTAACAAGGCCGCTTGGGAAAAATGCACAACGCTGGGCATTAATCCAGCGCCCTGTTCGTCTTTTAAAATACTGGCTTGACCTACTCTCACAGAAGCTATCAGCGAATTCGTTGTACCAAGATCGATGCCCGCTGCGCGCTTGCGCTGATGGGGATCCAACGCTTGTCCAGGCTCAGTAATTTGAATTAAAGCCATATTATTCGTCCAACAACGCTTCTTCGGTCTGTTGTGCTGCGCTCTGCAGCTTGTTCAAAAATTGCATGCGATAAACACTCCGAGTTGCCAGGTCCAACTCCCCGGCTGCAAAACACTCGCCGAATTGCTGGGCTTCAGCGGTGAGTTTTGACGCAAACCCATCCAGCAGTGCCACGAGTCCAGCAAGATCCTTGACCTCAGCCAGATGATCGAGGTTTTCCCGCAATTCAATCTGTTCAAACAAGAATTCGGGTTCAAGGGATGGATTTTGCTCAAGCTCCACGTTAGCCAGACCCAAGAGGTAAATTGCCCGGGAAAGCGGCTTCGAAAGCACCGCAAACGCTTCATTGACACGCATTGACCATTGGGTCGCCAGCCTTTGCGACCGAGGGTCCTGATCCGCATAACGGTCTGGATGAACTTCTCTTTGCAAGATTTGGAATTGACCGCGCAAGCGTTCCAAATCGACTTCGAAACCGACTTCTAGTTGAAAGAGTTCAAAGAAATTTTGATTGAAATCCAAAATGACTCAAGCGATTAAACGGTAAAACTTTCGCCGCAGCCACACTCTGCTTTGACATTGGGGTTGCGAAACTCAAACCCTTCGTTGAGACCTTGCTTGACATAATCCATTTCGGTGCCATCAACATAAATCAAGCTCTTGGGGTCGATAAAAACTCGGACGCCTTGGGTCTCAAAGCTGACGTCTTCCTCCGCGGGATGATCCACAGGTTCGATCACGTACATCAACCCAGAGCACCCCGTCGTTTTGACGGCCAATCGAATACCAACGCCCTCTCCGCGCTGACCCAAATAGTCATGCACGTGGCGCGCTGCAGTGTCGGTTAGACTGATTCCCATGAAAACTCCTCAACGCCTTTCATCCTCGGCGATCGCTCTTGTTCAGCAAAAAAATGTTGGGTTTGCTGAAGTACCTACTCAGCTGCAGCTGATTTTTTACGATAATCCTCTACCGCCGCTTTGATGGCATCTTCAGCCAAAACCGAGCAGTGAATCTTGACCGGAGGCAAAGCAAGTTCCTCTGCAATCTCTGTGTTTTTGATCTGCGCCGCATCGTCTATCGTGCGTCCTTTGACCCACTCGGTCAGAAGAGAGCTGGACGCAATGGCAGAACCGCACCCGTAGGTCTTAAATTTTGCATCTTCGATAATGCCGGCGTCGTTTACCTTGATCTGCAGCCGCATGACATCTCCACACGCGGGTGCGCCGACCATCCCGGTCCCGACTTGGTCGTCTGTGTCATCAAACTTGCCCACATTACGAGGATTCTGGTAGTGATCCATCACCTGATCGCTGTACGCCATTTTACTTACTCCAATTAAAACGCTTTATTTTCGGGCTAATGGGCCGCCCATTCAATGCTATCCAGGTCGACCCCATCTTTGTACATATCCCATAGAGGCGATAATGCTCGTAACTTCTCAACCGCATGACGCACTTGTTCAATCGCAGCATCGACATCTTGGTCTGTAGTGAACCTGCCCACCGAGAACCGCAGAGAACTATGCGCCAACTCATCATTCATTCCTAGAGCGCGCAGCACATAGGAGGGTTCAAGGCTAGCGGATGTACAAGCAGAGCCGCTCGAAACCGCGATCTCTGGCAGAGACATGATTAAGGATTCACCTTCCACATAATTAAAGCTGATGTTAATGATCCCAGGAACATGCGCATCAAGATCCCCATTGACATAGACTTCTTCCATGTCATCAAAACCCTGGCGCAAACGCTCCCGAAGCGCCAAAGTACGCGCCGCTTCAGAGGCCATCTCCTGCTGAGCGATGCGACAAGCCTCGCCCATCCCCACGAGTTGATGGGTCGCCAAAGTCCCTGACCGCATACCGCGCTCATGTCCACCACCATGCATTTGCGCCTCAAGCCGTACTCTTGGCTTGCGCCGAACATACAGCACACCCACACCCTTTGGGCCGTACATTTTATGGGCTGAGAGCGACATCAAGTCGACCTTGAGTGCATCAAGATCGATCGGCATCTTACCAGCACTCTGGGCGGCATCAACGTGATAGAGCACTTTGGCAGCGCGGCACACTTCACCGATGCCGGCAATATCATTGGCAACACCAATCTCATTGTTAACGTGCATGACGGAGACCAACGTCGTATCTTCTCTGAGGGCCGCTTGCACCTGACTGGGCGTGATTAACCCATCTGGACCGGGCTCAAGGTAGGTCACCTCAAAGCCTTCACGTTCTAGATGCCGACAAGGATCCAGAACGGCCTTGTGTTCAATCTTCGATGTGATGAGATGCTTACCTTTACTCTTGTAAAACTGAGCCACGCCTTTGATGGCGAGATTATCCGACTCCGTGGCGCCTGAGGTCCAAACGATTTCTCGGGGGTCGCAATTCAGCAAATCTGCCACTTGTTTGCGGGCTAATTCCACCGCTTCTTCTGCTTCCCAACCAAACTTGTGCGAACGGCTCGCTGGATTACCGAAGTTACCTTCGGTCATCAGGCATTCGCTCATTTTTTGCGCAACCCTTGGGTCAACAGGTGTGGTTGCTGCGTAATCAAAATAAACCGGGGCTTTCATAACTTCTCCAAATAACGCTTCAATGCTCTAGTCAGCAACTTGTACGGCTTGTATCCCGATCTGGTCGAGTTGCTCAGCGGCTTGACGGGCAGCAATCATTTTGATGCTTCTTTTTTTCGCCAAGCTAGCCAAGTCAATCCCTTTTAAAAACCCATTGATCTGATCGCTGAGATCTGCCCAAAGCTCGTGGGTCAGGCACATCTCACCACCCTGACAATCTGCTTTTCCTGAACATCGCGTCGCGTCAACAGATTCATCCACCGAACTCACGATATCCGCGACAAAAATTTCTCGGCTATCTCGTCCTAATTTGTACCCGCCGCCAGGGCCTCGCACGCTTTGCACCAAGGCGCTTCGCTTGAGCTTCGCAAACAATTGCTCGAGATAAGGCAAACTAATGGCCTGGCGCTCGGAGATATCTCCCAGGGTGATCGGGCCTTCGTCGTGATGGACCGCAAGGTCAACCATTGCTGTCACCGCATATCGAGATTTCGCTGTCAGCTTCATAATTTGCTTTGTTCGCTTCTACCCGGCGTTACTGTTCTTTGCATTCAAAATTAAAGGCTCGATCCGTTTGCGCTCAATTCGTTTATGCTGAATTCGTTTGTGCTAAATCTCTCCGCACTCGATTTGTCACTGATCGGCCGTCTTAGAATCAATTTCAAACGACCCTGTTTTTTAAACCTATCTCATACGTCTACTTCGACAACCTACCGCTCACACCTAACGCTTAAAACCAACTTTCCAACCTACATTTCCAACCTGCCTTTCAAAAAGGCCGCTCAAACCTGCTTTTCAAATCGATTTCACATCCGTTCGCCCAAGGGATTACAGGCTTTGAGATGACGCCGCCCACTGGGAACCCTAGTTTAAGCTAGCTTGCTCTAATAACCAAGCATTTTGGTCGGGTATTGTCAGCGAGTTATGGCTTTCGAATCGTGTCGTTGATGGCCCGTAGGAAACCTCGCAGAATGCTGAGCTCCATCTTATCGGGGTTAATCCGCATAAAGAGACGTCTCAGCCGAGTCATTAACTGCCTTGGGTTATCTGGGTCGTGAAACCCGACAGTCTCCAAGGTGTTCTCTAAGTGCCCAAAAAAGTGTTCGAGCGCCTCGCTGGTCGCTGCGGGCTGATCCCAGACCACCTCCGAATCAGGTTCGCCGCTGGCGCAGAATATTTCATAGGCAAGCACCTGAACCGCCATCGCCAAATTTAGCGAGCTATAGGCCTCGCTGGTAGGAATATTGACATGAAAATGACACTGCTGAAGTTCCTCGTTTTTGAGTCCCTTCGACTCTCGTCCAAAAACAACCGCGATATCAGAAGGATCAAGACGATGTGCAACCACCCGCTCCGCCGCGACCTTCGGCGTCACCAATGGCCAAGGAATTTTTCGCTGCCTCGCAGAGGTCCCGAGCACTAGACTGCAGCCCCCGATCGCCTCTTGCAACGTCGAACAAACAACCACCTGCTCGAGGACATCCGTCGCACTGGCCGCCCTAAAAACCGCTTTCTCATTGGGAAAGTCCTCAGGTGCGACCAAATAGAGTCGACTGAGCCCCATGTTTTTCATGGCCCTTGCAGCAGCGCCGATGTTACCTGGGTGCGAAGTCTCCACCAGAACCACTCTGATCTTGGACTGTACCGCTTGATCATTGGACATCATCCAAATCCTTTAAATTCTACGATTCGGTTCCATAGATCTGCTATGATGCGCTCACCCCAGCCGCACCCAAAGCCTATGGAACCCATGATCACCATTGCCCTTCGAGCCGCTCGCGAAGCCGCTCGGCACATTGTGCGCGCCTACGACCGGCCTGATCTCGTCAAGGTTCGTGAGAAAGGCCCCAATGATTTCGTGACCAACGTCGATCAAGAAGCCGAACAAATTATAACAGACTCACTCAGGAAAACGTTTCCCGAGCACCGAATCACCGGGGAGGAATCAGGTGATCTTCTTGTTAATGATGACTCAGAACATCAGTGGGTTATTGATCCAATCGATGGGACAACCAACTTTAGTCGACAAATTCCACACTTCTGCGTTTCGATGGCCTGCCTACATCGCGGCAAACTTTTGCATGGGGTCATTATTAATCCGATCACGGGAGAGGAATTTGTTGCGACACGTGGCAAAGGCGCCCAGCTGAACGGTAAAAAGATTCGGGTATCATCCGAGGAGCGTCTTGAGGGCGCTTTAGTCGCCTCAGCGGGAAGCTATAGCGATGCCTCTTTTCAGGGTCACGCACAGATCGTGCAGGCGCTGGTCAATGCTGGAGCCAACTATAGAGAACCAGGGAGCGCTGCTTTGGAACTCGCGGCGGTTGCAGCCGGACGCTTGGACGGCGTCTGGATGCACGGCCTCAATCTCTGGGATATCGCCGCCGGGTGTCTTTTAATTCAAGAAGCCGGAGGGCTCATCGGCGACTTTGAGGGCGGCCTCGATCACCTCGCTTCAGGTAATCTCGTTGCTGCGAATCCCAAAATGTTCAAAACCCTCGGCAGTCTCGCAAGACAGCATCTGGCAAAATAAGATTGCCTTAGGGCATGCTGTCCTGATCTGCCCCTTCTTTGACCGGAACCATCAAATCTTCTCGACTTAGATTCATCAGCAGCAGGACGTTGGCTGCGACATAAATCGAGGAGTAGGTTCCAATGACCACGCCAATAATCAAGGCGATGGCAAAGCCTCGGATCAATTCACCCCCCAGCAAAAGCAGCGCAGTTAACACGAGTAAAGTCGTCGCCGATGTAATCAGGGTTCGACCTAGGGTTTGGTTGAGTGATTCATCAATAACGTCCACGGGTTTACCACGCCGGGCGCTTCTAAAATTCTCTCGAATTCGATCAGACACCACAATCGTGTCATTGAGCGAGTAGCCGATCACCGCGAGCAACGCGGCAAGTACTGTTAAATCAAATTCCCATCGAATCAAAGAGAAAATACCCAGGGTAAACAACACGTCATGAAACAAGGCCACAACAGCGCCCAGAGCAAACTTAAGCTGAAATCTAAACGACACGTACAGCAGCACCATTCCTAGCGCTGCCAGTAACCCCAAACCGCCCTGATTGGCCAACTCCTCACCGACCGCGGGCCCTACAAACTCGGATCGCCTGAGTTCAACGTCGCCGATTGATAGCTCAACCAGAGAAGCGAACAAGCTGTCGCCCAAGCGGGCATTGTCTTTATCAGACAAATCTTTCTGCGGCGGCATTCGAACAAGGATGTCTCTGTCAGAACCAAAATACTGCACCACATGCCCATTCCAACCCGCAGCATCGAGATCAAGCCGAATCTGTTCCGGATTAACAGACTCAGGATAGCTCACCTCAACCAATGTGCCGCCGGTAAAATCTAACCCCCAATTGAGGCTTTGTAATGCCAAACTCGATATCGCAACCACCAAGAGCACGATCGAGCCCATCCCAGCGATCTTCCTAAACTTCATAAAAGGCACTTTGTTCATACGCGTTGCCATCCGATCGCTAAGCGTTTAATCGGTCGACCGCCAACCGCCAGGTTGACCAAGGCGCGAGTACCCATAATTGCGGTGAACATCGAGGTCAAGATGCCAATCGAGAGCGTGATTGCAAATCCCTTAACCGGGCCCGTGCCGATGCTATAGAGAATGACAGCCACCAGGAGCGTCGTCAGGTTAGCATCCAAAATCGTCACAAAAGCACGCTCGAAACCCGCGTTGATCGCCATTTGAGGCGGCGTGCTCTTTTTTAACTCTTCTTTTATTCTCGAAAATATCAAGACATTGGCATCCACCGCCATTCCAACGGTCAGGACAATTCCCGCAATGCCTGGCAGTGTCAGCGTTGCCGAGAGGCTGGACATCACCGCCACAAGGAGTAACAGATTCGCCATCAGCGCGATGTTAGCGGCCAGACCAAACCACTGATAGAACGCCAGCATAAAAATAACGACCAAACCAAACCCGATGGCCACCGAGATCGCACCGAGCTCAATGTTTTCTTGACCGAGGCTCGCGCCAACGGTCCGTTCTTCAGCAATGAACATATCTGCCGCCAGGGCTCCCGCGCGCAAGAGCAGCGCAAGATCCCGCGCTTCCGCTCCTTGAAGCCCTGTGATGCGAAAACTCACACCGAGCGCAGCTTGAACGGTTGCTAGCGAAATCACCCGTTCCTCGACATAGGGCTCGGTGATTTTAACCTCTTCCCCGCCTCGCATTTCATAGCGGTCTCGGGTCTTGGTTTCAATAAAGACCACCGCCATTCGTCGACCAATGTTATAGCGGGTTGAACGATGCATCAGCTCGCCGCCTTCACTGTCTAATGTAATATTGACTTGCGGCAAACCGCTGTCAGGATCAAAGCCAACTTGTGCATCGAAAACCCGTTCCCCCCGCAATATCAGGTCACGCTCTAATCGAACAGCCCGACCTTCATAGGTGTAGGGCAGAATACTCCCCCGGGAGGCATCGGGACTCGCTTCCATCCGAAACTCGAGGGTTGCAACCTTCCCAAGGATCTTTTTCGCCTCAGCCGTGTCTTGAACTCCAGGCAGGTCAACCACGATGCGCTGCCGGCCAAGACGCTGCACCAAGGGTTCTGCAACGCCTAATTCGTTCACCCGATTGCGGATCGTCTGCAGGTTCTGCTGCACAGCGAAGTCCTCGATCTCTCGGACAGACGCATCACTCATCGCCAGGTTAAGACCGTACGGCGCGTCAGCATTCGGAACATCTTCAGTAGTGACTAAAAATTGCGCGTAGGTCTCCTCAATTCTAGATCGAGCCCGACTGCGCAGCGATTCATCCGCAAAAACAAATTGTAAGGTCTGACCATCAACAATCGAAGATCCCGCATAACGGATTCTGTCAGCGCCGCTTCTAAAACTGCGCTTAATGTCCTGCTCCATCCCTTCGAGACGATCCTTGACCGCGCTGACGGTATCGACCTCCATCAAAAAATGTACGCCGCCCCGCAAATCTAGACCGTACTTCATGGGCTCGGCGCCAAGGTCCCTGAGCCAATCGGGAGTCGTCGGCGCAGAATTGAGCGCCACGACATACTCAGACTGGAGATCGTGAAGTGCCCTTTGGATCAACGGCTGGGCTCGCAATTGTTCGTCCGCATTTTCCAGTCGGATCAGACCACTACCCCCCTCTAGACTGCTGGCCTTGATTTGAACATTGCTGCTGCTCAGAGCCTCGAGCGCAACATCGAGTTCGCGCTCGCTGAGATCTAGACCACCGGACCCTCGGGAAATCTGGATCGCATAATCGGGCGGATAAAAATTGGGCATGGCGTAGATCACTCCGAGCACAAAGACTCCGAGGACCATCAGGTTTTTCCATAAAGGATAACGGTTTAACACAGAAACTGCCTTTAGCTACAGGAGCGGATCATTCGCCGGACTTCAGCGTGCCTTTTGGCAAGGCCGCAGAAATCGAGGGCTTTTGGAACTTCAGTTCGATGCCGCTAGCAACTTCAACCACCACAAGCTGCTCCTCGACCCGGGTGATCTTTCCCATCAGACCGCCATTGGTCACCACTTCATCCCCTTTGCTCAGGCCTTCAATCAGCTCTCGATGCTCTTTCGCTCGCTTGCTTTGGGGTCGCCACAGCATGAAATAAAAGATCGCCGCAAAGGCGACCAAAATCAGAATATCGAACCCCGGCCCAGGAGCACCGCCTTCCGCCGCATGCGCCGCAGGAATTAGCCATTCAAGCATGTCCTTTCCCTCCAATGGATGAATGTTTCACTTTAGACCGCTCGGGCCAGGAAGGGACTCACCCCCTTCCTCTTCAAATCCCTCGCGAGGACGCCATTGTCCAGTTTCCGCAGCCTCTACGCAATCGCTCCTGTTCAATCGCTCCTGTTCAATCGCTCCTATCATAGATCGATTCAACATTGATCGATTCAATCCCAGTCAGGCGGCGCTTCGGACCAGCCATCGTAGACTTGACTTGCGAACGTCTCAAACCGATCCGATTGAAGTGCCGTTCGAATCGAGGCCATCAAGTTCAGGTAGTAAGCTACGTTATGAACAGAGTTCAGAGTTGCGCCAAGCAGTTCTCCGCACTTATCCAAATGATGAAGATAACCCCTTGAAAAATTCTGGCAGGTCTCACAATCGCAATTGGGATCAAGGGGCTCATCGCTGGTCCGGTGCTGAGCATTGCGGATACGAACCACGCCCTCACTGGTAAACAGATGTCCGTTGCGCGCATTGCGGGTAGGCATCACACAATCCATCATATCAACCCCGCGACGGACGCTTTCGATCAGATCCGAGGGGGTGCCGACACCCATCAAATAACGGGGTGCCTGCTTGGGCATCTTTGGAGCGATGTCTCGAATGGTTTCAAGCATTTCTTTTTTCGGCTCGCCCACGGAAAGACCACCGATGGCAAAACCATCAAATCCAAGGCCCTCAAGCCCAGCCAAGGAGGCTTCTCTCAAATCGGCGTGGACGCCCCCCTGAATAATTCCAAACAGGGCATTGTTGCTGGTGAAGGCATCGCGAGATCGGGCTGCCCAGCGCAGGCTTAATTGCATCGAAACTTCGGCATCCGCTTTGGAAACAGGATACGGTGTGCACTCGTCAAAAATCATGGCAATATCGGAATTTAAGGCCATCTGAACATTCATCGCCCGCTCAGGGGTCAATAAAATTTTATCCCCATTGATCGGGGAGCGAAACGAAACCCCTTCCTCTCCCACTTTATTCATATCGGACAGACTGAACACTTGAAAACCGCCGGAGTCCGTAAGGATCGGACGATCCCAGCCCATAAACCCGTGAAGCCCATGGAATTGTTCAATAATTGCCTCACC
>Ga0209631_10001661_pt1 | contig 28101 bp, 29 predicted proteins | sample COG_08_FD_184752 | JGI IMG/M metagenome (GOLD analysis project Ga0209631, IMG submission 184752) | Pelagic Microbial community sample from North Sea - COGITO 998_met_08 (SPAdes) (version 2) | ecosystem: Environmental > Aquatic > Marine > Neritic zone/Coastal water | place: Helgoland, sampling... | reverse complement strand
CTCTGTAAAAAGAGCACCTTATGGACAAGGGATTTTTAAATCTATTAATATAGACTCTACTCAATTTGATGAAATTAGTAAAATTAAAAGCAGAATAAAAAAAGAAGGGGGGAAATATTTTAATACAGCAATTAAAACACATCAATTAGATGCAATTATCTCAATAAATAATTATCACGCTGGTTATGCTGCAGGAGCATACTATCCTTGTTTAACAATTCCAATGGGCTACAATAAAGATGGTAAACCCTTTAATTTAACTTTTATTTCTCAATCATTTACTGAAAATAAACTTTTACAGATTGGTTATGCATTTGAAAAAGAAACAAATTACAGAATTATACCCTTTTAATTGAAACGCTCAAAATATGTTGGGTAACTTGGTTTCAAAGGTGATCTAATTTCAAATATTTCTAAACCAGACTCTGATTTGAAATTAAATTCAGATTCTTTTTCAATTTTAATAAAAGTACCTTGCTCAAGATCCACTCCACCGTATGAAAGAACCCCTTTTTTAATAAATAAAGAGTAGATTTTCTGATCATCTAAATTAATCTTATGAGTATCTCCACGGAAGGTGGTATCGTAAATTTCAATTCCCTCTGTGTCCATCTCAAATGGTGAGTTTTTTCCTTTAATGGTGATTACAGTACTTTTTTCATTTTTAATAATTGGAAAAGAATCTGCCTTATAATCACTGTATGATGCAGGTTTAGAAATTGTTTTTGAAATATTCGGATCAAACCATATTTGAAACATTTCAGAATTATCTAAAATCTCTTCTGCATGAGAAATGCCACTTCCAGAACGAATAATTTGAGCATCTCCCCTATTTAACTCAATCCACTCATTTTGTTTTGAATCAAAATGTTTAATAGATCCTTTTATAACAAAACTACAAATCTCAAATCCTTGATGAGGATGAAGACCAATTGTGCTTTTAGAATTTGGAGTCCAAGCATCTGCCCAATAAAACAGATTTGAATAAGGTCTTAACTGACCACCATCTTGAGGAAAACCAATTGGTTTTTTTTCTAATATATTTCCATTATTAAAATTTCCTGAAGCTTGTTCGTCTTTATTATATATTATAATAGACATCTATTTTAAACGCTTTTATTTATTATTGTGAAGATAATCCAAAGTCAATGAAGTCATTGATTTTAAGCCTGTAACCATTGCTGAGTCATCAACGTAGAAATCAGGGGTGTGATGAGGTGCAGCCAAATTTGGATCTGTACCTTTTTTAGCACCACCAATAAAAAAATACATTCCGGGAACTTTTTCTTGAAAAAACGAAAAATCCTCAGCTCCAGTAATAGCATCCATAAAATTTACATTTTCTTCTCCATTAACTCTTTTGAGGGTTGGTAACATTTTGTTATAAAGATCAGTGTCGTTATAGGTGATTGGATAACTAACCATGTAAGTAATTTTTGCTTTAGCATTATTAGCTTTAGAAATACTATGTACAATCTCTTCTAGACGCTTTAAGACAGTTTTTCTCATCTGAGCATCTAAGGTTCTTATCGTTCCTAACATATATAAACTTTCAGGAATAATATTACTTCTTACACCTCCATGAATACTTCCAATTGTTACAACTGCTGCAGCTTTAGTAAGTGGCATGTTTCTACTCACAATAGTTTGAAGTGAATTAACAATTTGTGAAGCAGTAACTATTGGATCAATCCCAGTCCAAGGAGTTGAGCCATGAGTTTGTATACCTTCTAAATCAATTCTAAATTCATCAACGGCTGCCATAATTCCCTGAGGTCTAACATGTACTTGGCCTGCACTAATTTGAGACCATATGTGTAATCCAAAAATTGCATCAACTTTTGGATTTTCTAAAACACCTTCTTTAACCATTAGTTCAGCACCACCCTCCTCACCAGCTGGAGCTCCCTCTTCTGCAGGTTGAAATATAAACTTTACAGATCCTGGAATTTGATCTTTTATTTCATACAATACTTTTGCAACACCAAGTAAAATAGCAGTATGTGTATCATGTCCGCATGCATGCATCACTGGTACTTTTTCTCCATTATATATTCCAGTCATTTTTGAAGCCCAAGGTAAATCTGCTCTCTCTTTAACAGGGAGACCATCGATATCTGCTCTAAGAGCAACAACAGGTCCAGGTTTACCGCCCTTTAAAACAGCAACAACTCCTGTTTTTGCAATACCAGTTTGAGGATTCAAACCAATTTTAATTAACTCCTGCTCAATCCTTTTAGCTGTTTTAAATTCTCTGTTACTTAATTCTGCGTTTTCATGAAACCAATGCCTCAACTCAATAACTTCATTTTCATAATTCAAAATCAAATCGTTTACTTTTTTATCAAAATTTTGAGAAAAAGATATTGAACAGCAAATCAAAAACAATAGAAATAATTTAATTTTCATAAGAGTATATCTGTATTACTATAAATTTAATTTAAATTTTTCACATGCTTCTAAAAATGATTTTTTCAGATCAGAATTTAGTATCCCCTCACGGTCATTGAAGTTTTTTGAAAAACTAGGTAGAGAAAACGTTGGAATATTAAACTTATGTTCAAAAGAAATTCTTTGATGTGCCATTTGTAAAACTGAAACAGCACCCCTAATTCCATCAGATGTTGATAAAAGCAACATTGGTTTATTCCACCAAACAATCTTATCAATTCTAGATATCCAATCAAAAATGTTTTTAAAAGCTACGGTATATGAACCATTATGTTCAGCAAATGAGATAATTATTCCATCAGATTCTTTAAGAATATTATAAAATTTTAAAGCCTCTTTAGGGATCCCAAACTCATTTTCCTTGTCTTCGCTGTAAATTGGCATTTCAAAATCATTTAGGTCTAAAATTAGTTTATCAACTCCATTAAATTGATTTGATGCGTATATAGAAAATCTTTTATTGATAGATTTTTTTGAGGAACTAGCACCAAATGCAACAATTTTTTTCATATTTATTTGTGGGTCATACTGGATTCGAACCAGTGACTTCTACCCTGTCAAGGTAACACTCTGAACCAACTGAGTTAATGACCCTTTAAAATATAAATTTATGGAATTTATTTATATTTATATTATGGATTGTAATTGTAAAAATTGTAATTGTGATAACTCATGTTCTTGCAACTGCTGTGATTGTTAAATGATTAATTGGCATAAAAAACAAGTAGAAAGAACCCGAAAAAGCTGGGGGTTTTCTAATTACCAGCTTTATTGGATTTCTTTTATAAAAGGGTTGGTAATTGGCGGATTAATTGTGTATATTTTTAACAGTTGACTTAAAATATCTCCAAATTATAATTGTAAAAATTACAATAATAATCAAAGATAAAATAGAACTCTCAAATCCAAACTCACCACCATTTATATAATTATTTTCAAGAATATCGAATTTGATAATAGAATAGGAATCTAAACCACTTACTTTAAAACCAAACATAGCTTGAAAAAAGTTCCAACTAAAATGTAATGCTATTGGAAACCACAAATTTTTTGTAAAAACATAAGAAGCTCCAAGAAATATACCGGCTAAAAATATATTAGACAAACCTAAAAAAGTAACGTTAGGATTTGCTCCGTGAATCAAAGAAAAAAATAATGACGAAATAAATAGTGCAATATATGGGTTAAAAGACTCTAATAAATTTTTTAAAACATATCCCCTGAAAATAATTTCTTCGAATATAGAAACTCCGGTGAATAAAATAATAGATAATAGGATTTTCTGTAAATCAAAATCAATCTCAACAAAAACTATCTCATTAATTAATAATAAAAAAAAGTAAGCAAATCCCATTATTAATAATCCTATTACTAGACCAAAATTAAAATCTTTTAATCTCCCTTTGATTTGTAATCCAATATCAACCAGAGGTTCTTTGTCAATATATTTCATAAAGGCCCATAACATAATAATCATAACAAAAATCATCGTATACTCTAAAATTATCATCGACTCTAAATCTATTTTATCTGAACCCAAATTGTTCATGTCAAAACCAGATGCCATCATAACTATTACAGCTATTATTTGAGGAATAAAGATTAAAGGAATAAATAATAAGGATTTTCCCCATCCTAAATGATTTGATACTTTTTTTAACATGCTATTTATTATTAAAAATTACTGGAAATGAGTAAGTCATTGCAACTGGATAATCACTTTTTAGAGCAGGTTCTAAAGCAGGTATTTTTTTAATTGCTTTTTCAGCTTGTAGTCTATATTTTTCAGGACCATATGATGTAATTTCATATATACTTCCATCATTTTCGACAATAATTTCAATAAAAACTATTACTTTTTTTGTGTTATTTTTAGCTACTTTAGGATGTTTTAGGTATTTATCTAAATGCTTATTTATATTTTTCTTAAAAATTTCAATCGATTGATTAGAGGTTATATTATTTGTTTTAGGAAATAATGGTGCCCAGTTTACTTCATCTATTGTAAACACATCGTTTAAATCAAAATTTTGAGAATCTAATCTATATGTAACTGGAATTCGAAACGGAAAAGCAGAAATTTCACCGTTAACTTTTCCAGGCTTCATCACGGGAAGCTGAAGGAAAATTTCAGTAGCAGCATTTTCAAAAATATTATTTGCGGTTTGTAAAGCATTAGGATCTTTAAACTCTACTCCGACTAATGAGGATTTTGCAACTAATTTATCTACTTTACCGTTAATATCAATTTCAAAAAAAACATTTACTACAGCCTGAAGTCCTAAATCTTTTAAATTTTCAGGAAAAACCAAATATTTATCAACATGTTCAGTCAATGTTTCATCAAAACAAGTTTTCTGATTCTTTGAGGGAACAAGTTTACAAATTGGAAAAACCGGAAACTCAGATTCTATGACCTGTATTTCTTGAGAAATTAAAAAGTTGGAAAGAAAAATGAATAAAAATATATTTACAAATCTGCTCACATTTAAAATTTTAAAAACCTAAAGATAAGTTAATTAAAGACTCACATATATTTTTTTTAGTACATTTAGAGTTAAATATCATCAAATATGAAAAATCTAACTTTTATTTTTACATTATTTATAATGGCATTCACGATTTCATGTGAAAACATTGATCAAGAAATGACAGACGATGAATTAATTCAGGCAATTATAGAATCAGAAAACAGAATATCTGTTGCAAAAAATGATTTACCTAAATCAGCTATCGCTAGCCTTAACTTTGATATGCCAAACGATATAATTCGTTTAGCCGAATTGGCTCCAGAACTTGGATATGAGATAGAATTAAAAAGTTGGGACTTTTTTGATTTTGAACTAGATTATGAAAGAGACGACAATAAATATTTCGCGACAAATGGTAGAAAACTAGAGTCATCCAAAGGAAATAAAGATGGAAAGAAAAAAAGAGGGGCGTGTTTTAAGTTTGTTTACCCAATTTCATACACTATGTCAGATAATTCCATAATTTCTGGCGATAGTAGAAAAGAAATTCACACTCAAATGAAAGCTTACTTTGAAAAACATGGAAAAAGTAGAGAAAATAAACCTACTCTAAACTTACCTGTTCAAATTATGACAATTGCTAAGGATAAAACAGTTTCTACAAAAGATATCTTAACTCTTGAAGATTTAAGATCTCTCTGGCAATATTGCAAAGGCAGAAAAGGTGATGATAAAGGTGATGACAAAAGAGGTTAAGACAACCCTTGTATAAAACTTAAAAGCTCCCAACTGGGAGCTTTTATATTTTTAAGGTTTCAGTTTATTCCAACTAAAAACTATTACTGAAGCAAAGAAAAATAATGCACCGACTGGCAATAACCCAAATGGTTCTCTTAAAAAACCATCCTCGTCTACCTCCGATCCAATTAAAAAAAACAATATATAACAGCTAATACTAATTGAAAATAATACAATTGGAAGTTTTTTTCTCATCAAATAAATATTGAAAGAATCATAAGACTAATCTAAGTATTTAATTTTTATATTTTTGCCTCAATATTAAAATACATGAAACATTATTCAAAAAAAGATATAAATGAAATGAATCGCATTTATAGGCTTAATTTAATTAATAGTTGTACTGGATATAAGTCAGCTAATTTAATTGGAACTATTTCAACTAATAAAATATATAATGTTGCCGTTTTTAGTTCAATAACACATTTAGGAAGTGATCCTGCACTATTAACTTTCATTGTTAGGCCAACAACTGTTCCAAGAGATACTTATAAAAATATTTTAGATACAAAGGAGTTTACTGTAAATCATATAAATGTTGATGACATTGAAGATGCTCATCATACATCAGCCAGATATCCCGAAATGATTTCTGAATTTGACATGACTAAATTAGAAAAAGAATTTAAAGATGGTTATAGTGCGCCATTTGTAAAATCTTCAAAAATTAAATTAGGTTGTAAATTTTTAAATCAATATGAGATTAAGGAAAATAATACTTTGCTTATGGTGGCTGAAATCAATGATATTTTCTTTGAGGAGAACATTATTCAAAAGGATGGATGGCTAAATTTGGATACTGCTAAAACTGTAACTGTTAATGGACTCGATGGTTATGCCTTACCTAAACTAGTTGATAGATTTAAATATGCTAAACGTAAAAATGAATAACTTTATTAATAAAGACATACTTGAATATTCAGAGAAATATTCGCAACAAGAACCAGAAATTCTTCAAGAACTTAATAGAGAAACCCATTTAAAGATTTTAAACCCTAGGATGCTTAGTGGTTTTTTTCAAGGAAGGTTATTATCCATAATTAGCAAACTAATAAAGCCCAAAAAAGTTCTTGAAATTGGAACCTACACAGGCTACTCTGCTATATGTATTGCTGAGGGAATGAATAAAAATGGTATTATTCATACCATTGATAAAAATGAGGAACTTAATACTATTCAAAAAAAATATTTTAAAAAATCTGGGCTTGAAAATAATATTATTCAATATAACGGATGTGCTTTAGATATTATTCCCAAAATTAAAGAAAAATTTGATCTAATTTTTATAGATGCTGACAAAGAAAATTACATCAACTACTTTAATCTAGTTATTGATAAATTAAATAACAATGGAGTAATATTAGCAGACAATGTTCTTTGGAGCGGAAAAGTAATAAATTCAGAAGATCATGATTTAACAACTAATGTTCTAAGAGAATTTAACAAAAGCGTTAATAACGACAATAGAGTTGAAACTATTTTACTTCCAATAAGAGATGGGATTTCTATAATTAGAAAAATCTAAGATTATTTTCTTTTAATTGAACCTGTCAATTCGTCCATTTGATCTTTTACATCATCTATTTCTTTTTTTATAGATTTTGTATCAAGACCTTGTTTTTCAGCACTTTTTTTTATTTCAGACTTTATATCCTCCGTAGCATCTTTTACTTGACGAATACCTCTTCCGAGTCCTCTTGAGATTTCTGGAATTTTATCAGCTCCAAACACCAATAAAACAATTAGACCTATAAACAATATTTCAGGACCACTAATAAATAAAATGATTGTATTCATTACAATGTAAATATAAAAAAAGGTCGATTAAAAATCGACCTTTTTAAATTTTTAACCTTTTACTTTAGATTTAAATTTATCAAACTCTGATTCGTCTTGCTTTTTAGGCCATGAATTGTTTGATGTATCAATATCTGCTGTTTCTAAATCGGGATCAAGTTTAATATTTATAATTTTTTTATTGGAGGGAATTAATTTTTTAACTTCTTTATCATTTTTTCTCCAAACTTGAGCAGGATAAGTAATTCTCTGAGTTGTTTCATCCTCATATTCAATATCAACTATAATAGGCATAACCAAACCTCCTGGTTTTTCAAATGCAATTTCATAAAAGTACTTAGGAACTTCTAAATTTGAAATTTCACTTTCAGTGAAGTTTTCATTTATGTAGTTGTTTAACAACTTAGAGTTTTCCAATGGACTATTTTCTTTATTGCTTTCACTATCATTTTCAAAATTCTCTAAAAAAACTAATGGTCTTAATCTATTTCTTGGAATACCTCTTTCTTCCATAATTTTCTTCATTTCTTCACCTGGCTCACTTGAAACATAATATTGATTAACCTCCTTAATTCCAATGTCTACATAATCAGTTGTGTAAAACCATCCCCTCCAAAACCAATCTAAATCAACAGCTGAAGCATCTTCCATCGTTCTAAAAAAATCTTCAGGACTTGGATGCTTAAACATCCAACGCTTGGAGTAGGTCTTAAAAGCATGATCAAATAGTTCTTTACCCATTACTGTTTCTCGTAAGATATTTAAAGCAGTAGCAGGTTTACCATAAGCATTTGGACCTAGGCTATATACATTCTCTGGATTTGCCATAATAGGAGCTAAAAAGTTTTGGTCTACGCTCATATATCCAGTAATCATACTTGCAGGGCCTCTATCAGAGGGAAAATTTTCTAATGGATATATAATTTCTGGAATATCTTTACCAAGTTTTTGTTCTGTTATATACTGAACAAAAGTATTTATTCCTTCATCCATCCAAGCCCATTGTCTTTCGTCATTATTAACAATCATAGGAAACCAGTTGTGTCCAATCTCATGAATTATAACCCCTATCATCCCAAATTTAACATCATCAGAATAGGAACCATCAATATTTGGTCTACCAAAATTGAAACAAATCATAGGATATTCCATTCCAATTTGTTTAGCATGAACTGAAATTGCTTTATGATAAGGATAATCAAAAGTATAATTAGAGTATGTTTTTAGTGTCTCAGCAACAACGACCGTTGAATAATCTTCCCATAAAGGATTACCCTCTTTTGGATACATTGAAACAGCCATTACATCTTTATCTCCAATTTTAACTGCCATCATATCCCAGATAAATTTTCTAGAAGTTGCAAAAGCAAAATCTCTAACATTTTCAGCCTGGAAATGCCAAGTTTTTTTCTTTTTTGAAAACCCTTTTTCAGCTTCCTCAGCTTCTGCCTGAGTAACAATCATAACTGGTTTATCATATGTTTTTTTAGCTTTATTAAAACGCTTTATCATTTCCTTAGAAAATATATTTTTTCTGTTTTGAAGCTTTCCTGTAGCATCTAATATATGATCGGAAGGAACAGTTATTTTAACGTCATAATTTCCAAATGGAAGAGCAAATTCGCCATCTCCCCAAAATTGGTAATTCTGCCAACCCTCAACTTCATTGTATACGGCCATTCTAGGAAAAAACTGAGCAATAATGTAAACTCTATTACCATCTTTATCAAATGTTTCATATCCAGATCTTCCATCTTGATTAACATGATCTTGAATATTATACCACCACTTGATTGAAAAAGAAAATTTTTCACCACTTTTCAAAACTGAAGGTAAATCTACTCTCATCATCGTTTGGTTTACTATATACTTGAGTGGTTTGTTGTTTTCATCAACTACATATTCAATATTAAAACCTCCGTCAAATGGATCTGTCAAAAATTCTTTTGTAAAACCTGAAGGTGCATAAGCAGGTCTAACTCCACTTCCATCAATGAGTAAAGATGGAGAGTCTTTTTTTCTAACATTCTGATCCAATTGAACCCACAAATATTCTAAATTATCAGGAGAATTATTAGTATATGTAATTGTTTCTGATCCGTATATCTTTTTGTTTTCATCATCTAATTCAATATCCATTTTATAATCTGCTTGCTGCTGATAATAAGCAGGACCTGGAGCTCCAGAAGCTGTTCTATACATATTTGGAGTAGAGAACTCTTGATAGAGTTGTCTAAACTTATTGACATTTATATTTTCTTGATTTCTATCTTTTGCTTCTTGTGAAAAACCGGAAAAAGAAATTAAAAAACTTATTGTAAATGTTAATATTTTTTTATAGTTCATAATTAAAATTTTGAATCTTAAATTTAACAAAAAAGATTATATATTAACTGATAGAACTGAATTATTAATTCTAGAAATAAAACTCCTCTTTTTACTGTTTTTCTTGATGTGAATTATATTCTGTTGATCTTTAAATATTTCAAACAATATTTTATTTTCTAAACTCAACTTAGTGAATGATTCTAAATTTTCTATTTCTAAAAAACACACATACATATCATTTTTACTTTCAAGACCTAGGAGATGTAATTTAATCTTTTTGTTGTCTGTAAAAACATTGAGATTTAAATTAAAATAGTCCTCTAATTTATTAAAGTAAAATTTATCAATTAAATCTAAATCATCCGAACTTTCAGATAAATAGTTTTTAGAAATTGCGTTGGATAAATCATCTTTAAAAATTCTCAAAGTTACTTGTAAAGAATTATCATTTGTAAAATTAAAAAGTGAAGTACTTACATAGTATTTATGTTCAGTTAAACTTGAGAATATTAAAAAACAAAATATAATAAGTAATCTATTCATTTATTGATTTGTGAAATTCATTAAAAGCTTCAATTACTAATCCGTGATCTGAAGATTTAAAGTCATTTTGTATTGAACTATTTTCAATTCCTCCCAATACAAATTCATAAACTTCTTCTTCTTTTAAACTATATGAATTTGTAAAAAAATTAACGCCATAAAATTCAATTATATTGACGGCTACCAAGTTTTGTTTAGACCACGCCCTAGTGTTTTTTAAACTTTTATAGTATCCAGATAAATGCTTGTATAAGGCTTCTATATCTAATCCTCCGGAAATTGGTAAAAAAATTGTGCTTAAAATCAGACTCTTTTGAGAAACTATTTTTTCTTGTCTTTCTCCCTTAAATCCAGGAATACCAACATCATCAAAATTTATAGGAATCTTAACGTTTGAATTTTGTATATCATTCATAATATTTCCTGAAAGATTGTGTGACTTGACATCTACATTGGTTAATTCATTAATAAATTGTTCAACGTAAACTTTGATATATTTTTGACCATAAACATTTTCATCTATAATCAGAACTCTAGGAATTATTTGAACAGATGAAATTATTAGAGTGTCTGATTTTTTTACACCAATTTCAAATTCACCTTCAATGTTAGTAATTGTTTTTGATCCACTAGTTTTGTTTATTAAGTGTATTCCACTAGTGTTAATGGAATCATTAACAATTTCGCCCTTAAGAGTTTTAAAATTTTGATTAGTTTGTGAAAAAACACTTGTAATTCCTAAAAGGAAACAAAAAATAAAACTAATTTCTCTCAAGTATCTTTTTAAATTTATCACTTTGTTTAATTAAAAAATCTAATAATTGAAACTCGTTACTCTTTTTGAATAATACTTTGGAAGGAAATTTGTCGTCACAATACAATAAAAATTCAGAAATGTCTTCTTTATTTATTCCAAGTGATGTTAAGAAAAATGAATCGTCATAAACTTCCCTTATTAAATCACTTGGTTTATAATTTAAATTGCTAATACTCTTATCACTTAATTCATCTTTATTATTTGATTTTGCAATAGCCTTATATAAATTGATAAAATTTAAACCATTGTTAAAAGTTCCTGCCTTAAGAATTTCATCTTTAAGTCTTGTTGATTTATCAGCCATGTAATCTATTCTTTTGAACTCTTCCTCTTTGAGATCTAAAAATTTTTCAGTGTTTTCAGGACCAACCACTACTTCATCCAGAACCGTAACTTTTTCATTAACATCTATAACTAATCTACTCTTTTGTAATATATCTTTATCAATGACAACGGATCTAATTTCATATTGAACTGAGGAGAAAACAAGACGATCATTTAATCTTACCCTAACTTCAAATTCACCATCATTATCAGTTATAGTTGCTTCTCTTGATGTATTGTTTACAACATTTGCAGAGATTACATTACTGTTTTTATATAAAACTTTTCCTCTTATCCATGTTCTTGAATCCTCCTGGGTATAAATAAAATTTGAAATAAAAAGTAAAATAAAAATTAGTCTCATAATTTAATTTAGAGCGGGAGACCGGGTTCGAACCGGCGACATTCAGCTTGGAAGGCTGACGCTCTACCAACTGAGCTACTCCCGCTTAATTTTTAAAAATTATTAAAATCAATTAAATATATTACTAATTTTAGTTTAATATGAAATGGATTGTAAAAAAAGTTGAAAGCGAGGAACTTTACCCTGTTAGAAATGATGTATTAAGAAAAAATAAAGGATTCGAATATTGTAAATTTAAAGGTGATAATTTAGCTAGTTCAGCTCATTTTGGTGTTTTAAAAAACAAGAAAATTGTGGGAGGTGTTTCATTGATAGTTAATAATACAGAGAATTTAGTTTCAAACAATGTGATACAATTGAGAGGAATGTGTGTTTATGATGTCTTTCAAAAACAAAATGTAGGATTATCTTTGCTGAACATGGCTGAATTATTTGCTGTCGATAATGACTACGAATACATATGGATGAATGCTAGAAAAATTGCTCTTGACTTCTATTTAAGAAATGGATACATAAATAATTTCAGGAGTTTTAATATTGAACAGATTGGCAAACACTATTTTTTGTTCAAAAAAATAAAATGAAAAATAAAGTTGCACTAATAATATTTCTATTTTTTTTAATTTGTAATAAAAATTATTCTCAAATTACAATGGATTTAAATCAATTAACTGGAATAAATAACAATAATTTAGTGGGTGATAGTATTAAACTTGAGACTCAAACCTACAGAGCTTTCAAAAAAATGGAAAGGGCTGCTAAAAATGATGGTGTTAACTTAAAAATAGTATCAGCATACAGAGGATTTGACAGACAAAAAACTATATGGAATAAAAAGTACGAAAGATTTACCAATGAATTTTCTTTTGAACCTGAAAAGGCAATTTTAGAAATTATTCGCTTCTCAACAATTCCAGGAACATCTAGACATCACTGGGGAACAGAAATTGATATAGTTGACGCTGATTATCCAGATGAAAAAGATGTTTTAAAATCTGAGAAATTTGAAAAAAATGGTATATATCACAAATTAAAAAATTGGTTAGATAAAAACTCCGAAAGATTTGGTTTTTATCTAACTTACAATAATGATTCCGACAGAAAAGGATTTGAATATGAGCCATGGCACTACAGTTATAAACCCAGCTCTATAAAATATTACAATGCTTTAATTGATGCTGATTTAAAAAAAATAATTAATAACCCTGATTTAAAAGGCCACCATTATTTCACAGAATCATTCATAAATAAATATATCTCAGAAAATATAATGGATATAAATCCAGATTTAAAATAATTGATCATAAGATTATAATTATATTTGCTTCTTAATCTTTAAGAATAAAAAATTGACTGAAAATAAGAAGGTTTTACTAATGATTTTAGATGGTTGGGGTTTAGGAACTAATCCAAATGTTTCAGCAATTGATAAGGCAAATACTCCCTATATAGACTCTTTGTATAATGATTACCCTAATTCTAAATTAGTAACCTATGGTTCTGGGGTTGGCCTTCCTGAGGGTCAAATGGGTAACAGTGAAGTTGGACATATGAATCTAGGAGCAGGAAGAATTGTTTATCAAGACTTTGCGAAAATTAATTTAGATATACAAAATGGAGATTTCAATTCTTTACCAAACTTAATCAATCCACTAAAAAGCATTCAAAAAAATAATAAAAAACTTCATTTAATTGGACTAGTCTCTGATGGGGGCGTACATTCTCATATAAATCACTTAGAAGCAATTTTAGATCTAACCGAAGAAATGAATATTAACAATGTATATATTCATGCATTTACAGATGGTAGAGATGTAGATCCTAAATCAGGATTGGAATTTATCGAACAGCTAGAAAAAAAAATCAAACATAGTAGTGCAAAATTAGCAAGTGTAATAGGAAGGTATTATGCAATGGACAGAGATAAAAGATGGGAGAGAACAAAAAAATGTTACGATCTTTTAGTTAACGGGGTTGGAACAAAAACATCTAATATCAAAAATTCAATAAAAGATTCTTACAGCAATAATATAACCGATGAATTTCTTGAACCATTATTAACTGTTAATAAAAACAATGAGTCTGATGGACTAATTGAAAACGGGGATTATGTGATATTTTTTAATTTCAGAACAGACAGGGGGAGACAACTTACTCAAGTTATGACTCAAAACAGTAAAAACGAAATGAAAAAGCTCAATCTTAATTTCATTACGATGACAAATTACGATGATTCATTTGAGAATATTAAAATAATTTATGATAAAAATAATTTAGATGATACACTTGGGGAAATTCTTTCAAAAAACAATAAAAAACAAATTCGTATTGCAGAGACTGAAAAATATCCTCACGTTACATTTTTTTTTAACGGAGGAAGAGAAGAGCCATATAAAAATGAAACTAGAATTTTATGTCAATCTCCAAAGGTTGCAACTTATGATTTAAAACCAGAAATGAGTGCTTACGAAATAACTGAGTCTATTATCCCTGAAATTGAAAAAGGAGATACTGATTTTATATGTTTAAATTTTGCTAATCCTGATATGGTTGGTCATACTGGAGATATGTCTGCAGCTATTAAAGCTTGTGAGACAGTTGATGAATGTTCTGCTAAAATTATAGAAAAAGCAAAAGAAAATAAATATACTGTTTTAGTGATTGCTGATCATGGAAATTCGGACATAATGATCAATAAAGACGGTTCTCCAAACACAGCTCACACAACCAATTTAGTCCCATTAATTTTAATTGATAAGGAAATAAAGAAGATTGAGAACGGAGTTTTAGGTGATATTGCTCCATCAATTTTAGATATTATGAATATTCAAAAACCTGAAAAAATGACTTGTAAATCTTTAATAGTTCATTAATGAAAAAATTAATAGTCTTTCTAATTGTTTTAGCAACTCTTAGTTGTAATAATTCAAAAAATAAGAACTCTTCTAATCCTGAAAGCGAGGAATATATTGACATTATAGGTGTTTTTGATAGAAAAGAACTAAATAAAAATCCTCATGCTGAGTGGTTTAAAAAAAACTATAGTGATTATACTCTTGATGAGGAGACCGTAGTAAAATTAAAACCACTTTTTGAAGATATTGATATCAAGATTTTTATGGGGACTTGGTGTACTGATAGTAGAAAAGAAATCCCTGTTTTTTATAAATTGATGGACAAACTTCAATTAGACAATAAAAAAATTGAATTAATTGGGATGACTTTAGAAAAAACTACACCTGATAGTTTAGAATTAAATCAAAATATAATAAATGTTCCAACATTTATTTTTAAAAAAAATGGGAAAGAAATTAATAGAATAGTTGAATTTCCAATTGAGACTATTGAAAAAGATATTTTGGAAATCTTAACTACAAATGATTACCAAAATCCATACGATTTTTAATATGAGTTTGATTAAAACATCAGAGGAAATAGAGCTAATCCGTGAAAGTGCACAATTAGTTTCAAAAACACTAGGCATGCTTGCTAGTGAAATAAAACCAGGGATCAATACACTTTACCTAGACAAGTTAGCTGAATCTTTTATCAGAGATCATAAAGGTGTTCCTGGTTTTCTAGGTCTATATGATTTTCCTAATACGCTTTGCATAAGCCCTAACAGTCAAGTTGTTCACGGAATTCCAAATAAAGAAATCATCAAAGAGGGCGAAATTCTTTCTATTGATTGTGGAGTATTAAAAAATGGTTATTATGGAGATCATGCTTTCACATTTACCGTGGGAGAGGTGGATAAAGAAATTTTACAGTTGTTAGAAACTACAAAACAGTCACTGTATTTTGGCATAGAGCAGTTTAAGGCAGGAAACCGAGTTGGTGATGTTGGGTATGCTATTCAAAATTACAATGAATCTAAAGGCTATGGTGTTGTTAGAGAATTAGTTGGCCATGGTCTTGGAAAAGAAATGCATGAAAAACCAGAAATGCCTAACTATGGCAAAAGAGGAACAGGAAAAAAATTTCAAGAAGGAATGGTTGTCGCAATTGAGCCCATGATAAATATGGGAACACCAAACATTAATCAATTAAATGACGGTTGGACTATTCTTACTAGGGATAATAAACCTAGTGCTCATTTTGAGCATAATATTGCCATAGTAAATGGAAAACCAAAATTATTGTCAACTTTTGATTATATATATGATTCTTTAGGAATTAAAAGTGATGAAGAAATTCCTTTTAAATAATAAAACTTGAAAAAGTTAATTAAGTTTTTGATTAATACAATTCCTAGACCGTATCTAATATGGTGGAGTAAATTTTTAGCACCCTTTATTGATATTTTATATAGAGGAAATAAATTCACTGACCCAATAAATGGAAAGTCATATAGAAAATTTCTTCCTTACGGATATTTAAAACAAAGAGATAATGCACTTAGTCCTGGGACCCTATCACTCGAAAGACATAGATTATTGTGGTTATATTTAAATAATGAAACCATTTTTTTTTCTAGAACTTTAAAGGTTCTTCATGTTGCGCCTGAGCAATGTTTTTACAACTTATTTAAAAATCTTAAAAATATTAACTATACTACATTTGATTTAAATTCACCTTTAGCAGATATTAAAGGTGATATTTGTAATTTGCCATTTAAAGAAAATTCATTTGATTTCATACTTTGTAATCATGTACTTGAACACATTAATGATGACAAAAAAGCAATGAAAGAACTTTATAGAGTTTTAAATAAAAATGGAACAGCTATTCTTCAAGTTCCAATAAATCAAAAATCTAATAAAACATTCGAAGACAGTTCAATTGTTGATAAAAAAGAGAGAATTGAAAAATTTGGACAATACGATCACATTAGACTGTACGGTTTAGATTACTTTAAAAAACTTGAGTCTTTTGGCTTTAAAGTTGACGCATTAAAATATTCGAAAGAATTCACTGAAAGTGAAATAATAAAATATGGATTAATTAAGGATGAAATTATTCCAGTCTGTAAAAAAGCTTAATCAAAAATCAAATCTTCAAATCCCTGACTATAAAATGTGTTTATTTCGTTTTGTGAATCCACGTAAACAACCATCGCTTCAATCTCTGGGTTAGTACTAATTAAAATTTTTGTTTTTTCAAGTGGCATTGCCATAAAAGCAGTTGCATATCCGTCAGCTGTCATACAATCTATTGCAATAACGGAAGCTGCCAAAACATTAGTTTCTCTTGCACTTCCATTTAAAGGATTAATTGTGTGAACAATTTTGTCTCCTGAAATTGGGTTTATTAGAAATTTTCTGTAATTACCTGAACTTGCTAAACCCTTATCTTTAATAAATATTTTTTGTTTACTTTTTTCGGGATTAATTGGATCAGAAATACCTACCCTCCAACTAGTTTTACTAACTGAATTAATACCACTTGCATACATCTCTCCTCCAATATCTATAAGAAAATTATCAATACCATTAGCTTTAAAAAGATTTGATATCAAATCTACACCATACCCTTTAGCTATAGCATTAAAGTCAAGAAACATTCCTTTTTGTAAATTGATTTTATTATCAATTAAATTCACTTTTTCAAATCCAGTAAAATTTAAAAGACTATCTACATTAATTGAATAATTAGGATTAGTATTTGGACCGAGCCCATAAGCATTTGTTAATAAGCCAATTGTAGGATCAAAATAACCTCCACTTTCTTCCCAAATTATTTTTGATGCATTAAAAACTTTTTTAAAATTTTCATCAACTATAATAGAATTATCTCCGTTATTGATTTTAGAAATATCAGAGCTTGGTATATAGGTGGATAAAGATTTATTTAAATCAAAAAAAATGGAATCAGTTAATTTATTTAGATTTTTTAAAGGTTTATCAGAATTATAAAGAATATTAAAATTAGTTCCTAAAGCAAAACCACTGTAAGAATAGGTTTGATCTGGTTTATTACATGATAAAAAAAGTATTAACAGGAAATAAAAACTAATTGATTTCTTCAAACCCATCATAATTTACTATATAACTTGAATTTTTAAACAAAGGTAACTCATAATCATCAGAGTTAGCTAAACCTACTTTTGCACATAATAATTTAGCTTCAAACTTTTTTGAATGATCTAAAATTTTACTTAGATTATTAATTTTATAGGTTTTAGGGTTTTCTGGATACAAAATTGCTTTTACCAAAATAAAGTATAATTGTTTATTTTTTGTACAAACAAACTGTGGATTTTTTTCTAAAGAACTATTAATTGAAATAAATTCAAAATTATCCTTTTCAAGATCCTTTCCGACAATATTCATAGCTAGACTATGAAGTTCTGATTTATTTAATGGAACTGGTAAGATATTATCCTCCAAAATCGTCAAATCGGACATTTTCAGGGGGAACACCAAAATCATCTGCCATTTTTTCAATTGCTTGATTCATTAGTGGAGGACCACAAAAATAAACTTCAATATCCTCGGGGCTTTCATGATAATTTAAATAATTATCTATAACTGTTTGATGAACAAACCCAACAAAACCATCACCTTTACCATCAAGTCCGTCCTTAACTGTCCAATTATCTTCTTCCATTGGCTCAGAAAGAGCAATATAAAATTTGAAGTTTGGAAAATCTTTCTCTAATGCTTTAAAATGTTCAGTATAAAAAAGTTCTCTTTTAGATCTTCCACCATACCAAAAACTAACTTTTCTTCCGGTTTTAAGTGTTCTAAATAAATGATATAAGTGAGATCTCATTGGAGCCATACCTGCTCCTCCACCAACATATAACATTTCAGCTTCGGATTCATTTATAAAAAACTCTCCGAATGGACCTGAAATAGTGACTTTATCTCCTGGTTTCTTAGAGAATATATAGGACGATGCAACACCTGGGTTTACATTCATCCAACTGTTAGCATTTCTATCCCATGGTGGAGTTGCTATTCTTACATTAAGCATAACTTCTTTTCCTTCTGCAGGATAAGATGCCATTGAGTAAGCTCTTTCTACGAGTTCGGTATTTTTCATCTTTAAATCCCATAGTTTGAATTTATCCCATTCCAACTGAAATTTCTTTGGTTCCCCAGGATGTTCATCAGGATGAGAATCAATATTTATGTCATTAAAATCAATTTCACACTCTGGAATTTCAATCTGAATATAACCCCCAGCTTTGTAACCCATATCTTCTGGTATCTCAACAACAAATTCCTTAATAAAAGATGCTACGTTCCAATTTCTTACAACAGTTGCCTCCCATTTCTTGATTCCAAATACTTCCTCAGGAACTTGAATAACCATATCTTGTTTAACTTTCACTTGACAACCTAGTCTCCAACCTTCCGCAATTTCCTTTCTAGAAAAATGTGGAGCTTCAGTAGGCAAGATTTCACCTCCCCCTTCATTAATTATACATTTACATTGAATACAGGTTCCACCACCTCCACAAGCTGATGGTAAAAATATTTTATTATTACTTAAGGTTGAAAGCAATGTATCACCAGATGATACCTCTACTTCATTTTCGCCATTCACAAGTAATTTGACAGGTCCTGATGGAACCAATTTTGCTTTAACACCAAGCAACATCCCTACTAGAAGAAAAATTATACCTAAAAAGACTACAATACTAAATAAAATATAAGTTGAAATTGTCATAAAAAATTAAAGTTTAATTCCCATAAAGCTCATAAAACCTATGGCCATTAGTCCAGTTATTATAAAAGTTATCCCTAAGCCCTTAAGAGGCGCAGGTACATTTGAATAAGCTATCTTTTCACGTATTGATGCTATGGCTAAAATAGCTAATAACCAACCTATTCCAGATCCAAAGCCATAAATAGCAGATTCTGTAATTCCTGAAAAATCTTTAATCTGCATAAAAAGTGAACCACCTAAAATTGCACAATTAACAGCTATTAGTGGTAAAAAAATCCCAAGAGCTCCATATAATGACGGAGAAAATTTTTCAACAATCATTTCAACTAATTGTACCATAGAAGCTATAACTGCAATGAACATTATGAAGCTTAAAAATCCTAAATCTAGTTCTGCATATTCAGGGCCTATCCAAGATAATGCGCCTAATTGCAAAAGGTATTTATCAATTAAAAAGTTTAGAGGAACTGTAATTGTCAATACAAATATCACTGCAAAACCCATTCCAATTGAAGTTTTAACAGTTTTAGAAACAGCTAAATATGAACACATCCCAAGAAAATATGCAAAAACCATATTTTCAATGAAAATGCTTTTTATAAATAAATTTGCGTAATCCATAATATAAACTTTAAGCTTTTTCTATTAATTTTCTATTTCTTGATCTTTGTACCCAGATAATTAAACCAACAGTAATTAATGCCATAGGAGATAATAACATCATTCCATTATTTTCATAACCCATTTCATAAAAAGAATCAGGAATTACTTGAACTCCGAGTAAATTACCTGATCCTAAAAGTTCACGAAAAAATGCTACTAAAATTAGTATAGCTCCGTATCCAAAGGCATTACCGACTCCATCTAAAAAGGATCTCCAAACCCCATTTCCTAATGCAAATGCTTCTAGCCTTCCCATTACTATACAATTAGTAATAATAAGTCCAATAAATATTGATAATTCTTTACTAACATCATAAGCATAAGCTCTTAACACTTCATCAACTAAAACAACCATAGATGCTACTACCACAAGTTGAACAATAATTCTTATTCTGTTGGGAATTAAATTTCTTAAAATAGAAACAATGACATTACTTGCTGCCATTACGGCAACAACAGACAAGCTCATCACTATAGCAGCTTTCAATTGAACTGTAATTGCTAAAGCGGAGCATATACCCAAAACTTGAACAGTAATTGGATTGTTATCATCTAAAGGATCTGTAAGTAAAACTTTGTTTTTTGACATATTAATTAATATTTGAATCAATATTTGACATAGAAAATGCTAGTGCAGTTTCAGATTCTTTTATAGATTTAAAATAAGGTATGTAATGATTCATTCTTTCTGTAATCATATCAGTAACTCCATCACATGTTATCGTTGCACCTGAGATAAAATCAACCTCATGGTCAGATTTATCTAAGTTGGAAGGATCATTATTTGTTTTAGAAACCTTTATACCCATAAGGTTATAATCTGAATCAAATAATTTTTCATCAACAAATCTTTCTTTAAACCAATCTTGAGTTATTTCAGCTCCTAAACCAGCTGTCTCGCCGACATGATCAAAAACAACTCCTTTAACGGTATTTAGATCTTCTTTGATTGAAATATATCCAAAAATTGCATTCCACAGACCATTTCCTCTAATGGGTACAATGTAAAATTTATCTTCCTCAATTTCAGCAACGTATAATGGAAAGTTTTGATCTTCAGGCAATTTTTTTAGTTCGAGAGCAAGTTTAACGTCTCTAAACACATTCACCGTATTATCTGTTGAACCATCACTTTGAACAGCTAACTGCTCTTTGATGTACTTGTTATACAGATCCTCTGCTCCTTCTCTATCAACATTAATTCCAACGGTTGATAGTATGTTTTGCATTTTTTCTTTTCTTATGTTATCATTTTGCAAATCTTTTAAGGATTGAGAAGTAAATGCTAAAACAGAAGCAACAACTAAAACCATTAAAGTTGCAAAAATAAAAGTGTATGAATTTGAATCTCTGTTCATTATTAGGCTACGTTTAAATTAGATTTTATTTTTCTATTTACTCTTCTTTTAATATTTGCTTCAATTACATAATGATCTATAGTTGGAGCAAATACATTCATTAAAAGAATTGCTAGCATCACTCCCTCAGGATAAGCAGGATTAAAAACTCTAATCAGTATACAAAACAAACCAACCAGAATTCCATAAATCCATTTACCCTTGGTGGTTTGAGCAGCAGATACTGGATCAGTTGCCATGAAAACCACACCAAAAGCAAAACCTCCAACTATTAAATGATTAAACCAATTAAAGCTCATTAGCTCATTAGCTCCCCACAAGTTGAACAATAAACCTGTTACGGCTGCACCAATAACACTTCCAATCATAATTCTCCAGCTTCCAACTCCCGTGTATATCAAAATAAGTGCTCCAATTAACACCATGAAAGTGGAAGTTTCTGCTATTGATCCCGGAATTCCTCCATAAAACATTTGAGAAACGTCGTATGGAATAGAACTTTCACCAGAAGCTAACATTCCCAAAATAGTTTCACCTGACACTCCATCTACATTAGAAGCTTCAGAAACCCAAACCTTGTTACCAGACATATAAGTAGGATAAGCAAAAAAGGCAAATGCTCTTGCTGTTAAAGCAGGATTTAAAATATTCATTCCTGTACCTCCAAATGCTTCTTTTCCAATTAAAACAGCAAATGCAACAGAAACACCAACCATCCATAACGGGATATCAACTGGCATAATCATGGGAATCAAAAGACCTGTAACTAAATATCCTTCATTTACTTCATGTCCTCTAAAAATTGCAAATGCAAATTCTATTGCTAGACCTACGATATACGAAACGGCTATCATAGGAACTATTTTTAAAGAACCATGGATTACAGCATCCATAGTTGAAAAAGCGGTACCTAACTGAGAATAATATTGGTATCCTGTATTATAAATTCCATAAAAAAGAGCTGGTAAAAGTGCTATTATTACAGTAATCATAGTTCTTTTTAAATCAACAGCATCTCTGATATGAGCTCCGTGTTTAGTAGTGTGATTTGGTACAAACAAAAAAGTATCAAATGCATTAACTGCCGGAGCATACTTTTCAAACTTTTCTCCCTTTCCAAATGGTTTTTTTATAGTATCTAAAATTTGTCTAATGTTCATTTATATATTAATATTTATTAACCGACTTCAGAAATCATTAAATCTAGTCCATCCCTAATTATCTTTTGAGCTTCAATTTTGGAGGATGATGAATAATCAATAAGAGCAAAATCTTCAGGTGCTACTTCATAAATACCCAAATTCTCCATCTTTTCAATGTTACCAGACATGCATTCTTTTAACAATTGCATTGGAAAAATATCCATTGGAAATACATCTTCCATTTCACCAGTTACAACAAAAGCTCGTTCTTCACCATTTAAATTTGTATCTAAATCATATTTTTTATTGGGGAATAACCAAGAAAATGATGTTTTATATATACTAGGTACAGCATTATTTATAAAAGGAATCCAGCCAAACATTCTATAGTGGTTACCCTCTCTGAGCACAGAAAGTGTATTGTTATAAAAACCAAGATAATTATCTTTTTCAACTGACCTTCCTGTTAAAACATCTCCATTTATAAATCTTAAATTTAGGTCAGTATCAATGCCAGCATCTTTTATAATTTCAGATAAACTAGACCCAACTATAGTTTTGTAATATTGTGGGTATTTAACAGGTGGTCCTGAAACTGCTATAGTTCTGGTTGGATTATATTCGCCAGTTAAAAAAAGTTTACCAATCAATGCAACATCTTCTGCCCCAACAACCCAAACTTTTTCTCCACTATTAACTGGATCAATATGATGAATTTGAACCCCTACATTTCCAGCGGGATGAACACCACTTATGTTATGTATTTTAACATTATCAATCTCATTTATAAACAAATTATGATTTTTCTCAACACATATATTTAAATCTCCTTCGGTTAATTTTTTTAGTGCGGTAATTCCAGTAATAAATTCCTCTTTTTGTTCATTTAAAACAATTTCAAAATCTGCAGAAATAGGAGCAGTATTAAGAGTGGATATAAAGATTGATTTAGGACTATCTTTGGGATCCGCTATGATATCATAAGGTCTCTGCTTAATGAATGGCCAACAACCAGAGTTAAGTAAAGTTTCTAAAATTTGATTTTTTGAAAACTTATTGAAACCAGAAGTTTTATGTGAAATTGCAATTTGTTTTTCATCACAATTTATTAGTATTTCTAAAATTCGTCTTTTTGCACCACGCACAATGTCTAAAATTTCACCAGAAACTGGCGAGCAAAATTTTATTTCCGGATTTTTTTTTGAAAAAAACACAACATCACCAGCACTAACTTTATCACCCACTTTAACTACCATTTTGGGTGTTATTAAATGAAAATCAGAGGGATTTATTGAGACAGTTTTTGGAAATGGCGCCTTTTTTACGATGTTTTCTGGAGCACCTTTTAAATTAATGGATAAACCATTTTTAACTCGAATGTCATTTGACATAATTATATGCTATAAATAGAGCGCAAATTTATTAATTTAAACCTAGTTCTAAAAGTTGATTTGACATAAAATTATTTATTTATAATCATTCTAAATTAAGAAAGATTTCATTAACTATTTGGCAAAAAAAACTGACTATATTTATAGCCATAAAAAAAAACAAAATGAAATTTTATTACTTCATTTTTTTGATTTCTTTAAATTCAGTTTTAAGTCAACATAACAATACTATAGATAATATATACAGCATAAAGATTGAAACTGAGAGCAATGAATATTTATATCCGGTAATTGATAAAAACGAAACAATTACTTTATCTTTTGATGATTTAAATCAAAAAGAAAATAGCTACTATTATCAATTAAACCATTTTGATTACAAGTGGAATAAATCCAAACTCTTTAAGTCTGACTATATTAATGGATATGATGATAATTTGATAACTAACTCTGAGAATTCATTTAACACACTTGTTGACTACAGGAATTATAAAATTTCAATTCCAAATAATGATGTAGTTATAAAAATTTCAGGAAATTTTTCTATAAGTATTCATGACAAAAACGGAGACTTTTTATTTGAAAGGAAATTTTCGATAATTAACAAAAAATTATTAATTAGCACGGAGATTAAAAAATCAAAAGATTTAAAAAATTACGAAACACATCAAAGTCAAGATATTACAGTTAAGTGTAACAACTGTTTGAATTTCAAAAACAGTTCATCTAAACTTAAACTAGTTGTTTTAAAAAATAAACAATGGGAGAATAGCATAATTTTAGAAAAACCAGATTTTTTTTTTAACGACAGATTAGTATATAAAAATATTTTATTTCCTGGTGGAAATGAATATTTTCACTTTGATAATTCAAAAATTAATTCAACTAATTTAAATGTGTATAAGACTGAACTAAATAATATTTACAATACTTATTTAAGAACAGATGTTGAAAGAAAAAATAGTTTATACACATATAACCCTGACATCAATGGTTCATTTATAATCAATCAAAACATTAGTAATTCAAACATCGAAAATGACTACTCATTTGTACGATTTAATTTTAAACCCAATCAAATCAATTTAAGTAACAGAGTTTTTATAATTGGAGAATTTAACAATTATGAAATTACTAAAAAACACGAGCTTGAATTAATAGACAATACTTATCAAGGTAGTTTTTTATTCAAACAAGGTTTTTATAACTATAAATATGTTTATCAAAATAATAATGAAGAATTAAAATTTTATTCAGGAAACTTCTGGGAAACAGAAAACGTTTATACCATATTAATATTTAATAAAAAAAATACAGATAAATATTACAGTCTTATTGGTTATAAAACACATTCAAGTATTGATATAAAAAATTGAGATAAAAAGTATTTTTATTTTTTTAAAATACATACCTTAGCTTACATGATCAATCATGTAACTAAAGGAATAAAAATTTCTGTCAATACTATTTTTGATGGATCTTATTTTAAAAATTATACTTTAAATTACTCTTTTAGTTATACAATAACTATCACCAACCAAAGCAAAAATACTGTTCAACTAAAATCTAGACATTGGAGAATTTTCGACTCTTTAAATAATGATATAATTATTGATGGAGAAGGGGTTATTGGAGAAAAGCCTACAATTGGACCTGGAGATTCTTTTGTTTACTCCTCTGGTTGTTTAATAACCTCACCTGTTGGTGCTATGAGAGGTTTTTACAATATGATCAATATTAACAATGGAAAAAAATTCAGAGCCTATATTCCCACCTTTAAACTAAATGCTCCTCAGGCTTTAAACTAATAATTAATAACATAATGAAAGATTTAAATTTTGCAGTTCCTAAATTAATCAATGAAGACGTTAAAGAGTACAGAAAAAACTCAGATGAAAGAATTGAAGTAGAAAAAACATATGATCTGATGTATAATCAAAATATCAAAATTCCACTATACATCGGGGATGAGGAAATTTATACTGAAGAAAGAAAAGAAATTAACCCGCCTCACGATAATAAAAAAGTAGTAGGAAGTTTTTCTGTTTGTGATGAACAACATGTTCATGAGGCTATTAATAATTCTTTAAGTGTTAAAAATGAATGGACAAGTACTCCATGGCAAAAAAGAGCTTCTATTTTTCTTAAAGCAGCGGAACTGATAGCTGGGCCGTACAGATCAAAAATAAATGCAGCTACAATGATAGGTCAATCTAAAACGATTTTTCAAGCTGAAATAGATGCTGCCTGTGAACTTGTTGATTTTTTAAAACTTAATATAGTTTACATGAACGAAATCTATCATGAACAGCCTATAACTGTGGGTGAAGTATCGAACAAATTGGAATACAGACCACTTGAGGGATTTGTATATGCTATAACTCCATTTAATTTCACAGCAATTGGCGGAAATTTATGTGCAAGTGCAGCACTAATGGGGAATGTAGTTTTATGGAAACCTAGCGACCATCAAGTTTATAGCGCTAAAGTAATAATGGATGTTTTTAAGGAGGCTGGATTACCAAATGGAGTTATTAATTTGGTTACGGGAGATCCTGTGATGATAACTGAAATAGCTTTAAAAAATAAAAATCTTTCAGGAATACACTTTACAGGTTCAACTGATGTTTTTAAAAGCTTATGGTCTAAAGTAGGTGCCAATATAAATTTATATAGAGATTACCCTAGGATTGTTGGGGAAACTGGAGGTAAAGATTTTATTTTCTCTCACCCGTCAGCAGATTCCAAAATAGTTTCTACAGCAATAGTAAGAGGTGGTTTTGAATATCAAGGTCAGAAATGTTCAGCAGCATCAAGAATTTATATTCCAAACTCAAAATCAAATGAAATTATTCAAAATCTTAAAGAACAAATCAGTACCATAACACTAGGATCGCCACGCGATTTTAAACATTTTATGACAGCTGTTATTCATGAAAATTCATTTGATAAAATTGTTAACTATATAGAATCTGCAAGAGATTCTGAAGATGCAAAAATTATTATTGGTGGAGATTATGATAAATCAGAAGGATTTTTTGTTTCCCCCACTGTAATACTAACAACGAATCCTAATTTTATTACAATGGAAAAAGAAATTTTTGGCCCTGTAGTTTCAATTTTTGTTTACGATGATAATAATTGGAAAGATACTTTAAAAATAGTCGATAATACCTCAATTTACGCACTTACTGGTGCTTTTATTTCTAAAGATAAAGACAGCATTGATTACGCTCTAAAGACTTTAAGATACAGTGCAGGTAATTTTTATATTAATGATAAACCCTCTGGAGCAGTGGTAGGTCAACAACCATTTGGTGGATCAAGAGGTTCAGGGACTAATGACAAAGCTGGCTCAAAACTAAATTTATTAAGATGGGTTTCTCCAAGATTAATAAAAGAAAATTTTAATCCTCCTACAGACTATCCTTACCCTTATATGGAATAGGTAAATAAACTACTTTTTTAGTTTCAAAAAAAGATTCATTAAAAAACTGATTTATATTAAAAACTTCGATATTCTTAAATGGTTTAAGTTCATCGTTTAGGTCACCGCCTTTCAAACTAATTATACCGTTTTTTAGTTTGTGATTATTTTCTTTAGAAATTTTATCTCCAACTAAATTGACTAAATTGGACATATTTGAAACTGCTCTGTTTACTATGTAATCATAATTTAAAGACAACTTCTCAGATCTAATCTGTTGTCCATATGCATTACTCAAATTCAAATCATTAACAATTGCATTTACAACTTTAATTTTTTTTCCAATAGAATCTGTCAAATGGAACTGAACCTCCGGAAACATTATTGCAAGAGGAATTCCAGGAAATCCACCACCAGTTCCAACATCTAATATTTTTGAGTTATTATTAAATGAAAAAAATTTAGCTATACTTAAAGAGTGTAGTATGTGTCTTATTTCAATTTCTGCAATATCTTTTCTAGAAATTACATTAATTTTTGAATTCCAGTAATTAAATAAACCTGGTAACATTTCAAATTGTTTAATTTGATGATTAGAAAGGTTAGGAAA
>Ga0209631_10001660_pt1 | contig 28131 bp, 8 predicted proteins | sample COG_08_FD_184752 | JGI IMG/M metagenome (GOLD analysis project Ga0209631, IMG submission 184752) | Pelagic Microbial community sample from North Sea - COGITO 998_met_08 (SPAdes) (version 2) | ecosystem: Environmental > Aquatic > Marine > Neritic zone/Coastal water | place: Helgoland, sampling... | reverse complement strand
AACGCGGAGAGCGATGTGACGATGATGCTCTTGAGAGTATTGATGGAAGCGGAAGATATCGTGGCGTTTGGGATACCAATGGCGTGCGAACGCGCGTGTTATGCTGGTTTTGGATTGATTGAGTCGATGTTAGCTTTGGCGTACCATGGGAGAGTCTTGAACATGCATTTTGGCAGAGAGAAGTGTTTGATGGCGCTGGCATTCGCGTTTGCCACCGCGAGGGTGAAGAAGAGAAGTGAGAAAATGCGAGGGAAAAGGAGCGAAGGAGGCGGAGGAGGAGAATTCGTCGCGAAGAAGGCGAGGGAAACCGTTGCGGTGGCGTTGAGAGATGCGAGGGCCCTGAGTGCACCGTACGCGTTAGAAGAAGACGGGTTTGATGATGGATTATCTTTGGTATCCTCTTCCTCCTCCTCTGTCTCCTCGTCTCGGGCGAAACTGAACGCGACGTCCCTGGCGCTCTTCCCAAACGTCAAAAATGCACTCGAGCTCGTCAAGCGGCGCTGCGTGGATACGTATTTCTCTGGATCAAAATCTATCGCGCTCGGTGCTTTCATCAACAATTGGACTATTATTGCGAGCGTCCTATTGACTGCTAAATCTGAGAAACCGTTTGGTATTGGTCAAGCTTGCGTTGCTGCGATTACATCCACCCACAACGCCTTCGTGAAGCTCGAAGAACTATTCTTCTCGAGCGCGGATGGCGAAGGAAGATTTGGATCGGTCGTTTTAGATGCCGCGGAGACACATTGCGCGAACGTATTAAAGCTTCAAGCGGTCGTTGAAGCGCGAGATGTGCACAAATTCACTCACGGCGACATCGTGTATCGGCGAGAGGATGATGGCGAAATCAACTGGGCGCAAAAACCAATCTTGGAGTGTGAAAAGTTGACGTTGTACGAAGACGCGTCGTACGTAAGCGCGAATAGTGTAAAAACAAGAGCAAGACCATTGGTAGAATCCTTAGATTTCGAACTCAACGCTGGAGAGTTGTGTTGCATATCTGGACCACCGGGTTGCGGCAAAACAACTTTGCTGCGAGCGTTTTGTGGATTGCATTCCGCTGGCACTGGTTCCATCGTTTCTCGATTTAATACTGGTATTTGCTCCAACGGGCTGTTTACGGATGACTTTTCGTACGATCGTGAAGGATATCCTAGCACAGAATACGTCGAGATCGATACGGAAAAGGAGAGCAGGGATGGTAGCACTGCCGGTGCAAAGATGATCCGCGATGGAGACGACACCACGTTCTCTCTACTCTTGAAAAGAAGACAAAATATTGCAGTGGTGCCAAAATACCCGAATTTCCCCAGGGATGGCGAAACGCTACTTGGCAACGATGTTTCCGTTAACACTCCAGATGATGAATTGTTTGTCTTTCCAATTCTTGAGCGACTTGGGCTCGGGCGTTTTTGTTCAAGTGAGGCAATCCAAGAATGCCGAGTGACGGGTTGGAACAATGTGCTCACTAGAAGCGAACGCGTCGCGGTTGCGGTGGCCAGAGCGGTGGCCAGAGAAGCGACGTTGGTTATCGTGAGAGACAATTTGAGTCAAATGGAATCGAGCGCGTTGCGAGCTGAAGCGTATGAGTTGCTTCGAGATGCCAACTGCGCGGTGGTCGCGACATCGTCAACACTTTTGGAGGAAAAGAACAAAAAGAATAAGAGCGACGAAGAATTCAATGAGTTTGAATTTGTCGTAAGTTTGTCAGCCGGAGATAAAAAGGAGTGGAAATTGAACGTGGATAAAGGATATCTTTCACACTCGGCAAAAAAGAAAGCGCATCCTACGGAGGACGGGCGTTTGAATGAGGACGAGAATAGTGCCATTTTGAATTCAGCCGGTCGAGCAAGACGGGCGCCTTTTGATGCACTTCAGCGCAAGTTTGCGAAAAAAGAAACAGAGGAAGATTCAAACATCAAGCGAAAACTCGCGTTGTAAAAAGAGGTATTAATAATTTGTATATTACGAATGTTAATGAAGCACCGCGTATTGTTTTATTCATCACCTTGTTTACAAACTGAACTAGGCAAAACCAAAACCTTGACTTCCTTCGCGTATAGAATAGAGTAATCTTTCTTTTAATTCCTCCTTGGTATCGTAGGCAATCAAGTCCAATTGGTTGAAACATGTGTGCGCCGTGCACAATTGATTCGGGTCGTTTGCCTGCGCTTTGTGTATTTGAAATTTTTGTAAACCACTCATACCGCGCAACTTCTCAAAGCCATCGAGTGGAACTTTAGACGTACCGGTACAAAACATCAGCAAGCGCGCGCGATCTTCAACATTCATCTCGCGCACGATTTCCCAAAACCAGCGAATTTGCGGACTCGTAGCCGTATAACCACCGTGGTATTCCGTATTCACCTTTAAATCGTCCAAGTCAATATCGGGCGTACCGGAAATGAGAAGTTCGAGCTCACTGGCGTTTAAAACACCGATAACATCGCGATCAACTACTTTAGTGAATCCTTCTATGAATGCCTCGAGTTGATCTTTGACTGCGTCCGTCATTCGGAATGCCGTAATCAAGTTGACGTAGTCGAGCTTATTTACATTTGTCACCGAAACGTTTCGCCCGTTTTTAATCAAGTCCACTGTCTTCGTTTCCCCGAAAAAATTCTGCGTGTCGCTGAAGTTCAAATCCAAAACACCCTCGATATCGTTATCAAGCATCCATTTGATATTTTTGTAGTAGTCTGGATCGACGCCTTCCATATCCTCAAACGTCAACGGTTGCCCAAGGAGATGCTTATAAATTGGTCGCGTGAAATACGCGTCGAGTAATACCCCGTCGAACAAAGCTTTACCAATTAATCGACCGACGAAACGGAAATAGCTTAAATGTTCCGGATTAATCGAGGAATGCTTGTTTGGCTCGTAGCACGCTTCGCCGCTCGGAGCGAGTTGGAACAGACCCCAATCGGGATTGAAGATTTCTCGCGCGAGGATTTGATACCATTCTCTCGTTAAACCGCCCGCATCGATCCCTTCTTCACCCGCAAAGACGATTTGCATGCGACCTTTCATTTCTTCGTGCGTTCGCGCCCGCAGTTGATTGTATGAATCCTCTAATAGATGCGATCTGCGAATTTTGAGCTTTGATGTTCCACGGGAGACGTATTTTTCCTTCTCCTTTTTTAGTTTGAGTTGAATGTGTGCCCGTTTAACATCAAAATCCACCAATGCTGGCGTTCGGAGTAAAGTTTTCAAAGACGTCGTCAGTAATTGCGGGTTCCGTCGAAGTAGTGCGTTTATGACGCCACGATGCCTCTCGGCAAACTTCCAAGCTTCGGTGGATAGTCTTGATTTCAGCTCTTCTGCTATGGTGGTATTTTCGAGTAATGCATCTAATCCAAGATTAGAAGTGAACTTGACGCTGGACGCACGAAGTAAACCAGGAGTTGACGCTCGAGAGGGTTGGGACAATTTCATCGGCGTGTTATTTGCGGTTCTATTGACAGCAGCAGCGCTCGTCGCATTCATTGTCTGGTCGGCATTTCCCGGAGATGCCACTTCATCTCGTTCTTGTTGCTTCTCTGCCATCTTTTTAGAGACTTCCTCGAGCTGATCTGGCGCCAGCGCATCGGCAAGGGCAAAATACGCCTCCACTGCTGGAAGCATCGCTGTTATAGCGAGTGGAGCTGGCGGAGGAGCAGCACCAGGCTTGTGTGGCGTGACGAGTGCCTCAACTTTTTGCGCGGCAGTAGAGAGCGCTTTCCACGCCGGTTTCATAGCTTCGGAAAGCTCTAAAAGTGCGTTTTCACCCGGCGCTTCTTCATCCTTTGATTCTTCACCAACTTTCATCGTTGAAGGCTTTTGGGAGGCATCCATGGGGGATGCTCCCGCAAAAGTATCTGGCACTACCCGTCGCCCAGAATTACTCTTATCCGACTTCGCGCCCTGCGCGCGCTGCTTTGTCAGCTGCGCGAGCGCTCGCACGACTCGAAGGATTGAATCGCACCCAGCGTGTAACATATGCGTATCAGTATTACCTGTCGAGCATAAGTTTAATTGCGTCTCCGCAAAGACTCTCGATATCTTTGCTTGTTTGAGTAGCGCAACCGTCAATACACTCGCTTGCTTCTGAGAAGCCGTCGCAAAGTGACGCATCAGTGAATAGACGTGAGAAAGAACGGCATTACCGAAGCGACCTTGGTTGATGAAAGAGAGCGCGTCCAAAAGTTTCGCCAGCGGTTCGAGTTGATGGGGTTTCAATTTGTCAAACGTCAATCTAGCCTGGTTTACGTTCTCATCGAGATGTTTTTCACTGGCACGACCTTTGATCTTCGATATCTTTGTCGCGCGAAAAGATTCGTTCAAGATCAAGAGCTGATTCGCTAGCATAGATCCCGGGTGTTTGAGAGCCACCGGACTACTGAGAGATTCCAAAAGACGTTCAAAGACAGTAATACCCATGGGTGAACCACACACCGTCGTCGCAGAAATCGAAGGTAGCCGACTACTAAACTTCCCCTGGTGTTGTGTGAGCCAGTGCATTGTAGCAAGAGCCCGTCGAGCGCGAGCTTCGCTGTGAACAAATCCATATCGATCCATCTTCACATCTAATTGTCGAAGGACCGACAAGGACGTATCTGATTGGCATAAAACAGGGTCAATCATCGACCATATTTCTGTTATGAATGTATCTCTGCACACAGCAAACGTCGATAAACTCAAAAGCGCGCGTTGGTAGGACTCTTTTTGAAACCTTCTGCATAAGTTTTCGCAGATTAAAAGGCATCGCGCATCTTCTTTGGTCAAATCGGGCATCTCAACTCGATACGGAGTGATTTTCAAGGTCCTCTTTGCAATATCCAAGGCTTCTTTTGACTGTGCCCATTTTTCCTCGTTTTTTTCTTTTAGCAGCTCCTCTTTCTTTTGTTTCTCAGCGCGGTCTAGCGCCACTTTTTTCGACTCAATTGCTCGCTTTCTATTCAGCAACATCGACGATCTCGCAGATTCAAGTATAGATTTTGCCTGAGAGAGCGCATCTTTTTGAATGTCTGGCGGCAAGGCTGCTAAAAACGTCGCATCCACCTCATCAAAATTCCGCGTTTGATGCAACTCTTTCGGAGGCGATTCATTTAAACGTTTCACAATTACGTTATAACGTAAAAGCTCGGTTTTTATATTCTCTGGCAAAGCGTTCAACGATGCTTGATCCGGTGATTCGAGGGAGAGCTTTTCCATCGCTTCCGGTATCCAAGAAGCGTCGTCATTGAAAATGGAGAGATCTACCTCACCGTTTTCAGTATTAGAATGAGCAGTATCATCTTTTTTGAGTGCTTCCTCTTTTTCCATACTGCCGATAGGAGATGATCCGCCGCTTTTCCCCTTCTCCGTCTCTCTCGGTGTTTTGTCCGTGCTTTCCTTTCCCTTTTTTTTATCTCGCTCTACACTTCTCCTCTGTTGTTGTTGTTGCTGTTGTTCGCTCGTGCGCAAGCCTTCATTAGTAAGCGCTCTTAAGACCGTTACAATCGACGTTGAAACCAAGTTTCTCTCACTTCTAGTCAACGGGGCATTTGGTGCCAGCGCGGTTGATCCGTTTCCTAGAATTGACCTCGCTGAATCCGTCCAGGCATGTCGTCTTGCGCGTAAACCACTCAAATCCCAAGCAGGTTCAGGAGATATCGCCGTTTCTCCAAGAGCGTCTTGATCGACGTCGCCGTTCAGAACAAGATTTCCACAATATATCAACACACCACTCATAGATAAAAGATCGTTTCCGGTGCCATCAAAATCGACGTTAATTCTGCCCATATCTTCTTGGTGCCTTTCACCTCTAGACGCGCCGCCAGCCTCGGGGGACAGTATTTGATTCCTGGTCAGATATGGCTCGCCATTAATATCAACAAAGCCGTAGGGATCAAACGAATCAAGATTATCTGGACTTGAAGAAGCACCTTGAAGCATGGGGTTTCCTGATGATCGAGCAAATCTCGCAAAATCACTGGACAATGTTCGCAAAACATCTCGCATTCTATTCACAACATCTGGAGGTGCGTCCGCGATAGGCGTTGGCATATTTGCCGATCGATGTGCAAATTCATCTGTATTGGAACTGTTGACACGTAAATGCATTTGTTGCCAATACCGCTGACCATCTGGACCCGTCGTTACATTGTGTTCACGAATCATTTGAGCAGACCAGCGAATGTAAGCATCATTCGGCATATCATCTACTCTAGTTCTAACACAAATCGACTGGGCAATAGGCGGAACGCTCGACGTGGCACCATCTGCAGCACATCTCATCTCAATGGCGTATGAGGTAACATTAGGACAATCATCTCTTACTACGAGAGGATGCGCATCAGGAAATGCCCGCCGTGACGGTAGATGTCTTCTCGATATCCCCATTCCTTGTGCATCCTCGCATTCGCAAAGGTATCGTTCGCCGAATCGCGATCTGAGTCTCGCTCGAATATTTCGTCCACCATCCATATTCGCAATGTACGCCGTACCCGTGTCTTCACGACGGGGACCACCAAACGAAGAGGCTTCTCGTTCTCGTCGAGTAAACTCTCCATTCGCAAGACGACGAAGATCTTCAACCGTAAGTTCGAATACGTTCATCTGCTGAATGGGATTTTCCGGAAGCCCGGTCGGTTCCAAATCCGCGTAAGTCTCTAACTCTAACTCTAAACCAACGTCTAAAGAGTTAGTAGGACTCGATCGGTTGTTATTGCCATCCCCTTCTCGCTCTCTTCTTCGCATGACACGGCCAAAACCAGTGTCTAAGGATAATTCGATATCGCTGTGAAATCCGCTGTCATCGTCAGCCAATTCGCTATCATCCTCGTTGCCAACGAATATTTCTTCATCTTCCTCCTCCTCTTCTGCTTCCTCCCCTTCTCTCTCTCTCCTCCCCCTTTCATTAGCTCCGTATTCATGAGCTCGATGGACCACCTCATTTATCGTCATGCGGGGACCTTGAAACTGCTCAGCCAAAAATGGATCAGCAGCTTCCCCGCGAAATGAACCCCCACCTCTTCTGAACGCGCCGCCGGGATTGCGTACAAACACTGCGTCATCAAGAAAAGAAACGCCCACATCACGGTTAGTATCACACACAGAGCCACCAATACGCGCAATATTTGCGCCACTTTGATCGCGACTCATCACTTCCTCGCCACTTGGACCGATCGCAACGTTCTCCTCATCGATAAAACTGTTCGGATTTTCAAAATCACCTTCTTCATCCTCTTCCGTCTCCTCGTCATCTTCCTCTCCTTCTTCATCTGTATAACCATCTTCAGGATCATCTGCGGAGGTAGCATCATCTCCATCACTTTCGGCTAGTCCGATTGGAACCAAGCTTTCTCCATCTTCTCGGGCATATTCATCGATCATACCGCGCTCTACAAGCCTCTCCATCTCTCTCTCGTCCTCGGGATCGAGTTCATCATCACTGTAGTCGTCTAGGTGATCTTCGCCATCGTCCTCTTCATCTCCTGCATCATCATCGTCGGTGCCGTTTTCACCATCATCAGAGTCATCTCCATCGATGATTAAGTCACTTGAAGCATCGTCAGATTCCGATCCTACTTCGAAACCTGCTTCTCCATCACCGGCATCGTCGTCATCGTCACTTGTCGTCATGTCCTCGTAAATTGCTTCTTCTAGCTCCGCATCTTCCATTGCGCGCATGTCTTCCATCATAGCTTCTTCATCTGCGAGCATAGCATCCTCTTCCTCCTCGTTATAGCTATTCTCATTCTCATCATCTTCGCGCAGCACCGCATCGATCACAGCGATAAGACTTTGTTCGAGGTGACGCTGACCATTCCGCCCCTTATCTTGATCTCCAGATGCGGGGATTTCCTTCGACATTTTTTCGTACACATTCGATAATTTATCTATGACGGTAAGTGTTGCGTCTAGAATACCGAGCTCAGGGCGATTGCCGCCTTGCAGTTCATCAACGCAGTGATTCTCTACAGATTTCAAAAGCAACGGAAGAATTTTGTGGCGGTGCATTGCAGCGAGTGTTTCGCCATTTTGAAAATTGGCAGAAGAGAGTTTATTCGATATGTCCCTTATAGATTCTGATCGCGAAGGCATGCAATGCGCCACAATCGTCGCGAGAATATCCAGAGCAGCGCGAAGATGTCCTTGGTATCGCGCATTACTACTCTGCGACTTGTACGAGCCGGAAACTACAGTAAAATCATTCTGAAGTAATTGAGCAACCATTGAGAAGAATAACTCTCGACAGCCCGGAACGCGAATCGTACACGTCGCTAGAAAATGCGCCGCACGTTCTGCTCCTTGCCAAGCCGGGAAACTATTGTTTTTATAACCGTTTATGCCGGAAGGAATCTGCTCTGGACACGTTGGCGGCTCGTGTATTCCCAGCGCAGTTAATTTCTCATTCCAAGAAGTCGTCTCCTTTGAGATCAATCTGCAAAACGTGTGCGTCAAAACCCCTCCAACAGACGCATCACTTTTATCGAGCTCTACGAGGACCGCACCAGCAGCAGCGTGTACTTCTATGAACTCTGACAGAAGTCTCAAAGCAAATTTAACCTTTGCGATGGCATGGATATCCGTTGATCGGCCGTACGGCTCTTCGTAGCGATCGTGAGTGTGAAACAGTGGGACCAGGTTTGAAGAATTCGGCGTGGTGAGAGTTTCCGGTGCCGGTACCGGGCCATCTGCAAAGGCAAGCTTTAAATCAGCCACAGTGTTTCCCTTGACGACCTTGAGGAGTGTACGGACAAGCTGAACAAACGATTTTGACGGCGGTGGAATTCTATCTCCTTCGTTCGATTCTCGGTCGATTTTTTCTACCTTTGTGTTTTTTGACACGTCCGTCCCCAATTCGTTCACATTTTTCTTCTCTGTTTCAAAACGCGGAAGAATGAGCAATTCACCTTTTTTATTCTCTTTTGGATTTGGCACCGGTACGCAATATGCACACTTTTCTAAAGCAACGAAGAAAGTGTGCACATCTCGAGCCATCACCGGAGACATTAAGGTCAGAAATACGGATGCCGATACCATACCGCCATCGCTTGAATGGAATGCAGCCTCAAGCGATTTTTTTATTTCGCATTCCATGGCGTAGCGCAGCGTGTTTGGGTCCTCTGCGACATGGCGAAATATCGATGCTAGCAAGTTGGTGAACGCAATGAACGAGTGTTGCGGGAGCGATCTCAGCAGCATCAAAACTTCGCATCCCCACAATTTGGGTAGAAGTATATTTGGTGCTTCTTTGCGCTTATTATTACTGAGCCAAGTTGTCACGTTTTCATAGGATTTTGTAAAATGCTCCAACAGTGTCAACGCGGCTTGAATCTGAGGAGCGCATGTACCTGGGTTATTGGCATTAGGCACCTTACTGTAAAACTTGGCCTTGAAGTTTGCAGCTTCGATATCGCAAGTCACGAGTGCTTTTTCTACTTCGACCTTGTCGTGCGTTTCTCCGTCTGGTGTCTTAAAAGGGCCCTTGTGATCGTTTGGAATATCCTTGCCAAGGAGACGCACGTGATCGTAGCTTTCGAGAGTTGAACTCCCAGATATTGCACACCATAGATTATATTTATGAAGCAACGCGCTCTTTTCGTACGTTTTATCCTTTAATCGTACGGGTTGACGAATTTCGTGCAATTTTTTTCTCGTAAGAGGACACCTCGTCGCTTCAATCGCAGCATCGCTATCGACAAAAACCGTGGGAATACAAGGACTGATAGTCGGCGGCGAATACATCTGTTTTTCATAGACATTCGGCGATTGCGCCCACGCATAAAATCGAAGTATGGCATCGAGCGACTCGATGATGCGTTTTTGCTCAGCTTTGGCGACAGAACCAAACGGTCGGCCGCCGATTATACCTATCTCTTTCGCAAACGCGCTAACATTGCCACCAAGAGAGCTAGCATCAGAAAATGGTCCATTTAGTGGAGAGGACATACCACTTTCTGCCGGTAGCCACTGAGCGTACATGTGTAGAACCATTATGGTCGTTTGAACAATCTTCCGAAAGCGACACAAAGGTGATGCGGCAACGATATTGGTTGCTTTTTCGCGACCTGAAAGTGAAACGTGCGAGTGCTCCACAAGTATCTCGATTCTTTTCAAGTAGTCTTCAACTGCCAATCCATTCATCTCTTGGAAAATTTCTCGAAAGTTTGAATCTCGCGAGCAAAGCAGCAACATGGCTTGTTGTTGGATCCCAACAATCGCATCTATCAACACATCATTATACAGTGGTATACCTAACTTACCCAACTCTTTCGCAGGTGACGCTTCAAGGTACTTACTGAGCAATTCGTTCGTGACGTGCGCTTCTGGAAACCCTTTAAATGGTGACTTCATGATAATTTTAGCGACAGACTTGCGACGGATGTCGTTTATTTTCGCTTCGTTTACATCGAGGAGGAAGGCATCGCAAACCACTTCGACAAATTCAAAGAGCAAAGCAGAGTCGTCCTCACATTCTTGTTCATCCTTCGCTGAAACTTCGATGTTCGATTTTACAAGTGCCACACTATGTGTCTTTAGCCAAAGAATTTTCCACAGAGATTCAGTGAGTTCTGGAACTCGCTCTCTCAGACGCTCCTCCAAAGGCTTAGAGAGCGAATCGTCTTCGCCAGATGAAGAGTCTTTCCTCATTTTTGGAGAACCTATCTTTTTCTTTGATTTTGCCACTTTGTCATTTTTACCATCGGATGCATCAGTTGCAGCATTACTCGAGTTTTGATGTTTGTTTGCTTCTTCCTGTATCTCCGGGTGCGCAAGCAAATATTCAGCGATTGTTTCCGCGTTGATTTCTTCGGTGCGACTTCTTTCGCGTAGTCGCATTACCGCCATTTGAGCAGCACGCGCCGAGAAACCCATCTCTACGATGAGCTGCAACGTTTCCGGCGAAATTTCCACATCATTAATAGCTTTATCGCGGAGCAAGGACTGCTCCCTCTGTCTGTCTTCTCCTTCGTCCAAATACTTAGCTATATCGTTGTGTTCGATACATTCGCACAATCCTCGTTCGTAGAATCCTGTTCCACCCTGCTGCGTTCCGCGAAAGCATCGCGCGAGTATTCTGAAGATTCTGACGAGCACATCTTTCGCGTAAAGCACCGATGAGAGCTGGGGCTGAATAGCATCAATTTTTCCATCTTCGTTTACATTAAATTCGCGAGATATAGCACGTTCAATTGTAAATGCGACGTGAGCGCACTCTTCGTGCAAAGAAACACCCAAATCTTCAGGCATCTTGCATTTTCCCAATCGCTTAGAGACTTCCTCCGTTGTGTATGCCGCCCGGAAAGAGCGGCCAAGAATATTCCAGCCGTCTTGCATCATGCGATTCTCGAGCTCTTTCACCCAATAATCGCAGTCGTTTGCATTTTCAAAATCAATCTTATGTCTTTTCTGCTTTTTCGATTTGTTCGATTTGTTCTTGGAGCCGTCGCTTTCATCGCCGAGCTCTCCAAGTCTACTAAGCAATAATTCCCAGTCCACTGTTATCGGAATAGATGCCGCTGTATATAATTCACATCTAGTAATCATTGTTGGAAACGCTTGGAGGTTCGATAATTTCTCAAAGAAAGAAATTATGGTAGAGATGCAGATATTTGCGCTATGCAGACACGCATCCACAATCTGCCCGTTCGGCGGCGCCTTTACGATTTCTGTTTCCGTGACAGAAACACGTGTTAATAAAACTCCGAGTTCTATAACTTCAGGTAGAATAGCGCGCGAAATAAGATCAATGATGCCATATTTTCGTGCGAGAACGATTGCCGGGGCAAAGGCTCGACGGCTCTTATCTCGGCGCTCAGTAGAGTATCCGAGAACGGAGGTAACTACGCGTACATATTCTTCAATTTCGCTGAATATGAACAGAGAAGTGCATGGAAAGTTATCACCATCACCCAACTGCAAATTTTGTCTCTTATCGATGTATTGGCGAACATCTCTTTTCACTTTCGCGATTTCTTCGTAGCTCTGAAACATTATGTCTTCTATTTGCAACAAAATTGTTGCCACGGAGGTCCATTGTGTCCTCTCGTATACTTTAGATTTCTCTCTACTTAAACGCACCCAAGAAGGAGTCGCGGGTGCCGGTCGTGCTATGATGACAAATGCACTGACAATGGCTCCTTTAAGCCGCTGGAACGATTCCCGCGTCCATCGAGCCGTTTCGGCGTTCCGAAACGCCGCAATGCTTGTAGAATCGTCGTATTTAACTTCTCCGTCCACTAGAATTAAGTGACCCCTTAAAAAGTCGATGGAAGAGAGTGCGCCACCGTGAGCGCGACAAAGATCGAGAAGCCTTTGATAAAAGGAGCCCAAAGCTACTGGAAACGTTCGGATCATCGTCGAAAAGAAGTTTGTGGCATTCTCCAAACGTTTACAAATGGAATTCATTTCGCGAAAGCGATCAGTTCTGCATTCGCTATCGACTTCCCCCAACTTAGACATTTCACTCAGTCCGGACTCATTGAAGTCTTTATTTCTCGCTTCAAAATCTATCAAAACATAATTCAACGCCGCATCAAAGGCAGAACAGAAATCCTCTGGGACTCTTAATGCCAATTTACGCAGTAAACTCGAAAAGTTATTCCCAGCAACCGATGTTGGAAACATATTTGGCAGATTATTCGAGACAAAAATTTTAGTAAGTACTTCAACTCCGCTCAAATTCGACTCGAATATACTTTGTGAGTTGGAATTTGGTCTGTACGCTAAAAAACGATGGACGAGCTCATTTGTCTGCACGATACCTTCCAAGAGACGCGTCGCATGCAGAATGAGGTCGTGAAGAAATTTTCCACGCGCTACTACTGCTTTATTGCGCTCGTTATGATGATATCTATGTAACGAAGAGTTATTTCCTGACTCCGCATTATTTTTGTCATCTGAGTTTAAATCTGGTAAAGGTGGCAGTATGAGCCATCCGCGCTTGGCCATTTCCTCGGGCTTTTTGCGAATATCGCATTCCGAACACAGCTCAATGACTCTAATCTCCGCATCTTCACCTTTGGCTTCACCTTTGGTATCATCTTTTGGAACGGCAAGACACGTTCGCCAAGCGCTCACCGGTGATTTTGATGCATGAGGTGATTTTTTGCAGTATTCGCAGCGCTTTTCGCACGTTTTCCGGATCTCGTCAAAAATTTTGTAGAGCATTTCTACGCCGTCCTTGCGAAGATCAGGCACGTGTCTTAATAACTCATCTATGTTCGTTCCGATCGCGGTGGCTACGTCTGGGGCACTCAAAGCTTTTTGATAAATTTGCTTCGTGAAAGCTGGACACATGACCTTTGACAGTATGCCCCGCTTGATTACTTTCTTCTTCCCATCTTTGTGCAGACACGTTGCCGATATGACTTGAGGCGCAACGCACAAAACTTTTGAGTTATTCGCGATGGATTCATTTTCTAACGCGCTAAATAAAGCATCAAAAACTCCCGCACTTTCGAGTTTGACGTAGCACGTTGGATCGTGGTTGAGGTAATCGGTTACTAAAGAAGCGAATGTTGTCACGCCACTTCCCCCAAATTTCTGAGCGTTATCAAAAACCAGACGCATAGCTTTGTTGAGCCCATTGGGACCATCAAGACCAGCTGCGTAAGCATCCTGAGGAACCGTTGGACCGAATATTGCAAACGCCAAGGCACGTGTTAACGCTTTTATCAACACGCGGCGGCTATAGGCGACGTAACTCGGTAGAACGACATCATTCGCTGTTAGGCCTTCTCCCTTTGTGGCTTTCTCAACAATATCCACGCTGGTGCCGTCGCCAGATTTCCGTCTTTGTGATGGAGTACTTTCTTTGTCATCATCTACTGACGTGACGTGCGACTTCTTGCGCTTTGAGCCAGAACCTGGCGCCGCATGTGAATCAGTATTAGCGACAGACAATAACTTTGCATCGTTCTTATTCTCTCTATTTTTCATCGAAGCGCCCGCGCTTCTGAGTGATTCGCAAATCTTGTCGTATTCCTTCAGAGACGTTTCAATTTCTTGGCGTAGCCTCAAGCACAGTAACGCAACGCCGCCGGACTCACGAAATATTCTGTTCGAATCCGCGTTATAATCTAATATCATTTCTAGCGAATGTGCAAATATAGCTACGAAAGGTATATGGTCGCTGCGTTCGTGCTCGAACAACTTCAAGAGCGGTTCGAGCGCGTTTGCATCGCGTAATACGTTGCAGCCTGTCGCAATCGTGCTAAGATTCGCGAGAAGTGCGAAAGCTGCTTCGGCAAGGGTAGATGCTTCTATGCTTTCGCTGTTTGAAATGTCAAAATACCGAAAACTTTCTTCTGTTCCCGTGTTTTTCTTAGTCGACTTCTTTCCTCTTCCTCTCTCTTCTGGAGAGTCCGTTGCCGTATCGAAATATTTCTTCGAAAGGTCTGGCGCGTTCACAAGTTTTTCCACTGAAATAGTGAATAAATTCTCCAAGATCGTTGCAGACTTGTGCGTGCGCAAAACTTCCACGGCTGCGGAAGATGTATCTCGTTCGTTTACAAGAGCCGAAATTGCCCATGCAGCTACTGACGCGTCGGTACTAAAATCACTCCCCGCGTCTTCTCCTCTTCCTCTTCCTAAAGACGGCAGCGGCGGCTCGCTATTACTGTTGTGTGTGTTTTTCTTAATGTTTGTTATTCTATCGTCGAGTTGTTGAACGAGTTCCGAAGCCTTTTCTTGCATCGTTGACGTCTGAAAAACCAGTCGCCTCATCTCCTGTGACGGAATCGGCTTTTTCGTGGGAGTGTAGTTGCAATCATACGAAACATCTTCCGTTGAATCGCCGAATTGCAGTAGAGTCGCCAGTGCGAGGTTTGCGACGTTTACTCGCGCGTCTTTTAGGTAGTGCGTGTTTGTTTGCGCATCTCTCGCTGCAAACGACGACCATCGAAGAGTCCAGAGCTTCTCAAACACTTCTTCTTGAAGTTTAGTCCGTTTATTGAACCCTTCTTCTTGGACGCGGAGTCGGCTATCTATGACCGCTTCAACGGCATTTTCGGGTTTGCTACTATCTACTTCACCTCCTTCCTCGATACTCTCGACGATTTCGTACATGCGCGAGACATTGGATTCGTCTAAGACGTCGAATACAGAAGATTGACCGTCCTGAATGCCGTCTTCGTTATCCACGCCGAATAGGAAATCAACTTTCAAATCTGGAAATGAGTTTTGCACCTCTGTTCTTTTCTCGTTCTTCTGCTTGTTCTCATTCTCATCGTAATCGTTCATTCTCGCCAAAATTAACAACCGCATCGTCAACCCATCGCACGGCACAAACCTATTCACTCTTGTGCCGGGCGTTTTCTTCGCAACCGAGTGAATCGTCAGCAGCGCTTCGTACGCGACTTCAAAATCTTCGTGATGTAAAAGCTTCGTCAATTGTTCCAACGAATTGTACACGTGCTTATTCCAGCACTCGTCTAAAATTGCGCGCGTACATCGCAAAATCCACAGCAACGTCTTCTTCCTTTTCATCGAATCCCTTTTTCGTCGTTCTCGTCTTTGTCGCGAGTCGTCGTCTACGCCCTCCTCGGCATTTTCACCGCTTCCGCCATCCCCGCCTCTCGCTCCTTCCCCGCACGCGATCAAAAACGAGCACACGTCTGTCTTGGAGATGTAATTCGGCGCCGCTTCGTGCGCTATCCTCGTTGCCGAAAAATGCGTTTTTGAATCCTTTTTCGCCGTCGTAGTCGTAAAACCACTCGTCGCGTTTGACAAATACGAGTCAAACGCGTTAAACACATCCACCCAGTGTAAAAACTCGCCTTTCCCCAAGTGCCAAACGAATTGCGGGCTCAAATCGTCCGCGATTGCGCTCGAGATATCGACGACGCGATCGTGAACATGACGTTCTTCTTCTTCTCCCCCCATGTCCTTCTCGTCCAAAGTCGTCAACGCGTTTTTGTCGTCGGTTGTTGTGTACGACAAGATTTTCGCAATCAACGCCGACATTCGCGGGGACTGTTCGTTGTGTTTCAAGAGAGAGAGAGAGAGAAAACGCCGTCAGAGAGAGAAGAAAAAAGAAGAACGAAACGAAGAAAACGACTTTAAAGAAAAGCGATGAGAGAGAACACGCGCACCGCGTCGAAAGTGCGCGCCGGTTTCGCCACTTTCCCCATGTTTCTTTTGACTCAAATCTCTCTTCTGCGTGAAATGTTCTCTCTGCGTGATGTGATGATATAACCGTATTCTGATGATGATTTGTGCTCTTCTCGCGGTGTTCTCGTCGCGATGTGCTCCTTTTCTCGCGGCTAAAGAAGAGAAAAAGAGAGAGAGAAAGAGCAGAGAGAGTCGTTTCTCCCCAACTTTGAGTTTTAAAAGGAACAAATCTCCAAACGCGAAAAGCGCGCAAAGAAACTTAAAGCGTGTGCGTGTGTAGTGGTCGTTTTTAAAGTGTTTTATGGCGCTTTTTGCTCTGTTTTGCAAAAAAAATCGTAAGTGCGATTTTTTTCAAAAAACTCTTCTGTTTTCATAAAAAACAAGCGCAAAAAAAAAATCAACTTTTATCACTCTCGAGCATCATGGCGGCGAGAAGAGCGATTGCTTCTGCGAAGATGATCACGACGACATCATCATCATCACCGTTATCATCGAAAACGAGGACGAACGCGACGAAGAGCATCGTTACCCTCGTCGCATCGTCGTCGGCGTCTTTTTCTTCTTCTGCCTTCGCGCAAACAACGCCGCCGCTCTCGCGCAACAATCACAACAATCGTAATAACGGTTCGACGATGACTTCGTTTTCGGGAACGTGGACTCGGCGTCGCGGTGCTCACGACGTGTCCTCTTCCTCTTCCTCTCGGTGTTTTACTGCGACTGTGACGAGTGCTACGACTGGTTGTCGCCGTCGATCTGGGTTTCGAGAAGCGTCGAGCGTGATCGCGCGATCGTACGCGTCTTCTTCTGAAAAAAAACTCTTGGTCGCCGCGCCGATGGTGTACGTCGCAGGCGAAGAGATGACGAAATACGTGATGGACCTGGTCAAGGAAAAATGGATCGCGCCCGCGGTGGATACTTCAAAGTGGGAACATTTTGATTTGAGCGCGAAAAATAGGGACGAGACGAACGACCAGGTGTTGAAAGACGTCGTTACGGCTGGGTTTAAGTTGAAAGCGATATTTAAAGAGCCGACGATTACGCCGACGGCGGACCAAGTGAAGCGACTCGGGTTGAAGAAGACGTGGGGGTCGCCGAACGGCGCCATGCGAAGAGGGTGGAATGGGATTACTATTTCTAGGGATACGATTCATATCGATGGGATTGAGTTGGGGTATAAAGGTCCGGTGTTGTTTGAGAGACACGCGGTGGGCGGGGAGTACGCGGCTGGATGGAAGAATGTTGGGAGAGGGACGTTGAAGACGACGTTCATCCCGAAGGACGGGCCGGACGCCGGGAAGGAGATTGTGGTGGACGAGAGAGAGTGCAAAGACGAAATTTCCGCGGTGGTGACGTACGATAACGCGTACGATAACGTCCACAATTTAGCCAAGTTTTTCTTCGAGAGGTGTTTAGAAGCTGGCGTAAAACCGTACGTGGTCACGAAGAAAACCGTCTTCAAATGGCAAGAACCGTTTTGGAAAATCATGAAAGACGTTTACGACAGCGACTTCAAAGCGAAATTTATCGCGCAAAAGATCGTCGCCGAGAAAGACGCCGAGTTAGTGCATCTCCTCTCCGACGCCGCGACGATGAAATTGGTCCAATGGACCCAAGGGAACTTTGGCATGGCTGCGCACAACTACGACGGCGACGTCTTGACCGACGAGTTGGCGCAAATGCACAAATCACCCGGTTTCATCACCTCCAACCTCGTCGGTGTCGCTCCAGACGGCACGTACATCAAAGAATTCGAAGCTTCTCACGGCACGGTCACCGATATGGACGAAGCGCGCTTACGAGGCGAAGAAACGAGCTTAAATCCACTCGGCATGGTCGAAGGTCTCATCGGCGCCATGAACCACGCCAGTTTCACCCACGACACGAAAGAAAACCACAAAAAAATGGTCGATTTCACCACGAGCATTCGAAACATCATGCACAAACTCTTCCGCGAAGGTAAAGGGACGCGAGATTTATCCGGCCCGTCCGGCGCGACGACCGAACAATTCATCGATCGCGTCGCGAACGAGTTAAAAAAGAACCGCGCGTAAAAGAACGAACGAGCGAGCGAACACGCAAAGAGAGAAAAAAAATCGACCCGAGAAAAGAGTTCAGAGAGAGAAAGAGAGAGAGAGAGAGAGAGAAACCACGCGCGCGCACACACACACGTATTTATATAAAAGAAAACGTACTAATAAAAGAGTGAAAAAGTAGTTTCTGTTTTCTCTTCTTGTTTTGTCTTTTTCCATCATTTGTGACAATTTGAAGCGCCACAAAATCAGGGCTTTCCTCATCACATCCTCATCTTTCAAGAGGTATACGAAACAAAACCAGACTTAAGAAGAAAAAGAATCTCTCTATCGAGAGCAACAGCAGCAGCGAGAGATAAAATGTCGTCCTCTTCGTTCGCGGCGTTGGCGTCGAAACCCGCGGCGGAGAAGGAAAAAGCATCGGTCCCGGAAACGCCTCCGTTGCATTCGGTACAGATCGACGGCTCGGTGATTCTGCAAATCGCGAAGCACGCGCGAGATTCGCAACCGTCGTTAGTGACGGGACAATTGCTCGGTTTGGACGTCGGGTCGACGTTAGAGGTGACGAGTTCGTTTCCGTTTCCGTCGCAATCGTCTTCGGAGAATAACAACACTAACGAAGACATTCAGGAGGAAGAAGGGGCGCATTATCAGTTGGAGATGATGCGAATGTTGCGAGAGGTGAACGTGGACAATAACACAGTCGGGTGGTACCAATCGACGACTATGGGGTCGTATTTTACCGAAGAGTTGATCGAAACGTTTATTGATTACGCGGAGAGTATTGAGAGGTGCGTTTGTATAATTTACGACCCTACGGTGAACGATTCGGATGGCCAGTTTGGATTGAAAGCTATTCGCTTGACGGATGCGTTTTTGAAGACGCACAAAGAAGTGAACGGAAAATTTGAAACGAGCAAGATTAAGGATCGAGGACTGAAATGGAGCGACGTAATCGAGGAGGTACCGATGGTGGTGAGTAATTCGGTGTTGGTCAGCGCGATGATGAAGCAGTTGGACGCGAACGCAGACGGAAAGATTGAACGAGACGAGAATAAATTAACCGAGGAAGATTTGAATCGATTACACTTGAACGCGAACACGTTCACGACGAAAAGTTTGGAGTTTTTGAGCGAGTCAATGGACGATTTAGGGAGCGAACAGCAAAAAGTGGCGTATTATCATCGAGCGAACCATCGGTTGCAGCAACAAAAGAACGTGTGGTTGCAAAAGAGGAAAGCGGAGAACGCGCAGAGAGAAAAGAGCGGGCTGGCGCCGCTGAGCGAAGAAAATCCAGACACGAGAACGCAGAACGAACCGAGCAGATTGGAAACGTATTTGATTTTTAACCAGGTTAATCAGTACTCGAAACAGTTGGACGAGCACAACGCTATGGCGGCGGCAAAATTGAAGTTAGTCTCGAGCGTTCGAGCCAACGAACAACAGTAGAGAGATGAAATAATTAGTCATAGAAGAGGGGGTCTTTTTAGCCGTGTGTATATTTTATTTCATATTATTTATGCATGCGTTTTTACTTTCTTCTTATTTCTTCTTCGCCGCCGTGACGTTGAATTGGAAATGAATGATATCGCCATCTTTAACGACGTAAGTTTTACCTTCTTGTCTGTACTTCCCGGCGGCTTTCACTTCCGCCATCGAATTCGTCGTTGAGATTGACTTGAAATCCTCAAACGAGCACACCTCTGCTTTGATGAAGCCCCTCTCAAAATCCGTGTGAATCACCCCAGCCGCTTGCGGCGCCAACGCGCCCTCTTGCACTGTCCAACATCTCACTTCTTTCTCGCCTGCGGTGAAGTAGTATATCAAATTCAGCTCTTTGTAGCCTTGAACTATCATCTTCGGCAAAATTGACTTCGCGCCTTCGTTTTCTTTTTCAAACGCTTCTAAATTTTCTTCGCCTATATCGAACGCTTCTTGCTCGTATTCGACTGACGCTGGAATCATCGTCCCTCCGCCGTGCTCCTTAATCCACGCGTGAATTTTTACCAACCATTTGTTTTTCTTCCGAATAAAGTCCTTCTTCGTCAGGTTGACAACATAGATCATCGGTTTCGTGGTGATCAAATTCCCGAGTTTCATTTTGATCATGTCAATTTCTGGAGTGCTAAACTCTCCCGACCGAATAGGTAAATCGTTCGATAACATCTGCTCGACTTTCGCCATGGTATCCTTAAAAAGCTGAGACAATTTCATCCCGTTTGATTTCTTCACGTCTCTCTCCTCGTCCGTAATGGCTCTCTTCAACGCCGCTAAATCCTTCGCGCACAACTCGTGGTTGATAGTTTCTAAATCACGTATTGGGTCGACGGAGTCGTCCACGTGTATCACCTCGTCGCTATCGAACGCTCGCACGACGTGGTAAATCCCATCCACAGCTTGTATGTGCGAAAGAAAGTCATTGCCTAATCCCGCGCCTTCGCTCGCGCCGCGAACAAGCCCCGCTATATCCGTCACGTGCAAAAACGCCGGGTACATCGACGGCGGTTTCCACAGGTTGCACAAGTATTCGTATCGCTCGTCCGGAACAGGACACCGACTCTCGTTCGGTTCGATGGTACAAAACGGGAAATTCTCCGCCGCGGCGAGCGCTGTCTTCGTCAAAAGGTTGAACAAACTGCTCTTCCCGACGTTCGGTAAACCAACGATGCCCATTTTCAGAGTATTCTTCACTCGGCCGAACCGAGCGGCCGTGAGTGGTAGGTGTTCCTCTTTCTTTTTCGGCGGCGGCATCCTCTTTGCGTTGCTCCGACTGCTGAAGGTGTTAAAGTGTTGTTGTTTATGTTGTTGTGATGATACACGCTGAACCAGAAATAAAAACGCTCTTTTCCCTTTCTCAAGATTGCGCATTAATCAATCAACTTTGCGTCGTCGTCGTCGTAACTCTCTCTCTCTCTCTCTGTCCCTCTCCGACGACGGTTCAGAGTGAAGAATGTTTTTCCCGTGAGGTGTTGTGACAAATTAAACTCTTGGGAAAGTCAAAGCAAATTTCTCTTTCTCTCTCTGCATAAAAGACGCGCTGGTTTTGCGCTCCTCCAAGACTGGTAGAGAATATATCAGAGAGCATCGAGCCCGTCACGTATTACGCGCGCATAAAAGGTGTGAGTCTTTTAAACTCATCGATAATGATACCAACAGGAGTACTCTTTAAAATTGGAAACACAATCTTGGACCACATCGACCGGCACGTGAAACTGCCGGTGCAACTGTTCGTGGAGGAACACTTTCGAGGAAAAAGTGCGATGGTACTGACGAAGGTTTTACCGTCGTTAAAATTGAGAAAGAATGACGCGAGTTTAGAAGTCGCGAGCATATTTTTCGCGTACGTGTTGTTCGCGATTACTTTTTGCCTGTGCGCGACGGTATCGAGCGTGTTGCTTTCGCCGAAAATTTTCAGAAAGTATTGGGCGCGCGTGTCTGATTCGGATAAGAAGATTTGGCACACGAACATGGACACGTACTTTCCGGCGTTTTTCGTGACCTTGTTCGCGTTGCCGGCGATATTGACGTTTGATGGTGGCGATGGGACGAAGTTTGTGCATCGCGCTTCGTTGGATACGGTTCGGGCGTGCGGTTTAAGTTTGGGGTACATGGCGTGGGATTTAGCGGTGATGTTGGAAGATCCGAAAGGGCAACAGGCCACGTACGGTGGCAAGAAGGCGTATTATTTATTCATCGTCCATCACGTGTTTTCTATTTGCATTTGGCCGTACGCCGTTCTCGCCGGGCGGTGCGTCTATTTCGTCAATTTCTTTCTCGTGAGCGAAGTGACGAATTCGAACATGAGCACTCGATGGTTTTTGTTGAAATGCAAGTTAGAAAAGAGCGCTTTTTACGTCTTGAACGGGTTAGCCTGGATTCCGTTGTTTCTTGGCGTCCGAGTGTTGGTGATTCCTTTGATGTTGAAGGCGTTCATTTTTGGCTCCTGGAACGCGTTGAGTGTCGGGGAGAAAATCGTCGCGTTTACCACGCTGCCGATTCCGAGCATGTTGAACGTCTACTGGGCGCGAATGATCGTGAGGAACGCGCTTAAGTATTTAGTCACCGGGAAGGATCCAGAAGATTTGAGTAGTAGCGATGCGGCTCCGATGGGAAACACGAAGAAGACGAACTAATTTTCACGTCGACGAAAAGATCGACATTCGAGGCGAAACCGAGGGAAAGATAAAGATGATGATGAAACAATAGATATATACAAATTGTAGCCAGCAGTAATTACAAAAAAAGAACTTTTACTAAATGATATTTTGTTTTTATACGAACTCTAATTACGCGAAGATCCCGTGGCCCATAACTTTCTCCGCGACCGTGGCGGCGACCAAACCAATGATGGCCATTCTGCCGTTCGTGATTTCAGCTTCCGGGGTAAAAATCCCGTACGGTTTGGACGACGGCTTCGACGTGTACTTCTCCGCGTTTTGCATCGACGGCATAAACGAAGCCGCGGTGATCAATAAACTCGCAAAAACGAGGGAAAACACGTGGTCGTGCAATTGCGCGCCGAACGTCTCGTGGTTGTAAGATTGCATTTCCGCCCCCATGGCGGCAACGAAAGCCACCATCCCGGCTCTGCAGTTGATCACCTCGGGCGCCCACCCGGCGAAGCCCATTATTTCCTTGAACGTTTCCGGTTTGTTTTCCGAGTACGTTTGTCCGTTGTTCATCGTCGGTGATTCCGCGCGTTGCATGGCGGAGTCGATGTCAACCATGTCGGATGATGATGATGACGTCGTCGTGGAATCCATCTCGTCCATCGACGCGGTGTTCTTCACGATCATCGAAGACGAGCGAACGGATTTCTTGGTCGATTTTTGCGACGATCGGAGAGAGGCAGAGGATGCCGTGGAAGCAAATTGAGCGGCAGAGAGAGAAAACATTTTGATTAGTGTTGTTGTTAGTGTTACGTGCGTGAGGAGTAGTGAGGTAGTTAAAGCCACGTGTGACGTAGTCGTTTTCGTGGCCCAGAACGCTCGCGAAAAAGACAGATTTTTTGCCTGCTCTTTACAAAAGAAGTATTTTTGAAGCATACCGCGTAGTACTACTACCAGAGAGTAGTATTATTACAAACCAACGATGTTTACATTCATTCTCTCTCTGTCTGTCTGTCTTTCTGTGTGTTTGTGTGTGTGGTATGCGCGCGCAATGTACATGTGAAACTCGGTTTGGTGTTGTTGTCGTTCCCGCCGCCGAGGCTACCGCCGAAAAGCTGATTTTTCACTCCTTTTACCGCGAGGCTACCGCCGAAAAGCTGATTTTTCACTCCTTTTACGCCAACCCGTATATGTGAAAGTGTTCGAAAAGATGGCCAAAGTTCGATAATATCCACGCCATGGTCTTTAAGAAACACGTTTTGGTGAAATTGATGAGCCAGCCTAAATTGCCGATTCTCCAGGCTTGCAATAAACCCAACCCGACCGAGGCGACGGTGAAGATTAAACCGTATAAAGCGATGGATTCGTTCAGGCGTTGGAGTTTGACTTCGACGGCGGCTTGGATCAAGTTTGTCGTTCTGGAGAGCGCCGCGGAGAGGATTTCGGCTTGTTCTGAGGCAAAGAAGATGGTGGATAGCGCCGGGTCTAAGCGTTTTTTCACGAAGAGAGGAAGGAATCGAGCGCTATAGCTCAATCGTTTCAACTGCGCTTCGGTAAATTTAAGCTCGATGATTTGTTGGTACGCTTGAGCGGAGAGCGCGAGCATGCGCGTTTTCGCTACGACGTCGGCGACGGCGGATTCGAGGTCCGCGACTTGCGTTAACATTTCTTGTTGATTGCGGTAATCCGTGTTGGACGCTCTCGATTTTCTCAACACCGAGGAAACGGTATCGTATTGGATTTGCAATTGCGCCAACGCTTGTCGTTTTGCTTTGGCTTTCGGTAATCGAGAGAGAATCAGCAATCGATACTGCTCGATAATAGTCAAGCGTTGGATTTGACGCATGGCGCGATCGAAAGTTTCTTTCCCCGGTGGGACAGTGACTAAACACTGCGTGCCACCGTCCTCGTCGAGTTGATAGTTGACGTAAATCTTCGCGCCGTCTCCGAGACTGGCGCCGGCAAACGCGCCCACTTCCCAATCCAATTCGCTATCTCGAAACGTTTCTTTGGACGCGCCTTTCGTACTCGACGTCGTCGTCAACGGGTCTTCGAAATACGACGAGTCTCTGGACATGACTCTCGATGCTAACGCTTGCCTCGCGGCTTCTAATTGTCTCAACGCCGTTCTACTGTTCGCGTCGCTCGATAAGTCCACGTCCTCGAACAACGACCGGGACCGCTGTAAATCGTTGGAAACCACGCCGGCGTCCGCGACAATCTCGCTCGGATCGTGCGCACTATTTTTATCCGCCACTCCATTCAACGTCAACCACTCTCCATTCAACGTCTCTCTGTCTATCGTTTCCGCGAAGGTTTCTCGGTCTAACCTGACTACGAAATGTTGAATCAAAAATACTTTCCCGGGAATATCCGCCAACCAATTGGTCGGCAACAACCAACTCCAAGGTTTAATCGGCGCCGAAATTTCATCCTGCAATCGCCCGGGACCACTCAGCGTTAACGTTTCAAACTCAGAGTGTCTTTGCAAACGACAATTAAACCCAGCGCCTAAATCCAACACCACGTCCGACCACCCTCTCGCGACGCCGTCCAAAACGCTCGTCACTTTCCACGCCGGCGTCGTATAGTGCGACAACAAACTCTTAATCGTTTCCCGATACGCCTCCCCTTCCTCTTTGGTAAACTTCCCAGTCTCGTCGTACTCTCTCATCCACGCCAAGTGCAACACCTCCCCTCCTAAAGGCACGAACGGTCTCGACCTCGTCTCCGCCGACAGCGCTCTGCGTTGCCCCAACCCTCGATCGATCCGCTTCTCGTTCGCCCGCTCCACTTGCTCTTGCACGATTGGATCCACCATCACCTCTGTGCCTCCTCCTCCTCCGTTTACTCTCATTCCTTCGCCTTCTTCTACTGCTACTTTTTGTATCGGCGTCCCGATCGGTAAAACGTCGTCCAAGAGCACCCCGGATTTCAGCCTGAGGTGGTCTGCGATTTCCTGGCACTCCTCGTCTTCGCTTCCGCACTCTTCTTCTTCTTCTTCCGCGTCGTCGTCCACGGTTTCCGCGATTCCTTTCGTCGTGTTCCAAACTCTGTTTTTATTCTTCGCATTCTCGTCGCGACTCCTTTCGCCCTCGCCCGTCGTCTTCACTTTGGTCCTACTCCTCCTCTGCCGCTTGTGCGAAAGATAATCCGAACGAGACGACGACGACGACGTCGAGCACCTTCCAACGAACGACGACCGACCGATGACGCATCCTTTACTCGCGGCGTCACTCCTACTGCTTTTCTCTTCTCGGCGACGAGGAATGCCGGGCGCTCTGACCACCGAGGATGCCCCGACGACGACAGATACGCTCGAGTGCAACATTTTAAGTCTGTTAAAAGATATGGATATAATGGAGCACTTGAAAGCTCTCGAAAAACAAGTTACTTAAAGAGTAAGCCGTACAGACTGACGAGTACGAAAGAAGCACTCATCGAGCAAAATTTGAGTACGAGATGCGCACTTACGCAGTAGAACTTCTTACTCTAACACCCTAAATACCTAAATGAAGCAAAAGCAAAAAAGATATCGTCTCAAAGGGAAAAGACGAGAGAAAAGAGCGCGAGAGAGAGGAGAGAGATGCTGGACGAGCGGAAGTCGTCCCCTCGACGAGATCGTCCTCGGGGAGGAGAGACGCCGATGAAGAAGACAGAGAACGAGAACGAGGAAGACTTTTTGGAAGAGAAAAGAAGAAACCCGCAGGACAAATCGCACTTAGCGTATCACGACGAACGATTTCGATGCAGAAAATGCGCGCGAAACGCGTCGTGTTTTGCGGTGCACAAAGCGACGCAGAGGATGATTACGATCGGGAAGAAGACGAGTTTAACGACGAGAACGAGGAATAAGAACAACAACAACAGCGACAAAGGGCGGTTGAGAGGACAACGGGCGAAGAGGAGGGATTTTGAAGAAGCTGGTTTTGGTGGTGCTTCGTCGTCGTCGTCGTCTTGGTCTCGCGAGGACGAAGAAGAAGAAGAAGAAGAAAAAGAAGGTTTAACGACGACAGAAAAGACAACTGCAAGAACGAAATTAGAAGAATACGCGTACGACGACCCGCGGTATGAATTGAAGAAACTGAAAGATTCCGGCCATCGACCGACGATGAAGACGTACACGTCTTTGATCTGCGCGCTCGGGAAACAGAATAAAGCGAAGGAGGCGGAAGAGATTTTCAATCAGGAAGCCAGAGTGGAGTTTGATTGCGACGCGGCTATATTTAACGCAATCGCGCACGGGTACTGCGAAAATGATCAACCGGACGAGGCGATGCAGTTCGTGGATTCGTGGGTGGAGGAGATTGGTTTGTGCGATCGACCGGATATGGAAGGGATGAAGGATAAAATAGCGAAACCGAATCGAGCGACGCATCCGGAGATTATCAACGCGTACGCGAGGAACGGGGAATATAGAAAGGTTTATCGAACGTTGCGAATTATGGAGGAGAAGCATTTAGTCGTGCCGTCGGAACGGACTTACAACGCGTTCATAAAAGGATGCATAGAAAACAACGATCCCGAAGAAGCGGAGACCGTGATTGAACGATGGAACAATGAAAAGTACGATTTAGAGAAGATGGCGAGTAAATTAGTCACGAAACCAGTCGCCGCGTCGTACGGAATGGTCATCGATTACTACTGCAACAACGACGACATCGGGAAAGGACGAAAACTGCTGGAGAAAATGCGATGGGCGAACGTGGCGCCGTCGTTACCAATTTTCAACATGCTGTTGAAAGGGTACTTGAAATCGGGCAATCCTCGAGCGGCGGAGGTTATTTTCAGAGAGTTACAAGGCGGAGGGTCGTGGGATATGGAGAAAATGCGCGTAAAACCGGACGTTCAAACGTACACGATGTTTCTCGAGTATTGGGCGAATTCGGGAGACACGGAAAACGCCGAACGATATCTCACCGCCATGCGCAAAGATAAAAACAAAATCAAAATCGATTCGTTCGTCATCGCCTCCGTCGCCAAAGCCTACGCGCGCGCGTGCGACCCGGTGATGGCCGAAGAGCGGTGTAAATCGTTAATGGAGGAGTATAAAATCAAACCGCACGTGGTGCCTTTAACCACCGTGGTGGCGGCGTATTGTACCGATGGCGACACCGGCGAAGCCGAACGCGTCGTTCGCGAAATGATGGAAGACTACGACGTCAATCCAAACGAGCGCACGTTCTCGCACGTCATCTGGGCCCACGGCCAACGCGAAGACGTCGCGAGTATACGAAGAGTCGCCTCATGGATGATTGATTTAGGTTTCCGCATCGATCGCGGCGATACCAAAAACTCCTTGTTTCGCGCTTTACAAGAGTGCGGCTTGGGAAGAAACGCCGTCGAGAATTTGATTCAAGACGTGGCGAACCAAGACGTGATCCGTAAAAGACGCACGGAAAACGGAAACCAACGATTATACGACCGAAGTAACGACGAGGAAGTAAACACAGCCGCTCCACAAACGCCGCCGCCGCCGCCGCAGCAGCAACAACTGCAGAGACGTTCCATCGCCGTCGGCCAACGGGGCCGACGAGGCGGCGTCGACGCCAATACCAACAACGGAACAACGCGGCGCGCACCGAGAGCGTTCGGCCACGCGCGTCGATGCCTCGCGGTGGCGTCGTCGTCCGGAGGAGCAGTAGCATCGTTTTACTTCTGAACTCATGTATTTTAGAATAGAAAACACCTTCAGCGCTTTCGTACATAAAATCACAAATATCTCTTCTGTTCGTTTCTTTTTCTTCATTATTCGCGCGCAGATGTGTGATATAAATCATCACTCCTGAATTGCTTTTACTAATGAAAATGAGACGAAAGAACGAGCATCCGCAGCGCGCGATGCACGCGAAAACGGTGGTGACGAGTGACAGAGAGGAGAGAGAACGAGAAGAGGAGAGACGAAGAAG
>Ga0209631_10001656_pt1 | contig 28149 bp, 11 predicted proteins | sample COG_08_FD_184752 | JGI IMG/M metagenome (GOLD analysis project Ga0209631, IMG submission 184752) | Pelagic Microbial community sample from North Sea - COGITO 998_met_08 (SPAdes) (version 2) | ecosystem: Environmental > Aquatic > Marine > Neritic zone/Coastal water | place: Helgoland, sampling... | reverse complement strand
CAAAGGTACGTTGCACCCGAGGCGGCCGAGGGTGGCGTACGTTTTATTCGTCATGCCGTTTGGATCGCACTTTCAGGTTGCCGAGCTGCAGGTGAGCTTATTTTTATCAGTCTACCATGTGGGCGATTAGATTGACGTCGTGTTTTGTTTACAGGCGTCGTGGGTGGCGAAGGTTTGGTGCGGCGTATGTTCCACGCCGTCGATCGGGGATATGGAGCGTCACGCGGATCCGTTCGACGTGGACGCGTCGCACGCCAAGCTGGGTGAGCACTATCGGATGGCGTATTTGGTGTTGATGTTCAGTGCGATGTTCCCGCTGGGCGAGTGGTTGAAGTCGGGGCAGCTGAGGCGGGTGTGGAGAACTTTGTGGGCGAGGTACGCGGATCCGATCGGTGAGTGGGACCCGGGTGGTGACGGGGTGGATGATAAGGGCGGTGAGGAAGGGTACTACCTGCGTGCGAAGATGGCGCCCATCGTCTGGCGCAACATCAAGTTCATCTGAGTCGAGTGAGCGCTTTTATTTGTCATCAAAAGTGTAGAACTCTCGTCCTATTTTGCTGCTCAGCAATTTGACGCGAGTGCCCTCGATCCGACATTGCCCACCGCGCCAGCGCCCGACACTGACGCACGAGTCGCGATGGGATGCCTGAACTCGAAGCCAGCCGAGGCTGAGCCCACGAAGACCGCGGTCAAGGTCAAGGAGTCCAAGGGTGAGTCCCCTTTCACCCGAGGGTTCGATCGATCGCACGTGGATTGATGATGGATTTGCCCCGATACGCCACGACACCCCGGATTGTCGAACTGACCCCGGCCCCGTCCCCGTTCACTCACAGAGACCCCCGATGAGTTAGCGCTTCAGCAGCTGCACTCCGCCGTGCGATGGAACAAGGTGGACGAAGTATCCGCCATGCTGACCAAGGGCAACGACGTACGACGCGCCCCGCCCCAAACCACAATCTCCCGATATGACTCATACCGTCGGAAAACCGCCCCAACCATCGCATCTCACTCCACCCGTCCCTGACATCCGACCGCCCGTCCACCCGAACCAACCGCAGGACGAGCTCGCCAAGGCCACCGCGAACAAGAAGGACCCCAAGAACGGCAACACCGCGCTGCACATCGCCGCGCAGAACGGCCACTTCGACATGTGCAAGATGCTCGTGGCAAACGGAGCCGACGTCGACGCCCAAAACGCGGGAGGAAACACCCCGCTTCACATGGTCACCAGCTACGACATCGACGACGTCAAGGCGTACCTCGATGAGCAAGGCGCGAACGGTACGGTGAAGAACCAAGAGGGCTTCCAGGCTAGGTATGGCTTGAGCGGCGAGAAGGATCCAACCTCCGTCGCCTTCGCCGTCGAGACGTTCAGGTCCTCATCGGACGAAAAGTCCCTTCTCAACGCGCTGGACACCCTGAAGAAGAAGAAGGGCGAGATGGACAAGGCGACGTTCCCGGGTATCGGCCTGAAGGTGAAGAAGGCGAACAAGGAGAGCGGCGCGTGGTCGGAGAAGGTTCAGAAGAAGTTCACGGAGCTGGTCCAATCGCTCGAGTAAACCGGCGCGAGTTGAGTTCGTTCCGGTCGAAGTGTTGTAATCGTGTTGATGTGATATCCATCGTTTCTACTGTGGTATGTGATAGCTACACTCGCCCGCGCGTCCCGTCCCGTCCAGGGCCCGAGCGCGAACGTCCCGAACGTCCCTCCTCCTCGTCGCAGTCGCCCCCCTCCTCATTCATCACTTTGCGCAAATCGCCGCTTCTCGACCCGTCTACTCACCCATCGCGCCCATCACTTGAACTGCATGATGTTCAGCCTGAGCACCAAGAACGCGATGACGGACTCCGTGAACGCCGGGAAGAAGCTGAACAGGGTGAACAGCCACGGGTACGCCTGGAGATCCCACTGCAGCGTCACGAACAGCCCGGTGAAGAGCGCCCCGAAGAAGTGCGCGAAGATGTAAAACAGGTTCGCCGACGGCATGAACAGGGACACGCCGGTGAACATGCCGAGGAACTCGACGCAGAAGAAGAAGATGGAGGTGGACGCCAAGCCCTCCAGGTTAGTCAGCTCGGTGCTGTAATCGCCGAGGTCCGAGCCCAGCGCTCGCTTCACCGTCTCGCTCTGCGGGTGGGAAAAAGGTAGTGGCGAGGTCAGCCGTTTGAAAAATGTCGAGGCGCGGGGATGGGACGGGTGCGCCGGTGGGAAGGATGGGAAACGCACCGAGTCATAGACGATGGTCAGCGTGGCTATGAGATGGGCGGCGGTCGTGATGAACCGCGCCGGAAGCGTCACGTCCTCCACGCGACCCATGTTTGCTACCCTTGAAGTGTGTGCTGAAACGATGTCACCAACGTCTTTTTCTTCAACGGAAATCTCGCCGACCCGGTTTTGGGTGCCTTTCCTTCCATCTGCTCGGACCCCTCATTCGTCCAGGCGCGCCACAGGATGCCGAGGCGATACATCTACGCGGACGAGGACAAGGACGACGAGCAGCTCATATGGGACGCGCTCGGTCGGGGATCCGCCGCGGGGCGTCACCTGTATAACCTGTACAACGGCAACACCGACGGCAAGCGCTTCGGGAACATGCAGAGCGCCTACAACGGGGAGGTGGAGAGCCGGAAGACTGCCGAGGAGCGGCGGCTCCCGATGGAGGTGGAGGACGCCATCAAGCGCGACGAGGCGTTCCTCCGATCGTCCACGCTGAAGCGATGGCAGGTGAACGTGCCCGGCCGGTTCACGGGCTCCAGGAAACCCACGGAGGATGAAGAGCTCCGCATCAAGTTCGACGCCCAACGGCGCACTGGGCAGGCACGTAAGCCGGAGGCGACCATCAGGCGGGAGATGCGCTCCGACCCGGACTTCAACGGCACCGCCAGGGCGCCGAAACCGTCCAAGCCGCTGCTGGGAGAGGCTGAGAAGCACAGGCTGCAGCGGCTGAGGGAGTTCAACGGGCGGCCGCCCGAGGTGGTCCGCCCGCAGAAGCTCTCGGAGAGGTCAACGAAGCAGGCGGAGCCGCGGGAAAAAAGCGAAAGGGAACAGATGGAGGAGATGTTCCAGGCTGTCGTGGCCGAGATTGAGGAGCGCGAAGGTTTCTTAAACGAGATGCGATCGCTCGGCAGGGGAGACAGGTACGAACACGCCATACGCGCGGAGATCGCCGAGCGCGTGAACCAGCTGCGGCACCTGGACGAACTACTCAACGCCGCGTGACGCCAAAACGGTTCATTTGGTAACCAAATGCGGAAGAAGGAATACCAGTAGTAGTAGTAGGTTTAGGCTATCGATCAATCGAGCTAATAGATTAGTTACGCTAATTGTACATGCGGGGGAGACACGAAACGGACGACGCCGTCCCCTGCCCTCTCCCCATACGGAGTGAAGCTTCACTCGGCAATGGTGACAGAATCATTCGCCTCGTTTGGACTCGTGCGCGGTGATGGCGCCCCTCAGCGCGTGGTTCGGTACCAGCGTCGTCGAGTTCAGACGTAGGTTGGTCACCGGGCTGGTCAACCGGCCTTGCGAGAACCACTGCTCGATGGCCCGTTTCTCGTACGTGTGCCCGTCCAGCGCGATGACCGGGTCCGTCATGACCCCTTGCGTGATCGGGCACAAAAACGCCTTTTCGACCCGCCTACCGTGCGACTCGGCCGAGGCGATGTCCTTCTCCGCGGCGGCCACCGCGGCGGACGCGTCCTCGAGCTCAGCCTGCAGCCGCTGGTTCGCGGCGAGTAGCGCGCTCTGGTCCATGCTCGGGGGAGCACCCGCGGCGGTGAGGAGGTCGCGAACGGCGCGGACGAGCTCCTCGGAGGTCACCGCAGCGTTCAACGTATCCCCTTCGTCATTCACTTCCCGAGCCGACGCACCCGCCTGTTCATCACCCGCGGGGGCACCGGGTGTCGACGCCGGTTCATCACCCGCGTCCCGGTCGGTGTGTCGTGTCGATTCGGATCCGCCTGGACCCGAATCGGCGCTCGCCCCCGCCCCCGCGTCCTCCTCGAGCTCGGAGACGAGCCGGAACGTGAACACCTCGGACGACAGCGCCTCTCGTCTTTCGCCGCGCGGGCCGACCTCGAGGTGGACGCGTGTGAGCGCCGCGCCCTTCGCGGGCCTCGCGCTGGCGATGACCCGCGCGTACACGTACCGCTCCTCGTTCACCGCACCGCCCGACGTACGCCGGGACTCCGCCGCGGCAGCCGCAGCCTCCCCAGGCGTTAAGTACGCACCCCCGCCTTCGCGAACCGCGACCGTTTCGCCCGTTACCAGCGGCCGGAGGGGACGCGCCGTGAGCAGCCTGGCGTCGCGGGGCAGGACCAGCGACCCGGGTTCGCCCCTCGCGCTCTCTTTACTGACATGACCATGTACCGGGTCCATCGCGACGCGTGTTGACCCACCCCCGGGCGCCAGCGCGGCCGCCGTCGCGTGCATCGTCGCGTCGTCGTTCGAGGCGGCTAGCGCGATGACCGCGGGGGTCACCGCCGCGGCGTCGTGGTCGTTCAAACCCAGCGCCTGGACGACCGCGCGCGCGATCAACGGTGCGGCGGGTACGTTCGAGTCGCTCGGCGGCGAGACGTACACGCGTTTGGAGCGAGTGTCGTGGAACGCGTGCGTCCCGACGGGGGAGCCATACGTGACGTCGGCGATTTCACCGGATTCGCCGGATTCCGCAGCGAGGCCCGTTCTGAGCGAATGGACCACCCGGAAGCTTCCAGAAACGTCCCGAAGCATTTCACGGAGTAGCTCGACGGTCGGAACTGATGACATCGACGCGCGCATCACGACGTGGAGGGCGTCGGCGAAGGCATCGCGGGCGAGCGCCGCGGCGAAGGCTCGAGCCTCCGGCCAGTCGGCCTTACCGACCCTACGCGACAGCCTCGGCGGTTTCACCACCGGAACGACGCCCTCGGAAGATGAACCGTCACCCTCCGTTGGTGTCTCGAGGGGTTCATCCGGCGGTTCATCGATGTCCTCGTCGTCGTCGTCGTCGTGCTCGGTGACGCGTCGCTCGAACACCGCGTCTTTGACCGCGCGGATCCCCGCGCTGTGACACGCCGACGCCGGGACCAACTCGTGCGCCAGCCGAAGCTTCCGCCTGTCCAGCCGATGCAGCAGCGATTGGGGCGCGCCCCACGCGTGCATCAGGCACGTGGACGACGCCAACACCCCGAAGGAGTCGGGGACCGGGATCGTGGACACGCGCGTGACCCCCCTGGGACGATTTGAATCGTCGTTTAGGGTTGACTCGTCGTCGTCGCCCGTGGCGTGGCGTAACGCGGCCACCGCGGCTCTCAGTTCGTTCGGACCGAGCGGCGCACCGCGCGCGTTCCTGGCGGCGACACGAAGCGCCGCGTCCGCATCCGCGGGCGTCAGCTCGTCACGTAACCCGAGCCTTCGAAGGAACCCCGCGTGTTCCGTCAACGCGGAAGGCAGCTCGAACGCAAGCGGCGCGAGCCGGTTCGGCGCGCGGAGAAAGAGCCGGTTCGGCGCCTCCGTCGCCGCGCCGCCCGCAACCGGGACGAACGCCGCCTCGCTCAGCGCCGTCAGCTCCGCATCCTCGAGCGCATCGGCGCAGTCACCGAGGACGCCGAGCGCGGTGGACACGGCTGTGCACGGGTCACCCGCGGCGGGGGTCCAACGGGCGAGCGCCGCGACTCCACCGCCCTTACTCGGGGGCGATCCCAACGCGATTAAATGCGCCGCAATCGCGCTCGCGCCCGGTTCGCTCTTGACACGTAGCCTGGACCTGGCGAACTGCGGGGGTACGAACTCGGCGGGTAACACGGGCAGGTGCATGAACACGGAGGCCCAGTGCTCGGGGAGCATCGCGTGCGAGAAGGACGTTAGAACGTTACACCCGACGCAGCCCGGGCCGGGTGCACCGGGGACGCCGAGCGCGGCGGGAACGAAAGGAACGCCGAGGACGACTTCGCACATGTTGGCGGTGTAGAGGTGCGCGATGTTGTCCACGAGGTGGTCCGCGAGCATGGCCCCGGCGGCGATGACGAGCCCAGCCTCCTTGTCCAGCGCAGCCTCGTCGTCGTCGTCGTCCGCATCCGCGTCGCTTTCGTCGCCGGCGGCGGTCTCGGCGAGGGCGAGATCCGCCGACGTCGGCGCGGGCGGCACCGGTGGGTATTTTTTGCCGCCTTCCTCCGTGGGATACGCGATGCCCAGGCCGATCGCGCGCGCGGCGACGCGCGTGGCGCACAGCTGGAACAGCGTCGCGTCCACCGTGCTCCTCAGGCCAACCTCCCTGAGCAGGTCGAGCCAGTCGCCGTCGAGCCACGCGCCCGCCGGAAACGCCCCCGTCTGACCCCTGAACACGGCGTGAAGTAACTCAACCTCCGGGTCGTACAGGTTGCCCGGCGACATCAACGCGTCGGTGCCGTTAGCCTCCACGAACCTCGCGGACTTGAGCGCGTCGCACAGCGGTTCGCTGTCCTTGAGCCGTGGCCAGTGTCGCCTGAGGTACGTCAGCGCGGCTGTGCGGCCAGAGGCGTTCATCTGTTCGAGGCTCGGGACGATGAACCTCGCCAGCACGTCCGCGTCCGCGAGCTCGGGCACACCCAAGGCTTTGTAAAAGTCCCTGGCGTCATCCTTGAACTCGAGCAGGCCGCTGAAGCTGCGCAAAGTCTCGGCGAAGGCGACGCCGGGCGGGCAGGTGACGTACTCGCCGCTGGTGAGATCCGTCCATTCGCCCACCACCGTGGCGAAGACCGGGAAAGACCGGATGACTTCCAGGCCCTCCTCGGACGCCGCGAAACCGCTGACGATGTGCTGCGTGGCGAGCACGGTGAACAACCGGCCGCGCGTCTCCTCGTCGACGAGCGCGAAGGACGGGCGGCCCGCGCCGAGGCACGCGCGGATCTGCTGCGCCTTGAAAGCGATCACGTCGGCGGCGGTGCGCACCGTCGCGCCCCGAACGTTTTCCACAGACTGGTCCAGCATACGCGCGCACGCCTCGCCCGCGGCGTCCCAGTCCAGCACGGGCGCGCCAGTGACTCGAAGCATGGGCTCGAGCCAGTGCCACTCGTCCTCGACAGCCTTCTTGGCGGCGGTCACGTCGGTCCTTCGAGCCGGTGACCCGAGGCCCGCTCTCGACGGCGACCCGAAGAGCGCGTCCCTGATGGACCCGCCAGCGCCACGCGGCGGCGTCTGATTGGGACTCATCGGCGCGAACGTGATGTCGTTAACGCCGTCCACGTCGCCGTCGCGTCCATCGAACGTCCCGTCGAGGGTCGTGTGGCTCATGACGGACGAGTCGAGCGGGTCCGGCGAGAGCGGGTGCGACTCTTGAACAGTCGGCGCCGGCGGCACCGTCACCGCCGCCCTGTGCCCGACCCTCACGAGCTCCCCGCCCCGGATGGGAACCAGCGGCCACGCCGCGAAGGCGTCCACCGCGACGGGGCCTTGCGGCGCGATCTCGTCCCAGAACGCCCGGAGCCATCGCGCGCTCGGCACGCGATCGTTGGATGAGTCGGAACCGTCTTCGGACCAAGGGACCACCGGAGTGGCGCCGCAGCCCGCGGGGGTGAGCCGCCTCGGCAGCACGTTCGGCAACTCCGCGGCGAGCTGCGCGGGGGTGAACACCGACACCCTCAGCTCCGACCTGAACTGCGCGTGGCGTATCAGCGCGCCGAGCGTCGGCGATGCGGTCAGGCTTGGGTGTAGGAACTTGCCCCGCAGCGTGGGCACCAGCGCGACCATGTTCTCAGATCCACTGTACATGCCCTGGTGTCCCAACGCCGCGGGCGCGCCGCTCGCGGTGGGCACCGGGACACCCGATAGGTCACGAACCGCGGCGATGTCCAGGGGCTGAACCCCGGCGCCGGGCGGCGCGATGCCCGCCTGACCGAACATTTCGTTCACCACCGACATGATCCCGTCGATCGCGTCGCCCCCCGGCTGAGTGTTCCTCTGCCCGAACATCGCGGGTATGGTACCCTGCCTCGACGGCGACGGCGGAGCGGAGACGCGCGCGGAGGACGCGACACCAACCCCGGGGTCGATGTCGGAACACGCGCACTCCACGAGCTCCACGTGCGTGCGCAGGTCCGACGGCGGCGGCTTGGACCGCAACAACTTCCGAAGCGCCGCCGCGGTGAGCTCCCTCGCGGCGGCCACCGCGCCCGCCGCCGCGAGCTCCGGCCTGAGCGACGCGGGCGCGTCGAGCACCGGGAAATGACGCGCGATGAACGCCGCGGCGAGCGGCCTGGCGACTGAATTGGAAGACCCGGCGAACCCGGCCCAACTCGCGCCGTTTGACCCCTCGTTTAACCCTTCGTTGACCGCGAAACCCGCGGGGAGGAAGTACCCATCCGCCGGCTTGACCAGCGCCCTCGAGCCCAGCGACCTGAACAGGGGCTGATCCACGAGTTCCTTGTACACCGGGTACAGCACCAGCTCCGCGACGGGGTGCCCGGGGAGACGCGCGGATGTCTGGACGACACGTGCGGATGTCTGGACGACAGCCGGAGCCCCTCCGGAAACAATCGGCCGGCCGTCGGGGTCGAGAGCGGGCGGCGCCGGCAAACCGGTTCGCTCCGCTCGCGGCCACATGGCGTAGAACGTATCGGCGGGCAGCTCGGGCGTGGGCGCGACTCGCGCGTGGCCCACCATGGCGCCGTACGCGGCGGCGAGGCACTGGCACAACGCGCGGTTCCACTCGCGTCGAGCCGCGCCGGGTCCGGAGACTTGGCCGGGGACTTGACCGGGGTCGTCGAGGAAGCCCGCGAGTCTTCGCTCGCCGCCTCGCTCGAGCGCGAAGTGAGCCATGACCACGGCCGGCATGCGCCCGAGCGTGTCCGCCACGGAGAGGATCCCGTCCTCGCCGTACACGCCGTCCGTGGTTTCATCGCCCGGCGTCGTCGTCGACCTCTGAGCGGGTGAAGATAAACCGAAGTCCCGAAACCCCCACACGCCTCTGCCGGGTTTGGGCACGTCGACTATGAAATCCTTCCCGGACGTGACGCTCATCACGGCGAAACCCTCGAGCCTCTTGAGCGCGGGCGAGGGCGGGGGCGACGCCGGGTCCACGTGCGCGCCGTCGCGCGCCACGTGGCTCGCGGCGGCCGCCAGCGGCAGCAGCATCTGGTTAGCGCTCTTCCTATCGAGCGCGATGTCCCGCGCCTTTCCCACGCCGATGGCGGCGCCGACGACCCACGTGTCCGTCACCGGGCCGCCGCCGTGTCCCGCGCTCTCGGTGAGTTGAACAACGTGCGCGGTGCGCGTCGAGTTTCCGCCGCCGAACAGCGTGGTGAGCGTCGCGCGTCTCCACTCCTTATCGTCGACGATGTTTCGCGGCGTCGGCTTTTCGGCGCCCGAGCTCGACGATTTCACCGGCGGCGGAGCCGCCAGGTGGACATCCACCAGGAGCTCAACGCCTCCGTCGTTATGCTCCCAGCCTAGCATCGGCGTCTCCCTTGGGACGTGGCGGCACACGGCTTTAATGTCCGTGAGTGACGACGCGAACAGGAGCATTTTATGCGCGTCGGCGGCGAAACGGGCGAGTTCGTTCCGCGTCGATTCCACCCCGCCGTCTCCCGCGAACGCCACCGGTGAGAGCGCCTTGGCGTTCGCAGCCTGGTCCTCGGTGCGCAGGGGAAACCGCAGTACGGTGCAGTTACCGGCGCCCGCGCGGTCGGCACCCGCGGCGATGAACGGCGCGTACTGGTCCACGAACCGCGACGCGAGTTCGCCCCCGTCCAACGCGTACGACTTCGCCGAGCCGTCGGAAGACGAACCGGCACCCTCCTTGAAAGATGAAGAGGCACCCTCCTTGCCACCGCCGCCCAGCGCCTGGCCGGTCGGGTCGAAGACGCACAGGCGCCCGGCGGACACCGCGAAGACGGCGTCGGTGACGTGGCACGCGGTAACGAGCCCGTTACCGAACCTGACGACCCGTCGGCGAAGCTTGAACGGCGCCGCCGCGGAGAGGAGCTGCGCGATTTCCTCCGGTTGTAAACTCGCGCCGGTGATCTTGACCGTCACGGCGGGACCTTGGAAATCGGCGAGCTGCGGGAGGAGCAGCGACGTCGCGGGGTACGTCCGGGTGTCCAGCGCCACCTCGATCTCACGCGCGCCCACGGCGTCGGCGATCTCCACGACATCCGCGAGGAAAAACGCGGAATCGTTGTACATCGGCAAGAGCCTTCGAAGCGTCAGTTCGCTGGGACACGGGAGCCGATCGGTGGACCCTTTGTCCACCGCGAACATGTCCCGCAGCGACCTCGCGCCCAACACCTCCGCCGCGAGCTGCGAGACGGACGGGTGGACCAGGCGGCACGTACCGCGGGCACCCGCCGCGAGCCAATCCGCGTCGTTGTTGACGAGCGCGGCGGCCGGGGTCATGACGCCGCCGTGATCAGGCAGCATGAATTTTCCACACACGTCGTTCGCAACCTTCCGCGCGCGCACGGGCTCACCACCGGGAACGGATGGATACGCCGACGGTCCATCGACGTCGTCATCGATTTGCGAAGGAGGAGGAGCGAGCGCGTCAGCGGCAGCCTCAGCGAGCGCCGCCGCGAGCTCAATCTTCTCATCCGTCAACGCCGATCCGCCCGAGTCAATCGCCAACGAATTCGCCGCTCGAGCGAAATCTTCAGCGCCGAACCCGGCGCGCACTCCCAGCGCGGTGAGCAGCGCGGTGTGCGCCGCGAGCTCCGAAGGAACGCCGTGGAGGTACGGCCGTAGGTCCCCGGGGCAATCGACGGCGACGTCGGCGGACTTGACGAACCCGGAGCCGGTCCAGAGCCATCGAGCGTCGCGCAGGATCGTACCCGCGGCGTCGAGATCCGCGCTTTGTGACCCGTTCGAGCCGGCAGCTTCCGCGAGCTTAGCGTACGCCCTCGGTAGCTCCTTCCCGACGGTGCGTGCGAATTCGGAGTCGGGGTCGCAGGTAGGGTTGGACTTGCCGAGCTCGAGGAGTTGCGCGGCGACGACGGCGCTTCCCAGCTTGTTCCACCCGAGCCTGTCCACGAGTAAGGGCTCGAGGACCATCGGCTTGAGGGACTCGTGCGTACGCAGCGTCGTCTCCGTCGCAACCTCAGCGGCGTGCCTCTCCTCCTCGAGCACCACGTCGTTCGGGGTGGTAACCGGGTCGGGCAGCGTTTCAATCGACTCGGAAACGACGTGGGGAGTGTCCGTTTCGACCGTTTCGACCGTTTCGACCTTTTCGACAGTTTCGGTTTTTTCAGGCGTCGCCAGAGCCTCTGGCTGGGTGAGGTCCAAGACGCGCATACACGACGACGAAGCCCACGCGTCGCTCGGCGGCCTCGTCGCTCTCGGCGCCGCGAGCGGCGGGAGCGCCCTGCTCGATCCCTTGTTCGGCCAGGGCATGGCCGGGTGCGGCGGCTGGGTCAGCGCGGGGCACCAGGCGAGCGACGACAGCTCCCGCCACACCGACACAGTCGCCGGCTCGTCAGTTTCTTCATCGCGCCGGATGACGGCGCCCGGCGGGGGAAGCTCCGTGCCACCCTTCGCCGTGGCGGCCGCGAGCGCGTTGAGGTGCGCGAGCAGCCCGCGTCCCCTGGCGACCGCCGCGGCGACGTCAAAGTTGGACGCCGACATCTTCTCCACGGATCGCGCCGACGCCACCAGTCCCTCCGCGCCGAGGCTCCTTCTCACGCCGAGCGACACGAGCGCCTCGACGCGGTCGCCGGCGTCGAACGGAGCGATCGGAAAGTGCTCGCGCGGGTCGAGCAGCTCCCTCAGGCTTTGTACCCTCGGGTCGAACAGCTCGTCCGGGCGTTTGAGCGCGCCCGACGGCGTGGGAACGCACGCGTTGGCGCGGACGGATTTCGACAGGTGTTCGACATCCCCCGCGCCGGTCCAGCTCGCCTTGGCGTTGACCAACGCGGCGAACACCGCATCGAGCGCCCTCGGCGCGCATGACGGCTGCAACCGACCTTCGGTAAGCGCGGGAAGGACGCCGTCGGATAACAGCTGGGCGGGGGTGACGCGAACGACCCCGGCGTGCGTTTCGAGTATCGAAGCCTCCGTTTCGCCGTCGAGTTTGAGAAACGGCGGGGGAAGGAGGTCCTCCTCGGCGCCGACGGGCGCGAGCAACGGCGGCGGCGTGGACGCGAGACACACGAACCCTTCCGTGGAGTCCGCATCCTTGTGACCTGGCAGTGACTGGTACGTCTCGAACACGGGGAGCGAGCGCACGAGGTCGAGCCTGGCGCCCTCCACCGTCCCGCCCGGCGCTCCTCGCTGGAACCAACGCTTCTGAATCAAAAACGACCGAAGCGCCCTCCTGTTCGGCGCGGCTCCCAGCGCGTGCGCGTTCGCGATGAGAGCCTCGGGAACCGCGCGAGCCGCCGCGCGCCACCGCTCCTCGGGAGACGCGTCCGCCGGGACGGACGCGGCGACCGCCGGGTCCAGCGCGGCGGCGGCGACGGCCGAATCCAACACGCCGGCCGCGGTAGCCGGCCTGACGTAATCCCCGACCCGGGGGTGAGACACGATCGCCTGCGACACCTCGTTCTCGTCGAGGGACTGCACGCGCATCGCGAGCAACGCGTCGCGCGTGTTCTCCGTCCACCCTTCCCCGCGAACGACGGGGCCGTGGGGAATCAGCGGCGCGAGCGAAGCGCCTCCGCCGATCGGCAGCAAGGGCCAGCCCTGAAACGCGGATAGGTCCTCGCCGCAGAGCGCGGCGAGGCGGCGCCAGAGAAGCGCGAGCGTCGCGGCGCTCGGGTGACCCTCCTTGGCGTCCGGGCGCCACTCGACGACCGCGCCGCATCCCACGTACCCGTGAGCTCTCTGCTGTGGGTGCGCCCCCCACTGGCGGGGCATGATTCGGGGCATCAACGACGCCAACGCGGCCCCGTCGAAAACTTTAACGTTCAGCTCGGCGCCCGCCGACCCCGCGCAGATCCTCTCGAGCCGCGCGAGGCACGTGAGCGAATCCCCACCCTCCCACGGCTCCCCACCGCACAGCAACTCGCGATCCACGAGCACGTCACCCGCGCATTCGCCCAGCAAGTCAACCTCCGACTCGTGCGGTACGAGGAACGTCGGTGCCTTGTCGCGAGGCCGCATCGCGTGAGACGGCGGTCGCTTCGGTCCCCCTTCTTCGACTTGACGCGTCTCGTCCATCACCTCGGCGCCGTCGGTTCGACCACCGCGGAACGCGAACGTACCCAGCGTACCGTTCGTGAGGGGTACCAGCGGGACGCCCGTCAGGTCCGCGGCGCCCATCGGGTCCGCGGGGTTGACGTCCGAGAGGACGTATTCCAACAGCGCGAGCGCCCTTTTTCGCGAGTCGAGCGCGGGGTGCGGAACATCCGTTCTTCGCAACATCGCTCGAACCGCGGCCGGGGAGAGCGTCCGGACGGCGTCGGAGTCTTCGCAGTGCCGTGCGAATGACTCGCACACGTCCTTCGGCGCGCCCTCGATGAGCCAGACGCCTTCGGCTCGCAGCGCGTCGGCGAGCGCGGGCGGCGCGGGCTCGCCCCCGTCGGGGAACATAGCCGTCGCGGGCGCTACCCACCGGCTCGATATCTCGGCACCCTGTAACGGGTCCGTCGCCCTGAGGCACGGAACCCGCGCGAGGTTTGAGTAGAGCGGCGGGAGGATCAGCGACCACGGCGCGTTGTGCGATTGCGCCGTGGGGAAGAGCCGGTAGAACGCGGCGGAGGGGCCCAGCGTTTGCGCCGCCGCCTCCAGGGTTTTGGCGTAGGCGGGAGCCACGGCGTCCGTTAACAGCGCCTGGTTCCACTCGCTCCTCGCCGCGCCGCCGCCCGCCATGTCGCCCCCGAACCAAATGTCCCTTCGGTTAGACGACAGCTCGAAGTACGCGTTGACGTGGACGGGCAGGCCGGTCTTGACGGGCAGCGGGAGGAAGCAAAAGGCTCGGCCGTCGTCGCGGAAAGATTCGATGAACTGTTCGGGGGATTCGTCGGGATGCGGCACCCTCGCGGCGACGCCCACCCACGGGACCAAACCCCGGCTCACGCCCGTGTCCGACAGCGCCAACGCCCGAGCCTTCCCACCCGCGAGCGAGCTGCACACCATCCATCGCTCGCGCGTGACCGACGTGCCCACGATGACCTTGTTTGTCGACCCTAACCCTAACCCTTCGTCGCCGATAAATTCATCCGCCGGCACCGACGATGAGACGCGCATCTGGAGGTCCATCCAGCCGACGGACGTGGGCAGCGATCTCTCCGGCATCGTTCGAAGCTTCTCGACGAACTGCTGCTTCTTGACGGCGTTAACCGGGGCGACGCCGGCGGAGAACGCGGAGTTACCGGCGACCCACTGAAGCGTCGCCGCCCGCGGGTCGCGTTCATCCTGAAAAGACGGGATGGAAACCTCGTACACCAACTTCGGGGTTCGAGAATCCCCCGACCGCTCGTACACGCCGATTTTTCGAACGTTCTTGAGGAACAGCAACGTCTGCGTGGCGCGTTCCTTGAACTGCTCAAACAGTGACCTGACCTGGTTCGGGGTGTACGCCTCGGGCTTGATCTCGCTCGCCCTCGCAGCCTCCTCGGTGCGAAGCGGGAACCGAAACATCGTCGCGTCGTATGAAGACGTGAGGTCGCACCCGAACGTGTCGAGGTACCCACCGAACTGATCGGGAAACTGCGACAGTAAAGGACTGGCGCCGAACGCGATCTTCAGTCCGGGCCTCGCGGGAGTCGCGCCGGGCAAGTGCGTCGCGTGCGGGTCGAACATGACGAGGTAATCCCCGGACACGAACGACGGAAGGTCCGTGAAGTGGTACACCGCTGTAAACAAAACATGACGTCAGTCAAATTGCCCGTGCGAAAATAAAAAGAAACTCACCGTTGAAACCCAAGCCGAACCTCCCCGCGGCGGCGGGCGCGTCGATCTTGCTGTCCTGCCCGATCCTCGCGATGTTGTGAAAGTCATTGGGCGAGAACACCGCGTCGTTCCACGCCACCAGCGCCGGACCTTGCCACCGCGCCATCTTAGGACCGAGTAGGCTCTTATCCCCGCCCCCCGTTTGGTCTAGGAGGAGGCGGACCTCGGTGGCGCCGGCGTCGTCCGCGTTTTGGACCAGCTCCGAGATGACACCCGGGCCGTCCGCGTAGGCGTCCAGGATGTGCTTGAGCCTCGTCGTGAGCGCCTCGTGCTGCCCGAAGGCCTCCGCGCTGCCGTGTAGCTGCACGTCGATGTCCTCGGACGCCTCCGCGAGGAGCGCGAGACGCAACGAACGGACGCCGCACGCCTCGGCGGTTTGCGAAGGGAGCTTTGGGTGCGCCAGGCGGACACCCTCGGGGGCGGCGAGCCACGGCGCGTCGTTGAATCGTACGTCGGACGCCGGCACGAGCGTACCGGACGCGTCGGGGACCGGCAGACTCCCGTTTGACTCCCCCGCGTCATTCGAATCGTCACTCGAACTCTCGAGAGCGACGCGAAGGGTCGCCGGAGGGTAATCCGCGAGCGTCCCCAAAACCCAGAGCGCCAACTCCAACTGATTGGAGTCCAGCCGCCCGCCGCCCGTATCCTTCGTGAGCCCTCGGAGCAAACGCACGTAATCGCCCGCGCCGAACGCGTCCCTGACGCCAAGCGCGGTGAGCAACGGGCGGAAGCAGGTTAAATCCGCGGGTAACACGTGGAGGTACGGTTTCAGATCTAAAGCGCCAGAGAAGGCGACGGACCGCGCCCTCGCGAACCCGGTACCCACCCACACCACAGCCGCGTCCCTCACGGGAGCCAAGGCGCCTTCAAAGTCCCGCGAGTTGAGCGACGCGGTGAGCAGCGCGTACACCCTCGGAACCGCCGCGGCGAGCGCGCGACCGACGGCTGAATCGTCAATCGAAGGGTGCTTCGCGCCGAGCGCCAACAACTGCCCGGCCAACGTACCCACCGACACGTCCCGCCTCCACCCGAGGATATCGGCGAGCGCCGACGACTGCGGCTCGCGCGTGAGCACCCGCATCGTCGCGGAGCACAGCCACGCGTCGTTGGGTGGACGCGAGTTGTGCGGCGGCGCGACGGGGCTCGGGTTTTCGGGCCACGGTAAGCCGGGTTCGGATCGCGGCGGGTCCGTCGCCACCGGTACCCACGCCACGGCGGACAGCTGCGACACGAACGCCTCCCGTGGGAGCTCAGCGCTGAGCTCCTTCGTGTCCCCTTCCTTCGTTTCGTCCTTGTTCTGATTGAACATTTGGCCGAAGAAGCTCTTGACGTCCTTGACCGGGTCCGGTATGAGCATTTTGGTCCCGTCGCTTGTTTCGAGGTATCGTAGAATCGCCCAGCCGCGCTCGGCGGCACCCACCGGGTCGTACCCGTCGCCGTCGACGTCCCCGAGCCTCTCCGCGGTCATCGCCGCGTCCATGACGGCCGTTTGTGTAACGGTCGAACGCATACCGAGCGACGCGAGGATACCGAGCGTCACGTCGTCGTCGAACGGTGCAGTCGGGAAGCTGTTGTTGACGTCGAGGAGCTCGACGAGTTCGGGGATCCTCGGGTCGTAGAGGTGCGCCGGCGCCGCGAGTTTCCCACACGCGGTGGGCACGAACGGGGAGATGGCGATCGCCCGCGAGAGGCTCCTGTCCCCGGCGCACAGCGAGGGTAGGCGCCCGAGCGCGTCGAGCATGGCGTCGTTCCTGACGCGCGCGGGTCGTATGCGGTCCAGTCTGGGCAGCACCCGCGTTCGGAGAAACTTTTGGTCCGTCAGTAACTCAACCCCGAACCGCTCGACGAGGACGGCAGCCTCTTCGTCCGTGGACGGGTTGAGAAAGTCGGCGCCGAGGAGCGCGGGGTCCGTCCTCGGCGGCGCGAGCGACAGCTGCGCGGAACGCAGGTCCAGCAACGGTCCCAGTTGTGGCCGCACGGCTGTGTCGTCTGTTTCGTCTTCCGGCGGTTCGGGAAACGATTCGTATATTCTCAGCGACGACAGCGTCTCGAGCCGGTCGGGCGCAGCCGCGTCGAAATCCAGCCCCGACCTCGCACCAGCCCCGAACCACCGTCGCCGCAACACGAACCCCCTGACCAGCGCAGCCTCGCCGCGCGTGAACGCCGGGGACCACGAGCTCTGCGTCCCGTTCATCGAAACGTTCATCGCGGCGATTGACTTTGCAACCGCATCCGCGACGCCCGCCGCGGACGCGGGCGATAAGAACCCCGCCATCGCCGACGTGTCCCTGATCGCCGGGTGCCGTCCCGCGCATGCGCCCGCGGCTGTGCTCGTCGCCAGCACGTATACCCCAGCGGCTCGCAGCGCGCCCGCGGTTTCATTCGATACGCCGGTTGAATCAATCGTCGGAGCTCCGAGCGGAAGGACCGCGTACCGTAACCGTTCATCGCCATCCTCATTGAGAGTGCCGTCCTTCCCGCTCGTGTCAATCACGGGAAGCAACGGGAACCCCTCGAGCTTACCGAGCGAGGCGTGGTCCAGACACACGGACCCCAGCACGCGCCACACCAGCGCCAGGTACTCGTCGGACGTAACGGCATCGTCCCAGGGCACGGGAGTGTAAGTTCGCCTGGCGCTCTCTCCGACGCCCCCCGCTCGGGTCCACGTATGCGGCAAGATATTCGGCATCAAATCCACGACGGCGTCGTCGTCGATCGGGGACAGGTTCAACGCGCGGGTGTTGGCTAAAGTCTCCAGCCTGGACACGATATCGACGTCGCAGGTGCGGTCCACGCACCTGTCGGAGGCGCGGGACAACAAAGCGGCTTCCGTCTCGTCTGGAACGTAAAGCGCCTTCGCGCCCACGCCGCCGGGGCGAACGACCGCCGTCGAACCGTCCGCGAGGGGAAACAGCGGGACACCGTCCAACTCCGCCGCGGACGCCGGCTCGTCGTCGATTATGTCCGACAGGACGTACCTCAGGAGGACGAGAACGCGTTCGCGCGGTCGGTCGCCAATTCCGTCCTCGCCCTTTTCGCGAAGTGTTTGTCTGACGCCGGCGGGCGACACCCGCTTCGGGTGACGCACCGCGTGCTCCTCCATGCGCTCGAGCACACCGCCGGGCGCGTCCGTCAGCGTCAAACCATCGGCGACGAGTGCGTCGCGTAATATATCGTCGGAAGCGAGGGACGGGTCGGGGTAGACGGCGTCCTTCGGCGCGATCCACCGTCCCCCGTTCGCGGGCGTGTGAAGAACTTTGGCGTCTCCCTCGGTGAGCGCCGAGTACAACTCGCGGACCACGCACCCCCACGGCTCGGGTGGGTTCGTCTCGGGCAACAACGCGTAGAACGCCGGAGACGGGCCGAGCTTGCCGGCGCACGCGATGACGAGCCGCGCGTAACACGGCGCGACCACCTTTGATAACAGCGCCTGGTTCCACTCGCTCCTCGCCGCGCCGCCGCCCGCCATGTCGCCCCCGAACCAAATGTCCCTTCGGTTGGACGACAGCTCGAAGTACGCGTTGACGTGGACGGGCAGGCCGGTCTTGACGGGCAGCGGGAGGAACGTGAACGCGCGACCGACGGTTTGTTCCGCGCAAGTTGGATCGGTTCCGAGCTCCGCGGCGACGGCGGCCCACGGCACCAGCTTCATCCCGAACTTTTCGCGGCCGGAGTCCACCAGCGGCGTCAAGTCCGTGCCGAGCGCGTGAGACACCACAAACGTACGAGTGCCGTCTGTTGACGTACGTGTGTCGTCTGTTGACGTACGAGTGTCGTCTCGCGCGTATACACCCGTGGCGGTGGAGTCGAACGATACGGTGAACACGTCTTCGATTCGCTGCGGATTTGACGACATGGACGCCGACGCCCGGCTGAACGCGCTCCTGTGCCGCCGAATCTCGCTCGCCGCCGCTTCATCCCCGAGCCGCAACGTGCTCGTCGCCATCACCCTCGGCGCGTCCTCGCCCGCGCGCCACTCCAGCACCTCCACGCACTCCACGTTCTTCAGGTAGAGCATGTCCAGCGTCTTTTCATTCGCAAACGCAATCAGCAACTGTCGGACCGACTCCGCGGTGTAGTGCGCTTTGGACAGTCGCGACGTCAAAGCCTGTGCCTCGGTGCGCAGCGGGAACCTGAACATCGTCCCGGGAAATTCCGATCGCACGTCGCATCCGAACGCGGCGAACGGGGTCCACTGGTCGGGGTGTTTGTCCGCGAGTCCGGCGTTGGAGACAAAGTCGACTCGCTTGCCCGGGTTCGCGGCGGTGACGTTCGGGAGGAAGGCGCAGGATGGGTCGAAGAACACCACGTGCCGCCCGCTGACGAACGAGGGCATGTCCGTGAGGTGGTAGACGCTGTTGAACCCCACGCCGAACCGCCCGGTCTTGCCCACCTGCGTCCGCTTGACCGAGTCGCCGATGCGGGAGATCGACTCGAAGTCGCTCTCTTTGAACGTGGAGTCGTTGAACACCAGCAGCGACGGACCTTGGAACTGCGCTAAACGCTCGTACGCGAGGGTGTCGGTGCCGTGCGAGCGCTCATCGAGGCACACCTTGACAGTCCTCGCGCCGGCATCGTCCTGGGGAAAGGGTGGGGGAGGAGTGGAGATCAGAGGACTGGACTGGTGGGCACCCCGCTAACAATACGAGATGGTCGAGGGATCGAGACGTGACGCGCACGCACCGCGTTCTGGACGAGCTCCTTGAGGATGCTCGTGCCCTCCGGGTAGTTGAGGAGGATCTCACGAAGCCTCGCGGTGAGGTCCACCTTCTGTCCGAAGTCATCCCAGAGCGAGGCGTCGCCCTCGTCGCCCGGGACGTCCATCGTTGTTGGGCGCCTCACTCTGTGAGAACGCATCGTCCGATGAGAAAGCACGTGTTTTTTTTTTTTTTTTTTTTTGTGTTTGATGACTGACAATCACTGGTGACCGGTTACACTATTTGCTTATTTATGGTTAACATTAACGCTGACTAACCACCTGTGCAAACATTCCATAATTGTGTTTCTGAGTTATCCAATTTTTAGCAATGTCCAGTCACAAAGTTGGCTTTCACGACACCAACGCTCATTGAGAGGGGGCGCGCAACGAGATCGTTGCACCGAACCGCGGATCGTGCGACTCACGCGAGCGCGCGAAGCGACGACGAAACCGAGCGGGCGCGTCCGGCGAGTCTAGGGTCTTTCCATCACACGGGAAGTGCGCGAGGGGAACCTTAGGTTTCGGATAACGGGAGCGGCGGAAAAGATGATGGGCGTCTCGTGCGTGCGAGCGCCGTCCGCCTCGGCGGCGCACGTTCGCGCCCCGTGCGGACGGGCGTCGCACCGATCCCGCGCCGCGGTCGTCCCACGGGTCGCCGCGGAGGGATCGAGCGTGGATGCCGCGTGCATCGTGTCCTACGAGGAGACCGCCGCGGGCGACGCCTTCTACGCCTTCCATCACGACGACCCGAGTTGCCCGGAGACGCGCGACCTGCTCTTCTCGTGCGACGGCGTGACCGTCTACGGCGACTCCATGGACGAGGACAACATGGACGTCGCTAAACTCGCGGATCCCGTCGAGGACATGGAGCTCGTCGCCGTGGTCCACGCGGACGACGATATCGAGGAAGCGAGCGCGGCCCTCGAGGAGGCCGAGCCATACGAGGCCGCCCCGAGCCCGCCCGTGTTTGTCAGCTACCACGAGGAGGCTGGATGCTTCGAGGTGTGCCTGGACGTCTCGCGCGGCATCCGCGCCACGGGCATCGTGTTCGAGCCCGGGCCCGACGGCAGGCCATTCGTGACAACCGTGTCCACGGACGGCAACGCGCACGGGGAGGTGATCGTGGGCGACGTGCTCATGGAAACGTCCACGGTGGAGCTTCGCGAGTCATCGCTGCAACAAGCGTGGCACGACACCAAGGATTCATCCTTCACCGAGAGCATGGCGGCGATGAGGAAGTGCGCGGACACGCTCACCATGAGGATGTGCCGGGACTACGCGCCGAGCGACGTGATGGTGGCATCGTGTGGGGGTGAGGGGTCGGGCGAAGGGGACGACGGACGGTCGTGGGCCGCCAGGATGGCGGGCTCGGCGTAAACGGAAAGAAGGAAGGCGTCGACGCTTTTAGCTATGATTTTTTGTTGTCATTCAAGTTGATTTAGACCGTCGCGTGGAGTCATCAACGCCGCTAGATGGGGAGCCTCGGCGGGAGCTTCTCGTCGTCGAGCTCCTTCGCGCTCTCCTTGACGCGCTCGTCGAACAGCTCGAGCGCGAAATCGTGCAACCGGACGTCCAGGTGGTTAATCTCGCGAATTTTGTCAATCAGCGAACTCGGAATGAGTCGCCGGTCCTCCTTCACGAACGGCTCAAACTCCCCTTCCACGTGCTGGTGCAAGGCCCTGAACGCCTTGGTCTTGAGCCGCGAGTACTTCCGCTTCTGCGCCCGCTCGCACTCCCTGTACCGTTGGCCCAGTGGCATGTACTCCGGATCTGTGCCGAAATCGTCGACGACTATCTCGTACGTCCCCGGCGTCTCCTTCGACCCAGTCGCTCGGCCCTCGGCGAGGATGTTCATGGTCCCGTACGCGTCGAAGCCGTCGGCGCCGTCCACCAGGAACCCCGCGTCGCTCTCGTCCCTCCTCGCCTCCCTCAGCCGCTCCAGCAGCGTGTCCGGCGACAACACCTTCGGGTCGCGCGGGGATTCCTCCGCGTAGCCCGCCGGGAATCGCACGATTGCGATTTGGAATCCCATCTCGTTCGCCCTCCAATCGTCCCGTTGATGCGGTGTTATCGCCACGTCCTCCGGGGACACCCGCGTCGCGATCGCCAGCGCCGCTCGCATCGCGCGTTCGTACCCTTGCCTCCACGGGTTCTTCTCCAGCTGATCCCCGGTGAGTTTATCAAAGTTGAACACGAACCCGACCACGGCGGATGGCTCAACGTCTCGTTTGTTCCGCTCGAGCCACCGAGCCATGCGCTTCTTCAGCGTCGCCGTGTGCCGCGGCGGGGGCCTGTTGGGCACGTAGCTCGGCCCCGACATGTGCATGCCGAGCGCCGCGGACGAGTACCGGAGGCTATCGTCCAACCGTTCGTGCACGACAGTCACGTCGATCTCCTCGCGCAGGCGCCTCTTGGCGTAGTCGAACAAGACCTCAACGGCTTTGTTTTTCCGGACGCACTCGCGGAGTTTATGCGCGTGCGGTTCAGTCTCCGGTGACGCGTTCGACGTCATACCCATCAGCTGCATGAACTGCCCGTTGTGCAGGTCATCGTGCGCCATTGGAAGCTCGACGAACTCGTGCAGTGGCGTGTACACCGAGTTGTTGTACACGTTTTGTATGGAATCCTTGACGCCGTCTTCGTCCACGCGTTTTTTGTACGATCGCAAGTCGTTGTCGATGTGCCGGACGCAGTGCTCCCACGGCCAGATCTCCCTGGTGCTGACCCGCTGCTTGTTAGTCGTGTGCACGTCGTTGCCGAACGATCGCACGGATACCTCCACGGCGAACTCGTAGGACGAGAGGAACCTGGCCACCGGGTCTCGAAGCATCGTGACGATCTTCGGCTGTCGGTCGAAGCGTTCGACTAAGGAGTAGTCGTCGTGCGTCGCGAGCATCTCGCAGTGCGGGTCGTGCGGGTCCATGCGGAGCTCGTCGTAGCTCTTGTCGCATCGCTTGCGCTCCGGGGTGGCGAGCTTGAGGTAGCAGAAGTGGAACGATCGGCCCGCCGTGCGGGGAATGTGGAGGAAGAAGAGTAGATCTGACTTGCCCCCTTTGGCCATCCGCGCCGCGTAGTCGCGCTCCCTGTCCTCGACCCACTCCCGCGCCGCCACGTCGCACTGCTCCTCGGACCACCGGGTGTCATCACTGATTGATCCGTCGTGCTCGTCCAGCGCCGATGCGCGGGTCTCGGTACCGGCGGTCTTCACCCGCTCATGCTTCCGAGTGGCGTGGCCCGTCGCCTCGTTGTGGCTCAGATTCGGCACTCCCGCGCCCGCCGTGTCTTCCGCCTGAACCCGTCGGTACTCGTCTTCGTCGTACTTGTCCCCGCGGTCCTGCGCCTCCTCGCGCTCCTCCGGTGTCTCCCTCTGGATGTCGTCGACGAGACCGACGTCGTCGGGCACCTCGGCGACGACGTTCGGCACGCGCGGGTCCGTCTCGGAGACGTCCTGACTCGCGCCCCCATCCAGCTTCCACCACTGGCCGTCCTTCGATTCGGTGGACTGACTGGGATCTGGGACACCCTTCGGCGTCGCGACCACCGCGGGCTGCTCGACGTCCACGGGCGGCGCGCGTCTCTCGAGGCGGGAGAGCCTGGCGCGCGCGGCGGTCTCGCGCATGAGTCGCGCGGTCCCATCCTCGTGATCGGTGCCGAGGAAGAGAAAGTACACAACCGCGATCGACGACACGAAGAGGAGCGCCCACGGGAGCCACACGCGTTTGCGCCCGTCGACCCGCACCGCTCGTTTCGTGGGGAGGAGCGGTCCCCTGGATCGCATGTTGCCTCGGACGGCACCCGACTGACCTACCCCGGCGCCGGCGGGTATGCGCCGTGAGGGGCCGCGGATCCAGCAAATTGCAATCGGCTGATTTTCGTTGTTGGCAAACCGATGTCGTCAAATCGTCCGGGCCCTCTCCGCCACTCGGTGGGTCGCACGGCACGGGGTCGAGTGACCTCACGATGCCCCCGAAGAGGAAGGCGATAAATATCGAACCAGGCCAGAATGCGGAGCTGGTCGCTCTCAAGGCGGAGAACGCAGAGCTGAAGGCGGAGGTGAGCGAGTTGCGTGACGCGAAACGAAAGCGAGATGCCGAGGATGATGCGCCGGTGAAGTGGTACAGCCCTGGGTACAGCCCTGACGATCGTACCGAGGAAGATACGTTCAACACACTCGAGCTGGAGCGATACGTGCGCCATCTCTCCCTCCCAGCCTTCGGCATCGAAGGGCAGGCGAAGCTCAAGAACGCCAGGGTGCTCATCGTCGGCGTCGGCGGTCTGGGATCTCCCGCCGCTCTGTACCTCGCCGCGGCGGGCGTAGGGTCCATCACCCTCTGTGACGCCGATACAGTGGAGGTTACCAATCTGCATCGACAGATCATACACGCGAATGACCGGGTCGACGTTTCAAAGGCTCACTCCGGCGCTATGTCATGCAAGGCGCTCAACCCTCACGTCAACGTTGAGGTTGCGCTCGAGGGTCTGACGCAGAACAATGCTTTGGATCTCGTGTGTCGTCATACGATCGTGCTCGACTGCACCGACAACGTACCGACGCGGTATATGCTGTCAGATGCGTGCTGTCAGATAAGAAGACCGCTGGTCTCCGCGGCGGCGGTGAGCCTTGAAGGACAGCTCACGGTCTATAATTTACACGAGGACACGCCGTGCTATCGATGCGTGTGGCCCAAGCCTCCCGCTGCTGGTGACTGCACCAGTTGTGCTCGAGGCGGGGTGCTGGGCCCTGTGCCCGGTGTCATGGGTGTCCTCCAGGCGCTCGAGGCGGTCAAGGTCATCGCCGGTCTCGGGGAAACGTACGACGGAAAGATGCTCATGTTTGACGCTTGCTCCGCCGCAAGACCGTTCACGGTGATGAAACTTCGCAAGAGGGACACCGAAAAGTGCTTGGCATGCGCTGTATCCCGGGCTGCAATACACGTCGAAGACTACGACTACGAGGCGTTCACCGCCGGGACGTGCACGTTGAAACCAAAGTCAAAGTTCCAAGAGTACATCGACGATGAGCATAAACAGATTTGCAAGACAGCCCGTGATCCTTTGACATATTCGTTCGGGACGCCCTCCACAAATGACCTTGGAATCCCGCTGGACACAAAGGCGAAGCCTGTAATACCGGGGAACAGGCCTGAGCGCCATCGCATGAATGCTCAAGGTTTAATAGCTTATTGGATGCCTTTGAACACAAACACAGTGATCGACGTCCGGCCGAGGCACCTATCTCAGATCGCCATGCTTCAGGGGGCGCTGCAGATACCTTTGGCGGAGATGGAGGGACGCTTCGAAGAGATTGAACGTCACTATAAAGAAGCACCAAGAATCATATGCTTGTGCTCAAGGGGAAACGACTCACAACTCGCCGCGGCGTGGCTGCGATCGAAGGGATTGCATGCTGCCGATGTTGTCGGGGGGATGGAAGAATGGAAGCGGACGATCGATCCCACGTTTCCAAAGCTAGTTTGACGACGTTGCAATCACTATAAGTCGCCGCACTCACGAAGCCAATCCGCGCCCTTCCCTGTCCTTCAAGCGCTGCGCGGCCCCTGCCCTGCTGTCGCACGCCTCCGGCCACTCGCACGCGCACGCGCCTTCCCGTCTACTCCGAAACGTGAAGCTCACCCTCCGTTCCTCCCGCGTCTCGCACTCGTCCTCCCCGACGAGCGCGTCGCGCTTGCGGTGCGGTATGTAATGCAGCCACCGGTACCTCGCCTCGCCGTGCAGCACCAGCAGCGACCGCGGCGGCATCAAGATCGCGCGCCTCTCGCTCGGCTCGTTCGAGTCGCCGCCCTCGTGCAGCCGAAACTCCATCACCGCGCGACCCGCGAGGGACAGCGACATGATGGTAGCCCCGAACGCGCTGTGCGTGTCCACGTGCGGCGCTATGCCCACGCCGCATACGTACTCGTTCACCGTGAGCTGATCGCAATCTAAACACTCACCCGCGCCCGGTGCGTTCAACGCGGACGCCCTGGTGAGTATTTCATTCACGAACGCGGGCATCGGTTTGGTCGGCTCATTCGCGTCCCGGGTTCCGTAATCGAACGCGTACCCGTAGTGAAGAACTTTCCGTTTAGCCAGCCTCTGCCACCGCTCGTCGCCGTCCACGCACGCGAGCATCTCCAACTCCTCCCGCTCCGTCACGAAGTCCTCGATGAGCGTCGCGCCGGGCACGCCGAGCGCCGCGGAGTCGCGAACCGCGGCGCACCACAGCTCCTCCTGTTTGGCCACCTCCGGCTCCTCTTCGACCGTATCCGGATCACTCGAGAACTGCACCCAGAGCCTTCGATCGCCGAGGTCCGGCCTGCACGTCTCGTGCGTCGCCGCCTGCGCCCGTTCCGCCTCCTCCAACGTTCTCATCGTCACCACGCACCGCGCCATCGACGGGTCGAACACGTCGACCCTGTCGACGTCGCCAAACTCCCCGAAACATTCTGCCACCCGCTCCGTGGACACCCCGACGCACGGACCCACGCCGTTGACGAACAGGAACCGCGTCGGCGTCAGCGAGTGCCTCGGCTTACCCATCGGAACAGACGCGGGCGGCGGTGGATCGCACTTTGCCGACACAGCTGTGTCCGTGTCGTCGAAAACGAACGCCTTGAGCGCGTCTCTGAACTCTTTGCTGAACGGCACTCCGTGTCCCCCCGCGTGGCGGAAGAACGAGGGGGACGTGAACGACGACGCCAGGGCTTCCATTCGCGCCGTCGACACCATCCTGTCGGCATCGCCGTGCACGTGCATGGACCGGGCGGTGATGTGCGCGGCGTGGAGCGCAGCCGCCGCGCCCGGGTCCATCGGCTCAAAGCCGGAGAAGAGGATCGCGAATCGCACCGTGTCCCGGAGGGACGGGACGAGCGCGAGCGCGAGCGCGGCGGCGGACGCGCCCTGCGAGAAACCCAGGACGCCGTCGAACGGGCCGTGTGATTCCACCGCGGCGGCGATGGCGGCCGCGGCGTCGTCCCAGCCGCGCATCTGCCGCGACTGCACGGGGCGAACCGGAGCCGACGACGAAGATGTTGATGATGTCGACGGGTCGTCGTCGCCGTCTAGCGCCGCGCGCGCGGCGGCGACGGACGCCGACGCGTTCTCCCCGACGAGCCACCACGCCCTGGGTCCCACGCCGTCGCCCGCGGTTCCCAGCGCGGACGCGTCGTCATCGCCGAACGCCCCCGACGCGTCGTGCGGCGCGTCGATGAAGACAAAGTCGATCTTCTTCTTGAGCTGCTTCCGAATGCTCCCCGTGCGCTGGCGGAAGGTCTCGCCGTTCTGCGTGAAACCGTGCAGGCACAGCACCCGCAGCTTACGATCGGCGTCGCCCATCTCGCCGGCGCCCATCCCCACCACCGTCGCGCGCGTGCTCGTGTGCGCCAACTCGTGTGCGCCGTGGTCGCGTCGTCCGAGGAAATATTTCTGATTGATAAAAGTCAGTCATCGGCCGAGCTCGTCGTCAGTCGAGGGTGGGCGCGGTGGGGCGACGATGGAAGGCGCCGAGACGCTGGATGCGCGCGAGTACGCCGATGCAGACGCTCTCGTATCGGCGGCGGCGGCGGCGGCGTCCGCGGGCGACGGAACGGTCACGTTGACGAACCTCCGGGTCACCCATCGGAAACGAAGAGGAGCGAAGCAGTTCTGGGTGACCGCCGCGATGGGTCACGGGTTTGAGGTGCAGATGTCGTTCAGGCGCGCGGATCTGGACGACGCGGGACGCACGGGCGACGCCGCGATGCGGTGGGAAACCGAAGCGCACGCGGCGGCGTTCGAAGCTGCGACGCCGGGCGCTGTCATCACTTGCGCGGTGGGCACGCTCGAGGCGCCCCGCCGACGGATGCAGGACGGGGAGGTCGATCCCGCGACGCGTCGATGCATGTGGTGCGGCGCGGCGTCGTGCGCGGGGTCGAGCCCGGGGGGTAAGTGCCCGGCCGCCGCGCCGGTGCTTCGCTGCGGGCGATGCGAGTGGGCCGACGCGCACACACCAGGCCATGTCGACGACTTCCACGACGCCGATGATGTTCAACAAGATTCACCCGGCGAATGCGACGCCTGGATCGTCTTCGACATGGCCTTCGACCGAGACATGAACGCCGCGGAGCACGGCGCGTTGAGCCGGCAGGTGTCAATGTGCGTCGCGGCCAACAGACGCGCGCGGCGGCCGTTCAGACTCGCGGCGATATCCACGAACGAAGAGGACGACGCCGCCGTAAATCCAAATGATCCAAACGACGAGTCTGTCGAGTCCCGCTCCAAATCCCCGTTCGTCGTGGACAACGCGGACGTCGCGAACCCGGCGATGGGCCCGAACGCGTGGCGACGACTCCCGTGGACGCGGTGGGGCGCCAGGTGCGGCGGGCCTAAGACGTGGCAAACGTTCGACCCGACGCGAGTGGTGTACCTCACAGCGGATGCGGAGGATACTTTGGATACGATCAGGGACGGGGACGTGTTGGTGTTGGGCGGACTCGTGGACCACAGGGAGAAGCCGGGGATGGCGTTGGACCGCGCCGTGGACTATGGCGTCGCGCCGGTGCGGTGGAGGACCGCGAGGCTGCCCTTGGGCGGGCACGTCCGGCTCCTGAAGAACGCGCACCTGCCGTGTTTG